>Ga0081455_10000713_pt1 | contig 43164 bp, 25 predicted proteins | sample TabmetS3T2R1_FD_70207 | JGI IMG/M metagenome (GOLD analysis project Ga0081455, IMG submission 70207) | Tabebuia heterophylla rhizosphere microbial communities from the University of Puerto Rico - S3T2R1 | ecosystem: Host-associated > Plants > Roots > Rhizosphere ... | reverse complement strand
CGGAAAAACGGCGCAGCTTTCCGCCAGCGGGCCGCTGAAGAGCGCTTGCATCGCGCGTATGAAAACGATTGCGGTCACAAGCAGGCCGATCACCGCAACGGCTGTGAAGGACGCCGCGATTGCAAACGAACCTTTAAAGATTAGAAACTCGCCAATGAATCCGTTGAGGCCCGGCAAGCCTAAGGATGAAAACATGGCGACGCTCATCCAGCCGCAAAGAATTGGCGTCCGCTGCATCAATCCTCCGAAGTCACCAATGCCACGCAGTCCGCGACGTTGCTCAAGGAGGCCAACCAGGTAAAACAACGCAGCAGCAGTGATTCCGTGATTAAAAATCTGCATGAACACACCGCTCAACGCCGCTTGCGTGTCGATCGCGGCTCCTACAGACGAGGCAGCCACGGCGAACAAACCAAGCATGCAGTAACCGAGATGGTTAACTGACAAGTAAGCGACCATTCGTTTGAGATCGGACTGGGCCCAGGCTGCCAACGGAGCGAAAACGATCGAACAAATCGCAAGGCCCAATAGCCAGGGACCGATGATTCTGATTTCGTTTGGGAAAAGCGGAAGCAACAGGCGCACGAAACCGTAAACACCCATTTTCGAAAGGACGCCGGTTAATACCATCGACACGCCGGTGGGCGCACTTTCATATGCGTCAGGCAGCCAGGTGTGGAATGGGAAGAGGGGCACTTTGACCGCCAGCCCAAGGAAAATTCCCGCAAAGGCAAGCCAGGCGAGTTTGCCTGGCAGAAGCCCGTTCTTACCAAGCCCAGCGAGCGTTGCAAAATCGAAGGTGCCCCTGGCCAAATAAATTCCGAGGAATCCGAGCAGCATCGCAACGCTTCCGAGAAACGTATAGAGGAAAAACTTGATCGCTGCGCGGTCACGATTCTCTCCTCCCCAGATTTTGATAAGCAGGAAGCCGGGAATCAAACTCATCTCGTAGAACAAGAACCAGAGAACAAAATTTTGGGCAGTGAAGGTGCCGTACAGCGCCGATTGCATGATCAACATCAGCGCGCAAAAATTCCGATCCATCTTCTGCGCAAAAATCGCAAAGGGAAGAATGAGCGAGGTAAGTAAAACGAGCAGCAGGCTCAAACCGTCGACGCCGACCAGATATTCGGCGCCAATTGAGGGAATCCATGGATGCCGTTCGACCATCTGAAAGCCGGCAGCCGCGATATCAAAGTGTCGCCACAATACTAACGCAGCAACGGCAGCCAGGGCGTTAACCAACAACGCGACTGAACGTGCGTTTCTCTCCGGCGCCGCAAAGAGCGCAAGAACGCCCACCAATGGAATCAGGATAAGAGAGCTGATTAAGCCAACCATGCGTAGAAAAGCAACAACGCCAGTGCACCAATCGCGATGACGCTAAGATATGTTTGGATTTGTCCTGAATGCGCAGCGGACACGAGTCGCCCCAGGCCGCGGGTGCCGAGTGTGGTCTCATCGACCCCGGCGTTAATTCCGCGTTCATCAACGCTCGCTGTGAAGGCTCCAAAGAGTTGACCGAGTGCACCGAAGCCGCGCACCAGCCGATCCCAGAAATGACGGTCCATCCAATCCGACAAACGCGCGCTCATCCAACTGAACGCGACGACCGTGCGAGAATAAAGTTCGTCGATCCACATCTTGTTTTGGAGAAACCGAAACAATTGGGGTTGCGCGAATTCGAGCGGATCGGTATCAGCTGGACGCAGTCGATCTGGAATGCCTGCCCTGCGATACATCCAAATACCCAACCCAATGCCTGCTGCCACCAGAGCCAGCGAAAGGAGGAGCGCCGGCTGAATCAGACGCGCGATCTCGAAGTGCGCGGCGCCGTCAGTTAAATAGTCATGCAGCCAGGGCCAGGCTGGTGTCAGCACAATGCTGAACAAAATCGCACAACTCGCGAGGACGATTAGGGGCACTGTCATGACCGACGGGCTTTCCTGTGCGTGCTGAGAGGCAGTGCGCCGATCGCCAAAGAACACGTAGATGATTTGCCGCGTCATGTAGAGCGCGGTGAGGACGACCCCGGCCAGCAGGAAATAATAGGGCAAACGGGAAACCGGCCAATGCGCAGTTACATGCAAAACTTCCTCCTTCGTCCAACCGCCGGAAAAGAAGAGGGGCACGCCGCTCAAAGCCATCATGCCGATTGCATAAGTTAAAAACGTAACCGGCATGAGACGACGCAGGCCGCCCATTTTTCGAATGTCTTGTTCGTGATGACAGCCATGAATGACTGAGCCGGCGCCAAGAAACAAGAGGGCCTTAAAAAAACCGTGCGCCAGAAGATGCATCATCCCGGCGGCGACGCCGCCCACGCCAAGCGAAACCATCATCAAGCCAAGTTGCGATACGGTGGAGTATGCAAGAATGCGTTTAATATCATCCTGCGCAATCGCGATGAGCGCGGCCATTAATGCCGTCGTCACGCCAATCCACACGACGACCGTAAGGGACGCGGTTACTCCGTCGATCGCACCGAACGAGAAAATCGGATACACACGGGCGACCAGAAAAACGCCGGCAGCAACCATCGTCGCAGCATGAATCAACGCGCTGACCGGTGTCGGACCTTCCATCGCGTCCGGTAGCCAGACGTGCAGTGGGAATTGTCCGGACTTACCGACCGCGCCACAGAAAATCAGAAGCGCAATGGACGCGGCGCTCGCGCCGAGCATGGCCAGGCCGGCACTCTCCAGACAGCCGTTCCCGCCATCGTAAAAAAGAAGTGTACCGCTTCGAGCATAGAGCCAGAGCAAGCCCAGAAAAAATCCCATGTCGCCAATGCGGGTGGTTATGAATGCTTTTTTTGCCGCAGCGGCGGCGCTTGGTCGCTCGATCCAAAACCCGATCAGCAAATAGGACGCAAGACCGACTAGTTCCCAGCACATGAACAGAAGGAGCAAACTGTTCGATATAACGAGCCCAAGCATTGCGCCGGAAAAAAACGAGAGATAAGCGAAAAATCGGACGAAATTTCTGTCGCCCGACATGTATCCGGTGCTGAAGATGAAGATGCACAGCCCAACAAGCGTGATCATCAACAGCATAACGGCCGCAAGTGGATCCAGAACCCATCCCAATCGCAATGCATGGTCGCCGAAGGTGAACCACGTAAAATTCTGAACGGCGCGGAAACCGGACACTTGAAGCGTTGGCAGAAATGCAAAGATCGAAAGTACAAGCGCCACAATTTGTCCGGCTACTGCCAGTACTGCTGCCCCTTTGTGCTGTTTGTTTGGCAAGCTCAAAATCGCCAATGAAGCCACAAAGGGCACGGCAGGGACCAACCAGAGATGATCGATGATCCAGCGGCTCATCCTTTGAGCTGGTCGAGATGATCGACGTTGGTTGTGCGATAGTGCCGATACACAGCGATTACCAGCGCAAGACCGACTGCCGCTTCAGCCGCAGCAATGGCGATTGAGAAAATCGCGATCATCACACCGGTCGGTGGCTGTGGTTGCGGGCTGAAACGCCAAAACGCGATGAAATTGAGGTTTGCCGCCGCAAGCATCATCTCGATTCCAATGAGAATAAAGATCGCGTGACGGCGACTCAGAGCCGCAAGCAGCCCTGTCGAAAACAGGGCGGCAGAAACAACAAGGAAGATTTGAAGTGTCGGTGTCACCGCTTCTCCTCCATCACGAGAACCAGCGCACCGATCAACGCAGCGGTGAGAAGGACTCCCACGCATTGCAATGGCCAAACATAACTGGTCATCAATGCTTCACCGATCCGCTTAACCGTCAGTGTCCGAAGGTGTGGCGCGACAATGGCAACCGATTGCGTTTCAAGGATCGCCCAGGTCAAACCGCCAAACACAGCAACTGCCAGAAATGCACCGCCCCAGTTAGCGCCGCGATCTTTTCCAACGTCGCGTCGGGTCAAAAGAATGGTGAAAACAATTAGTACCGCGACTGCCCCGATATAGACGAATACCAGCACCAAGCCGACAAATTCCGCACCGAGCAAAAAGAACAGTGCGGCGACTCCGACAAGCGTCACGGCAAAACTCAGTGTCGCATGCATGAGCTTTTGCAGCGTAGCGGTGGCTAGAGCCGCAGCCAGTGTCAGGATTGAGAGGAGGACGAACGCGATGCTGTTCATTCGGCAAAACGGTAGGTGCGCGGCGCAAACTTTCTTTGCGTGTCGAGCAACATCGACAAAGCGCTGTAAACAACAGCGATCACGAAAAACGACCAAAGCCAGCCGCGCAAGCCGCGACCAGCATAATACCAGACAGCCGCTGAGATGACGCAGGCAAACGACATCGGCAACATGAATTTCCAGGCAAAATTCATGATTTGATCAATCCGAGTGCGCGGCAATGTCCCGCGAAGCCAGATATAAACGAAGAGCAGCGCGCTCAGCTTCGCAAAAAACCAGACGTAAGACGGAATAAATTCCAGCACCTGCACCGGCGAATGCCACCCACCCAGAAACAACGTCGTTGCGAGCCCGGTGATGGCGAACATCCCAATGTATTCTGCCAGGAAGAACGTTGCATATTTGAAACCGGAATATTCGGTCATGTGGCCGGCCACAATTTCTGATTCGCCTTCTGGGACATCGAATGGAGTCCGATTCGATTCCACAAGGCCGGATACGAAAAACAAAAGGAACGCAGTTGCCCCCCATGGCTTAAAGACGAACCAATGCGGCACCAAGCCAAACGTGTAGCCGGCTTGCGCTGCAACAATCCTGTCGGGTACAAGCGAACCGACCACCATTACCACTGGTAGCACGGTGATAATGAGCGGCAGCTCGTAGCTGATCATCTGCGCAATCGCCCGCATGGCACCCAGCATCGAGAACTTGTTGTTGCTCCCCCAACCAGCCATGAAGACCGCAAGCTCCGTTGTCGATCCAGCCGCGAAGAAGAAAAGGATGCCGCCGTCGATTGTAAACGGCGTCATGTTTCGGCCATAGGGAATCACACCAAGGACAACAATCGCCGCAGCGGCAATGAGAATCGGAGCAAGGAAGTGCACAAACTTGTCCGCGCGAGCGGGCACGATGTCTTCCTTTATCAACATTTTGATCCCGTCGGCCACCGGCTGTAAAAGCCCGAATGGCCCAACGCGGTTGGGACCATAGCGGTTTTGTATCCGGCCGAGGATCTTCCGCTCCAGCACGGACATGAGCGCAAACAGGCTCAGAAATACGAACAGGAGCGCGATGATGCTTAGCAAACTCGACGCGATCTGGACCACCCAGCCAGGAGCGAACGTCAGCCACGATAGCAGCCATTGCTTTCCATTAACAAAGATCTGATCGATAGACGTGCTCACGTAGGGATGAAGAAAACCGTCAATTGATGGGTTAATCAAGACAGAACGCGCGATGATCCCACTTCAACCAACTCATGTTTGCCCGACTGCCCCTATTCCGTAGAGCGCTTTTAGCTTTGCAGGGAGGCGCTGGCGCGGTACGTTCGGCGTGCGCCATGCGAACGCTGGTCCTTTTGATCGCCACCCTTTTGGCCAGTGCCGGTTTGATCCGGGGAGAAATCAAAACTCCGGAGAAGGCTCCTATTGAAATCACTTCGACAGGCGAGACCACATATGAGAACGGCCTTGCCACGGCGCGTGATAACGTCGCGATTCATATCGGCGACACGGATATCTACGCCGACTACGCGCAATACAATTCCACCACACACGATGTCTTGTTGAGAGGGCATGTCCGAATCTACCGGGGTGTGAGCCTGTACATCGCGGACAGTGGCACTTACAACACGGAGACTAAAAAAATCAAAGCGCTTGATGCGCGAGTAGAGTCGCAGCCTTACTTCCTAAGCGGCGGCAATGTGACTTCGATTTCTGAGAACGGTTACCTGATCAAGGACGGCACCTTCACGACTCACGATGCACCGAAGGCTGACTTCCATCTCCATGCCAGAACGATTCGGGTTTACGAAAATGATCGCGTGATTTTCCAGTACGTAACCGCGTACATCGGCAAGGTACCTGTGTTTTGGTGGCCCTACCTTTACCAGTCTCTCAACGAGGCGTTTAGTTTCACTGTTTCGCCAGCTTATTTGAGTTCGTGGGGACCATCGCTCCTCACGCAAGTCACCTTTCCAATCACGGACGACATCAGGGGGCGGTTCCGGCTTGATTATCGGGGCCGGCGCGGCTTAGCCGTGGGCCTGGATTCGACCATGGATTACTTCAACGACAGCCAGGCGCGCTTGAAAACGTATTATCTCCAGGATCAAAACCCGAATCTGAATGAAACCAACATTCCGCGAAAAGACGTCCCCACCGGGCGATACAGAGTCAGCCTGGCAGATACGACCAACTTTACAGATGACATTTACGGCCTCGCCAACCTCACCAAGCTAAGTGACCAATACGTGATGCAGGACTTCTTCCAAGGTGAGTTTCGCATCGATCCCGTTCCAGACAATGTGCTCGCGGTAACAAAGACGGATCCTTTTTATACTTTGACAGCCATCGAGCGCTTTCAGGCGAACGAGTTTTTCACCACGACCGAACGCCAGCCTGAAGTGGTACTGGATATCAAACGCCATGCGCTCTTTGGCGGGCCCATTTTTTATGAAGGCGATACGGGATTTGCCAATTTACGGCTGCAATTCCCTCAGGATTCGGGCTTCGAGAATTATGGCACAGACCGTCTCGACACCTTTCACCAGTTAACCTTTCCAAACACTTACTTTGGGTGGCTTTCGATCGTGCCAAGGGTCGGCTATCGCGGAACCTATTATGGCAAGACCTGGGATCTGGGATCGACTACCTTTATACCGCCATCAAATCCGCTTGTACCGGACTTTATTCTTCCCCCTCCAACGCTGGCCAATCCGGTAAAGTTCGACGGAGACACATTTCGCTCCGTCTTCGACACCGGAGCCGAAGCGTCATTCAAGATCTCACGTACGTGGGAGAACGTGCAGAGCCGGGCGTTCGGCCTGGACGGCCTGATGCATGTTATTCAACCGTTCACGAACTTTTCCTACGTAAAAGAGGATGGACCTAATCCAACGTCCATTTTAGCGCTCGACCGGTTTCAGCCTTCCACCCAATTGCCGGCAATCGATTTCCCGCAGTTCACCACCATAGACACGATCGATGATTGGACGATATGGCGCGTCGGAGTTCGTAATAAGCTGGAAACGCGACGAGACGATAGAACGATCACGTGGTTCGAACTCGATACCTACGTTGATGTAAACTTTAACAATCCTTTCGACGGAACGGACTACTCAAATCTCTTTAACAATATCCGTTTTACACCGCTGCCGTGGGTATCTTTCTCGGTCAATTCCCAAGTGCCTGCGTTCGATAAGGGATTTACCGAAGTCGACACGGTCGCGACCGTTCAACCAATGGCCAATCTGCAATTGAACGTTGCGCATCGTTATTTGAACGGGAATCCCTTTTTCCAGGACAGCAGCTTGTTTGTTGTCGGTGGATATTACCGTATCGACGATAACTGGGGCGTTGCAGTCCAGGAGCAATACGAAGGGGCAACCGGGATCCTCGAACAGCAGCGCTACTCAATCTATCGAGACCTGTCGAGCTGGGTGGCCTCGTTCGGTGGGATCATCCGCGACAATAACGGATCGAAGGAGTACGGCGTCCTCTTCACCATCACGCTCAAAGCATTCCCTAAATTTGGATTCGACTTGAACTTCGATCCTTCCTCCGAAGGAGAATGAACGAACGCAGGCGAACAATTCCGGATGGCCGGGATTTGTTCCACTTGTGCAGCGGGTAATTCGCCCACACCATTTCTCAATCATGGATCTTGCAATCATCGGTTCCGGTTATGTTGGCCTGGTGACCGGCGCCTGTTTCGCCGATGTCGGGCATAACGTCATATGCGTCGATAATGACGCCCAGAAAATCAAGCAATTGCGAGCTGGCGAGGTGCCTATTTATGAGCCCGGGCTCGAGAAAATCATTCATCGCAACGTGTCGGCCCAGAGGCTGCGTTTCACCGGCAGCATCGAGGAGGGCGTGAAGAATTCGCAGGTTGTTTTTATTGCTGTTCCTACGCCACAACAACCGGATGGCGATGTCGATCTTAGTTTCCTGGAGAAGGTCGCCCGTGAAATCGCGGGAGTCCTCACTGATTACCGCGTGATTGTTGACAAGAGCACCGTCCCTGTAAAAACCGGCGAAAAAGTGGCTGAATCAATCAAGAGATACAACCGTCACGGCGCAGACTTCGACGTCGTCAGCAATCCTGAATTTCTCCGCGAAGGCTGTGCGGTAGCCGACCTGATGAAGCCTGACCGCATTGTGATTGGAGCCCAAAGTGAACGCGCCATCGACCTCATGAAGAAGATTTACGAGCCGTTCATGGCGCCTATCCTGGTGACCGACATCAACAGTGCCGAGCTCATTAAGCATTGTGCCAATTCATTCCTGGCTCTGAAGATTTCGTATATCAATGCAGTCTCGGCGATTTGCGAGGCCAGTGGCGCCGATGTGGAAAAAGTGGCCGATGGAATCGGGATGGATCACCGAATCGGCCGCGATTTTCTTAACGCTGGAATTGGATACGGCGGGTCTTGCTTTCCAAAAGACATCGCTGCTTTCATCAGAATCAGCGAGCGTATTGGCGTTCCGTTTGATTTGCTCAAGGAAGTACAGCGTATTAACAGCGGGCAAAAAGAACGTTTTCTAAAAGAGATCCGGGAAACGCTTTGGGTGTTGCGAGAAAAGCGGATCGCAGTGTGGGGTCTCACATTTAAACCCGATACAGACGATCTTCGTTCGTCTGTCGCCATCGATCTGGTGGAAACCCTGCTGCGCGAAGGAGCACATGTCGTTGCCTACGACCCAAAGGGAATGCAGAAGGCCCGTGCTATCAAAGCAATCGCCGACGCCGAATTCGCATCATCGGCGCTCGAGGCAGTGAATGATGCTGAAGCGCTGGTCATCGCCACGGAATGGAACGAATTCGCCAACGTAGACCTCGCGGTAGTGAAAGAAAAAATGAGAACGCCAATCGTCTTCGACGGGCGAAATCTGCTCGACCCTGGAACGATGGGCCGACTGGGCTTTCATTATTATTCGATCGGACGCGCGAGCGTGAAACCGGAATAATACTTTTTCCAGATATGGCGCGGCTGTCCCCTCGCCGAATTGCGCTCAAGACGCTGCGCACATGGCGAAAAGAAAAGCGGTTCGCCGACTCGATCGTATCGGAATTTCTGGCAAAGGCGGAGCTGGCTGCTTCGGACCGCGCCTTTGTGTTAGAACTCGTTTACGGCGTACTTCGCAACTTAACGTTGCTGGATTTTTGGATCAGCCGTCTGCGCAGGTCGGCAGTCGATCTCGATCTTCGTGATGTTCTGCGCCTTGGACTCTATCAGCTTTTCCTGCTCAAGACGGCTCCGCACGCGGCGGTCCATGAGACCGTCGAACTCGTCCCCCAAAGACAGCGAGCAATCGTGAATGGCATGCTTCGCGCCGCGATCCGGCGGCAAAGCGAGTTGCTTGCACTTGTCGATGCAGAACCTCTGTTTGTTCGGGTCTCGCACCCGGAATTTCTGGTCGACCGCTGGCAGCAGCATCTGGGTGCTCAACACGCCGAAGCGCTCTGCCAATGGAACAATCTTCCCGCGCCTATTTACGGCCGAATCAATCGACTAAAAATCGACCCCGCAGAGTTCCTCCGACTTTATCCGAAGTCGCAGCCAAACGTGCATCACCCCGAGTTTATTGAATTCGATGCATTGCCGATTGACGCTGTCGCCAAAGGCCACTGCTACATTCAAGATCCAAGCACCGCGATAGCCTGCCAGATTCTAAATCCTCGCCCTGGGGAAAGGGTCCTCGACGCATGCGCTGCTCCGGGAGGAAAAACCGGATACATCGCTCAATTAATGAAAAACCGGGGGACAATTGTTGCATCCGATCGCGACCCGCAGCGATTACAGATTCTAAAGGAGAACATGAGACGCCTTGGCGTTCGAACCGTTCACGCTTTTGATCACGATTGGACACGCGATCGCGTCCCGGAGGAGATTGCTTCGATGGCGCCATTCCATCGCATCCTGCTCGATGCCCCATGCAGCAATACCGGAGTGATGCGACGACGCGTGGATGTCAGGTGGCGATTACAAGCGGGCGACTTTTACCGCATGCAGCAGCGGCAGCTGGCAATGCTTCGCACGCTCATTCCATTATTACAGTCAAAGGGTGTACTTGTTTACAGCACCTGCAGCCTTGAGCCGGAGGAGAATCAACACGTAGTGCACCGACTTCCCGACGGTCCGCTGGCTCTGTCTCTTCTGGAAGAGAAGCGTTCGCTTCCCTTTCGAGATGGTTTCGATGGCGCATTTGCGGCAAAATTCGTTCGAGCGGCATAAAAATCAGCCAGTTGCGTCCAACGAGGCTGGTGGAATGATAAGGGCTTATGCACGACGCCCGGTTCGATAAACTCGCCAAAGTTCTGGTGCAATATTCCACCCGTCTCAAGCGCAATGAAGCGGTCCTCATCGAGACATTCGATATTCCCGACGAAATGACCATCGCGCTAATACGCGCGGCACGGAAAGTGGGCGGCGTGCCATTTGCCCAGACCTATCGCACGCCGGTAAACCGCGCTCTGGCGCTGGAGGCCACCGACAGACAGCTCAATCTGGTGGCAAGCCATGAATTGGCGCGAATGAAAAAAATGGATGCGTATATCGCAGTGCGCGGCAGCAACAACATCACGGAACTATCTGATGTGCCGCCGGAAAAAATGAAATTAATCGCCAGGAAAATGCGACCGGTGCAGGATCAGCGTGTCAAAAAGACCAAGTGGGTCGTCCTGCGCTGGCCCACTCCCTCCATGGCACAGCTTGCCGGAATGAGCACTGAAGCGTTTGAAGATTTTTATTTTGACGTCTGTACGCTGGATTATCGGAAACTCTTGCCTGGGATGAAAACGCTCCATCGGTTGATGGCAAAAACAGACCGCGTCGAAATTAAAGGGCCCGGCACTGATCTCCGTTTTAGCAAAAAAGAAATCCCAGCTGTGATCTGTGGCGGCGATCGCAACATTCCCGATGGCGAAGTATTCAGCTGTCCCATTAAAGATTCAGTCGAGGGCCATGTGACCTTTAACGCGCCAAGCATTTATCAGGGAATCGCGTTTGACGGAATCCGTCTCGAATTCAAAAACGGAAAAATCGTTGAGGCGACAAGCAACGAGACAAAAAAGCTGAACAAGATTCTCGATTCAGATGCCGGTGCGCGCTACATCGGTGAATTTTCGCTCGGATTTAATCCGCGCATTTTACATCCCATGCGTGACATTTTGTTCGATGAAAAAATCGCCGGCTCGTTTCATTTCACTCCTGGCCAGGCTTACGAAGAAGCGGACAACGGAAACCGAAGCCAGGTCCACTGGGATCTGGTCAACATTCAACGCCGGGAGTACGGCGGCGGTGAAATCTATTTCGACGGCAAGTTGATTCGAAAGAACGGAGTGTTCCTTCCGAAACAACTGCGTTCGCTAAACTGGCGCTGATCGATTAACGAGGGCTTGCCTGCTCAAGCTCGCTTTGGAGCGTTGACAGGGTTCAGATGAATCATGCCTATCTCGCCGCCTTCACCAAGCTCCAGGTTTGCTATTTCAAACATTGGCGCTCCCTCGGCGGGAGACGGGCCGGCACCCGGCAACTGAACGGCCACCTGCTTGGAATTCGAATTCAAGATAACGGATGCAATCTCGAGTGAGGGCGCAAACTCAAGCGTGGTAATCTGGAACGGCACCGTGATAAGAACGGATGCCCTTCCCTGGCGCGACGGCGTGAGTTGCACCGGGGCCGTTTCAGAATTGGGCACCACCTGCAATCCCGCGACCGCGAATGACGGCAAACCACCAGGGCTAGGCCTCTGCTGTTGGGACGGAACCATTCGAATCGTGCCGAGAGCTCCTGAGGCAGGTTGAATCTTTGCTATTTCAAAGCTGACTTGCAAATTTAGAGCCGATTGAGGCTGCTGAGGCGTAGGCAACCGCATTGTGACCAGCTTCGATATGGGACGCACTTTTAGCGCACCCATTCTAAAACTAGGCGTCAACTGCATGGCTGCGATCTCGAACGAGAAAGTGAGCTGCACGGACGTTTGCATCGCGGCAGGCGGCTGTTGCGGTTTGGCCATCGGCGGGGCCGGGGCTTTGTTTACGGGGGCAGTTGGGGTTTGAGTTGTTTCAGGCATGATGGCAGGTGTTGTTGTTTGCGGAGATACAGGTTCTGCGGCAGCAATCCTTGGTGGATCAGAGCGCAAGGTTGCAGCCCGTGCAAGCACTGGCGTGGGAATTTCGGTTGAAACTGGTTCGTCAAACTTCGGTTCATCAAGGTTCAGCGATTCAACTGGAGGCTCGGTCAACCCTGTCGCGGCGGGCAATTCGATTTCTGAATTCTGCGGAATCTCAGCAGGCTCCTCTTCCAACGCCGGGATTTCCTTCGCGCCGTCGAAGACATGGCTCGCTTCTTGTGTGGGCCACGCAAAATCCTCAACGCTTTCGGGAACCGCAGGCACCGCTGGTGGCTCCATTGCAGCAGTCTCTTCGGTCAATTCATTGATCGCTGAAACACTGGGAATTTCAGCCGTCTCAGCAGCCTCCGTATGCAAGCTCTCCCCGTTCTCTCCCGTTTGTTCGAAAACAGGGCCCACAGATGATTCAACCTGTGATTCAACAACCGAAACCTCGCGGTCTGAGTGTTCCATCGGGGACGGCAAGTCTCGCGACGGCTTGGCTCTGAGGCTATTGGTCAGATCAAAAGCATTATTCAGCTTGCCCGAAGGAACGGCGCTATGTCGCATTGACGGCTTGAACGCCTTTAATTGCAGCGAAACCTGACGCGGACCTCCGACAAAACCGCCGTTGCTCTGTGAATTTTTCTTTTCCGGCATTACCGACGCTCTCGGCTTAAACAGCGCAGGCGCCGGGGCAGATGCCGGTCTTGGATAGCTGGGCACATTGAAGGCATAACGACGCCGAAGCGAAGGCACAGCAACCGCGGCAAGTATAAGCAGCCCAGCCAAAAGTAACCCTCCGACAATCCACATTCTGCTTGTTGCCAGAATGCCTGATGGCGCAGCTTTGACAGGCTGGACTTCTGCGGCGGGGCTTGCGGAAGCGTTCGTTTGAGCGACGGCCGGCTGATCCTTTTGCTCCGTGGAAGCAGGCGACGTCTGCGGCGATTCAGCGGGCGCAGCGACGGTCGAATCGCCGCCGCCTGATGGCAATCCCGAGGCCGCCTGTTGCTCCGTCTGAGCCGAACCAGACTGTTGGTCCGGCTGAGTGGTGTTTCCGGACGTCGAGTCGATCGGAGAGGAGACGGAAGATTGCCCACTTGTTGATCCAGAGCCGGCGATATCCAGTCCTGCGCTCGGCGCGGTCATAGTTGAACCCAACGCCAGTCCTTCACTTTTCGAGGGGTCAGTCTGGCTATTTGCGGCAAAAACCTTATCTGGAATAGGACTTGGCTCGACCGCTGGACTCCCCTCAGCCTGGGCTGTGTCGAACGCCGGTGTCGGCATTGTCGATGCCGCAGGTCTTTGCATCCAGCCAGCATCGTAAAAAGCATCAGCAAAAACGCTGTTTAATGCTGCAGAATAAATCTTATTGGCCGAAGCGGTCCAATCGCCGGCCTTCTCTGCGTTGTTGTGTTGAAATTCCCAAGCGGCCTGGGCGTAATACAATGCCGGTGTGTCCCCGGTAAACTGAAACTCGTCCATCATTGCATGTGCGCGGCTCTCTTTTCCTTCGAGCAAGAGGGTCATGTAAATCTTGAATTTGATGAGCTCTGCCGCCTGATTCTTATCTCCCCCTGGCGTGCGCTTGTACAAAGCCTCGAAACGGTCTCGTGCTTTTGCGTATTCCTTTTTCTTAAAGGGAATTTGCGCCAGATTGTATTGAGCCTCGCGAAGTTTCGGATCCAGCTTCGCCGCCTTCTTAAAGGCAGTTTCGGCCTGATCGAACTGTTCCTGCTGCATCAAAATCTCGCCGCGTAAATTAATCGTCGCTGCCTGGTTGGGGTCTGCCTGATCTGCTTCATCAACCAGTTTCAGCGCCGCCGCCAAATCGCGCTGCCGCAAAGCCTGTTGAGCCTGCTCAAATTTTGCGCGAGCGTTCGCTTTCGATTTTTCCGTGCGCTCAGCCGCCGTCATCAGCGGCAACGAAGGCCGCGCCTCGCCAACTGGCTTTTCCAACCACCCCACTTCGTAAAGTGATTCGGCAAAAAGCTTATTCAGTTGAGGCGAAAAATTCTTTTCCGCGGCGCTAATCCAGTCTTTTGCCTCTTTCTGATTTTTTTGTTGCAACGCGACGGCTGCCTTTACGTAGTTAACCGCCGGCGTATCCGGCGAAAGCTCCAACTTGGCCTGGATGGAATCGACCATGTTCTCTTTTCCCTCCAGAAGATACGTAAGCAGGATTTTGTATTGGATCAGTTGCGAAGCTTCTTTTGCGAGATCGGATTCGCCGTTTGAGAGAAGTTGTTCGAAACGCTTTCGTGCTTCGGCCCAGTCTTTTTTAAGAAACGGAATTTCGGCCAGATTGAAGCGTGCGTTCCAAAACTTGGGATCGATTCGGAAAGCCTCCTGGAGCGCTGTATCAGCCTGATCGTAATTGCCCTGCCGCATCAGGATCACACCGCGCAAGTTCTTTGACGCGGCCAGATCAGGTTGGCGAGCATCAATGGCATCGAGTTGTTTGAGTGCTTCGGTAAATTTGTTCGAATCAAACGCGCGAAATGCGGCGTTGTACATTTCCTCCAGCTCCGCCTTCGTCGGGGCGACATTTTCCGCGCCAAACGAATCTGCGACGAATAACCTTAGCACCAGCGCGGCGAACGCCGCCATCCCCCACACTCTCATGAAGTAGCGATTGAAACCCTATTCCGCGCGTCTGACAAGTGGAAAGTTACTGTAGACAACCGATTTTTTCGGTTCCCTTCGGAAAAATCGATCCGCCAAAATTAATCCGAGGCCACCTCGTTGCCGGCCCTGAATCAATCATTGAGGTTCCCTGCAATCCGTAATCCCTCCAAAGTAAGGTTTGGGTGAACCGCGCCGATTTCGGGTAAACTTCGCACGATCAGTCGGGCGTATCCACCAGTCGCCACGACGTGAACCTTCTTACGCTGAAACCGCTCTGATATGATTTGCGCGAGAATTTCGCGAACCAATCCGCGATAACCGAACACGGCCCCCGAAAGCATTGCCTGAATGGTCGATTTACCGATGGCACGTCGCGGTTCTTTCAATGAAAGCCTGGGCAAGAGCGCCGTTCGCTGATAAAGGAAGTTCGTCATCGCCTCGAGCCCCGGGGCAATCACACCGCCAATATAAGCCCGCCGCTCCGACACGATATCAAAGGTTACCGCCGTTCCGAAATCGACCACGATCGCGGGACAGCCGTAGAGTGCCGTGACGGCTGCAGCATTCGCCAGCCGGTCCGCGCCGATTGATCGCGGCTTGGGATACTGGATCTCTATTCCCATCTTCAGCCTCCAATCCAGCAAGCTTACCTTCGTTTTTCCCGCAGCTTTCAAAATTGCCGGGTTCTTCGCGGGCACCACCGACGAAACGACCACCTTTCTTACAACTCGTTCGCCAAGGAATTCGGAGACAACGCGGCTTGAAAGACTGCTAGTAGCGATTCGTGTCGGCGCGAAGACTCGGGTTTTAGATGCGAATGCTAATTTTGCGTATGAATTACTGATATCGACTAACAGGTAATCGGAGCCGCGCGCCACGATCAAGATGCAGACACCTAACGTCATGCGCCGTCAAGCCCGCGGTTTTCGGATTCACACATGGACACGCAGCGGGATGCAGGGTTCCTGGTCGCTTGCGACTCACTTTCCCAACGCGTAGCATCGCGTTGTGAGAAAACTCCTGCACCGTCCCCGTCGATTACGGCGTTCAGCCGCCCTCAGAAATCTGGTGCGCGAGACGCATTTAAATGCCCACAATCTTGTTTTGCCGCTGTTTATAAGTGAAAAGGTCCAGCAGCGCAGGCCGATCCCCAGCATGCCGGGAGTCTTTCAGCTACCCATAAAAGAAGTTGCCGACGAGGCGCACGCGGCACAGGACCTGGGATTGCAAGCAGTTCTCCTTTTCGGGATTCCCGAACAAAAGGACGAATTGGCGCGCGGCGCATACGCGGAAGACGGAATCGTTCAAAAGGCGGTCCGAGCCATTAAGTCGAGGTGTCCGGATCTCGTTACGATTACCGATGTTTGCCTGTGTGAGTACATGAGCCATGGACACTGTGGCGTAGTACGCCAAGACGGAGTGCATTTTCACGTGCTTAATGACGAAACTGTCGAGTTACTGGTAAAGACGGCACTCTCTCATGCCGAAGCGGGCGCGGATATCGTGGCGCCAAGTGACATGATGGACGGCCGCATTGGCGCGATTCGCGCGGCGCTCGACGCCACAGGACTCGATCAAACTGCGATTATGAGTTACGCAGCCAAGTTCGCGTCGGCTTTTTACGGACCCTTCCGCGAGGCGGCGGAAAGTCCGCCCCAGTTTGGCGATCGCCGCTCTTACCAGATGGATTTTGCCAACGCCAAAGAAGCCTTGCGCGAGGTGGCACTGGATATCGATGAGGGAGCGGACATTGTAATGGTCAAACCGGCCATGCCATATATGGATATCCTCTGGCGAGTGCGGGAGCGGTTTGGAAAACCGACTGCCGTCTATCATGTCAGCGGTGAATACGCGATGGTCAAAGGCGCCGTCGAGAAGGGGCTTTTGAACGAGCGCGACGCCGTACTGGAGATCATGACTGGGCTTAAACGAGCAGGGGCAGATATCATTGTCAGCTATTGGGCGCGCGAACTTGCCAGATGGTTGCGGGAATAAAACGCGCCCAGGGCGAAACTGAGAGGCACGCCCAGTTAAAGCGTCTGGCGTTTTTGTGGGCGCAGGCCCAGGGCTATTCGGCGTGCGCAATGGAGGTGAGCTTGCCAAAATGCCGATATCGCGCCGACGTTGCCGCGTATCGCCTGACTCCGAAGAGAATTGGATCCACAGCGATTTTTGAGTGCAAACAGGCGCTTTGCGATTTGCGGCGAGATAATTGCCACAGCGATGCCACCCGGCAACGACTCGAAACGATTTGCCAACGCCGTCGGCTTCTCGAAAAAAGCCTCCGCGAACATTATCCGAATCTCCGGAACGGTGATTCTCTTTTCGCTGAATTCGATTTACCAGACTTCACCATGATTGGCCACCGCGGTTATGCCCGTCTTTTGCGCGAGCTAAGGGCACTCCAAAATCGCCTCTATGATTGCACCAAGTTTGACAACCTACTTCGTTACCGCTGCGCGAACTTGTATTTTCTCGTTCTGCCCAAAGAATTGTTCCGCGATTCAGAGATCCCAGTTAGCTGGGGGGCTCTCGTGGAAACCAACGGTGAACTCAAGCTACTCCGTAAACCAATCTGGCAGGAAACAACAGCCGAGTATCATGTTCGGCTTCTGCACCGAATCGCCGCGGCTGGGACACGGGCCATTAATCAAAAATTGAAAATCACATTTGACGAGATTGTGGCCGAGCGTTGCCAATCTTGTGAATCAAACGCGGCCGGCGTGCGAGAGCCGTCCCTCCCATCGCTAATTCGTAGCGGTTCCTAGGAAATCGGCACGAGCAAATTGTGCCCGGTCATCGCCTTCGGTTGCGGCAACCCTAGCAAAAACAAAAGAGTAGGCGCGACGTCAGCTAAAATTCCGTCTTCACACCGAAATCGTGCAGCATCATTGGCGACGTAAACGAAATGTACAAGGTTACTGGTGTGTGCGGTGTTGGGCGATCCGTCCGCATTGCGCATCTGCTCGCAATTGCCATGGTCGGCCGTCACAATGGCTTTGCCATCAAGCTCGAGAAGTTTTGGAATAATTCGCTCCAGGCATTTGTCCACAGTCTCAACTGCTTTGATTCCGGCTTTGACAACGCCGCTGTGGCCAACCATGTCGGGATTAGCGAAGTTGAGTATGATCAAATCGTAGTTCGCCATCCCCGCCAGTAATTCGTCGGTGACTTCGGACGCGCTCATTTCCGGCTGCAAATCGTAGGTCGCGACCTTTGGCGAAGGAATCAATTTCCGGTCTTCGCCAGGGAACGGTTTCTCAATCCCTCCGTTAAAAAAATAGGTTACGTGCGCATACTTTTCCGTCTCTGCGATCCGCAGTTGCCGCTTGCCGGCCGCACTAACAATCTCACCCAGGATGTCGCCGAGCTTTTCCGGCGCAAAAATAAACGGTGAAGAATAAGTCACGTCATATTGCGTCAGCGTGACGAACTCCACTTGGGGCCAGACCTCACGGTCGAAGCCATCGAAGTCCTTCAGCAAAAATGCCTGCGACAGCTGGCGCGCGCGGTCGGCGCGAAAGTTAAAAAACATCACCACGTCTTCGTCACGCACACGCTGCTCATTTGCATGAGAAAAAATCAATGGTGGCATGAACTCGTCCGTCTTGCCGTTTTGATATTGCCTATCCACTGCCGCGGAAGGCGAGGATTTGCAGATTTCGCCACGGCCGAGAACGACTGCGTCCCACGCTTTTTTGGTGCGGTCCCAACGCCGATCGCGATCCATCGCAAAATATCGGCCTATCACCGTGACAATTTGCCCACCGCTTTTCTCGAGTTCTTTTTCGCAAATCTTCAGATAAGTCGCGCCGCCGGTCGGCGACGTGTCGCGCCCGTCGGTGAACGCATGGACGAAAATCTCCGAAACGCCTGCGTCATGTGCCCCATTCGCAAGCGCGATCATGTGCGAGTAATGGCTATGCACACCGCCGTCTGAGACCAACCCAAGCAAATGCAGCCGATGGCCGCGCGCTTTGGCGAACGATTCCTGTAAGGCTCGATTCCGCGTAAGTTCGCCTTCTTTGATTGCCTTGTTGATTCGCGTCAGATCCTGGTAAACGATCCGACCTGCTCCAAGGTTCAGGTGGCCGACTTCCGAGTTGCCCATCTGTCCGTCTGGCAGACCAACGTCCGCTCCGCTTGCACTCAATTTGGAGCCCGGATAATCCCGGTAAAGCTTGTCATGGAACGGAGTCGACGCGAGAAGAGATGCGTCGCCATTCTCCTGCCGCTTGTTCCTGCCGCCCGGATTAATGCCCCAGCCGTCGCGAATAATAAGAATTACCGGACCAGCCATACGTCGCGCACTTTGCCGATGAATGAGAAGAACGACAAGCGGTTCTTTATTCCATTGAATAAATGGAACTCCATATCAATAAAATTTTCGCCGCTGCCAGTCTCTCTTTGCGGCTTTATTTGCGGCGGTTGTAGACCGCCGCTACAGGGAAGGTAATGAAGTGGCGTAACCAGTTGCTGGCGCTTTTTTGTCTTCTCGCCTTTGCTGGAGTTGGCGTTCTATATTTTCAACACTGGGTGATCCGGAAGCCCTTCGGAATTATCCTGTTTGTCGGAGAAGGTCTTTCCCCTGCCCGGCTTGCTCCAACCCGCGCTTACGCTGCGGGTGCTGGCACGCGCCTAAGCGTCGACTCATTGGCTCACGCCGCTTTGGTGATGAATTACTCGAAAGATTTCGCGGCCCCGGACCAGGCAGCCGCGGCCACGGCAATTGCGACTGGACAGAGAGTGGCCAATGGGGCGATCGCCATCAATGCCGACGGAAAAGCGATCAAGAGCATTGTTGAACTCGCCCGAGAATACGGACGCGCTACGGGACTCATCACGGACGCCAAGCTGACCGATCCGACCAGCGCGGCCTTTTACGCACATCCCACCGAGTCGGGCGATGTCGAGAAGACTGCAGCTGAGTTTGTGGATCGCGGAAACATCGACATCGCCATGGGTGGAGGAGCAGCGCAATTTCTTCCAGTCAGGAAAGGTGGGGAGAGGCAGGATAATCGTGACCTCCTACTCGAACTCCGTAGCAATGGGTTCGATATTGTTCGCACGCGGGCCGAGCTGGACGCCGTTCCCGCGTGGCGCCGCCCGAAGCTGGTCGGCGTTTTTGGCGAAGGAGATCTGGCATTTGTAAACCAGGTAGAACAAAGAAGTCAGCAACCGAGCCTCGCGGATATGGTGCGGAGAGCAATCCAATTGCTCCAGTACAATGTGGGCGGGTATTTGCTGGTAGTGGATGCGGGGTTAATGCGAAAAGCAGCAGAGGCAAATAATGGGGAAAGAACGCTCGGCCAAACGGTGGAATTGGACCGTGCAGTTGGAGTCGCGCGAAGTTACGGTGGAGAAAAATCGACCATCATAGTCTGCGGTGATGTGGGGATCGGAGGAATGCACTTGAATGGATTTCCTTTTCGCAAAGATAGCGGCATTGCCCTTTTAGGCTTTAATTCTGCTGGTCAGCCTTGGATTACCTGGGCAACGGGACCGAATGGCGATAAGTCGTACGGAGCGGCGAAAATACCAGGTAAACAAGACGAAAATCCGAGCAAACAATCGCAAACAGAGCAGCCGGAGCCAGCAGCGTTTTACACGAAATCCGCGCTGGTCACTGTTGAAGATGTAGTCGCGTTTGGGAATGGCCCCGGAACAGATGCCTTGCGAGGTGTCGTGGAGAGTACGGTCGTTTTCAACATACTACGCGACGAGCTATAGCTGAAGTGACCACAGCCGAATGACGAATGAATCCAAATGACTCCATGACAAAACGGTTGTTGCCCACGCATTGGGCTTCATCATTCGCATTCATTTTACCATTTCACGATAGGGCAACCCTAACTCATAGAGCGCGATCTCGTGCTGAAGGTCGGTGGCTGACGAATCGTCACCCTGACTCTGCTGTAGCTGCATCGCAGCCCGGGCGCTTTCAATCGCTTTTCCAAATTGGCCAGCCTCCGCATATGCTGCCGCCAGGGTGCGCAACACAAGCGCGTTGCCGCCTCCGGAAAGTTGGGTAGCTCGCTCCGCGAGTTGAATCGCCTTCGCGCCGTTTCGCAATTGCGCATTGGAAGATGTAGCCAGCAACCACGCCAAATTATTCAGGGCGGAAACGGATTCAGGAGAAATCTCCAGCGCCTTTTCGTAGTGTTCGATGGCTTCAGCGGATTGATTCTTTTCGTCCAGAGCAATGGCCAGAACCGTGTGACAGTCTGCGTTATTGGGCTGGATTAACAAGGCGGCGCGAGAATGCTCAATGCAAGCATCGAGCGCTCCCCTCTCAAGCAGAGCGTGACCAAGTCCGTAACGGGCAAGAAAGTAATCGGGACGTATTGCCACCGCTTTTTGGTAGTGAACGATGGCATCGTCGATTTGTTTCTTTTGAAGAAGAGCGTTAGCCAAGGCCACCTGAGCATCCGGATCGTTTGGCTGCATCCTGACCGCTTTGTCGCAATAGAAAATTGCCTCGTCCACCTGGCCTTTACCCAGAAGGGCGGTACCAAGATTGTAGTCGGCATCCCAAAAACCAGGCTGCATTTCGAGCGTCGTCCGATAATGGCGAATAGCATCGTCAAGCTGGCCTTTTCCGAATAGCACGATGCCCAAATTATTATGAGCCATCCAGCAACCAGGATTTCTGGCCAAAGTCGTACGCCAGAGCGTTTCAATGTTGCCGTACATTGCAGCCTGTCGCCACGTCAATGTCGCAAACACTGCTACCACACACAATGCCGCGCTCAAGATTAGGGTGCGGCTGTTCTTAAACGTGTCAGCCAAAGTGAGCAGGCCGGCGGCCGCCAAGGCGATCGGACCAATACAAGCCAGGTATTGATAATGATCAGCTACAAAGGTGTAGCGAAATGTATAAAGCATAATGAATCCCAGGACCGGGCTTAAAGTCGCGACAAAAAATCCCGCAGCGACCTCGACGCTGCGTCCCAAATACCGACGGAGAAAATAGATGACTCCGCAGGCGATAACTCCTGCTAACAGCCACACATAATTGAGCAGATGTGTCGGCGCGATATCCCACCGCGGATAAATAAATGTCAGATTAGATGGCCAGATCAGTTTGCTGAGATAAAACCAAACGGCACGGCTCGCGACGAGAAGTCGTTCGATGGGGCTCAGGAACGTAAAAACGGCACGACTCGTCCCCTGGTGGTACCGTTCCCACCAGATCGCCAGTGCGCCCATGGCGATACCAAGAATAAGAAAGGGAATAATCTGGGAGACTCGCTTCCAAGTGATCGGCGTTCTCTGCAGCCACAAAATTAGGAATAATGCTGCGGGTAGCGTGCAGGCCGTTGTCTTGGCCGAAAGAGCCAGTAGATACAGGATGAGGGCAAGTCCATAAAACAGCCAGGGGCGCTTTGTTCTTCCGTCAACGAATGCAATCCAGGCAAGTAGCGTGAGCAAAAAGAAGAAGCCCATGAGCACATTTTTGCGTTCCGTGATCCAGGCGACTGATTCTGCCTGCACCGGATGCAGCGCAAAAATTGCTCCGGCCAGCCACGCTCCCGGCACCTTTAACCGCGCCAGAACCAGCCACACCAGCAGAGCGTTGGCGACATGGAGTACAAGATTAACCCAGTGATAACCTGTCGAGTTCAGTCCCCAAAACCCGTGTTCGATGCGAAAAGTCGTATAGACCGCCGGGAAATACTGCGAAGGCGAATCCAGCGAGAACCAGATCCGCCGCAGACCGTCTGGCGCCGTCAGCAGTTCATTGTGGGTAATGTAGACGTCGTCGTCCCAAAGAAAACCTCCGTTCCATGCGGGCCGATATACAAGGATCGTGACAGCTGCCAGGATCAAAGCGAAAAGGATTCCTCTCCACCATGAATGGCGGGACCGCTCCATGGCTCCTTGCGACATTTCTTGGCGATCAGCCGCTGCGTTCATTCCGGTGTTTGAATTCCGATTCGCTTTTCTTAAGGGAAATGAAACCATTCATAATCGCTCGAGAATACCGGCCGGTTGACTCGCATTTCCGAAACCGTAACGGCAGCGACAATGACCGCTACTGTGGCAAGTAGTTATGCACAACTTCAAAGCGCGCTTGTTCATCCGCATTATTGAAAAAGGCAATCCGGCACAGAAGAGGAAAGTTCGTACTCCAGCGATCAGGCACAGCCAAATGAACATCTTCGCCGATTGAGTGCCTGCTCGTTCATATCTTGCGTCAGGTCCCCTCTTCATCGATTTAGCACCTCTAATGCCTGCTAAAAGTCGCAATCAAGAAAGAGTGCTCCCGATTGCATGGTGGCTCGTCGCGGCTGTCGTTTTTGGCCTCGTTATTGCCATCAGAATTCGACTCCTTGGAATCCCACTTGAGCGTGACGAAGGCGAATACGCTTATGCCGGCCAACTGATTTTGCAAGGTGTCCCACCATACACGCTTGCCTACAACATGAAGTTCCCGGGAACTTATGCAGCCTACGCGGCTATCATGTCTGTCTTTGGGCAAACGATTAATGGAATCCATTTGGGGCTGCTTTTGGTCAATGGCATTACCGTCGTTTTGATCTTTTTCCTCGGACGGCGACTGGCGAACTCGATAGTTGGACTTGCAGCGGGAACTAGCTATGCCGTGCTGTCGGTAAGTCCAACCGTGCTGGGTCTTGCTGGGCACGCGACGCATTTTGTGGTGCTCCCGGTTGTGGCCGGAACATTGTTATTGCTGGATGGCTCGGATCGGAATGCATACGGGCGACTATTTGCGAGTGGGTTATTACTTGGCGTTGGCGTGGTAATGAAGCAGCCCGCCTTTTTTTTTATTCCTTTCGGCTTGATCTATCTTGTTTGGAGTGATCTCCACCGAAGACGTGCCCTTAAGGAAATCCTCCTCCGGAATCTAGTCTTCGGGATCGGGGCGGTTGCTCCCCTGGGAGTTACGTGCCTGATTCTTTGGCGCGCAGGTGTACTCGATAAATTCTGGTTCTGGACTGTCAGCTATGCTGGCCGATACGGAAGTCTTCTTCTCGACGAGATAGAGAGTGGGCGATGGCCTTTATCTCAAGCGGCGCGGTTTTTTGCTCGCAGCACCGTGGAAGCGATTGGAGCCGGCTGGATGTTGTGGGCCTTGGCTGGGTTAGGGTTGATTGCCGGACTTTTGGACAAGAAAAGTCGTGCCGGCACAGGTTTTCTGATGGGTCTGCTTCTATTCTCAGCTTTGGCGGTGTCTCAGGGACTCTATTTTCGGCCTCATTATTTTATCATGACCCTGCCAGCAGTCTCGCTTCTCGTCGGCGTTGCAATCGGCAAACTATCCGACTTTCTGACCGGTCGAGTAATAGCAGTCAGACTCGTCCCACTCTTTCTCCTTGGACTGGCTCTCAGCATGCCGATGGTGTTGAATGAGCGAATTTTCTTCCGAGCTTCGCCTGTTGACGTCAGCCGCATCGTTTACCCTGAGAGTCCATTCGTCGAGTCGATCAGGATCGCAGATTACCTGCGCGAACATTCAAGCCCGAATGACACAATCGCAGTTTTAGGATCAGAGCCGCAGATTTATTTTTATTCACATCGACGTTCGGCGACTGGGTACATTTACACTTACGGCCTAATGGAGTCGCAAAAATACGCCTCGCGGATGCAAGAGGAGATGATCCGCGAGATCGAGCACGCATCTCCCAAGTACCTGGTCTCCGTGCCGATGTTTGATTCCTGGTTGTGGCGTCCCGGGTCCGACCAATCGATCCTTACCTGGGCAAACGAATACGCAGCGAAAAATTATGCCGCTGCTGGATTTGTAAACATCACGCCTGCAGGAACCGATTACTACTTCGAAAATGTTCCGCCAAAGGTCGAGAGCTTGAAAAACTATATCCTGATTTACAAAAGAAACGGTTAAGCTGCTTTTTAACGAATCCCTAACGCCGCGTGCATCGTATCCATTCTCAGTCAATCTCTCTAACTAAATCGAGGCGCCGTTGGATCTGTCTCTGCGTTTGCATCTGTCTGGTAGTGCTTACCTGGCTTGTTTTTGGCCAAACCCTTTGGCACGACTTCATTAATTACGATGATCCGCGCTACGTTTATGAGAACACGAAAATAACAGGTGGCCTTAGCATCAGCGGCATTGCCTGGGCATTTACACATATTCACTCCCTTAACTGGCATCCGTTAACGACCATCTCGCACATGCTCGACTGTCAACTGTACGGATTGAAGGCAGGATGGCATCACTTTACAAACGTGCTTCTTCATACCCTGGCTGCAGTGCTCCTTTTTCTTGCGCTGCAACAAATGACCGGGGCAATTTGGCGAAGCGCTTTTGTTGCGGCGGTGTTCGCAATTCATCCATTGCGTGTGGAATCGGTCGCCTGGATTGCAGAACGAAAGGACGTACTGAGCGGTGTCTTCTTCATGCTAACGCTACTGGCCTACATGTATTATGTGCGTTTACCTCGGTCCAGAAGTTATCTGCTCGTGCTATTCCTGTTCGCCTGTGGACTGATGTGTAAGCCGATGCTCGTAACACTGCCATTTGTGCTTTTGCTTCTCGATTACTGGCCTCTCGACAGAATCAAAGGCCGATTCTGGAAGCGCGTCGTGGAGAAAATCCCGTTGATCGCGCTGTCGGCTGTTTCAAGTGTCATTACGTTTCTTGTTCAGAAAGGGGCTGTCGGCCGGACCGAGGAACTGCCGATATTGGAACGAATCAACAACGCGGTCGTCAGCTATGTCATCTACATTTGGCAGATGATCTGGCCGGTGAACCTGGCAGTGTTCTACCCGCATCCGGAGAACCGGCTACCAGTTTGGGCAATCGCCTGCTGTCTTGTCGTCTTAAGCTGTATCACCATAACAACCATCGCTCTGCGAAAACAGCGTCCCTACCTCCTTACAGGTTGGTTGTGGTATCTGGGAATGCTTGTCCCGGTGATTGGACTCGTGCAAGTTGGATGGCAGGGACGCGCCGACCGATACACGTACTTACCTCAAATTGGGTTATACATCGCAGTCACTTGGGGAGTGGCGGAGCTGATGGCTTTGTATCGACATCGACGCGCAATCTTGAGCGGTGCTGCAATACTTGTCATCGCCACCTTAAGTTTATTCGCATGGGCTCAGACCTCGTACTGGCGAGACAGCGAAACATTGTTCAGGCATGCCCTTGCCGTAACCACAAACAATGATGTAGCTGAAAATAATCTGGGGATCGTCTTTTTGGGGCAAGGTAAACTGGACCAAGCTATCTCGCTCCTGCAATCAGCCGCCGATCTTCGGCCAGATAACAGCCCTGCCCACGAGAACCTTGCCAAAGCATTCCTCCAAAAGGGCCAGGTAGCCGACGCGCTAGTTCATTACCGTAAATTACTCGACCTGCAACCAGACAACATGGAGGTCCACAATATCGTGGGCACGGTTCTTGTACAGCAAGGGCGTGTACAGGAAGGCATCGAAGAGTGGCAGAAGGTGTTGTCGCTCGAACCCGACAACGGAAACGCACTGAGCAATCTCGCCTGGGTATTTGCCGCGTCACCAGACCAGTCGATTCGAAACGGCGCCAAGGCAGTCCAACTGGCAGAGCAGGCCGTCCGCATCTCGGGAGGCAGGATACCAATACTTTTCCGCACATTGGCGGCGGCCTACGCAGAGAATGGTCAGTTTTCAGACGCAATCCAGACTGCGCAGCGCGGCATCCAATTGGCCAATAGCCAGGGCAACGCTTCTCTGGCGAGTGAGCTTCAGGTCCACATCGAGCTTTACCAGACTCAGCAGCCGCTACGCGACCCGAGCCTAACCAATGCCAGCTCGTCACCCCATAGCGAATAAAAAGAAGCTGCAAATCACTCGCCGACCACATGAACAATCGTGCGGCGGTCACAGGCGCGGCATCATTGTCGGTGTCTATCTGCTTCTCGCCACGCTCAGTCTGGCAGTGTTTAGTCAGACAATTTTCTACAACTTTGTTAATTTCGACGACGATGTGTACGTCTATAACGCTCCCCTAATTCAAGGTGGGCTGACACTCAGGGGGATAGCAGCTGCTTTTGCCAGTCCGCACGCTGGCAACTGGCATCCGCTAACAACGCTGTCACATATGTTGGACTGTGGGATATACGGTTTAAACGCTGGCGGTCATCATGCCACCAACGTCATGTTGCATACCATCGCGGTCCTTTTGCTGTTTCATGTGCTGCGACAGATGACCGGCGCATTATGGAAAAGTGCCATTCTCGCTGCACTATTTGCCGTCCATCCGTTGCACGTCGAGTCGGTAGCATGGGTGAGCGAGCGCAAAGACGTCCTGAGCGCAGTCTTTTTTTTTCTCATGTTGGGCGCGTACGCTCGTTACGTATGCGAGCCGTCGGTAGCACGTTATCTCATGGTGACTGCCCTGTTTGTGGCAGGACTTATGTCCAAGCCCATGTTGGTGACAACTCCGGTTGTGCTTCTCATTTTGGACTACTGGCCTCTCCGCCGGTTTGAGCAAGTCACCTCGACAACCGGTAAGGCGAAAGGCCAGCCCCCAAGTAATCAAAAGCGCATACTACAAAGACTTTTTCTGGAAAAGATTCCCTGGCTCTTCCTTTCCACCGGCGCCGGTATCATTACGTTTGTGCTGCAAGAACGAGCTTCTGGCTCACTTCCTCCGTTGCCATTTCTGTGGCGGACGCAGAATGCGGTGGTGAGTTACATCATTTACGTTTGGAAAACATTGTGGCCGACGCACCTCGCCGTTTTCTATCCTCATCCAAACGATACGTTGGCAACTTGGCAGGTTGCTCTAGCCATCGTTTTCCTTCTCGCCGTCACTTGTGCGGCGATCGTTTGGCGAGATAAGAGGCCTTATCTGTTTACCGGTTGGTTCTGGTACCTGATTATGCTGGTTCCAGTGATCGGGATCATTCAGGTGGGTGAGCAAGGTCATGCCGACCGCTACGCCTACCTTCCTTCCATCGGTTTGTTTCTGATCGCCGTCTGGGGCATCGCTGACGTAGCAGCAATCAGCCGCGTCAGGTCATGGAAGCCTGCAGTTACAACAGGCACCATAGTGGTCGTTGCTGCGCTGGTATGCACGACGTTTGCTCAAACCTCGTACTGGCGGAACAGCGAAGCCCTTTGGGAGCACACTCTTGCTGTCACCACTGATAACGATGTTGCTCATAATAATCTTGGATACCTGTCGGTCCGCCGCGGTGAACTGGACAAAGCGATGTCGCATTTTGAAGCCGCGTCGAAAATCAGGTCCGGCAAGGTAGATGCTCATTACAACCTTGGTACTGCGTTCGTAGAAATGAATATCGGAGACGCTCTGGCGAGAAAAGGCCAAGCCGATGAAGCGATGGCCCATTTCGCACAAGCGATAAAGTTGCAGCCCGATTACGCAGAAGCCTATTACAATCGGGGAAACGTTCTTTATGCGAAGGGAAGGACGGGCGAAGCAATCCCTGACTTTGAGAAGGCTCTTCAACTGCAGCCCAACGACGCGGATGCTCATACCGGCCTCGGTAACGCGCTTCTGCGCAAGGGTGCCCTGAAGGAGGCGATCGCCCACTATAACCAGGCAATTGCGTTGGCACCGAAAGATCCGCACTCTCGCAACAACCTTGCCTGGGTGCTGGCAACATCAAGCGATCCCTCGATCCGGGATGGTGCAAAGGCAGTCGAGCTGGCGCGGCAAGCTATATCGCTATCAGGCGGCAAGGACCCGTTGTTTTTTCGGACGCTCGCTGCCGCTTATGCAGAGACCGGCCGTTACTCCGACGCCATCGCTGTCGTACAACAGGCTGCAACTGTTGCCAAGGTGCAGGGGAAAAGCAGTCTGGCGAACCTTCTCGAAGAAGACGTTTTGCTTTATCGCCAGCAGGTGCCGCTGCGACGAACGTCTGTCCGCGATTAACTCACAGCATTGTACCGCTCGCCACGAGGTCAGGCACGTGAGTCATCTCGCCTCCTTATGATACGGTAAGCTAAGGTCGTAAAGTGAGATTTCGCTCCGGAGAGCGTTGGACAAGGGCGAGTTCCCCTGGATCTCTGCCGCTTGCAACGCCTGTTCGGCAGTTTTCTTAGCCTCAACAAAACGGCCGGTCTCAGCGTAGGCTGCGGCAAGAATGCGTAGAACAGTGGCATGATTTTCGCTCCGAGAGCTTTCAGATTCTGCGCGTTCAGCCAAAAAGATGGCCTCTGATCCATTTCGAATCGATGGGTCGGGCGCTGTCGCAAGCAGCCATGCAAGATTACTCTGGGCAGTCATGTTATCGGGCGCGATCCGAAGCACATCCCTGTACTGAGCAATTGCATCTCGGACACGGCCTTTGGCAAGGAACACGCTTCCCAGATTTGCGCGAGCATCCGCATTGTCCGGGCTCAACTCGAGGACTTTTTGATAGTGAGCCATCGCCTCATCCGTCCGCCCTGTTCGAAGCAAGACAGTGGCAAGGTTGTACTGAGCCTCGACCTGATTTGGTGATACCGCGAGGCACGCTGAGTAATACTTGATGGCACCATCTAAATCACCGTTGAAAAGAAGCGCGCTTGCCAGATTGCAAGACGCATCGGCGTAATCTCCCCGGACTGCGAGCGCCTTCCGATAATGAGCAATGGCCTCATCTACACGCCCGCCCGCAAAAAGAGTCGCCCCAAGATTATTGTGTGCTTCTGCATCAGCAGGATTTATTTCCAGTGCTTTCTCGTAATGAGTAATAGCTTCGTCGACCTGGCCTTTCTGTACAAGAAGCCGGCCTAGATTATAATGCGCCTCCCCATAGCTTGGACGCAGGTCGAGAGCCTGGCGATAGTGGGCAATCGCTCCATCAGTGTCGCCTCGCTCATTGAGGGCGATACCCAAATTGTATTGGGCCATCCAGCAACCAGGATTCCTTGTCAGCGTCGCTGTGTACAGGGTGACAAGATTTTGGTAAACGGCAGTTTGCCGCCATGTCAGAACAACGAGCACCAGAAGGAGAACTCCGCAGATCGCGGAGCCAAGAAAAATTTTTGTTCGAATGATACCCGTGTCGTCGCGGAATTGTGGGGCGTCTGTGTCAGACGCCAATTCGTCCGGCGTTTCATAGAATGAAGCCGCGGCGACGCGAGCGACATGGACGGGCGGCCCGCCAGGGCGAGAGAGCGGGAGCGAACGAGTCAAACGCCCTACAAAAATTGCAACGGTTGCTCCTGCCAGAGCCAGCGGCCCCATGCTCGCCAAATATTGAAAATGATCGCTTACAAACGAGTAGCGAAAGAAATAGACATTGAAAAATCCGAGCACAGGAAAAAGCGAAACCACATAGTATGCTGCGGCAAAGAATACGGCGCGGCTCCATTTCGCGCGGTTCGACCATAAGACAAGTAACGCGGCTAATGCCGCGAGAAGCGGCAAGTAAGCCGTTGGCTGAGACGAATCAATCTCCCACCGGGGATAGATGAAAATCAACGGATGCGGCCATATCAGCTTTGCCAGGTAGAACCATATCGCGCGCCCGGCGATGATAAGCCGGTCCGGCCAGGTTTGCTCCCACTCAGCGCCAATTGCACCAGCGTGAAACTTTTGTTCGAAGATCGTCCAGACGCTGGCAACCGCGGATATTAACACAAACGGCGCAAGTTCGATAATATCTCGCAAGCGAGACCGACCTGCCTGCCACCAGACACACAGGAAAAGGACTACGGGCAACATGACCACTGAAGGCTTGCTCAGGGTCGCGAGGATGAAGAAGACCAAAGACGAAGCAAAAAGCAAGGAAGAGCGCTCTCCAGCCGGCGGTACTAGCGAACCGGACACCGGCCGTCCTCGAATCGTTGCATTCGATTTCAAAAAACAAAGGACAGACAACAGATAAAAGAAGCCCGATTGAGTGTTCTTCAGCTCAGTTACCCAAGCAACTGATTGTACCATTACCGGGTGCAACGCCCAAAGCGCCGCTCCCAGCCAAGCGCCGCGAACATTTAGTTGCCGCAAAATCTGCCAGAGCAAAAGAGCGGATCCGGCGTGCAAAAACACATTCAGAAGATGGTATGGCCAGGGCAAAAGGCCGGCGAACTTGTGCACAGTCCAAAAAGTCGTCAGCACCAGGGGGTAATAGACCGCCCGCCCGCTCGTCCAGACTTCTTTCAATCCCAGCGGACCCACAATACAGGGGTTTTGAGTAAGGTGCGATTCGTCGTCCCAAATGAAGCCGGCATTAAAGACTTGGACGTAGGCAACACAAACGAGACCAATCAAAACAAATCCCCAAAGCCAGTCTCGCTGCCGGAAAGATCTAACCACTAATGAACACTAATGCACACGAATAGAGAGAAGAAAAATTCGTGTTTATTCCCGCCCATTCGTAGTTTTACTCTTCTCGATCCAGTTTCCAGGAATGGCTAAACACGTTTCCATTCGGACAACGGCTCCGAAATGCAGAGTAATTGTCGGGATATGCGCTGGGCTCGCCGGGATCACCTGGTTAGTCTTCGGCCAAACCCTCGGACATCAATTCGTTACATACGATGATCCAGAGTACGTTTACACCAATCCAGATATCGTCCGAGGTCTTTCGCTGCCAGGTATCGTCTGGGCTTTTGCGCATAACGTAGCCGGTAACTGGCACCCCATCACGACGATTTCGCACATGTTGGATTGCCAGCTGTACGGGCTAAGCGCTGGTGGGCATCATTTCACCAGCGTTTTTTTGCATACGATAGCCGTCATCCTCCTGTTTCTCGTGTTGCAGCAAATGACTGGGAACTTGTGGCGAAGCGCTTTTGTTGCAGCGCTGTTCGCAATTCATCCGTTGCACGTGGAATCGGTAGCGTGGATCTCCGAGCGGAAGGACGTATTGAGCGCAGTCTTTTTCATGCTGACCCTCGGTGCCTACATACGCTATGCACGCGCCCCCTCGCCAATAGCCTACCTGCTCGTTGTGTTCTTGTTCGCTCTCGGCCTGATGTCGAAACCAATGCTGGTGACCCTTCCATTCGTTCTTCTGCTGTTGGATTACTGGCCCCTCAGCAGAATCAGAGCTCCCGGAGTTGCAAAGGGGAAAGAGAAACCGCTGACCAGAAGTCAGTCGCCGACCATCAGACGCCTGATAACGGAAAAAATTCCTTTGTTAGCACTGTCTGCTGTTTCGTCCGTAGTAACATGGCTAACACACCTCCAAATTGCGGGGAGTAAGTATCAGTTGCCATTCACATGGCGATTCAACAATGCTGTTGTCAGCTACGTGGCCTACATCTGGCAGATGTTCTGGCCCGTCCGCCTGGCAGCGTTCTATCCTTACCCCAATGATCAGCTGGCTCTCTGGCAGGTTCTTTTGGCAATTGCATTTCTCATCGCAATCACCCTGCTCGCAATTCATTGGCGGAAAGAACGACCGTACGCTTTCACCGGCTGGTTTTGGTATGTGGGAATGCTTGTTCCGGTGATTGGGCTTGTCCAGGTCGGCGAACAAGCGCGCGCGGATCGGTATACTTACCTGCCGCAAATCGGCTTGTATATCATTGTCGCTTGGGGAATTCCAGACCTGATACTGTCCATAACACGTCGTGAACGCAACCGAAGCCGCGGGTACGCGCTTCTTTGCGCCGCGACGTCTGCAATGATTGTCGTCTTGTTGATCTGGCGCGCGTTTGTGCAAACGTCGTATTGGAAAAACAGCGAAGTGCTCTGGAACCACGCGTTGGCTGTCACGGGTGACAACGATGTGGCGCATAACAATCTCGGTAACCTGTTCTTGCAACGCCGCGAACTGGACAGCGCGCGTTCTCACTTCGAGACCGCATTGACGATTCGCGCTCGCACCGCTGCCCCTTATTACAACTTTGGTGGCGCACTCATCGAAAATAGTCTTGCCGCTATCCTCGACCGAAAAGGCCTGATCAATGAAGCGATTAGCCACTATGATAAGGCAATAAGCATGCGACCTTCTTATGGCGATCCTTATCTCAACCTTGGCAACCTTCTGTTTCAACAGGGCCGAATCGACGATGCCATGGCCCAATGGGAGAAAGCGCTTGGGACACAGCCACACGATGCAGCTTTTCATGCTCTGCTGGGCGACGCGTTTCTACGAGCAGGATCACAGAAAGTTGCGATCGCGGAGTACGAGCGTGCAGCGCGGATTTCCGCGCAGGATCCGATGGCCCGCAACAATTTGGCCTGGCTCCTCGCGACCTCGTCGGATGTTTCAATTCGCGATGGAAATCGGGCAATCGAGCTCGCGAGTGAGGCGGTCCGACTCTCCCGCGCCAAAGATCCCAATTATCTCCGCACACTCGCTGCCGCTTACGCTGAAAGCGGTCGTTTCCCTGAGGCGCAAGGAGCTGCCCGTCGCGCATTGCAAATAGCCGAGATTCGCGGCGACTCCACTTTGGCGAATGCGCTTCGGGACGAAGTTGCCCTTTACGAACTCGGCCTGCCAAATCACAAGTAGGCCGCCAAGCTTCGGCGTACAGTAATCTCTTGGTTACCGTCGTTACGAAAGCCACCGGACCGCTTCCTACCCGATGTCTTTCCGGTAATCAGACAATTCTATCCAATCGCCGGAAACGGCTACGCACGATGTCCGTGGGAAATCTGAAAGCAAAACGGCCGGGCTCCGTGAGAAGCCCGGCCGCTGTGAATTCGTACTCGCTAATTTTTAGAAGCGCTTTTTCAACCCAACGTACCAGAACCGGCCTTTGATGGTGGTCAGCGACTCATCGTAGCCGTTCTCAAAACTGCCAGCCACGAACGGCGGATCTTCGTCGAACACGTTCTGCATACCGAGCGTGACCGTTGTATTGTTGAGCCACCACTGCCAGTTGCTGCAGCCATACTCGGCCGTAGAGACCGGGACTACATTCTTTTCCTTGCCATCCTTCATCTTCACGTTCTTTCCACCATCCTTGGCATAGCCAGGGACCTCGGCCGGTGCCGGTGCCGGGTAGTTAAACGTGTAGTTCAGGATCAGATCGAGCGTTGTCCAAGTCTCAATTTTCCGCGCATGCGCACCGTCCAATCCGCTTAGACGGAGAGTTCTCGGCGTTTGCGGCTTGGGCACGTCTTCAGCATTTATGGCGTCATAAGTTCCAACCAAACTGAGATTGTCATCTTCATACTGGGCGATCCAGTGAACCACTGCGCCCACATCAATTCCACCCATCCACGTGTCAGCCGGGCCATCGTAGAAGATGCTGAAATTGGCACGATTTCTCGGCAGCGAACTGGTCAGACTGAATGACGTAGGCACGAACTGACCAGCGATACCGAAACGCTTCGAATCAGGAGTTTGCTGAAGTTCAGCCCGGGACAACCAGGTGCCGTTGACCGTAGTCGTCAGTCGGCCCCAATCTCCACCGCCGAAGATCGTCGAATCCAGGATATAGATCGCTTCATAGTCAAGGCCTTCGAAGATTGCACCGGCAAGGTTTTGGTTCGGGTCGAGCACGAGTGTGACTGGCCCTGGCTCCCCAGCCGGATTGGTACCAGCGCTACGGGTTACCTGCGACCCGTTGGGGTTTGTAATGACTGACGCCCCGTTTGGTGGCCGGGTATTTTGGATAATAAACTGCGCCCCCAACAGGGACACGATGTCACGCATGTCGATGTGCCACCAGTCGGCGCTTACCGTTAAGCCCTTCAACCATTTCGGGCTCCAGACTGCTCCGTAGGTCCATTCATACGCGACTTCCGGGTGCAGGAAGGGGTTGCCGCTTTGGCGCTCCTCAATCTGCGGCTCGGTCTGCGGTGAAAACGGATCCACGACCAGCGGGAAGCTCTGCGCACCAGCTGGATTGAGCTCGAGCACCGTAGGCGCATGGAACGCTTCGGAATAACTACCACGCAGAGTGAGTGCGCCGATGTACTTCGGATCGATCGGCTGCCAGCGTATCGATACCTTTGGCTTCTGGGCATCATACGTCGTATGCGCTGCCGGGAAGTTCGTGCTTAGGACGGGGGACGTATTCTGGCTGTACCATTCCTCGCGCTCAGCAAAGTCAACTTCGAAGCTATAGAAGCCGGGGAAGTTCCATGTCGGGCTGGTGAATGGCACTCGTACTTCCTGGTAAAGACTCCAAACATCGCGGTTTACCCTCGCGCCTTCACGATCGGTTGACCCAATTGTTTGGAAAGTCGTATTGAGGGAGTCGGGCCTGCGATTCCATCTTTCACCGTGATACTCGCCACCGAGTGCAAACGATACTGGGCCTGCAGGAAGATTGAACAGATCACCGTTGATCGTGGCGTAAGCCAATGGCAACTCAAACTCGGCGGTGTTGTGCAGATTTACGTAAACCCGGTTTATGGCCGTGTTCGAATTGCGACCGAACGTGCCTATGAAGGGATTAAAGGCTGTAACTGGGTTCGTATCCAGCAACGCATCTCGCAGACCAGGCTGGCTGACCTCACCCAGCGACAGATCCGTGCCCTCGTTGCGAGAATAGCGGAAGCCGGTCTCCCAGTTCCACGTTTTGAAATAATCGCCAAACTCGCCCATCTCACCCTTCAGTCCAACATCGAAGAGCATATCCCAGTAGGTAAACTTCTCGGCTCTGAGACCGCTGTCGTTTACGCCACGGAACCGGACGCCAGTTGTTACCGGCACCGGCACTCCATTGATAAGCAGGGTCGCATCTCCGACAGTGAACGGGTTAAACGCATTCGAAATTGGCACGCTGATGCCTGATGGGCTGAACCCTACGCTGGTTACGTTACCCTGTGCATCGACTCCCTTAAACGGATCGGGCGTAAACGGGGCAGCCGCCAAGGCTGAATCGAAAAAGGAGCGCGCAATTTTGAAATCGGCAAATATTGTCAGGTATTTGTCGCAGAGATCCCGGGTGAACGAGCCATAGAACACCTGGCGATCTGCTGTCGGCAGCGCCGGCGTGAAAGCTGCGAAGTTGAAGGCGATGTAGTTCCCATCTCCAGGTACACCGTTTACGATGCCGGGTACTGCGCCCGGGGGAGTATAAAACGGAGAGGTCGCGGCGTTAGGAGCCGAATGTGGCGTCGGAGTATTGGCGCTGAAAAACAACCTCGGAATCAAACGTGTGCCTTGCACGCGGCCCATTTGGTTGCCGCTGCGAACATCGAAACCTCCAAATGGAACGAAATTGCCGTTGCTGGAAATGTCGCGGTCGCGGCTGAACAAACCACCTGTGCGCTGGTAGAAATCAGCAATAACAACGATGTCGGTCTTGTCATCGCCCGTGCCGGCTTTCAACCACGCTTCCCACTCACCCATGTCGTTGGAAGCTCCCATGTTGGTGTTTCCGTACGTGCCACCGATTTCCAACCCACGGAACTTGTGGATCAAGAAGAAGTTGACCACACCTGCGACGGCATCGGCTCCATACACAGCCGACGCACCGTCCTTCAGGATATCGATGTGATCAATCATCGAGAACGGAATCAGCTGAATATCGTAGCCGCCGAACAGCGCAGCCTGCGCGATGCGCTTGCCGTCTATGAGGATCAGCGTCTCTTTTGGCAGCAGTCCGCGCAGGTTCAACTGCACGGTACCATCACCGCCGTTAGCAATATTTTGGTTAACCGTGCCACCCGCCTCTTGCGGAATAAATGTGGTCAAGTCGGTCGCGTTACGGATACCCAGCTTCTCGATGTCCTGCGGACGGTAGGTGTCCACCGGGTTCGGGCCGGTCTCTTCCGCGGTCGGAATATTCGAACCGGTCACCACCACGCGCTCGACCTCAGCCGACGGTGCTGCGGCAGGAGCAGCCGGTGCCGGCAACTGAGCGGATGCACTTGATGCAAAAATTAGAGGAAATCCCACGGCCGCCATCACGACGGCACCAAGGAATCCGAGTTTATTTAGCACGTTTTTAGTCATTAGTTTCTCCATTGGTTTGGTTAGGTTTTGACAGGCTTATTAAATCTCTGTGGCACTGACAAGCTTTTTTTTCACTTTTTTCAAAGTTTTTTTGAACGGCTTTCCAGACGTATTTGTCGCGCCGTCCCCACCGTTTAATAAAGCTGCTACAGGCTGGCAAGCTTTTTTTTGGGTTTTTTTAAAGTTTTTTGAACCCCGAATTTAGCCACGAACAGCGACGAAACGTTCGGTCGCGACGGCCTGCGAAAAAGTGGATTTTTCTGACCGGCGACGCACGTCAATCCTGGCAGAATAAGACGACGTTAAGTCGCGCACTTCAAAAATTATCGGGTCAGACAGCTATCTGGAAAAGCTATCCTTTGAGGGCCCTCCAATTAGGGTCAGTTTTCCGTATTCGCGAACAAATGGTGCGACACCGGTGGCCTGAGCGTAACGCGCTTCCAGGAGAGGACGAAAGTCGGCATCGGTTTCAATGACGAACGCCGCGTCGCGACCAAAGCTCGGTTCATGCCACGAAACCTCTCGCGGGTAGACGCGATAGGGATCCTCAAAAACCGCATTAGAGACCGCGAGCGTCTCACCGCTCTCGAACAGCAACGGATAAACAAAAGAAATCGTGGTCCATACGGATGTCACGCTGCGCTGACGCAGATGATGTTCAACCCCTTCAATGTCCGCCGCCGGAACGCGTGTCATGCAATAGCTCTTCCCCTCGTTGCAAGAGGAGAGCGTTTCGATTTGATTTTTCTGCCCGACCAAAATCATCGCGGCGGTCCCCGTCACCAAAATCGCGCCAAGCACAGTAGCGCCAGCCAGGCGGGGGACCGCCTTCGAAGAAGAAAAGGAGCGATCCAGCATTCGTCCTGTCAGCATCGACAGAAAAAAACAGCCACCGAAGAAATAGCTGGCAACCCCGGGGCGCACAGTCAGATACGGAACAAAAGACGCAGCTGTTAGGACAAGCATGTAAAAATCCTTTTCCTGGCGGAAATCCGCGAGATTCCCACGCAACGCCTTTACGATTTTTGAGGGTGACGTCGCGAAGGGCCATATCGCTGCAAGCACCGCCAAAACAGCGATAGCATAAAACACGTACCCCGACGTCGGCTTATCTTGATAATACCAGAGAACAGTGTCCGGTCCGAAGAACTTGGGCATTTCGTCCAGGAGAATTCGCCCGTAAGTGGAAAGCTGAAAGAGCGACCGAAATCCCCCTCCGGGCCTTTCAACGAAAAGGTATCGCCAATTATTGAAATGATTCAGGAGGTTCCATGCGATGACAGGCGCGTAACCGACCACGAACCCGGCGAAACTGGTTGCGGTGTTATTGAGCGAGAGCCTGCGGCGCAAAATCAGCAGCATCCATAACGCGGCGACAATCGGGATCGCCAGTTCCAGGCACCAGATGCTCACGCCCGACACCAGCCCAAAGAGAAATAACGTGTTTCGTTTCGGATCCGGAGCCGATTCAGCGGAGACAAAAAGCATCGTCAGTACTGGGATCGATAGGAAATACCAGGCGTAACCTCTCACTTGAAAGTTCCACTTGAGCAGGGATGGAGCGAGCGCAAACGCGACTGTTGCAAGTACGGCCGTGCGCCGATCGTAAAGAGCGCAACCCATCCGGTAGAATAGAAAAAGGCAAAGCAACGAGAACGCGACTATGCAAGCCTTTAATGGGATGACGCCGACGCCAAAAAGCCTGAATGCGACCGCGCCAAAATAAGCCTCCCAGGCCGCGCCGGCATTGTAAGGCTGGCCATACATGTAAAAGGGGAAATACCGCCCCTCCATGATGTGTTTGGCCATCAGGCCGATGATCGCTTCGTCGCTATGTACATGCGTTTGCGACGCCAGTAATATCGTAAAGCGCGCTGCGGCGATAATAAGAAGCACTCCAATGAGCAACCCGTGCCAACGCATTAGAGATTGCTCGTCGCTCCTTCGGCGCGATCGTTTAGCGCCGCCAAGCATATTTGATAATGGCACGGAGCACTCGAAAAGCGTCGCGCCATCCGATTTTTTTGCCTTCGTCATAGCTTCGGCCGTAGTAGGAAATTCCCACTTCGAAAATCCTACAGCCCCGCTTTGCCACCTTTGCGACAATTTCAGGCTCAACGGCGAAGCCATCTTCTTCTATCTGGATCGATTTGATCACGGGAGCCTTGAAAGCTTTATAGCCAGTCAGCACGTCTGTCAGGTTGAGGTTCGTGAACATGTTGGAAAGCAGGGTCAAGAACTTGTTCGCCACCATATGCCAGAAAAAAAGAACTCGATGCGGTCGCCCTCCCATAAACCGGGAACCGAAAACCGCGTCCGCTTTGTCTGATACAAGAGGCTCCAGCAGCACCGGGTAATCTTCGGGGCTATATTCGAGATCGGCGTCCTGCACGAGAATGATATCACCAGTTGCGGCCGCAAAACCGCTGCGCAAAGCCGCTCCCTTACCCAGGTTGACTTGATGATAAATGATTCGATCAACAACCTGGTAAATCTTCCCCTCCAGCAGTTCTCGTGTCCCGTCGCACGAGCAATCGTCAACCACAATAATCTCCCTGCTTCCGATTGGTGCCGCGCGAATTGCGGTCACAATCTTTTCAATCGTCGCTTTTTCGTTATAGCAGGGAACGACGATTGAGACTTTCATCTCTTCGGTGGAACCCAGTGCCGGTGATTGGGAGCATTGTTGAATTGCAATTTCCGCGCAGAACAAAGAGTCGTGATTTTCAATCAGGAGGCGGATGAAATCCGAACTCGCTCTGTAATTTCGCCCAGAGCCAATCGACCACACCATTTTTCTTGAGCTCTGTGTGATTGCTGGCGGCGAGCGTATCTGCTTTGTCCACCTCGCCGTTTAAACAGTAGAGATACGTAAGCAGATACGTGTCGTCGAGGCTAAGCGGACCGCGGTCTTTCTTGTTCTCAAGCAGACGAATGGCTCCGTTGATGTCTCGTTGGGCAAGCGCTCCGGCAACCAGGTCCTGCATAATTTCCATCGGAGGCGGCTGCGACCTTCTTGCCACGCGCTCGGCAATTGGTAGCCGCAACAGGTCGCTTCCAAGCACTTCCAGGACTGGCACCCGCAGGCGGGACTGGCGCAGATAAAGATCCAGTTCGGCCCACTCGTTGCCGCCAGTTGTTTCGGCAAGGTATCGCATCTCGCGCACGGAAAAGTACGATTTGAGCGACGTGTTTGACGTCTCCGGCCAAATGCGGTTCATGATCGGGGACCAACTGAAACGATAAGTGGCCGACGATGCGTCCATATACGGCGCCGTGAAACTGAAGTTTGCTTCCTCACTCCATCCCGCATCGGTCAGCCGCTTGGGATAATTGTCCGTTAACGGCGCAACGTCCTGGGTGATGCGATCGATCTCCTGGCCGTCCATCAAAAACAATGCGGCCAACTGTTGTGGAACTTCGACGCCGATCCGTCGCAAGCCTTCGCCAGCGGGCCCGCTCCACAATCGCTGCAACTCCTCTTCGTTCACGCGGCGTCCTGGACCGTTGATCCCCATCATGATCCACTGCTGATCGGCGCTGGCCCAAACCAAGGCATTGGGAAACGCATTGTGGAACGCGCGAAGAATTGCCTTTGCTTCCTCGACTCGCATTTGATTGAGGGGCAGCCAGAAGGTGGCGATTCCATCCTGTTTCAGACGGCTCTTCATCAAGGAAAAAAATTCCTGGGTGTAAAGGTTGACTGAACCAGCGACTTTCGGCGGAGGCGGTTCGCCCGTGATAATATCGTACTGCTGCCGGCTGGCCTGAAGGAAGAACCGTCCGTCTTGCACAATCGCGCTCACACGCGGATCGCGGAGGGGGTTGGAATAATTGATTCCGGAATAGAAATCGGCGAGACGGAAGACTTCTTTCGAAATATCGACGATATCCAGGCGCTTGATATTCGGGCCGTGGAGCAACGCGTCTGCGGTGACGCCGCACCCATAACAGATAAGCAATGCATCTTTCGCTTCCGGACGAAGTGCCAAAGGAAGATACGCAAACAATCTCATGTAGCGCTGATTGCGCGGATTTGTGGCCGACATCGAAAACGCGTTGGTCAACAGTCGGTAGTAATACGGTTCACCAACAAAATCGCGTCGCAGCAACTGGTAGGTATCTGAAGTCCCCTCAATCCTTTTTACTACATGCGCGAGCACATTACCGTGTTCGTCAATTTCGTACGGTCGACTCGCGTGCGTGAAGTGCGATTCAGCGCGGTGATATGGAAAAATTGTTAGCAGGAGAATCACCGCCCCACAAAGCGCGGCGAGAATCAAACCGGTGGGGCGCCGGATAGACCAGCTTGAGCGGTCGCTCACCAGAATGCTGAGTAATGCGTATACGACCGCGCAAAGTACGAGACTCCATTGATAGCCGACGCTGGGCAACAAAACGAAACTTGCGAAAAGTGGACCGATCGCCGCTCCTGTTGTGTTGAAAAGCGTAGTGATCCCGGTGCTGTTCATCCGATCTTCCACGGTGGCCTGAACAGATGTAGCAATGAATGGAAATACGATTCCCGAGAGAAAGGCGACCGGCAACATCAACGCTATCGAGAGCAGTGCGATCTGGTTCCAGGAAGCGAGACTGAAAGCGCCGGCGGGCGTTTTCACTATTTCGCCCGGGAAGAACAAATAGGACAAAAGCGTTGCAATCGCCGCCAGCAGCAACAGAACCGAAAGCGATCCGCCGCGCACTGCGATCCCTCCACTATAGGAAGCGAGCGAGTCGCGCCTGCGACGACGATTAAAATTCTGAATGGCGCCGGCAAAAAGGCTCCCAAGCCCTATTCCTGCCAGCACGATTGCCAGCATCAGCGCAAATGCTGCCGGCGAAGAAACAATGTACAATCGTAGAAATCGAAACCAAATGACCTCCAGGCAAAGAAGAACGCAGCCGGTTCCGAAACTAGCGAGAAGCAGACGCCACGGTAGCCGATAACCGACATGTAAGCGCAGCGGAAATGTTAGCCTGGGAATTGCCTCCCTGGTATCTCGGCCAATTCTTGCAACCAATAATGCGGCGATCGCAGCAAGGCAGACCACCAAAGCTGCGAACAAACTCGTGCCCCGGAGGCCAAGCGTGGCGATGAGATAACCTTCGCCGAGCCCGGCACCCGCTACGGCTCCTAAAGTGTTCGAGCCATACAGGAAACCAATTGCTCGCCCAAAATTCGCCTGCCGCAGGATCGGGTCTCCGATCACCACCGGCAGCGTCAGGCCCATCGCGGTCGTCGGTACAAGGAGAATCAGGAAAGAGACAACGAATCGCAGCCCAAGGAGCGCCGGCTGATAATTCCAGAGCATTTGCCATAAAGGCCGCAACAATTCGCCCAGCACCGGAAGACCAAAAACGATTGTGCAGCCAAGCAGAGCGACAAGTCCCTCCAGCAAGGCATAAAGATAAAGGGGACGCCATCGCGGAATCCTCGATGACGCGGCGATCGCGTTCCCTAGCGCCAGGCCGGCCATGAAACTGGAAAGGATCAACGACGCCGCCCAGACCGAGTTGCCAAAAGCGAGACCGCTGAGCCGAAGCCAAAGCGTTTCGAATATTAGGGCTCCAACTCCGGACAGAAAGAGAATGGCAGAGAGAATCGCAACTGGCACGCTTCCACGGGAACGCGGCATGTGCGCCGCAGATGAAACAAGCGACTCCGTAGCAGGCTGGGAGCTATTCATCATTACGAAAACGAGAAGCGATTCTCAGAACAACAGCGCCCGCAATCCCGGCAAGAAGCGAGCTGGCGAGAATACCCGACTTTGCCGCGTTAAGTAGCCCAGTCTCATCGAATGCAAGCATAGCGATAAACAGCGACATGGTAAAACCGATCCCTGCCAGGCAAGCGTAACCCAGCAATGACATCCACCCAACACCACCGGGAAGCTCACCGATACCAGATTTGACTGCGCCGAGCGCTGCCGCGCTAATGCCGAGCGGCTTACCAACAACCAAACCGAGAAGTACGCCAAGTGTGATTTCGGGATGATCGAGCCGGCCATCAATCCTCACCCCGGCATTGGCAAACGCGAAAAGCGGCATCACCACGAATGCTGAAAGGTAATGAAGCGCGTGTTCGAGCCGTAAAATCGGCGCGGTTACTCCCTGGCTCGCATCATCGAACGCAAACAGCGCTTCCTGTTGCGCCTTGCTGGTAAGTACGAGCTGATCACCGGTTTCGGTACGCTCGAATCGATCCAAATTGCGGTGCGCCTCTTGTGAGAATTCGCCCGCGTTGATGCGCGTGCGCGTCGGAATCGTAAACGCAACGGCCACGCCGGCGACAGTGGCGTGCACGCCGGACTCGTGCATGAAATACCAGAGAGCAATTCCTGCCAGCAAATAGGGCCATAAACGGCGGACTCCCACCACATTGAGCCCGATCAAAAGAGCAATGATCATCGTTGCCGCGACCAGCGCACCCCACGCGAGCGCATGGGAATAGAAAATTGCAATAACAAGAACCGCTCCCATATCGTCAACGATCGCGAGCGCGGCAAGAAACA
>Ga0081455_10000712_pt1 | contig 43206 bp, 40 predicted proteins | sample TabmetS3T2R1_FD_70207 | JGI IMG/M metagenome (GOLD analysis project Ga0081455, IMG submission 70207) | Tabebuia heterophylla rhizosphere microbial communities from the University of Puerto Rico - S3T2R1 | ecosystem: Host-associated > Plants > Roots > Rhizosphere ... | reverse complement strand
TGATGCCGTACACGAACAACACCAGTCCGGCGATCGACAGCAGCACCCCGGTCACGTCGATGCGCGCCGGATTCGGGTCGCGCGACTCGGGCACCAGCGCCAGGATCCCGACGATGCCCGCCACGATGATCGGGACATTGATGAGGAATACCGAGCCCCACCAGAAGTGCTCGAGCAGTGCACCGCCGACCACCGGCCCGATCGCCACGGCGAGTCCCACCGCCCCGGCCCAGATCGCGATCGCCTTGCCGCGCTCGCGCGGATCGAAGACGTTCGAGATGATCGCCAGAGTGGCCGGCATGATCGCCGCGCCGCCCAGCCCCATGATCGCCCGTGCGCCGATCAGCTGCCCGGGCGTCTGTGCGTACGCCGAGGCCAGCGAGGCCAGCCCGAAGACCGCCATGCCGATCAGCAGCGTGCGCCGCCGCCCGTACCGGTCGCCGAGCACCCCTGTGGTGAACAGCAATCCGGCGAAGACCAGCGTGTAGGAGTTGGTCGCCCACTCCAGATCGGTCTGGCTCGCTCCCAGGCCATGTACGGGGTCGGCGATCGTCTTCAACGCCACGTTCAGGATCGTGTTGTCGAGTACGACCACCAGCAGACTGACCACCAGGACCGCCAGAATCGTCCACCGGCGCGGGTGGCCGAGCTGGCGTGGCGTTTCGGCGAGCGTCATGGGGACCCTCCCTGCGATACGGAGCTGTTCATGGCGACGATCCTGCCGCGCCCGCCGGACGGAGTCGTCGTGCGGGGGACGTCTCTTGCATCTGCCCACATGGATGTCCGCAGCGCGGTGCGGTACTCCCCCGGGAGTAGTCCACAGCGTCATCCCCCACACGAGGTGTCGCGACTGATCCCCAGTAAAGATCGGATTCGCGCGGGCGTTCGCTAGGGAAGGCCGTGCGAGACGAACTCGCCGTAGAAGACACCGAGTCCGATCGCCACCGCGATGCCGCTGATGATCCAGAACCGTACGATGACCGTTGCTTCGTCCCATCCGGCGAGCTCGAAATGGTGATGGAACGGGGTCATTTTGAAGACCCGTATATGCCTGGTACGGAAGAAGAACACCTGGATGACCACCGACGTCAGCTCGGCGACCGGCAGCGCGGCCAGGATCAACAGCAGCAATTCGGTGTGCGACATGATGGCGAGCCCGGCCATGAGCGCGCCCAGCGGCATGGAGCCGACATCGCCCATGAAGATCCGCGCCGGCCGGGCATTCCACCACAGAAATCCGAAGCAGGCACCGAGCGCGGCGGCGGCGAGCAGGGCCAGGTCGAGCGGATCGCGGGCCTGGTAACAACCGGCGGCGACACCGGGCATGCCACAGGCATTGCGGAACTCGTAGAAATTGATGATCACGTACGCGCCGAGCACCATCGCGGAGCTTCCGGCGCACAGCCCGTCCGCCCCATCGGCGAAGTTCACCGCGTTGGCGAACCCGCTGATGAGAATGAATACCAGCACGATGAAGCCGACCGAGCCGAGGCTGAACGGCAGGAGATCGCGGACGAACGACAGGTGCGTGGTCGCCGGTGTCTGCCCGGCGTGGTTGCGGAATTGCAGCGCGAGTACGCCGAAGACGATGGCGACGATCAACTGGCCGACGAGTTTCTGGGTCTTGGTCAGCCCGAGATTGCGCTTCAGGTTGAGCTTGGTGAAGTCGTCCATGAAGCCGAGTACGCCCATGCTCAGCAGGAGGTAGACGGCGAGCAGTCCGGAGGCGGTCGGGCCGCGGCCCGGTTGATTGATGGTGAACAGGTGCGCTGCGGCGTACCCGAGGACCGTGGCGATGATGATCACGGCGCCGCCCATCGTAGGCGTGCCGCGCTTCGCCTGGTGTGAGGCCGCCAAGACGTCCCGGATCTCCTGGCCGAGGCCGCGTCGCCGGAAGAATCGAATGGCGATCGGCGTGCAGAGAATGGAGACCGCCAGGGCAATCACCGCCGCGACGAGTACGGACTTCACGAAAACTCCCGGTCCTCAGCGTCACAGCAGGTCTCGGGCGGTCCCCGCCCACCGGCATAGTAATGGCCGCACTCGCAGCCACTGCACGGAAACGCTGATTCCATGCACACGCTGTCGCATTGGGCCGACAATGCCGCCAGCAAGGGCTGATCGCCCGTGCTTGTGTCAGATGCTGCTGCAAGTCTGCGGGCTATGAGTATCGCTGAGTCGAACCGGACTCCGGAGGAATTGCGCGGCGACCTTGTCGATCTGCTGATCCGATGGCGGGTGCTGGAGCAGCCTCGCGTGGCGGAAGCGATGCAAACGGTGCCACGGCATCTGTTCGTTCCTGAGGTGTCCATCGAGAGCGCCTACGCCGACCATCCGGTCATCACGAAGCGCCGGTCCGACGGCACCTCGAGCAGCTCTGCATCCCAGCCGGCGGAGGTCGCCCGGCAGCTCCAGCAGCTTGACGTGCAGCCAGGCCATCGCGTGTTGGAGATCGGCGCCGGGACCGGCTACAACGCCGCGCTGCTCGCCGAACTCGCCGGCACCGAAGGCGACGTAACCACCATCGACGTGGACCCCGAGGTCGCGGCACGGGCACGACACGCCTTGGAAAGCAGTGGCTACGGGCGCGTGCACGTACTCACCGCCGACGGCGAATTCGGTCATCCCACGCGCGCACCGTACGACCGGGTGATCGCCACCATCGGGGCGTGGGACATTCCACCCGCCTGGGGCCAGCAACTCACCCCAACGGGCCGGCTTGTCGTCCCGCTCCGCCTGCCCGGCCACCAGATGACCATTGCCTTTGAACGACGCGACGATCACTACCGCAGCGTCGCGATCGCCACCAGCGGGTTCATGCCCATACAAGGTGCCGGCAGCTCCTCGTTCCGAACGGTGCCGATCGCCAACGATGCCTTCGTGCTGCGCTTCGATGACGCCCGCCCCGTCCCCGCTGATCTGACCGGGACACTGCGCTGTCCCCGGCACGAGGCCTGGACCGGCGCGGTGGTGGGTGACGGCATCTCCTGGGACCATCTCTACCTCTGGCTCACCACCACCCAACCCAGCATGTGCACCTTCACCACAACCCGAGAAGCGATCGACGACGGCCTGACCACACCGATCCTCGGCTGGGGCGGGACGGCCTTCTACGACGACCACAACGTCGCCTACCTCACCAACCGCCGCGCCAGCGGATATCGGGACCACGACCTCTTCGAGCTAGGCATCATCGGCCACGGCCCCCACGGCCGGGACTTCGCCGACCAACTCGCAGCGCAGATCCGCACCTGGCACCGGCAGGCCCGCGGTGTCACCGCCCCACACATCGACGCCTACCCGACCGGACTTGACGCACCGCTCGGCGGCGACGATGTCTTCATCGTCGAGAAACGACACACCCGGATAGCGATCTCATTCACCACGACCTAGACGAACGCTGCAAATTTCGGATGCAGCATCGGCACGATCGTGCGACGCTGCGCCCCGTGGAAGACCCGCTGCTTGCCGGCGCCGGTGACACCCGGTTCACCCCGCGCCTGCGGCTTGAACCGATCGGGCCCGCCAACGCTGCCGACCTGTGGCTGGTGCACAGCGACGACGAGGTGTCGCGTTGGTACGACGACGACAAGCCAAGCCATGAGCAGGCGGAGCAGCGGGCAAGGTTCATGGGTGACTCGTGGCGGTTCCACGGCGTGCACAAGTGGATCGCGTACGACCGGGTGAGCGGCGAGGTCATCGGTCGCGGCGGTTTGTCGCGTACACCGGTCGACGACGACTGGGGTCAGCTCTACGCATTCCTTCCGGAAGAGCCGTGGGTGCGCGAGGCGTATGAGACTGACCGCCCGTTCATTGCGCACGCGAACTGGCTCGAGATCGGATGGGCGCTACGGCGCCAGTTCTGGGGGCACGGCTACGCGTCTGAGATCGGCCGCGCCGGACTGGAGTTTGCCTTCGACGTCCTCGGAGTGCAGGCAGTTGTGTCGTGCACGGTCCGTCATAACGCCCGTTCACGTGCCGTGATGGAGCGCATCGGAATGCGGTACGCGGGCGAAATTCGCAGTCGCGGCATAGTTGACGGGCTCGAAGGAGAGCAGGACGACGCGCCGTACGCGGTGTGCGTGCTGCTGCGAAAAGACTGGAATCGATCCTCTGCGGTCGTAGGCGTGACTAACTGTCCGGCGTAGTCAAGCCAGACCGCCGTTCACCAGGCCCTCTGTCGGCGGGAATGAATTCGACGGTATTTACGCAGATCGGTGGTGATATGCCTACCGTGCAGCGGGTCTTATGCCCATCGCGCGGCCGGCTCAGGCTTCATAGCGTTGTATACGTGACATCGAAACTGAGCGATGCACCGATTCCGATGCGGAGTGGTCCGGCGGGCATCCGCGGGTGGCTGCTTGTCTACGTGATTGCGTTGGGCGTGCAGGCTTTACATGATTTGGGGCTGACCGTCGCGGCTCTTGTCGTCCATGCCCGCCCCCGCCTGGCCGGGTTGGTCTCGTTCGTGCCGCTGCCCTCACTCCTTGTCTACGTGGTGAGCAACCTGATCGTGGTGCTGTACACCGTCGTGCTCTACGTACTGATGTGCACGAGGCGAAAGTCGGCGATCTTCCACAATGTCAGCTGTAATGCGCTCGCGGTTATTTTCCTGGTGTGCTGGCATTTTCTCGGCATGAAATCCAGCCTCGGAACGATTGTCGACAGCCTGCCCGGAATTGTCGGAGCCTGGTACATCCTGGCATCACAGCGAGTACGAAACACATTCATACTCACCTGACTTCAAGGCCTCACCGGCAGACCCGACGCCTACCGTGCCGAGCCACAGCACTATTCGTGGCGTGCGGGGGTCGGAGCCCTGTCAGATGACCGGCGAGCTCGTCGATGGTGTTGATCGATGTCGGTATTCCACGGCGTTGGACTGTTTCGCTGATACCGTCAAAGTCGTGTAGTAGCATCCCGCGCCGAGGCGCTGGAGCGGGTGGCGCAGACGCACGGCCCGATCGATGTGGTGCTGCCGACGCTGCCGCATCTCGTCGACGAGATCGCGGAAGCGACCTCGCGCTGGTCGATCCGGCCGCGCATCGGCGCGGCCTGCCCGCCGGGCACATCGGTGCTGTTGGTCGCCGATGACCCCGCGGTCGCCCGCCTGGCCGCCATCGATTTGAGGGAAGCGGGCGCCAAGAACATTTACCTTCTTACCGAGGGCCCCGAGGCCTGGCTCGCGGCGGGGCTGGCGGTGGTGGCGACGCCCGAGGAGCCCGCCGATCAAGCGCGCCTCGATTTTCTATTCTTTACGGCCAGGCGCCACGAAGGCACGGCGGAGGCCGCGGCCGCCGCGCGCCAGTATCTTGCCTGGGAGATCGGCTTGATCGATCAGCTCGATGCCCAGGAGCGCGGCGCCTTCGCCATCGCCTAGGTGGCGCCGCCGTTGTTTCAGCGCGCCTTGATGTTGCTGCGCTTCACATGATCGAGGTTCTTGCCCTCGATGCGGACCAGCTTGACGGGCGCCTCGCGATTGGGGGAATGCACGGCGCCGATGTCATAGAGATGGGCATCGCCGGGCTGCATGCGATAGGTGCGGACGGGTTCGACCAGCGTCGGAGCCTCACCCTTGCCCGCCTCGACGATGCGCCAATCCGTCATCTCGGTCACGCCCGTGGCTTGTCCGTAGATGGCCCAACTCGAGCCGTGGTCGTGCGGGCTGCCGCGCGCCGGCCCGTCATAGACATGACCGCAGATGCAAAAACCGAGCTCGGGATCCTCGTATAGGACCTCGCGCGGGTGGGCGCCGGGCGCGCGTTCCTTGAGCTCGTGGGCAATGAATTGCGAATCGCGCAGTGCCCGTGCCACGTGGTCGGTGACCTTCGCCCTGCCCTCCGGGCCAGCATCGGCCTTCAGCGTCTCACGGATATCGGCTGCGAGCTGGCTAAGGGTGTAGGGCATCGCTCAGATCCTTCGTCTAAACCGATCGAGAGGAGAAAAGTAGCACAGTCGCGGCGCGCCGCCAGAGGAGACCCGCGCGCTCGTTTCACGCGGCCGTGACTGCCACTTTCGGCGCCCCTCGTATAAACTCTTCAGGCTGCAGAAAGGCAGCAGGATCAGGATTTTCGCCAAGGAGGGAAAATTATGCTCTTTGCCATGCCCAAATGGCTGTCGATCGCCGCGACCGCCCTCACCGTGCTGGCGTTTAGCGCGACCAGCACGCTTGCGGTCAGCGATGACCCTCCGAAGCCGTCCTCGAGCCAGCCCAAACCGAAACCGAAGGCGAAACCCAAGCCCAAGGCCAAGAGCAAGGACAGCCGGCTCAATCAGGACGAAATCTACAGCCTGGGCTACTGGCAAGCGAAGCGGGGAGACTATCAAGCGGCGCTCGACACCCTGCGCTCCGCGCCCAATGCCGCCGATCCGCGCGTCGAGACCATGATCGGCTTTAGTTTGCGCAAGCTCGGACGCGTCGAGGAGGCCATGGGCTACTACCAGCGCGTCCTCGCCAACTATCCCGAGCGCACGACCACGCGGCAATATCTGGGCGAGGCCTACCTGCAAATGGGCGCCCCGGAGCAGGCCAAAGAGCAGCTGGCGGAGATCGCCAAGCGCTGCGGCGTTGCCTGTGAAGACTATCAGCTGCTGTCCCAGGAGATCGCCAAGTACGCCAAGGAGGCCGGTTAACGGCGCCCCGCCTGGACGCGCCCCGCCTGGCGCTGCTGGGCGGGCGTGCCGGGGCTCGACAGCGTGCCGAGGAAGGCGATGAGGTCGGCCCGCTCGGCTGCTGTCAGGGTGAGGCGAGGCTGCAGGCTGGGCGCCAGTGACGGGCGCTGCCTGAGCCCGCCAGCATAGTGCTTGAGGACCGCGGCCAGCGACGCGCGCGAGCCGTCATGCATGTAGGGCGCGGTGTGGGCAAGCTCGCGCAGGCTTGGGGTCTTGAAGGCGGGCAGCCCGGGCGTCCCGCCGGCCACCCCGCCGCGCCCCACGTCGCTGCTGGCGAGGCCGATGTCGTGAAAGCGGTCGTCGGTGAAGCGCCAGCCGACGTGGCAGAGCACGCAGCCCGCTTTCCCCGTGAAAAGGCGAAATCCGCGCAGCTCGTTGTCCCTGAGGGCGTGGCCGTCGCCCTCGATAAAGGCGTCGAAGCGCGTGGGCGGCGAAACGAGCGAGCGCAGGTAGTGAGCGAGCGCCTTGGCGACGCTGTCCTCGGTCAGCCGCGTTTCCTCGGGAAAGGCCGCCTGCAACGCCGCCAGCAGGCTGGCGTCGTCGTTGAGCCGGCGCAGGATGCCGGGCCAATCGCCCCCCATTTCGTCGGCTGCCGTGATCGGCATCACGACCTGGGCTTCGAGCGAGGGCGCGCGCCCATCCCAGAAGTAGGCCGAACTCCACGCCAGGTTCCAGAGCGATGGCGTGTTGCGCCGGAGTGCCTCCCCGTTCAGCCCTCGCGCCCGCGGGCGGCCGTCGCTAAACGCGAGCTCGGGCCGGTGGCAGCTGGCACAGGAGCGCCGGCCGTCCCCGGACAGCCGGGGGTCGCTGAATAGCCGCGCACCAAGCGCCACTTTGGCCGGCGTCAACGGGTTATCGGGCGGTGCGGGAGGCTGCGCCTCGCGCCGGAACAGCGCCTGCCAGGCGTGCTCGACCCGCAAAGGCTCTTTGGGCTTGGCCTCGTGGGGGCCTGCGGCCGACAGCACGAGGGCCGCCGCGGCAGCCGCCAGCATTGCTTTGCCCTGCGGCATGGGCTTGCCTCGCGCTAAGGTTCCTTGCCAAGGTCGCTGCCGGTCGGACAAGACCCCATTGAGCCTTCCCACCAGCCCAGCACGTTTGGGTTGGCGCCCGCGACCAGCCTTCCCTCAATTTTGCCGTCCTCGCAAGCCAGATGCATTCTCCCCGTTCTGACCCACGCGTGCCCCAAAGCGGCTCCGGCAGCCTGCAAGCCGGGCTTCTCATGATCGCGGTGTCCTGGGGCTTCAACTGGCCCGCCGTCAAACTCGCGCTCAACGAGATGCCGATCTGGAGCATGCGCTGGGTTGGGCTCAGCGCCGGCAGCGCCTTGCTGTTGCTGCTGGCCCGAGCCTCGGGACGCTCCTTGCACGTGGCCGCGCATCAATGGCCCGCCCTGATGCTGGCAGGCCTCCTCAACATGACGCTGTTCAATGTCCTGACTGCCGTGGCGCAAACCTTGATGCCCACCTCGCGCGCGGTGATCCTCGCCTATACGATGCCGCTCTGGACCGCGCTGTTGGCGCGCATCTTTTTGGGCGAGCGCCTGTCGGCGCGACGGCGCACGGCGCTGGCACTCGGCGCCGCCGGCCTCGCCGCCGTGCTGGTGCCCCTGCGATCGCAGCTGGGCACGCCCAGCTTCGATGCTGCCGTTGCGGCGATCCTTGGCGCCGCCATCGCCTGGGCCGCCGGCACCATTGTCATGAAGCGCGCGCACTTTACCAGCGACCCCGTCGTCACCACGGCCTGGCAGCTCGCCATCGGCGCCATCAGCGTGGGGCTGGGCGCCCTGGCCTTCGAAGGCGCGGAGCTCCGCGCGCTGAGCTTCTGGCCGCACACTCTCGCCGGTTGGGGCGGCCTTCTCTACAACAGCGTGATCGGCATCGCGCTCAGCTACTTTCTGTGGTTTGGCATGGTCGCGCGTCTGCCCGCCGCGACGGCTGCCATCGGCGTACTGTTGGTCCCCGTCGTCGGCGTGACCGCCTCGATGGCCATTATGGGCGAGCGGCCGAGCCTCGCCGATGGCGTGGGATTCGTGTTGATCACCACCGCCGTGTTTGTGAATACGCGCTCCCTGAAGCGCGGTCCGGAGCACGCGCCATGAGGCACCGCCGGCCGCTCAATCAGGCGAGCCGACGGTTGAGCTCGGCCAGCGCCTCGGGCGTATCGATATCCTCAAGAACCGCGCCTGCCTCCAGCGGCACTTCCCGGATTGCCGCGGCGTGGCTGGCGAACAACTGCCGCGCCCCGGTGTCGCCCTCAAGGGCCAGGATATCTGCAAAATAGGTCGCCGGCCACAGCACCGGATTGCCGCGCTGCCCGCGATGCACGGGCACAATGATGTCGCTGGCCCGGGCCGCCAGGAACGCCTCGATCAGGCGATCGAAATCGGCCGGCCGGAGCATCGGCATGTCGCCGAGCGCCACCAGCACACCTGCGATCCCCTCTGGCAGGGCAGCGATGCCCCTCTTGAGCGAGCTCATAAGACCGCTGGCGTAAGCGGGATTGGCAACGAAGGTGACGGGGAGCCCGGCAAGCGCGGCGCGGACCGCTTCTTCCTGGTGGCCGGTCACCACCAGCACGGGGCGCGCGCGCGAGCCGAGCGCACACGCGGCCACGTGGCGCACCATGGGCGCGCCGGCGATCTCGCACAAGAGCTTGTTGGCGCCGCCCATGCGGGTCGAGCGTCCGGCGGCCAGCACGATCGCGGCGACAGGGACGAGCTCGCCCTGGCCTTGCGTTTCCTCGGCCATTCGCTCAGCACCTCGGCTCGGCCGTCGCCGACATCGCTGCGCCCTTGGCGCCGCCCTATCGCGCGCGGAGCCTCATTGACCCAAATGCCGCGCCCAGAAGGCCAGCATGCGCTCCCAGCCCTGTTCGGCGGCCGCACGATCGTGCACGTCGCGCTGCTCGTTCATAAAGGCATGGTCTGCGTCGTAGCGAAAAATTTCCGCCGTCTTGCCCGCCCCCTTGAGCTCGGCCTCGAACTTATCGACCGCGGCCGGCGTGCACCAGTCGTCGCGGTTGGCGAAGTGGCCCTGCAGCGGCACCTTTACGTCCTTGGCCGCGGCGACGGTCTCGGGCGGCAGGCCGTAAAAGCAGACGGCGGCGCCAATTTCGGAAATGCGGCAGGCGCCCAGAATGGTGACCGCGCCGCCGAGGCAGAACCCGGTTAGCCCCACCTTCGCTGCCGAGGCCTTGAGAAACTGGGCGGCGCCGCGCACGACCTGATCGGTGGCCTCCAGGAAGTTCAGCGAGTTCATCTCGCGACCGGCCGCCTCGGTGTCGTGATAGGGCACCACCGTGCCGGCATAAAGATCAGGCGCCAGGGCATCGTAGCCGGCGAGCGCGAGGCGATCACAAATCGCCTTGATTTGATCCTGCAGCCCCCACCACTCCTGGATGACGACCACGCCCGGGGCGCGGGCGCGCCCGGCCGGGGCAAGATAGCCCTCCGCCCTACCACCGTCCGGCCGGCCAAATCCGATCCTGGTACCCATCGCGCGCTCCTCATTTTTTGCGTTGCAGGCTAAGCGAGACTAAACATCACCTTCGGCCTTGAGCCAGCGTACGGCGGTGCGAAAGGCCTCCAGCGTGCGGGCGACGTCGTCTGCCCCATGCACGGCGGACACCAGCCCGCCCGGTGCCCCCATGATGTCGACACCGTTGGCGAGCATAGCCAGGCGCAGGCGGTAACAAAGCTCGGGGTTGCGCGCACCCTTGAGGCCCTCGAAGCCGAGCTCCAGCGGATCGAAGTGGGCGGGATCGATCGCCAGGCGCTTGGGATTGGGAAAGATCAGGAAGGCGGAGGCTTCCCCGTAAATCCCCCAGGGGACCGATTCCTCGATCAGGATTTGGGTCAGGCCCTGGCGCACCTGGGCGGCGGTGCGCTCGGCGGCAAGATGAGGCTCTGCCTCCTCGAGGAGGCGCAACATCGCCACGCCGGCGGCGGCGCTCAAGGGATTGGCGTTGAACGTGCCCTGATGGCCGATCTTTTCGCGGCTCGCCGCTGCCGCGGCGCCGGCATCGAGCTGGTCGAGGATTTCGGCTCGGCCGGCGACCGCGCCGCCGGGCAGCCCGCCGGCCAAGATCTTCGCCAAGATGCACAAATCCGGGATGATGGCGTAGCGGCCCTGCGCGCCGCCGCGCGACCAGCGAAAGCCGGTGATGACCTCATCGAAAATCAGCACGACGCCGTGCTGGCGCGTTAGCTCGCGCAACCCCGCGAGAAAGCCCGGTGGCACCGGCACCTGGCCCCAAGAGGCCCCAGAGGGCTCGAGCAGGATGGCGGCAATGTCGTCTTCCGCCTCGAGCGTGCGCGCGACGCGCTCCAGGTCGTCGGCCGGCAGCAGCAGGGTTTCCGCGACGAGGCCGGGAAGGATGCCGGCGGGCACCCCGCCGTTGAAATGCGACATGGCGCCGGCGGCAACGCCGTCGTGCCAGCCGTGAAAGTGCCCAACAAAGCGGATGACCTTGCGTTTGCCGGTGAAGGCGCGCGCCAGCCGCAGCGCCAGGTGGGATGCCTCCGTGCCCGAGGCGGTGAAGCGCACGCGTTCGGCACAGCCGATCAGGCGGCCGACCAGCTCGGCCCAGACGACCTCCAATTCGTGGCAGGCGCCCCAGTGCGTGCCGAGCTCGAGCTGGCGCGCCACCGCCTGCGTGACGGATGCGTGCCCGTGTCCCAGCAAAAGCGCGCCATGTCCGCCGAAGTAGTCGACGTATTCGTTGCCATCGACGTCCCATTTGCGGCTGCCGGCAGCCCTGGTGGCGTAGATCGGGTAAGGCAGGAGCGTGCGGCTGTCGTGCGTGAGGCCCGCCGGAATCGACCGGCGCGCCCGCCCGTAAAGGGCGGCCGAGCCGGGGGTGCGGGCCCGGTAGGCCCGCTCGATCGGGGAATTCGTCTCAGGTTGCGCCATGGCTGCGTGGGCCCTCGCCGTGCGCTAAAGCTCTATTCTGATGTTGCCGGCCGCATCAAGCCTGGCGGTCGCGCCAGGCGGCACGAGGCAGGTCGCATCGTATTCCTCGACGATAACGGGACCAGCCGCGGCTTTTGTGAGCGCCGAGCGGGGCAGGATCGGGGTCTCAAGCCAGCCTTGCGTTGCCCCAAAATAGGCGCGGCGTGGCGGGCTCGGCCGCGGTTCGCGGCGGCTGACGACCACGGTTGCGGGCATCGCTGGCCCCTGGCGCAGGCCCTGGCCTACGACCTGGATCGACACCAGCTCGACGGGCTCGGCAGCACCGGCGCGGTGCCCATAGGTGCGCTCGTGCTCGCGCCCGAAGGCCTCCTCCAAAATTTCGACCATCTCGGCATCGAACGGCCGGTCGGGCACGGGCACCGTCAGATCAAAGCTCTGTCCCTGGTAGTGCAGGGCCGCGGACCGGCGCAGCCGGGCGCGTTCGCCGGCGAAGCCCTCGCTTTCGAGTTGCGCCAGCGCTTGGCTGGCGAGCGCGCGCCAGGCCTCCTCGATGGCCGCAAGATCGGCGCCGCGCAGCCGGCGCCGGAAGGTGCGCGAATAGTGGTGCTCGACGTCGGCCCAGAGCAGGCCAAAGGAGGAGAACAGGCCCGGTGCGGGCGGCACGATCACCTCGCCGATGCCGAGCGCGCGGGCCATGCCGCAGGCGAACAGCGGGCCGTTGCCGCCAAAGGCGAAGAGCGCACATTGCCGGGGGTCACGCCCGCGCTCGGTGGAAACCGCCTTGATGGCGCGGATCATGTTGGACGCGGCGATCTCATGCGCCCCCAGGGCGGCGGTGGCCACGTCGAGACCCAAGGGTTTGGCTATCGTGGCCTCGAACACGCGCGCGGCCCTGTCGGCGTCGAGCGGCAAGGCGCCGCCGATGAGATGCTTGGGGTTGATAAAGCCGAGGATCACGTTGACGTCGGTCACGGTCGGCACCTCACCGCCGCGACCGTAGCAGACAGGCCCCGGCGCGGCGCCGGCGCTTTGCGGCCCCACCTTGAGGCTGCCGCCCGCATCGATCCAGACGTGCGAGCCGCCGCCGGCGCCGACCTCGGCCAGATCGATTGCGGGCACCTTCAGCGTATAACCCGCACCCGTCAGCAGGCGTGAGCCGACCATAATACCCGCGCCGACGGCGTATTCGTGCGCCCGCATCAGCTCGCCGTCCTCCACGATGGAGGCTTTGGCCGTGGTGCCGCCCATGTCGAACGTAATGATCTTGCCCACGTGCATGGCGCGCGCTAGGGCCTGCGCGCCGACCACGCCCCCGGCGGGGCCCGACTCGATGATATGCATGGGCCGCTCGCTCGCCGCCGCACTCGTCATCAAGCCGCCGTTCGACTGCATGATGAGCAGGCGCGCAGGGATCGAGGCGGCATCGAGCTGCCGGCGCAATGCGTTAAGGTAGGTGGCAACGATCGGCATCACGTAGGCATTGATGACGGTGGTGGAGGTGCGTTCGTACTCCTTGATTTCCGGCAATACCTCATAGGAAATCGACAACGGAATTTGCGGCGCCATGCGCTTGACGATCTCGCCCAACATCAACTCGTGCGCCGGATTGGCGAAGGAGTTGAGGAGGCATATTGCGATCGCCTCCACCTGTTCGGCCAACAGGCGCGCAACCGCGCGTTCGGCATCGGCCGCCTGCAGGGGCCGCTCGATGCGACCGGTGTGGTCGATGCGCTCGCCGACGGTCTGGCGCAGGTAGCGGGGCACCAAGGGCTCCGGCTTCGACCAGGCAAGGTCGTAAAGGCGCGGCATGCGCAAGGTGCGGATTTCCAGAACGTCCCTGAAGCCCTCGGTGGTGATCAGGCCGACGCGCGCGCCCTTGCGTTCCAGGATGGCGTTGGACGCCACTGTGGTGCCGTGGCGGATCTCTTCGATGGCGGCAGGCGAGGCGTCGCTTTCTTCGAATAGGCGGCCGAGCCCCTCGACAATGGCGCGCGCGTAATCATCGGCGCTCGACGAGATCTTGAGGGTCTGAACCTTGCCATCCGAGCCCAACACGACGATGTCCGTGAAGGTACCGCCGATGTCGACCCCGATGCGATAGCGAACCATGGGCTTACTCCTCGCCGCCGATGGGACGGGGATCCTCGCGCTGAACGGCGGGGGCCACGCGCCAGTCCCGCTGCTTTAAAAGCCGAGCGCGGCGCTCGGTGGTTGCGGCAGGGTCGACGGCCCAGGCCGTGCGATCGATCACCACCCCATAGTCGGCGGCGGCCTTCTCAGGGCTCAGGAGCTCGTTGCGCACGTCAGAGAGCACCGCCGCGGGATCGCGCTCGAGCGGGTCGCCCCAGCCACCGGCGCCGGCCAGCACATGGCGGAACACGTCGCCCTGCTTGACCGTCATGGTGAACTTGCCGGGCAGGATGCGATTTTCCTGCGCGGGATTGAGATAGTTCTCGGAGGGAGCACCGGGACTGCCGCCGTAGAGGCCGAAGGGCCTATGATCGCGCCGGTCGGAGCGGACCTGCAGCACCCCTTCCGTCTCGTTGAAGCGGTAGTCGCGCCGAAACGGCACGCCGCCGCGATATTTTCCGGCGCCGGCCTTGTCCGGCACGAACTCGTAGGCCAGCAGCGAGATCGGCTGCTCGGCCTCGGTCACCTCCACGGAATGCGATGCCATGTTGGCGAACATGTGGGAGTTGCCGTCGAGCCCATCCGCCCAGGGCCGCGCCCCCCAGGCGCCGCAGGTGAAATCCACGTAGACGAAGGGGCGGCGCTCCCGGTCGTAACCGCCGATGGAGATGCCGGTATTGCCGCCATCGCCGGCCGCCTTGACCTTGTCGGGCAGCATCATGGCCAAGGCGCCGAACATGCAATCGGTCATGCGGAAGCCCGTCAGCCCGCGCGCAGCGCAGGCCGCCGGCAGCACGGCGTTGCCCACCGTGCCGGGTGGACAGATCACCTCGATGGCGCGAAACACGCCCTCGTTGTTGGGAATGTCGGGGGGCAGCACCGAGCGCACGGCCGTGTAGGAGGCGGCCTTGGTGAAGGACAGCGTATTGTTGATGGCGCCCTTCACCTGGGGGTTGGTCCCGGTCCAATCGACCACCATGTGCCCACCCTGCTTGCGGATGGTGACAAAGAGCCGGATCGGCTTGCCATAATCGATACCATCATCGTCGATCCAATCCTCGAAGCTCCAGGCGCCATCGGGCAGCTCGCTGAGCGCGGCCCGGGTCAGCCGCTCGGCATGATCGATCGTGGCTTGCAGCAGAACTTTGGTGGCCTCAGCGCCGTAGCGCGCGATCAGCTCGGCAAACTGTTTCTCGGCGATATGGCAGGCCGCGAGCTGCGCACGCAGGTCACCAAACAGCTGCACTGGCAGGCGCACGTTCTTTTCGATGAAGGTCAGAATGGTTTCATTCGGCTTGCCGGCGGCATAGAGCTTCATCGGCGCAATGCGCAGTCCCTCGGCATAGATTTCCGTGGAGTCGGAGGCGTTGGAGCCTGCCACACGCCCGCCGACATCGCAGTGGTGGCAAACCGTGCAGGCAAATGCCAACCGTTCCCCGGCATGGAACAAGGGCTTCATAATGAAAATGTCGGGCAGGTGCATGCCGCCGTCGAAGGGATCGTTCATAATGAAGACGTCACCCTCGGCGATGCTATTGCCGAAGTGGCGCATGATCGCCGCCATCGCCGTCGGCACGGATCCGAGATGGCCGGGCAGGGTGAGGCCTTGCGCGGCAAGGCGTCCCTCGGCGTCGGCAAAGCCGGTGGAATAGTCCATGTTGTCCTTGAGCACGCCGGAGTAGGTGGTGCGGAACACCGTCAAGGCCATCTCGTCAGCGATCGAAAAAATTGCGTTCTTGAAAAGCTCGAGCGTGATCGGGTCAACGGTTTCGGCCATGCCAGCATCTCCCAAGGTCGTTCAGCCCAGTGGCGTGGGCCGGCCGCCAGGCGGCCGCCCGCGCGGGCGCTGCTTTTCAGGTGCGCTCCACGACGGTGAGGCCACGCCGGCGATCGATCAGATAGATGAGCCCGCGCTCGTCGACGGTGAGATCGTTGCTCGACACGCCATTGGTGCCAGGCGGCACATCGGGCAGGAAGTGGGCGACCTCGCGCAAGGCGTGCGGGTTGCCGACGTCGATAATGCGCAGGCCCTGGGCAAACCAGGCGCAGGGGATTTCGCTGCCCGTCACCTTCTCGCAGGGTTGGTGGCAGGCCGTCATGACGGGCTGCGCTTGGCCTTCGAGGCCTTCGACCTGGAAGCTGCCAACCGGCACCGGCCGGCGCTCATCGCTGATGTCGACCATAAAGACGAAGGCCGGGACCTCGTGCTCGCTACGCTGCACGTCCTCGTCCGCGACGAGGAGGTAGCGACGGCCGCGGATTAAAAACGGCAGCGGCAGCGCGGTGTGCGTCGGGCAAGCAAAGGGTGGACGCCAATTGAGACCGCCCAGCAGCTGTGGGCGCGAGATATCGTCGATATCGAGGATGACAAAGCCTCCCTTCCAGTAGCTGGTGTAGAGCCGGTTGCCCAGGCGCAGCGGGTGATGGCAGCGATAGGCGTCCCTGTCCCAGCCGGGCTTTTCGCCCCCTGCCGTCCACTGTCCCGGCATCCACCAGCGGCCGACCTCCTGCGGGCGCTCCGGCTGCTCCAGATCCATGATCAGCATGATGGTGCCGATGAAGCCTTCCAGCGTCGCCGAGAGGTAGGCGTAGCGACCGTCGAAATCGAAGCGGTGCACGCCCTTGCCGACGGTGGTCCAGCGCGTGATCTCGCGCGGCTTGGCCGGGTCGGCAACGTCATAGATGCCGAGGCCGCTCTTGAACTCGGCCGGCAACGGGCGCGGGTCGGCGCCGTTGATCTCGTGATTGACCAGCATGATGCCGTTGGCAACGCGCACCTTGTGCGAGTGCGCCCCGGGCGGCATGCCGATCGTGGCAAGCACGCGCATGTTCCTGGGATCGCGCACATCGACGATCGAGGTCCCGTGCGGGCTCGCCATATGGCCGATGTAGGCTATGTGGTCGACCACCACGACCTGGCCGCCACCGGCGCAGTCCAGGTAGCCGACTTGCCGCAAACCTACACCCGTGCCCAAGGCTCGCCTCCTGCCCTCTTGCAGCCCGAGCGCAGTATCGGGGAGGCACGGATCGTCCCGCAAGCTCCGATTGCCCGGGGCCCGCGCCGGGCGGGCTCGGCTGCCGCCTAGCGCGGCATATGCGACCGCCGGGCGAGCAAGGATGGCAGCAGCACGGCGCCCACCACCAGTCCCAAGGCGACGAGGTCGAGCCCGCTGAGCTCGGTTCCCAAGAGCAGGGCCGACATGGCGGTGCCGACGGGTCCGACCAAGCAGCTAAAAAGGCCCACGCGGCCCACGGGCAAATGCCGCAGCGCGTAATTCGAGAGGATATAGACCCCGCCAGAGACGACGAGGCCCAGGTAGAGGAGGGAGACGAGCGCCGACGGGCTCGCCTCCAGCACATGCCCACCCCTATTGGCGGGCAGGAGCGCCAACAGCAGCGCGGTCAGGAGCGCCCCGGAGGTCAATTGCCAGCAGGAGGTGACGAGCGGATTGGCGCCGGCTTGCGCGGTCCGGCGGGCCAGCAGCGCGTTGACGGCGGAGGCAACGACGCCCCCCGCCACAAACAGGTCGCCGAGCCAGCTGCCGCCACCGTGTTCGTTCTGCCCCCAGACCAGCAGCAAGGTGGCCCCGAACGCCAACGCGGCGGCGGCCACGACGGCCATTTCCAGCCGCTCGCCGAGCACCAGGAAGCCGAGAACGGGCATCAGCAGCGGGGTCAAGCTCCAAAACACCGAGCCATTGACGGGTGAGGTCATAGTAAGCCCGAAGGAGACGCTTAGCGTCACCAACCCGGGCTCCAACAGGCCCATGACCAGCGGCCGCCAGCCGACCGTGCGCAATCGTGCCTTGGTCCCCGTCACCGCCACGATCAGCCACAGGGCGACGGCGGCCAGCGCCAGGCGCAGGGCGACGAATTCGCCGACGGCGATTTCGGCCACCGCCAGTTTGGTCACCGGCGTCGCGGAGGACCACAGGCAAACGGCGGCGAGCATGGCGAGGCTGGCCAGCGCAGGGAAGGATTGGGTCACGCGGCGCTTTCGGGCGGTTGCGGGGACGGGAACGGCGCGGGGGCCGTGCGGAAGGGGTCTTACGACCAAGGCATGTCATAAGGGCGAGGGGTCTCGCAAGCGGCGTCTCCGACGAAGGGGACCGCCGGCACGATCATGGCGGCCTCGCCGGCCGAGCTCGTCGCCAAAATGGTCAGCTTTCCTGGCGACCCCCGAACGTGGTCGCCACCTATCGCGGCAGCTGCATGGGGCGGAAGACCGCGCTCGAGAGTAAGGCCGCGGGTTTGGCAGCGTAAAGCATGGCCAGGATCCGCACAGCTGCTGTCGCAAACCTGCGGACGAGCGCGGCTGCTCCTGTCGGCGTCGTCCTGAGCACCGGCAAAGGGCCGGCATGCAGATCTTCACCAAGCGGACCGGCTTCGAAATCGCCGACCGCGACTGGTATGACGACGCGCGGCGTCGGGCCCAGCGTTGCAGGCAGCGGGGCGAACGGCCGTGACACCCTCGGTTTGCAAATGAATGCGAAACCTTGTTGAGCGCGAAATGGCACGGAGAACGCAGTACGCGACTAGCAAAACCGACTCTCATGCCATCGAGCTGCATGGCTGAGCGGTTTAGTCTTCGCTACGCCAGCTGCCCAATAGGAACATTCTGCGTGGTCTACGATTGGGGCCAGCCTTCGGTTGGACGTCGGCTAGATCGATAGCATGCCGCTTCATTATGAGCTTTATAGCTACGCCAAGCAGCAAGAAGGGCGTCACATATATCGCGAACACTTCAAGCGCCCGCATGGCCGCCTCCGCGATGGCAGAAGGAATTAGGACAGTCTAGCAGATTCAAACTAGGACAGGGAGGCCAGGGTCAGCACCGGCATCGGGGTGAAGGTGCTGGGCGCGCAGCAGCGCTGGATTTGCTCCTCGCGCAAGAAGTCATCGCCAAACGCTCCTGTGGGCGGGCAGCGTGGGATCTCGTCTCGGACTAAGCCACTGCACTGCGCCGCCTCGGCAGCGCGAGGCGCCCACCGCGGGAAAATGCGCACCAAAGCCGCTCCATGCGGCAACTACGGAGGACTAAAGTGTGCATCGTTTTCCCTCATTACGTAGGTTGGCAAAAGCTTTTAGACCCGGAAACCTGATGCTTGGTGTGTCAATGCCCCTGTGCATTGACGGTGCGGGAAACTGAAAATGCCCTCCATTGTATGCGTTGTCATACATCCCAGCCGTATTGTGCGTGAAGGTCTGGCGAGCATCCTCGCCAACAGCCCATTTCAGCCTGTGTGTACTGCCGCAAGCATTGAGGCCGTGCCCAGCACAATAGCCGGCGCCGGCGAACAGGTCTTAGTCCTCATTGGCGTGCGCGAGGGTAGCGATCTCGTCGACGACATGGGTGCGGTGAAGGCTAGCTTTCCGGACGCACACGTCGTGGTCCTCGGCGATCCGGGAAAACGCGATCTCGTGATGACGGCCCTCACCTCCGGCGCGACCAGCTTTGCGGACGAGAACATAACTACGGCTACGCTGATCAAGGAACTTGAGCTGCTCACGCAAGGCGAACCCGTCATCTCGGTCTCCGTTCTCAAGCGGTTGTTGCTGGGGCAGTCCTCTGCGCCCCCTTTTCGGGAAGCCGGGGTGGCTCCGGCAAAAGATGAGCCGCAACCCGAGAAAACTCGAGCCGAGCCAGAGCAAATGTCACAGCTCTCCGGACGTGAGGCTGCAATTCTGAATGGCTTGGTGCAGGGGGCATCGAATAAGGTCATTGCCAACGAACTGAAGATCACCGAGGCCACAGTGAAGGTTCACGTCAAGGCGATCCTTCGCAAAATTCGTGTCAAGAATCGAACCCAAGCAGCGATCTGGGCCATGCATCGCCGATCCGTGCGGACGCATGCCCAGCACACCCAGCCCAAAAACGTCGGCGCAGGCGCACCAAACCGCTGGGGCCAGGCCACGGCGCCCGGCGTTTGATCAGGTGTCGCGTGGCGCCAGGCCATTGAGGATCAGGGCGTGGGCGGCCTCGGCGATGCGCCGCAGCGGCAGCTCCCTCTCCCACAGCGCGAAGCGGCGCCCGACCATGTCGGAAATCCCCATCAGCGCCCAGGCCCGCACCTCGGCGTCGCCGGGGGCGATTTCCCCGCGCGCCTCGGCGGCCAGGAGGCCGGCGCGGTAGCTCGCCGCGAAATCCTGGTAATAGCGCTGAAACACGGCGGGATCGACGAACTGCGCCTCGGCCACCACCCGATAGAGATCCGGGTTCGCGCGCACGAATTCCAAGAACGCACGCAAGCCGCGGCGCTCGGCCTCGAGCCGGTTGGGGGCCGTCGCGATCGCCAACGTCAGGTGGCGGCGGAGACGTCGGCCCATGCGCAACACCAGCTCGCGCAGGACGTCTTCCTTGCTGCGGAAATAAAGGTAGAAGGTGCCCTGCCCGACGGCGGCCTCCGCCGTAATCGTGCTGATCGAGGCCTCGGCAAACCCCTTGGCGCCGATTTCGCGCTGCGCGGCGTTCAGGATCTTTTGCCGCGTGCGCTCGCCGCGGCGCGTCTTGGGTCCTGGCAGGGGCGGCGCAGGGTTTGGATCAGACATGAGGAGTTTGTCATGTTGTGTAGGCGCTTTGCCGACAAAGAACCAAAGAATCTTTGCCCTTGACGGCCCATCCGGGCAAAGTTAGCCTAATCTGAAACATGACTCAATACTCAGGTTTATCTGGCGCGACCGAAGGCCGGCTTCGGTCGCCCCGTCGTTGAGGGAGGTCGCCATGCCAAGGGTCCCATCAAAAGCGCTGGGGGCGGTGGCCGTGCTCGGCCTTGCCGGGCTCGCAGCCGCGCCCGCCGCGTTCGCCAAGGACGTCAAAATCTGCCTGATCGCCGGCAAGACGGGCGCGCTTGAAGCCTACGCCAAGCAGACCGAGAACGGCTTTCTGATGGGTCTTGAGTATCTGACCCAGGGCACCAACAAAGTCGGCAACGACAAGCTCGAGGTCATCGTCAAGGACGACCAGTTGAAGCCCGACCGCGGCAAGTCCCTGCTGGAGGAGTGCTACGGCGACGACAAGGCCGACCTCGCCGTCGGCACGACCGGCTCGCCCGTCGCGCTTGCCATGCTGCCGGTGGCCGAGGAACACAAGAAGGTATTGATCGTCGAACCGGCGGTGGCCGACAGCATCACCGGGGACAAATGGAACCGCTATATCTTCCGTACCGGACGCAGCTCCTATCAGGATGCGCTGGCGGGCGCCGCCGCGTTTCCGAAAACCGGCGAGGTCGCCGTTGGCATGCTGGGTCTCGATACGGCCTTCGGGCGCGACGGTGTTGCCGCCTTCAAACAAGCCCTTGCCAGCATCCGGCCCAACGTGAAGGTGGTGGCCGAGGAATATGCCGCGGGCAACACGGCGGACTTTGCTCCTTTCGCCGAACGGCTCTTTAACGCGCTTAAGGACAAGCCCGGCAAAAAAGTGATCGGCTTTATCTGGGCTGGACCGCATCCCATGGCGAAGTTCGTGGACATGAAGCCCGAGCGCTTCGGCATCGAACTGGCGCCGGGCGGCAACATCCTTCCCGTCATGAATGCCTGGAAGCAGTTCGCCGGCACCGAAGGCGGCATCTACTATTATTACGACTTCCCCAAGAACGCCGAGAACGATTGGCTGAAGGCCGAGTACCAGAAGCGCTACGGCGCGCCGCCCGATTTCTTCGTCGCCGGTGGGTTTGCGGCGGCCGCCGCCGTGGTGGCGGCGCTGAAGCAGGCGGGCTCCACGGACACCGAAAAGCTGATTGCGGCCATGGAAGGGCTGACCTTCAACACCCCCAAAGGGCCGATGACCTTCCGCAAGGAAGACCATCAGGCGCTGCAGGACATGTATCACTTCCGCATCAAGAAAGACGCCAAGGACAACGACGTCTTGGAGCTCGTGGGCACCATCGCGGCCAACGAAATGCCGCTGCCCGTGCGCACCAAGCGCTGAACGCCAGCGCCAGACGGCGCGGGCCTTTTGCCAACAGGGGTGCCGCGCCGGCAGCACCCCAGGGCCGCGCCGAGGCTCCGCCAGAAAGCGCCGGCTTGCGCCCACCCCCGGCGACGGCGCTCTGATGGGCACACCTGTGTTGGAGACGCGCAACCTCACGATCCGCTTCGGCGGCCACCTCGCCGTCGATGGCGTGAGTGCCACGTTTCGGGCCGGCACGCTGACGGCCATCGTCGGACCCAACGGCGCCGGCAAGACCACCTATTTCAATCTGATCTCGGGGCAGTTGCCGGCCAGCGCCGGCAGCGTGCTGCTCGGTGGCCAGGAGATCACGCCGCTGAAGGCCTCCGCGCGCGCCCGCCTGGGTCTTGGCCGAGCCTTCCAGCTGACCAACCTTTTTCCGCAGCTCAGCGTGCACGAGAACGTCCGCCTGGCGGTCCAGGCCAAAGACGGCGGCGGCAGCAATATCACCTCGCGTTGGACGCGCCGCACGGACTGGATCGAGCGCGCCGATCGCTTTCTTGCCGCGGCGGATCTGACGGACAAGCGCGATCTCCTCGCCGTTGCCTTGCCGCACGGCGACAAGCGCAAGCTCGAGGTGGCGATCATGATGGCCCTCGAGCCGCACGTGTTCATGTTCGATGAACCGACGGCGGGGATGTCGGTCGCCGACGTGCCGGTCATCTTGGACCTGATCCGGCAGCTCAAGGCCGAGGGCAGCAAGACCATTCTGCTGGTCGAGCACAAAATGGAGGTGGTGCGCAGCCTCGCCGATCGCATCATCGTGCTGCACAACGGCCGCCTGGTGGCGGACGGGGCGCCGGCCCAAGTGATTGGCTCGGCCATCGTGCAGGAGGCCTACCTCGGGATCGCGGCCGGGAGCGCCAGCCATGCCTGAGCCGCTGCTGACGCTCGCCGGCGTGCACACGCACATCGGGCAGTACCACATCCTGCAGGGCGTCGACTTCGATGTGCCGGAAGGCGACCTCACCGTGCTTCTGGGGCGCAACGGGGCGGGCAAGACCACCACCCTGCGCACGATCATGGGCTTGTGGAAGCCGAGCCGGGGGCAGGTGACGTTTGCGGGCCAGGCGATCGGCGGTTTCCCGGCGCATGCCATCGCCCGCGCCGGCATCGCCTACGTGCCGGAAAGCATGGCCGTGTTCTCGGACTTGACGGTGGAGGAGAACATGCTGCTGGCCGCCCGTGACGCCCCGCTGCAACGCGCCCGGCTCAACTGGGTGTTCTCCTTCTTCCCGGCGCTCAAGCGGTTCTGGACGCATCCGGCCGGTACGCTTTCGGGTGGCCAAAAGCAGATGCTGTCCATTGCCCGCGCCGTCATCGAGCCGCGCCGGCTGATCTTGATCGATGAGCCGACCAAAGGCATCGCCCCGGCGATTGTCGAGAACATGATCCGCGCCTTTCGCGAGTTGAAGCGCGAGCGCACGACCATCCTGCTGGTGGAGCAAAACTTCCGTTTCGCCGAGGCCGTGGGCGATTGGGCCCTCGTCATGGACGACGGCCGTATCGTGCATCGCGCCAGCATGGCCGATCTTGCCCGTGACGCCGCCACCCAGCGCCGCCTGCTGGGCTTATCGCTGGAGGCGCAGGCATGACGCATGGCATGGGATCGTCGCCCTTGAGCCCGACAGCCCGGTCGGAAGGCGGCTGCCACCGCGCCGCTGCTAGCGGGAGACCTCTATGAAGCCCGAGGACCGCGCCACGAGCGCCGCTAGCCCTGACAGCTCGGCCGAGGCGGCCGAGCCCATCCCGCGCGCCAAGGGCGATTATCTGCCGCTTGCCTTGTTGCCGGGCCTCGCCGCCGGCGCGCTCGCCGTCATGCTGTGGCAGGGTGTACCCGTCAGCACCTGGATCACGCTCACCATCGCCGCGCTCGCCATGGGCATGATGATCTTCGTGATCGCCAGCGGACTGACCTTGGTGTTCGGCCTGATGGACGTCCTCAATTTTGGGCATGGCGCCTTCATTGCCGTTGGGGCCTATCTCGCCATGACGACGCTGGTGCCGCTGGCGGGCTGGGTCGAGGCCAACTCGCTCCTCTTCAATCTGGCGGCGCTCGGTCTCGCCATGCTGGTGGCCATGCTGGGCACCGGCGCTCTCGGGCTGGTGTTTGAGCGCGTCATCATCATGCCCGTCTACGGCCAGCACCTGAAGCAGATCCTGATCACCACCGGCGGCCTGATCGTCGCCGAACAGCTGATCCATGTGGTGTGGGGCGGCGACCAGAAGCCGATGACGCTGCCGACCGCGCTGCGCGGTGCTGTCGTCGTGGGCAATGTCGCGTTGGAAAAGTTTCGCCTGCTGGCCGTGGCCATCGGCCTCGTGGTTTTTCTTGGCATGCTGTTGCTGCTCAATCGCAGCAAGCTCGGCCTCCTGATCCGCGCCGGCGTCGAGAACGCGGAGATGGTGGAAGCGCTCGGCTACCGCATCCGCCGCCTCTTCGCCGTGGTGTTCGTGGCTGGCTCCGCACTGGCGGGCCTGGGCGGGACGCTTTGGGCTCTCTACCGCGAGACCCTGACGGCCAGCATTGGCAGTGAGATGATCGTGCTGGTGTTCATCGTCATTATCATCGGCGGCTTGGGGTCGGTCGGCGGCTGCTTCCTCGGCGCCCTGCTGGTCGCGCAAATGGCCAACTACACCGGCTATCTCGCCCCCAAGGTGGCGCTCGCCTCCAACATCGTGTTGATGGTGGCGATCCTGATGTGGCGGCCGCAGGGCCTTTATCCCGTAGCCAAACGCTAGAGGCGGCCATGCTGCGTGCGCTGCTCTCCGATGATCTGCCGCAGAGCCGGTTCCTCTCGGCCCTGCTGCTGGCGATTGTGTTCTTGCTCGCGCTAGCGCCGCTGCTCTTCAGCGGTGCCCAGGCCATCAATACCGCCGCGAAGATTTGCGTGTTTATCGTGCTGGTGGCCAGTTACGACCTGTTGCTCGGCTATACGGGCATCGTCTCCTTCGCCCACACCATGTTCTACGGGCTCGGCGGCTATGGCGTCGGCCTAGCCCTCTACGGCTGGGGCGCGACGTGGGCCGCTGCCGGCGCCGGGCTCGGTGTCGCTTTGATCAGCGGTATCGCCTTGGCCTTCCTGATTGGCTTGTTCTCATTGCGTGTGCGGGCAATCTTCTTCGCCATGATCACGCTTGCAGTGGCGTCCGCCTTCGCCATCCTGGCCGCACAGCTTTCCGAATTCACCGGTGGCGAGGACGGCCGTTCGTTCCGGGTTCCCGAGCTGCTGCGCCCCTCCTACGTTTTGACCGAGCTGCCGATCTTCGGCCCCGTCACCGGTCGCACCTTGGCCTACTACCTCGTATTCGTCAGCGCGTTCCTGCTTTTTCTGGCCGCGCTGCGCATCGTCAATTCGCCGTTCGGGCGCGTTCTGCAGGCGATTCGTGAGAATGATTTCCGCGCCGAGGCGCTGGGCTACCGCACGGTCAGCTACCGTACCGCTGCCAACTGTCTGGCCGCGGCCATGGCCGTCCTGGCTGGCGGTCTCAATGCCCTGTGGTTGCGCTACACCGGGCCCGATACCACGCTCTCCTTCGCCATTATGGTCGACATCCTCTTGATGGTGGTGATCGGGGGCATGGGCACCATGTACGGCGCCGTGATTGGCGCGAGCTTATTCGTGCTGGCGCAGAACTACTTGCAAAAGCTGATGGCGACGGCAGCCCAGGCGATGGAGGCGGTGCCGCTGCTTGCCAAGCTGTTGCATCCGGACCGCTGGCTGCTATGGCTCGGCATTCTGTTCGTGCTGAGCGTCTACTTTTTTCCCGCCGGCATCGTCGGCAAGCTGCGCGAGACGAGGACCCTTAAGACGCGTGCGAGCCTGAGCCCGCAGGATCCTAAGCCAGCCGCGCCATCCCCCACGCGTTGACGGCTGGCAGCGAGCGGTCGAGACGCGGGCCCCTTGCGAACCACAACCATCTTGAGCCCGCGGCGAGCCTTTGCCTGCGCCAAGCGCCCGCGGACGGCATTGTGTTTCGCGCGCATTTCGCCATGATGGGCACATGAAGATCATCAGTGGCGGCCAGAGCGGCGTTGACCGTGCCGCGCTGGATGTGGCCATCGAGCGCGGTCTCGAGTGGGGCGGTTGGTGCCCAAAGGGCGGCTGGGCCGAGGATTTCACGCAGCCGCCCGGCCTGCTTGCGAAATATCCCCACCTCAAGGAGACGGAGCAATCCCATCCCTTGCAGCGCACGGAATGGAACGTGCGCGACAGCAACGCCGCCTTGATCCTGACGGACAAAGAGGGCCTGGCCCCCTCCATCGGGACGGCGCGGGCGCTGCAGTGGGCGCGCCAGCACGGCAAGCCCTTCCTCGTGCTCGACGCCACCGATGCCACCGCGCCGGCGCACGCCGCAGCCTGGCTCAAGCAGCAAAAGCTTCGATTTGGCCGCGAGCTGACGCTGAGCGTCGGCGGTCCGCGCGAAAGTGAAGCCCCCGGCATCTACCAGCTGGCCAAAAACCTCCTCATCGCCATCCTCGATCTGGAGCGCTGAGGCCCCGCCGCGCGACGCGAAGGAACGCTTCTGTGCCGCTGCAGGGCTTGGCGCCCGGTGCGCATCCCGGTGCAACAGGCCGCCCCCAAGCGCCTGGCCCGCAGCGGGGATCCTTGCCGTTGACAGCGACCAAGCCCTCCAAGAATGTCGCCTTGGCACCGCAACGGCCATGGCGCGTGGGCAAATGCGGCCGTTGCGGGGCTGATGATCGTTTTATCGGGAGCAGAGGCATGCGGCACGGCGGCAAGATCCTGATCGACCAGCTCGAGGCGCAGGGAGCCAGCAGTGCTTTCACCGTGCCCGGCGAGAGCTTTCTTGCCGCGCTCGATGGCTTGCACGACAGCAATCGCATCAAGACCATCATCTGCCGGCAGGAGGGCGGGGCCTCCATGATGGCCGAGGCCTGGGGCAAGATCACGGGCGAGCCCGGGGTCTGTTTCGTCACCCGCGGTCCGGGGCTCGCCAACGCCATGAGCGGGCTGCACGTGGCCCAGCAAGACTCCACGCCCATGGTTCTATTCGTCGGCCTGCCCGCGTCCCGCGTCGAGGATCGGGAGGCCTTCCAGGAAATCGAGACCAAAAGCCTGCTCGGCTCGTTCGTGAAGTGGGCCGCGGTCATTCGCCAAACCGAGCGCATTCCCGAATATGTGAGCCACGCCTACCATCTGGCGCGCTCGGGCCGGCCGGGTCCCGTCGTGCTGGGCTTGCCGGAGGATATGCTGGCGGCCGACTGTGCGGTCAGCGATGCGCAGCCCGCCAACATCAGCGACTGCCGGCCGGCGCCGGAGGATCTGGCCGAGTTGCAGCGCCTACTGGCCGGGGCAGCGCGGCCCTTGCTGATCGTCGGCGGCCCCGGTTGGAGCACGGCGGCCAAAGCCGCCCTCGAGACGTTTGCCGATCGCTTCCAGCTGCCGGTGGCCTGCGCCTTTCGCTACCAGGACTACGTCGACAACCGCCACCGCTGCTACGTCGGCTGCGCCGGAATCGGCATCGAGCCCGCCCTCGGTAAAGCCATCAAGGAAGCAGACCTGCTGATCGTGATCGGTGCCCGTCTCGGTGAAATGACGACGGGCGGCTACGCCCTGCTCAAGATCCCCAACCCCAGCCAGCGCCTGGTGCACGTCCACCCATCGCCCGATGAGCTGGGCTCGGTCTATCGCGCCGATCTGCCGATCACCTCCTCCACGCGACGCTTCGCGGAGGCGCTCGGCCGGCTCCAGCCCGCCGCCGCGTGTCCCTGGGCCGCGCACACCGAGACGCTGCGGGCTGCCTATTGCAATTTCCTGAAGCCGATCAGCATGCCGGGCTCGGTTAAGTTGGCCGATGTGGTGCGCACAGCCTCCGAGCTTCTGCCCGAAGACGCCTTTATCACCAACGGCGCGGGCAACTATGCCGCCTTCCTGCACCGCTACTTCGAATACAAGGCCTATCGCACCCAAGTGGCGCCCACCTCCGGGTCCATGGGCTACGGCTTGCCGGCGGCGATCGCCGCCAAGATCGCCGAGCCCGGCCGCGTCGTCGTCAATTTCCAAGGCGATGGCTGTTTCCTGATGACCGGCCAGGAACTGGCAACGGCCGTGCAATATGGCTTGGCGATCGTCACCATCGTCGCCAACAACGGCATGTACGGTACCATCCGCATGCATCAGGAGCGCGAGTACCCGCGCCGGGTGGTGGGCACCACCCTGATCAATCCCGATTTCGCCGCCTACGCCCGCAGCTTCGGGGCGGACGGCTATACGGTGGAGACAACGGCCGATTTTGCCCCCGCGCTCAAGAGTGCGCTCAACAGCAACCGACCCGCCATCATCGAACTGAAGCTCGACCCCGAGGCGATCAGTCCCCGCCAAACGCTGACCGCGCTGCGCGAGCGCGCGTAAAGCTGGGCGCGCCGCTCAATTTTGGTTTCGCGCTCGACCCTTGTCCCCAAGCGTTGGCAAGCGCGCGCGCATTGGCCTAGACCTCAGCGCATTAAGAACCCGCACGGCGCCGATAGGCCAACCTTTGCTCAGGGGATGATGCCTTACGGGATCGGATGCGGGGGTTTCGATGGATCTGCGGACGGCAGAACAACGCCACGGCATGGCAGCACGCCAAGGCCGGGGCGTTGCTTTGCTTTTTTATCGCGAGCCTGCTGTTGCTCGCCGCCTTGCTTTTCCCCAGCCCAGAGGAAGCCGGCAACGCCGTGGCGGCCGCGACCGGCGCGCTGCGCGCGCGCTAACCAGAGGCGCGGGCAACGCCTGCTCCAGCAACGCCGCGGGCGGCCGTCCGCCCGCCCTTAGGCCGCCCTGGCAAAATCCAGCCTGAAGCCATGCGCTTGTGCCAGCGTCTCGATCGCCTTGGCGGCGTCGGCGGCGGGCAGATCGGTAAAGGGTGGACGCAGCCGGGCCCAGGCCGGGTCCTGGCGGTAGTGGGCGATGATCGCCTTTAGCGCCGGGATCATCGGATAGGCCTGGATCGCCTTGCGCAGGGCCGTAATCTCCCCTTGCAACCGGTCGGCGTCGGCGGAGCGCCAATTGTCGTAGACGTTGCGAATGGCCGCGGCGCTGACATTGCAGGTGGCCGAGATGCAGCCCGCCGCGCCCTTGCGCAGGCCATCCAACAGGAAGATTTCCGAACCCGGAAAGACCTCGAATTGGGGATAGGCCTCGAGGATGGCGGCCGTATTGCTCCAATCACCCGAGGAGTCCTTGAGGCCGACCACGGTGTCCGGAAAGGCCTTGATCAGCCGTCCGATCAAGGACAAGGCGAAGCCGACCTGCGCCACGGGCGGAATATGATAGAGGTAGACCTTGAGGCGGTCATCGCCCACGCCCTCGATCACCTCCGAAAAGAAGCGGAACAGGCCCTCCTCATTGGGCGCCTTGTAGTAGAAGGGTGGCAGCATCAGCACCCCTCCGCAGCCGACGTCGACGGCGTGGCGCGTCAGCACGATGGCATCGGCCAGCGCACACGATCCGGTGCCCGGCATGAGCTTGCTCGCATCGATGTCGCTATCGGCAAGCTCTTCCAACAGCTCCATGCGCTCGTCGACGCCGAGCGAGTTGCCTTCGCTGGTGGTGCCGAAGGGCGCCAGCGCCGTGCAGCCCTCCTGCATCAGCCACTGACAGTGCGCAACGAATCGCTCCGCGTCCGGGCCGCCATCCTCGCCAAAGGGCGTCAACACGGGGGCGATGACGCCGGAGAAATGCCTTTGCTGCTGCATGGGACAACCCTTTTTGAACTGCTGTCGGATCAGGCCGGCATGGGAATGCCGGGCTGCTTGACGGGAACGTCGTAGCCCTTGATCACGGCCGGCCTGGCCGCAATCGCCTTATACCAGCGGGCAACGTTGGGGTACTGATTGAGGTCGACCGTGTGCCACTCGAAACGAGAGATCCACGGCCAAATGGCCATGTCGGCGATGCTGTACACACCTGCCACGTATTCGTGCTCGGCGAGCCGCTTGTCGAGCACGCCATAGAGGCGGTGCGTTTCCTTGACGTAGCGCTCCTCCGCGTAGGGCGCCTTGCCCTTGTTGTTGCGCACGAAGTGGTGCACCTGCCCGATCATCGGGCCGATGCCCCCCATTTGCCACATCAACCACTCCACGGTCTGCCAGCGCCGATCGGGATCCTGCGGCCAGAACTTGCCGGTCTTTTCCGCCAGATAGAGCAGGATGGCCCCCGACTCGAAAAGCGAACGGCCATTGTCGCGGTCGATGATTGCGGGGATGCGATTGTTGGGACTGATCTTGAGGAAATCCGGCTTAAATTGTTCGTCCTTGGTGATGTTGATGGGGTGGGCCGCGTAGGGGAGCCCGCACTCCTCCAACATGATGGAAACCTTGCGCCCGTTCGGGGTCGACCATGTGTAAAGATCGATCATTGCAACTCCTCGGTGCTGGTCAGGCTTGAGCGCTGAGCTCGACCTTTCTTAAACCAAACGCTGACCCAATGCCCACCACAAACCTCGGGTTCGCCGGGGCGCACGGCAAAGACCCGTTCACTCCGGGCGCCACGGCGTGCGCCTCGGGCCTGCCAGCGCACGCTGCCCGCGCCAAAGGTTCGGCGCTCAGCCTTTTTGCCTAGATCCCCGGCGAAGTCTTGGTGCCGATCATGCGGAACGTCGTCTTGATGCGGCGCACGGTACTGGTCTTGGAGCGCAGCACGACCGTTTCCGTTTCGGCGAAATCGCCACGAAAATGCACCCCGTCGAGCAGCGAGCCGTCGGTCACCCCGGTCGCGGAGAAGATCACGTCGCCGGAGGCCAATTCGTGCATGTCATATTTGCGCCTAATGTCGCTGACCCCCATGGCGGCGGCACGGGTTTCCTCTTCCTTTTTGAGGGGATGCAACCGGCCCTGCATCTGCCCGCCGATGCAGCGCAGCGCCGCCGCCGCCAGCACGCCCTCGGGCGCGCCGCCGATGCCGAAATAAATGTCGATGCCGGTTTCCTTGGGATCGGTGGTCCAGATCACGCCGGCGATGTCACCGTCGGGAATGAGCTGAACCCCCGCACCGGCGTTGCGCACGCTGGCGATCAAGTCGGCATGGCGCGGCCGGTCGAGAATGCAGGCCGTGATTTCCGACACCGCCACGCCACGCGCCCGCGCCATGGCCTGCAAGGTCTCGGCGGGCGGGGCGTCAAGGTCAATGATGCCTTCCGGATAGCCCGGCCCGATGGCGATCTTGTTCATATACATGTCCGGTGCGTTGAGGAGACCGCCGCGCTCCGAGATCGCCAGCACCGCGAGCGCATTGGGCATGGCCTTGGCGCAAATCGTGGTCCCCTCCAGCGGATCGACGGCAATGTCCACCTCCGGGCCGTCGCCGAGGCCGACCTCCTCGCCGATATAGAGCATGGGGCTCTCGTCCATCTCGCCCTCGCCGATCACCACCCGGCCCTTGATGTGGACCTTGCCCAGCTCATGGCGCATGGCATCGACGGCGGCCTTGTCGGCGGCCTTCTCGTCGCCGCGCCCCCTGAACCGCGCCGCCGCGATGGCGGCGGCTTCCGTGACGCGGGCAACCTCCAGCACCAGCACGCGATCGAGCCCACCCACGACGTCATGGCCCTGGATACTGTTTTTCATGGTGCTCTCCCAACCTTTGCGATCGCGCACATTGGGCATTGGGCCCTTACAGCGGCTCGATGCGGATCATCTGCGGCGGCTCGGACACGTTGCCATCCGCGTGAATGGCGTTGAGCGCGGCGCGGATGGCCTCCTCCGTGGTCTCATGCGTAATCAATATCACAGCCGTGGGCGCGCCGGGCTTGGGCCGGGCGTCGATGCCGGGCAAGGCCCAGCGCGGCCGCCGCTGCACAATGCTTTCCAAGGACACGCCCCGCTCGGCCATGCGCCCGGCAATGGAGGCCATGGCGCCGGGGCGGTCGAACACCGACAGGCGCACGTAATAGGCGCCCTGGTGTTGGCCGAGCCGGGCGCGCCGGTAGGGCTTGAGCTGCGCCGCCGGCACGCCGAAGGGGTGCGCGAAGCCGGCGCCGCGGGCGATGTCGAGGACGTCCGCGGCCACCGCGCTGGCCGTCGCTTTCGCACCGGCGCCGGGTCCGGCCAGCAGCACGTTGCCGACGAAGTCGCCGTCGATGGCGATGCAGTTGGTGACACCCGACACCTCGGCGATCGCCGAATGCTTGGGCACCATGGCCGCATGCACGCGCTGCTCGATGCCGCTATCGGTCAATAGCGCAACGCCAAGCAGTTTGATGCGATAGCCCAGATCGTCGGCGGCCTCGATATCGGCCTGCGTTATGCCCTGGATGCCTTCGACGTGAATCTGATCGAGCGCCACCTCGGTGCCGAAGGCGAGGCTGGTCAATAGCGCAAGCTTGTGCGCCGTGTCGAAGCCGCCAATGTCAAAGGTAGGATCGGCTTCCGCATAGCCCTTGTCCTGCGCCTCTTTCAGCACCTCGGCAAAGGCGCGGTGCTCCTCCTGCATTTGCGTCAGGATGTAGTTGCAGGTGCCATTGAGAATGCCGTAGACGCGGCGGATTTGATTGCCGGCGAGGGCCTCGCGCAGCGTCTTGATGATCGGGATACCTCCCGCCACCGCCGCCTCGAATTTGAGGGCCACGGCGTGCGCTTCCGCCAACCGGGCGAGCTCCGTGCCATGCTTGGCCAACAGCGCCTTGTTGGCGGTCACCACGTGCTTGCCGGCCTTGAGCGCCGCCTCGACGGCGGCCCGCGCCACGCCTTCCTCCCCGCCGATCAGCTCGACGAACACATCGATGCCGGGATCGGTCGCCAGGCGCTCGGCGTCGTCGAACCAGGCCATGTCTTGGATCGCCACGCTGCGCTTTTTCTGGCGCGCGCGCGCACTGACCCCCGTGATCTTAATCTCGCGCCCAAGCGCCAGCGCCAGGCGGGCGCCGTGCTCCTGGAAGAGCTGCACCAAGCCGGCACCGACGGTGCCAAGGCCAGCGATGCCAAGCTTCAACGGTTGGCTCATACGAACCAAGATTAACGCGATGCCTTTTGCGGAATAGGGATCACGTTATGCATGGTTTCCGGGGCCCGCGCGAGAAACTTTTTGATATTTCGCGCCGCCTGGCGGATCCGGTGCTCGTTCTCCACCAGGGCGATGCGCACATACCCCTCGCCGTGCTCGCCAAAACCGAGGCCCGGCGACACGGCCACGTCGGCCTTGTCGATCAGCATTTTGGCGAATTCCACCGAGCCCACCTGGCGGTAGGCTTCCGGAATGGGGGCCCAGGCAAACATCGAGGCGGCGGGGCTGGGAATGGCCCAGCCGGCCCTTTGAAAGCTTTCCAGCAGGCAATCGCGGCGCGCCCGATAGGTCTTGCGGATTTCCTCCACGCAATCCTGCGGGCCATTGAGGGCGGCCGCCGCCGCCACCTGCACCGGGGTAAAGGCGCCGTAATCGAGATAGGATTTGACGCGCGCCAGGGCGGCGATCAGCCGCTCGTTGCCGACCGCAAAGCCCATGCGCCAGCCCGGCATGGCATAGGTCTTGGACAGCGACGTGAACTCCACGGTCACGTCCATCGCACCGGGCACCTGCAGCACCGAGGGCGGCGGGTTGTTGTCGTAGTAGATCTCGGCATAGGCGAGATCGGACAAAATAATGAGGTCGAGCTTTTTGGCGAGCTGCACGGCCTCCGTATAGAAGGCGAGATCCGCCGTCGCGGCCGTGGGATTGGAGGGATAGCTCAGCACCACGGCCAGGGGACGCGGGATCGAGTGCTTCACCGCACGCTCGACGCCGCGCAAGAACTCAGCGTGTGCGTCGCCGGTCCCCCCGAGGCTCGGAATATGACGGATGGCGGCGCCGGAGATGATGAAGCCGAACTCGTGGATCGGGTAGGTGGGACTAGGGCATAGGATGACGTCGCCGGGCGCACTGATCGCCTGCGCCATGTTGGCGAAACCTTCCTTGGATCCGAGCGTCGCCACCACCTGCGTCTCGGGATTGAGCTTGACCCCGAAACGGCGGGCATAATAGGCGGCTTGCGCCCGCCTCAGGCCAGGAATGCCCTTGGACGCCGAATACCGGTTGGTGCGCGGCTTGCCGACGGTCTCGATCAGCTTGTCGATGATGTGCTGCGGCGTGGGCATGTCCGGGTTGCCCATGCCAAGGTCGATAATATCGGCACCGCCCGCCCGCGCCGCCGCTTTCAGCCGGTTGACCTCGGCAAAGACGTAAGGGGGAAGCCGCTTTATGCGATGGAAGTCTTCGATCACGTGCCTAGCCGCTTGTACGCTGTCGTCAACACCTGAAAAAATGCGCTGCCCCGGAGCCGTGCCGCGCTGAGCCCAGCGCTCGCGCACCGGCGCCTACTTGCCCTGCTCGATCTGTTTTGCCGCCTCGACCTGATGCGTGTGGCTTCTTTCAATCATCTCATTGATTTTTTGCTGTTGTTCGTCTTTACCCATCACCTTTTGCGGCAACTTGCTAAGGTCGGGCAACTGGGAGAAGGGCAATGAGTCAGAACAGGCGCCGAGCTGGATCACCACCACGGCCACGGCGGCCAGAACGATCATGCGTCCCAACGACCGCTGCATGCGGGCTACCCCCACACCCCTTATCTTTGGCCGCAATTGTTAACAGTTCCCTGCCGTCAAGTAGAGGCAGATTGTTGACAACGCCTACCAGATTCTCCTGTAAATAGTCATTGGAGCTGAGATTTTTGCCGCACGTTGCAAGCAAGCCCCTCTCCGAAGAGGGGGTATAGGCGTTGACATGACACGGTTCAATGTCAACGTCATCCCAACAACCGTTTCGAGCGAAAAATGCTGAAAAAAGCGCCTGAGTCCCCGCGTCCCATGCCCATGAATGTCGATCTTGGCGCCTACCGGATCGCCAATGCCGAGGAATTCGGCCGCAACATGCTGCGGCTGATGGAAGAAGGCGGCAAGGTCATGAGCGGGCTCTTCGAGCGCGCCAACGGCAAACTCAGTCCGATGAGCGCGGCCAGCGACCTCACCGAGGCAACCAAGCTGTTTGGCGAGATCGCCCAGCATTGGGCGGCAGATCCGGGCAAACTGGTGGAGGCGCAAGGCGAGCTTTGGCGTGACTTCCTGCAGCTGGGCTCAGCCTCCTTCCAGCGCCTGATGGGCGGGGAGGCGGTCCCGGTGGTGGAGCCGGAACCCGGTGACAACCGCTTCAAGGACCCCGACTGGAGCAACAATCCCTATTTCGATTTCTGGAAGCAGTCCTACCTCATCACCACGCGCTGGCTCGAAGACCTGTTGGATCGCACCGAGGGCCTCGATGAGCGCACGCGTCAGCGCGCCGAGTTCTACCTCAAGCAATTGGCGAGCGCGCTGTCCCCCTCGAACTTTCCCCTGACGAACCCGGAAGTGCTGCGCGAGACCTTTTCCTCCAGCGGCAACAACCTGGTGCAGGGCATGGCCAATCTCGTCCACGACATGGAAAAGTCGGGCGATATCCTGAGCATCAGTCAAACCGATACGGAGGCCTTCGAGGTCGGGCGCAACATCGCCACCTCGCCCGGCAAGGTGATTTTCCAAAACGACATCCTGCAGCTGATCCAGTACGCGCCCTCCACCGAAAGCGTCTATCAGCGTCCGCTGCTGATCATTCCTCCCTGGATCAATAAGTTCTACATCCTCGACCTCGGCCCGCAGAAGTCGTTCATCCGTTTTGCCGTCAGCAAAGGCTTCACGGTGTTCGTCGTCTCCTGGGTGAACCCGGATACCCGGCTGGCGCACAAAACCTTCGAAGACTACATGACGGAAGGCATTCTGAGCGCCACCGATGCCGTCAAGCGCGAAACGGGCAGCGAGAAGGTCAACGTGATCGGCTACTGCGTCGGCGGCACCCTGCTCGGCACCACCCTGGCCTACCTTGCCGCGCGCGGCGAAGACCCCTTCGCATCGGCCACCTTCTTTGCCGCCCAGGTGGACTTCACCAAGGCCGGCGACCTGATGCTGTTCATCGACGATGCCCAGCTCAAGGCGCTCGAAGAGATGATGGCCGAGCGCGGCTACCTCGACGGCTCGCGCATGGCCACCGTCTTCAACTTGCTGCGGCCGAAGGACCTGATCTGGCCCTACATCATCAACAACTATCTGCTCGGCAAGAAGCCCTTCCCGTTCGATCTCCTGTTCTGGAACCAGGACTCGACCCGCATGCCGGCGGCCAATCACAGCTTTTATCTGCGTGAGTTCTACCATGAGAACAAGCTGGCACGCGGGCAGATGTCGATCGCCGGCGTCAAACTCGATCTCGGCAAGGTCAAGTTGCCGATCTACGAGCTGTGCGCCAAAGAGGACCACATCGCCCCGGCCAAGTCGGTGTTCATCGGCTCTAAGCTGTTCGGCGGCCCGGTCACCTACGTGCTAGCCGGCTCCGGCCATATCGCCGGCGTGATCAATCCACCGGACCGGCCGAAATATCAGTACTGGACCAACGACAAGAAGGCGGCGACCTTGGAGGCCTGGCTCGAAGGCGCGCAGGAGCACCCGGGCTCCTGGTGGCCGCACTACGCCGACTGGCTGGCGAAGCATTCGGGCGGCCAGATCAAGGCGCGCCGGCCCGGCGAGACCTCAGGCGTGATCGAGAACGCGCCCGGCCGTTACGTCAAGGTAAAAAGCTGATCTCGAAACGCGGGTCCGGCACGTTGCTGGCCATTGCTTCGGCCTCGGAGGACTGAGGCCCGGGCTCGGAGACGGGCGCGGCGGCCTCGGCGCCGCTTAGCGCGCCTTGGGCGCGGGCCTCGGCGACTGCGCGCGCCAGCACCGCGGCCAGCGCCATGTCATCGGCGTAGCTGTCGCACGCCCGCGCCGCGCCGCCTCCAGCGAGCGCGAGCAGCAAAAGCGCGGCGGCGGCAATCCTCTCGAGCGGCATGAGACGGCTCCTGTCGCAAAGCATTGCCCAAGGGGTATGGGGCATGAGGGAGTGTGCGGGCAACGCTGCCCCCGCGCAAGTCGGAAAAGCAGCCGCAGTGCTGGGGCCCGCAAACTGGTGGCACGTGCCGAACGCGGGTGCTCACGCCGGCTGCGCCGCCGCCGCGGGGGCCACCAAGCCCGCCGCTGCAGCTAATAGGTGATAACTCTTGCGGCGCGCTTCCTCCTCATAGGCCCAGGTCACCACCGCCATCTCGGCAACTTTGAGGCGCGCCGCGAGGGCGGCGATGCGCTCGATCACCGCCCCGGCGCTGCCGACAAAGGCCTCGCGCGCAAACTCGGCCAGCCGTGCGCGCTCGCCGTCCGTATAGGTGTGCGCCAGCGCGGCGCTGGGGGCCTCGAGCGGGGCGAAGATGCCGCGGTCGCGCAATAGGCGCACCCGCGCCCGCGAGGCAAAGTGATAGTGGGCCTCTTCCTCGCTTTCGGCGGCCAGAGCCCAAACGCACAGGGCCGCATGCGGCTCGGGATGGCGCGGACTGGGCCGATAGAGCTGGCGGTAGAGCTCGAGGGCTTCCGGCGCACCCTTGCCGTCGGTGAAGAACCAGGCGAAGGCATAGGGCAGCCCGAAATGCGCGGCCACCTGCGCTCCATAATCCGAGCTGCCGAGAATCCAGACCTCGGGCGACGTTGGCCCTTCCGGGTAGGCGTGCAGCTGCCGGAAGGGGTGCCCCTCCGGCAGGGGCGAGCCCGTCAGGAAGGCCATGAGATCGCGGACATCGCCCGGGAATTGGGCCGGGCGCTCATTGGCGAGCGGATTGAGCGCGAACGCCGTGCGCCCGTCCGACCCAGGAGCGCGCCCAAGGCCAAGATCGATGCGCCCGGGTGCAAGGGCGTCGAGCACGCGAAACTGCTCGGCCACCTTGAAGGGAGAGTAGTGGGGCAGCATCACGCCGGCGCTGCCGACGCGGATCTGCCGCGTGCGGGTGGCGATGGCGGCGATCAAAATCTCCGGCGCGGTGCCGACGATGCTGCCGTGGTTATGATGCTCGGAAAGCCAGAAGCGCTGATAGCCGAGGGCCTCGCAGTGCTGCGCCAGCGCGAGGGTATTGGCGATCGATTCGCGGTGCGGACGATCGCTGAGGGCAACCGACTGATCGAGCACCGACAGACGTAGCAGGACGCAATCCTCCTCTCGAAGCGAGCCGGACAAGGGGAGAGTGCGGCGGCGACGCTCAGGGCACCGGGCCGCTCATCCCCGAGCCACGCCACACTCCCATTCCCATGCCGCCGGCGTCTATTAGTATGGCGCCGAAGCCGCGCGCGCCAGCGCGCCTGGCGACCCGGGGGTCACGCGCGCCCCACGCGCCACAGCGCTGCGCCGGCGATCTTGCGGCCCACCGCTCCGCGCCTAGAGCGCGCAGCGCCATCTTGCCGCGCCAGGATCGGGGGCGCTCAGGCAAGGGGCCTTGGCCCGTCCCGGTGCTGTGACATAACCTGATACGACCGGCCCTGGCGGCCTGCAACTGGAGACGGACGATGTTGAAATTCTACTACAACGGCTCACCCAACCCCACCAAGGTCGCCCTCTTCCTGGAGGAAGCGGGGCTGGCCTACGAGGCAATCCCGATCGACACGCGCAAAGGCGACCAGTTCAAGCCCGAATTCCTCACCCTCAATCCGAACGGCAAGGTACCCGTCATCGTCGACGGCGACGCCGCGGTCTTCGACAGCAACGCGATCCTGCTCTATCTCGCCGAGAAGACCGGCAAGTTTCTGCCGGAAAGCTCGCCCCAGGCGCGGGGCGAACTCCTGTCATGGCTGATGTTCGTTGCGACGGGCGTGGGACCTTTCTCGGGTCAGGCCGTGCATTTCCGCCATTTCGCGCCCCAGCCGGTACCCTATGCGGCCAATCGCTACAGCTTCGAAGTCGAGCGCCACTACGGCATTCTCGATCAGCGCCTGGCCACGCGACGCTACATGGTGGGGGAGACCTACACGATCGTCGATATGGACGTCTGGGGCTGGACGCGTCTCGGCCCCTTTGTGTTGGGCGAGGAGGGTGCCGCGCGCTTCCCCAACCTCAAGCGCCTGATCGAGGAAATCAGCGCGCGACCCGCGGCCAAGCGCGCGGTGGCCTTGAAGGATCGGCATAGCTTCAAGGCCGAAATGGACGATGAGGCGCGCCGCATCATGTTCCCACACAACGCCCGCTTGGCGAGCTAGACGCCAACGGCCGGCGCGCGCACCTCAAGGCAAGGCGCGCACCGGGCACGGCCGAGGTGCGGGGCGCCGCACCTCAGGCTTGCGGCCGGTGCCAGCGCGGGCCAGGGGCCGCGTCCCCCGGTGTTCTCGCCCGTGGTAACCAGCGCCAGGAGCGCCCATGCCCTATTCCGATTACCGGCCCGACCTGATGGGACGGGCTGAGCTCACGCCGAGGGGCGCCTTCGAGGCGGGCTCATTTCAGAGCTTTACCTTGGTTTATACGGCCGGCGCCTTCGGCATCGACGATACCGGCTCCATCAAGATCGGCTTCCGCTTTGCCACGGATTTCGGGCCGTTGCAGTTCACCGACCCCAAGGGGCAGGGCTACACCAGCGTGGAAGCCTCCAACGGGGCGACGCTCGAGGCCAAGTGGGAGTTCAAGCGCAACATCCGCCCCTGGAGCCGATCGCTTTATATCGGCGTGGTGCGCGACTTCCTGGCGCCGGGCGACACCATCACCATCCGCTTCGGCGATCCTCGTTTCGGCTCCCCGGGCGTGCGCCTCCAGACCTACTGCGAGAGCGCCTTTGAATTTCGCGTGTTCGCCGACCCGATCGCCACCTACGACTACGTCGCCCTCGCGCAAAGCCCGCTGATTGCGCTGCTGCCGGGGCCGCCCGTGCGGCACTCGGCGGTGCTGCCGACCTTGGCGCGCGCGGGCGAGCCGTTCCGGCTGGCGCTCCGGGCGCAGGACAAGTGGGGCAATCCCAGCGACCGCGAGGACCGCCTGGTCCGGCTTGAATGCGAGGCCTCACTTTTCAATTTGCCCGCCCGCGTGCAACTGAGACCCGGATCCTTTGCGACGATCGTTGAGGGTTTGCGCGCGGAGAGGCCTGGCGACCTTTCCATCCGTGTCTTGGACGAGACGGGAAGCGAGGAGCTTTGCCGCTCCAATCCCTTGCGCATTGCCCCGGTGGATGCGCCCTTGCGGCATTTCTGGGGCGATACGCACGGCCAGTCCAACGAGACCTTGGGCACCAATACGGCGCGCGAGTACTTTCAATTCGGGCGCGACAAGGCCTGTCTGGATGTGATTGGGCATCAGGGCAACGACTTCCAGATTTCCCCTCAGTTCTGGCGTGAACTCAACGCGCTGACCCGGGAATTTGATGAACCCGGGCGCTTCGTGTGCATTCCCGGCTACGAATGGTCCGCCAACACGGCGCTGGGTGGGGATCGCAACGTGCACTACCGCCACGAGGGCGAGAGCATCCACCGCTCCTCGCAAGCCCAGCTCGTCGAGCGCGATGCGGAGACCGCCGACGCGCTGACCGCTGAGGCCTTGTTCGCCAAGCTCAGGGGCAAGGACTGTGTGGTGATGGCACACGTGGGCGGCCGCTACGCCGACATCAAGCTGGCGCACGCCCCGATGGAGACGGCCGTCGAAGTGCACTCGGCCTGGGGCACCTTCGAATGGCTGTTGCGCGATGCCTTCGAAGCGAACTACCGGGTCGGCGTGGTCGCCAACTCCGATGGCCACAAGGGCCGGCCCGGTGCCTGCTACCCCGGCGCCTCGTTCTTCGGCAGCACCGGCGGCCTGACCTGTTTCCTCGCCGACCGCCTGGAACGCAGCGCCATCTTCGAGGCGATGCGGCGCCGCCGCCACTACGCGACCACCGGCAATCGCGCTTATCTCAGCGTCGCCGTCGCAACCCCAGGGGATGCGGAGGTCTTCGCCCGCGATCCCGCCGCCGGGCCAACCTCCTCGCAGGCAACGCGCCGCCTGCTGATGGGCGATATTGCCCGCGTGGGTGACGGGCAAGTCGAGCTCAAGGTCGAGGTGATCGGCTCGGCGCCGATCGAGCGCCTCGATATCTGGGACGGGCTCGACCACCTGGAGACGATCCGGCCCTACGGCGCCGCCGAACTCGGGGCGCGCGTGCGCCTCCTCTACGAAGGCGCCGAATATCGCGGGCGGGCCCGCACCACGGTCTGGGACGGCGCGCTCAGCCTCGACGGCAACCGCATCGTCGCCGCCGCAATCATCAACAACTGGAACCTCGAGCGCGGTATTCAGAGCCAAAGCGCCGACCGCATCAGCTGGAAGGCCGTGACCACCGGCAATTATGGCGGCCTCGATCTGTGGCTCGCCCAGCCGCAGGCGGGGCGGCTGTCCTTCAGCACCGCGCCGATTTCGGGCGAGATCGCCATTGCCGAGCTCGGCGTCGAGGAGCGCGTCTTCCCTGCCGGCGGACTGGAGCGCGCCATCAAGTTGCAGCGGCTGCCGGCCGGGCTGAGCGCGCGACACCTGAGCCTGAAACGCAAGCTCCAGGTGCGCCGAGAGGGCGACACGCGGCTTTTCGTGCGCGTGCAGCAGGAGGACGGCCACCGCATCTGGTCGAGCCCCATCTACCTCTTTGCGTGAGAGACCCGAGCGGGCGTGCGAAATGCCGGCCGCGCTCGCGCCGCGAACCGGGGTGGCTTTAGTCGCGATTGAGGATCGTGACGCGCCCGGCGGCGGGCTCGACCAGGAGCTCGTCCTCGCTCCGGATCAGCGTGGTTGGATCGCCGGCCTCGAAACGGTCGACCAAGCTCAGCTCGGCGAAGGCGGCGCCCTGGGCCAGAATCGTATTGGTGCGATCGAACAGGATGGCCTTCGGCACAATGCCGCGTTCCTTCATGTCGCGCAGCATCCAGGCCGAGGCCACCCCGCCCTTGGCCGTCACCAGCACGAGGATCTTGTCGTGGTAGGCCTGCCCATAAAGTCCGTGGGCGGGCCGCGAGAAGGTCCCCTGGCGGCGATCCAAATCGTAGCGGGCGGAGAAATTGTCGCGCGCCACCAGCGCCGTCCCGCGCACGCTGGGGCCAATCCCCCTGTGGCATTTGAGCACGATTGGCATCACACGATACGTCCGGCAACGGCGCTATCGACGCAGCGCTGCATGCTGGCGAGCGTGGGCTGATAGCCATAGCCGCCAATGATGTTGACGAGCTTGGCCGAGTTGGTGAGGAGGCGCTGCCAGCCGTTCGCCTCGGCCATTTCGCGGGCGTAGCTCTGGTAAAAGCAGACGCCGGCCGTGACGATGCCGCCGGCCCGTTCGATGCTGGCGGTGAGGCCCATGCGATCGGCGGCGAACTTGATCTCGGGTGAGGTGGCGACGATCAGCGTGGTATCGGCACTGATGTGCCGGCCCCGCACGAGATCGGCGACTTGCTGCAGCTCCAGGAGCGACAGTTGCGGTGCGGCGAACACCACCACGTCGACCTTCTCCCCCTTAGCCGCGTAGCCGGCGTAAAAAGCTTGCATATCCTCGTCTTCGATGCTGACCGCGGCTGGTAGGGAGCGTCCCGCAAAGGCCGCGGCAAGGCTTGTTGCTTCCGGCGTCACCTCGGGAATGTGAAAGAGGGCGACGGAGCCGAAGCTCGCCAGCGCCGCCCCGAAATGCTTGAGTTCATCCGAATTGGGCGGCGTGGCGAAGCCGGTCAGCACCGGCACCTCCCAATAACTGTTGCAGCGAAGGCCCACGATGCCGCCAAGCGCCCCCCAGTCGGCAAGGTCGCGGGGGCAATAGCGAACCGCGAAATGCTTGCTGCCGGCGCGATGGGACTCAAGGTGATAGCCGTAGCGCGGCGTGCGTCCACTGAGGCCGGCGGCGAGCGCCGAGGGGCCGCCTTCGAAATTGCTGCGCGCGCCCATGACGCTGTTGCTGTAGATGACGACACCGGTATCGCCGAAGGCCATGTGCTCCCCGCGCACCGGCGGCAGAACGGTTTGATAGTTGATGCAGGTGTTCGTCATTAACACCCCGAGCGCCTCGAAGGCGGCGATGGTGCGCGCCTCCAGCTCGGCCATGGCCTCGGTCTGCTTCAGGCGCTTGTAGGTGGCAAAATCGAGGCCGCGGGGATCGGTGATGGTGGGAACCTTGACGCGGCGTTCCGCGCTCGGCAGCGCGGCCAGGCCTTCGAGCCAAGCCACCCCTGAGGGCCCTAGACTTTCCGTGTCGGCCATGACGTGGGCCTGCCCAACCGGCACGAAATCCGGCGCATCGAAGAAATCCCCGACCGCCAATTGATGCCGGAGCGCCCACTGGCGGGCGGGGCCCAGCGCCCCCGCCAGCATCGCCTTTTCTTCCTCATCGAGCCGCATGTCATCCTCGGGCCGCGCGGCGGCGGCCGGGCGGCAAGGGGTTTATTTCGCCGTCGCTTCCTTGAGCACGGGGGTGATGCGCGCCATTTCGCTTTCGACCAGCTTTTGCAGAGCTTCCGGTCCGCGCTCGCCAGCGCCGGGGGCGGTGCTGCCGAGTTCGACGTAGCGCTTGGTGGTGGCTGGATCATCGAGCGCCTTATTCAGCGCCGCGCTCAATTTCTCGACGATCTCCTTGGGCGTACCCTTCGGCGCCACCATGGCGTTCCAGGCGCTGAAAATAAAGTCGACGCCGGCCTCCTTGGTGGTGGGCACATCGGGCAGGCTCTCCAGGCGCTCCGCGGCGGCAATGGCGAACACGCGGATGGTGCCG
>Ga0081455_10000711_pt1 | contig 43229 bp, 44 predicted proteins | sample TabmetS3T2R1_FD_70207 | JGI IMG/M metagenome (GOLD analysis project Ga0081455, IMG submission 70207) | Tabebuia heterophylla rhizosphere microbial communities from the University of Puerto Rico - S3T2R1 | ecosystem: Host-associated > Plants > Roots > Rhizosphere ... | reverse complement strand
TCCGGCGCTCCGGCTGCGCTGCTGATGGTTGTCCCGCCGGGGGTGCTGAAGCGAAACCGGAAACCCAAGGAGCGCGCGAAGGTCGGCGTCGTTTCGATCAGATTCGACTCGATCAAGACTTGCGGTGTACGGGTATCGAGCTTCGCTATCAGCTCGCTGACGTCATCAACGGATTGTTTTATATCACGAACCATGATTGTGTTGCTGCGCTCGTCGATTACTAAGGCTGCGTCCGGGCGCTTCGTCAATAACGTCTTCACTTTGGACTCTAAATCTTTGACCCGGGCGTAATTGATATTGAAGTACGCGGTTTGCAGAGGCTCGGCATCTTCCCTGGCTCGCTCAGTTTTCTTTTGCTGAAGCCGGTCGGTTTCGAGTCGCGCTGTTGTCGAGATACGGATGACGTTTCCCATTTCGTCCTTGCCCAACCCATTTGTCGAGATGATCAAATCCATCGCTTGATCCCACGGCACTTCGACGAGCCGCAAAGTAACTTTTCTGTTGACATCATCCGTAACTACGATGTTCTTACCGCTGACTTCCGCCAGCAACCGAAAAACATTTTTAATATCGGCGTCTTTAAAGTCGAGGGATAGCTTTTGCCCGATGTACTTTTTCCCCTCAGCAGGTGTCTCTTCCTTAGCAGGAGCAGCCTGCATGGTCGTGGAAACAGGGGCGCGGGCTGCGCTTTTAGGCTCGATTCTTTTTCCACCTTTGACCAGATCAAAGGCCCGTTTGTCGCTCGCTTTAGGATCGGAAAAGCCAAAGACGACTCTGATTCCTCCCTCTTCGGGACTAATCACGTACGAAGGCACTGTCGGTGTGGGCGTTTCAATGGTCATGCGCAGGTAACCTTCGCCGGAGCTGAAGCTGACAGTACTGACTGCCTGGGTATCGACCCGGAAACTTTCCACATCCGCTTGTCGCGTGGAATCGCCAAACATATCCACCACGACTCGCGCCGGCTGAGCCAATGGAAAATGGCGGTATTGAGAAACCGGTTGGGTGAGTTTAAGTTGGAGGATCGTTTGCCCCGATTCTTCACGGACCGATAGATCCTGCACTCGAAGCATCGTTGTTGGCGACACATCTTGTTTTGCCGAAGCCAGCCTTTGTCCTGCTTTTTGCTCCGGACGCCCTTGGGTAGTTTCCATTACTCCCGTGCTACCCTTTTGTTCACTTACCGTTGATGTACAACCAATAAATCCAGAGCTGAGCCCAATCAAGAGACAACCGACGAAACACCAATACCCAGGTCTGTTCCCGCGAAATTTAACATCCATCGAAAGTGTTGCTCCGCTACTCTTCGACTTCTTCATTCCGCCTTCTCCACGGATAGCTTGATGTTGACCTCGCGCTTTTTCTTCGCTCCATAGAGGTCAACATGAGTTTCCTCAATGACAATTTCATTCGGTTTAATCGCCTTAACCTTGCCTTCGTTTGCACCTATCGGGGTGCCCACCTTGACAATGTAACCCAGCCCTACTGAGTCCTCGATCATTGCAGTAGGTTCTTTGACATGCCAGACAATGCCCACCAATCTTAGTTGACCCAAGTCATACCGCTCCAATGGCGAGAGGCTCTCACGGGGACGGCTATTAGTCCGCGTGCTCAAGGTAAAAGGGCGAAAAGGATCTCGTTTCCCTGCGGTTGAAAAGTTTCCCGGAGACTGCGGGTCAGACTTTTGTTCAGCTGGGGTTGAGCCGTCTGCGTTCGCCTTCGCAGATTTGGTTTCGGTAACTGCGTCCCGAAGTTTAGCCTTTGCTGCGTTACTCAAGTCCTGCAAGCTCTTGCCCACGGCGCTTGGAGCTCGCAGTAACTTATCGACCGCCTCCTTGGTTTTCTGCGAAGGTGTCTCCAACTTCTCCTGGGCGCGGGTGAAACCCGGTGCAAGAAGGAAGATTATACAAAGAACTGTTGTTACCCAGATAACCATGTCAGGCTATTTTTTTGCCGCGGCTTTGGCCTTTTCTTCCGCTACTTTTTTCCGCTCTGCTTCATCTAGGAATCGATAGGTGGTCGCTAACGTTGAAATCTCCAAAGCGACTTGATCACCACCCACCTTGGGATTCTTCAGATCAATATTGTCGATGTTCACAAGCCGGTTTAACTTGCCAACTTCGTCAAAGAAGGTCACCGCGTTAAAAAATCCACCCCGCACGACAATATCCACCGGTATCTCGGCGTAAAATTCTTGGAAGTTCTCGGCTCGGGGGCGAAACAGCAAGATCTCCAATCCCGCTTCCCTGGCTTTGGTCGAAAGGCTGCTCAACAGATCAGGAATCTCCTTTCGATCAGGCAGCTGCGCCACGGCTGCCTTAAGTTTTGCATCCCATTCCTGCAACTCTCTTTGCAGTTTCGGGAGATTAGCCGAAAGCGCTTTCTTTTTGTCACGATCGTTTCGCATGCCTGTGATTTCCTCGGCCAATTTGCTTACCCTATCGTCGCCGGGAAGATAGATGTAGAAGTAGCCAATAACTAGAAGAAATATGATCAGACCCGCGAGAACACCAATCTTTTGTTGGCGGGGAAGTCGAAGAATCTGCGTTAGGAGCTGGTTCACTTTGAGTTATCCTTTATTGCAATCGGAGCCCTTACGGGCTTTACGTCGCTCGTCGGCGAGACATTCGGATGATAGTTGAGTTGTGCCTTGATCAAAAACCGCCTCGGTGGCAAACCGGCCTGCTGATTTTGGGTTGTTTCCACCAGCTCCGTATTATTAAAATAAGCATGAGAAGCTAAGGCTTTGAGAAACTCAGCGATGGTCTGATTGTCAACAGCCACTCCGGTAATAGTCAGATTCCCGCCGGTTTCTTTGAACTCAGTCAGCCACAACGCGCTTGGCGTGGCGACGGCTAGGCTCTCCATAACACGCACAGGCCCAGACTTTTTCTTGTTGATGTCGTCAATAACTTTGTTCTTGCCCGCAAACTCCTTAATCTTTTTTTGTAGCTCCGCAACGTCCTTCGCCTTGACATTCAGAACCTGGAGCTCCTTCTGTAGTTCATCCAGCTCGCGTTCGAGAGCGGAAGCCTGGCGCCATTGGTAGACAAAAACGAGGAGCATCAAAACGCCGGTCAGCGCCAAGGAGACGCCGCCGATCATCAGCTCGCGCCGCCGGACAACCTCGGCTTTTAGTTCCTTAATGGGAAGAAGATTTATCCGTATCATTTGTCGCCCGGTCTCCTGATAGCCAAACCAACGGCTACGCCCAACAGCGGCGCCACTTCTTCCAAAGCTGCCTGGTTGAAGTTCTTACTTACACGAAAATTTCGAAGCGGTTCCGCGAGCTGGACTGGCACCCCAAGCCTTTCCGCCATAACGGAGGTCAACCCAAGGACCTTGGCTCCTCCACCCGTTAAATAAATGTTTCGAATACCTTCTTCCGACGCGATCGCGCCGTATAAACTGAGAGTTCGCTGAACGTCCTCGGCCAACGACTGTGCCGCGGGTCTTAGCATTGCTTCCAAGTCGGAGCCCTTGTCCCCATTCATGAGTCCCGCGACCTTAAAAGTCTCCGCATCTTCATCGGAGATCTGCATAGCCCGCCTGAGACTATCGGTAAACTCCTGGCCTCCTACAGGTAGATCCCCCGTAAAGGTGGAGATTCCATTACTGACCACATTGATACTCGTGTAATGAGCGCCGATGTGAATGAGACCAATGACCTCGCCAGCAGCTTGCGGCTCGTAATTGGTTTCGTACATGCTTTCCATTGCAAAATAGTCAACGTCAATTATCGCCGGCGTGAGTCCCGCGGCTTCGATAACATCCGCAAAACTGTTGACAATCTCTTTTTTGACCGCCACGAGCAACACTTCCATTTTGTTACCGCCCTCAAGATAACCGAGGACTTGATAATCCAGATTCACGTTTTCGAGATTCTCGGGAATGAGTTTGTTGGCCTCGAACTCGACATTGGCTTCTAGTTCATCTTCGTCTTGCCGAGGCATCTGAATCTTCTTGATGATGACCGCCCTGCCTGGGACGGCTGAAATCACCTTACTCGATCTTACACCATGCTGTTGGACGAGCTTGCGGATAGTTTCCGCCACCAAGCGACCTTCTACCACCATGTTGTTATGCACGGCTCCAGGCGGCAAAGGTAAGACGCCAGCATGAAGCAAGCGGCATCCGCTCTTATCGACCGCTGCCTCCACCATCTTGACTGAGCTCGAACCGATGTCGAATGCAACATAGCCGTCCTTATGCCCGATGGAACTCAAAAAACCTAGATTCAATTTGCTCGAGAGACCAGCCATCGTTATCACGCAAAAACTCTTTGCTTTTGATGAAACTTCAACCCGAGGGCTAAGAGAATTTTTCGCTTCGTCGCCATTCGACAGGGTTTTCCTTTCTCAATGCGGTCTATAGTCAGCGGAGAGAGCCCTGCCATACGCGCGAGTTCTGCCTTGCTTAGCATTTTAGCCTCGCGGATTTTCTTGACGTTATTTTCGTCCATACACTTTAGACCTCTTCAGGAGGGACGCGTGAGCGCGACAAACTACAATATTCGATCACACTAGTCAGATCGACAAAATTAATCGTAATTATAATTAATTATGGAGGCCTCGGCGCCTTGGGGAAGCAAGACCTCTGCCACGAAGGCGCGGCAGTGAACCGTTGATTTTTCAACCCAGTCTACGGCACTGGAGAGCAACGGAGTGCAAAATTTTCGGCTGATGCAACCAATTTTTACACTTTTGAACACTATGTGCAGTGAGAGGCAGACATGTTGATTGCTTTTGATCGTGCCCCCCGATAAGAATCCAGGGATGAATAAGGAGGCGGGAAAATTTGCTCGGATCGTTATTCCCACGCCTCTAAAAGAGCCCCTGATCTACAAGGTTCCAGACCCGCTATGGGAGCAAATCGAGATCGGCATGAGGGTGTTGATTCCCCTCGGCAAACGGAAGGTAACCGGTGTTGTGCTGGAGTTATTGCGTGAAACCGTTGTGCCGGAAACAAGAGCGATCCTCGCACCACTGGATGAACGCCCGATGCTCGATACCGCGCTTCTCCAACTGGCTCATTGGGTCGGGCAGTACTATCTCGCCACCCTGGGAGAAGTATTCAGCACCATCTTGCCGCTAAGTCTAAGAAGTGAAACTCAGAGAACGATCACACTCAATCCCGGGACCTTCTACGCTGCCGATGGCTTGGAAAAACGGATTCTTGACCGGCTTCGTCAAAGCAACGGCAAGCTCAGCGTCAAAAGGCTGACACGCGAAATGCACGGGGGCAATTTGTATGCTGCCATCGAACGACTCGAATCAATAGGCGCCCTTAACATTCACGAGCGGCTACCGGGTCACCGCACTAGCAGCGAAAAGATATTGCTCGAATCGGGTTCCGGCCCGACTTTCGAGGCTCAGTCTCGATTCATTCTCAATTCGGAACAAGAACAGGCTTTCCGTAAAGTTGAACACCGTCTCAAGGAAGGCGGGTTTGAAACCTTTCTCCTTCACGGTGTAACCGGCAGTGGCAAGACCGAAGTCTATCTCCGCGCCATGGAGCAGGCCCGGGGAGCCGGGCGTGGCAGTCTAATACTGATTCCGGAAATCTCATTGACACCCCAGCTGATCGATCGTGTCAATGCACGCTTTCCCGGTAGAGTCGGGATTCTGCACAGCGGTCTTACGGCGGCGCAGCGCTGGGCGCAATGGTGGCACATTGTCCGCGGCAACGTGGACGTCGTCGTAGGTGCACGCTCGGCCGTTTTTGCGCCCCTCGCGAATCTGGGACTTATCATCGTTGATGAGGAGCATGATCCTTCTTACAAGCAGGAGGAGGGACTTCGATACAACGGACGCGACCTTGCCGTGGTGCGTGGCAAGTTGTCCGCCTGTCCGGTCATCTTGGGGTCTGCAACACCGGCGATTGAGAGCTATCAAAATTCCCTGGATGGAAGATACCGACTCCTGGAGATGACACAACGGGTACAACGGCGACCCCTTCCATTTATGGAGACCATCGATCTCAGATCAAAGTTCAATCGAAGCGACCAGCTAAACGGCGGCAAAGTTTCAGTGCAAACAGATTCGGCACCGGTGCAGCGGTCAGCCGAACATCGACTAATCTCGGATCGGCTTGCGACGTTTTTGAGAGAGAATTATCAAGCTACGCGACAAAGCTTGATCTTTCTCAACCGGCGAGGATTTTCCAATTACTTGCAATGCACTCTTTGCGGTCATGTATTGCGTTGTTCCTATTGCAGCGTGAGCCTCACCCTTCACAGGAAACAAAAAAGCGTCTGCTGTCACCATTGCAATTTTCGCCGCGCCGCCACGGTGCTTTGCCCCGAATGCGGCAATCGAACTCTTTCGCCTGTCGGTGTTGGAACCGAGCAGATCGAAGAGGCACTGCATCGCCTAGTGCCTGAGGCGCGCATCGCGCGCATGGACCGAGATACGGCAAGCAAAAGAGGCGCGCACGAGAAACTATTTCGGAGTTGGGAGAAAGGCGAGACCGACATCCTGGTCGGCACCCAAATGATCACCAAAGGACATGATGTTACCGGGGTGACACTCGTAGGCGCCCTGCTTGCTGATCTGTCACTTAACTTGCCGGACTTTCGTTCCGGCGAGAGAACCTTTCAGCTGTTGAGCCAAGTCGCAGGCAGATCCGGCAGAGGCGACGAGCCGGGAACCGTCATCATTCAGACATACGCGCCGGATCACTACGCGATTCAACACTTGATTCGCCATGATTACAAGGGATTCTTTGCTGCAGAGATCGACTTCCGGCGCGCTTTAAACTACCCGCCTTTCAGTCGACTTGTTTGTCTTCGGTTAGAGGGCCCGAAATTCGAGGAGGTCGAACAGAAGGCCAGAACGCTCGGCGCGATGTTGCATGACAAGACCATTCACAACACCCGACTCCGCGAGAAAATCGAGATACTTGGGCCGGCACCCGCGCCCATCGAAAAGCTGCGCAATCGCTATCGCTGGCAACTTCTCTTGAAGGGAAAACAGAGTTCTTCTTTGCTCGAGCTTGCCAAACAAGGCCGCGAAGCGCTGCCACGATCGCGTGGCGTTCGTCTCCACATTGATGTCGATCCCTACAACATGCTATGAATTTTATAGATAATGGCGATTTTGGAGATTCTTAAATACCCCGACCCACGGCTGAGCAGAATCGCCCAGCCCGTGGAGAACATTACCGACGACATTGTGCAGCTAATTAACGATATGCTGGAAACGATGTATGCGGCGCCGGGGGTTGGATTGGCAGCCAATCAAGTCGGGGCGCTCTATCGTATCGTTGTCTTGGACGTCGATCACGAAAATCCGCAAAAGAAGGTTTACAAGCTGATCAATCCCACCATTGTCCACTCCGAAGGGGAAATTCTCTGGGAAGAAGGTTGCTTGAGCGTCGTGGATTTTACCGCCGAGGTGCGTCGCGCGGCGCGGGTCGAAGTGGCGGCTCTCGACGCCAACGGGCAGGAGACCAAGATTGAAGCCGAGGGTCTCCTGGCGGTCGCCTTGCAGCACGAGATCGATCACTTGGACGGCAAACTCTTCATTGATCGTATCAGCCGATTAAAACGTGATCTGTATAGCCGTAAACGGAAAAAGATGCTTCGCACCGGAGCCACCCCATCAACAGAAAACTCACGGGTAATGATCTAGAGCCGAGTTTTCGACCGTTGTCGCGCACAAATCGAACCATCATTTCTTATGTCGACCGCCTGGCCCATTGTGTTCATGGGAACCCCGGAGATTGCAGCGACCACACTGGAGCGGCTGATCGAGGGACCGGATGCCGTGGTCGGAATCGTTACCCAGCCTGATCGTCCGGCAGGCAGGGGCCAGAGGAGTGTTCCATCGCCGGTGCGAAACGTGGCTGAAGGGCGAGGCATTCCCGTGGTCGCTCCGCAAAAGATTCGCGATCCCGAGTTTCTCAAAACTTTAGTTGGCTGGCATCCCGAGATTATTGTCGTTGTCGCCTACGGCCGTATTCTCCCCAAGACGATTCTCGACTTGGCGCCATACGGCTGCCTCAATGTGCACTATTCGCTTTTGCCGAAGTACCGAGGAGCGGCACCGGCTGCCTGGACGATTATCAGTGGAGAGTCGACCGCTGGGGTAACGACGATGAAACTCGTCGAGAAGATGGACGCCGGACCGATTTATTTACAGGAAGCTGCTACAGTCGCCCCCGACGAGACGACGGGCTCATTGCAGGATAAGCTTACACCCATCGGCGCTCGTTTACTGCTGGAGACAGTAAGCAGACTCAAAATGGGTTCATTGATCCCGCAGGAACAAGATGAGTCCGCGGTGACTTTCGCTCCTATTATAAAGAAAGAAGATGGTCTCATCGATTGGTCGCAGCCTGCAATAACGATCGAACGCCGAGTGCGGGGCTTTGACCCTTGGCCCGGTGCTTACAGTCACATTGGCGGCAAATTACTAAAGATTCACAAAGCGAGAGTCGTCGCAGCGGACGCAAAGTTGAACCCGGGAGAAGTCATGAAGGCCGATGAAGGCGGCTTTTGGGTGGCCACAAGCTCCGGCGTCCTTGAATTAGAGGAAGTCCAGTTGGAAAACAAAAAAAGACTTTCCGGTGTAGTGTTCTTAAGAGGGGCAAGGATAAAATCTGGTGATCGCCTTCAGTGAGAAAAAGAGGAAAAGCATTCGCCAACTTGCAACCGAGATTCTGCTTAAAGTCGATACAAGAAAATCTTACGCCGATGTTCTCCTCGATCACAGCCTCAAAGATGCCACACTTTCCGAGCGCGACCGCGCTCTTCTTACAGAGCTTGCTTACGGAACCCTCCGCTGGCGCGGCAAGATCGATGCGCGGCTGAATCTTTACCTACGGGACCCTTTAGAAGATACCGATCCCTTCATCAGAAACCTTCTTCGCGTTGCCTTTTACCAGCTACTCTTTCTCGACAAAATCCCTAATTACGCCGCCGTTAATGAAGCGGTCCAGCTCGCCAAAGCGCATGGCGGGAACAAAGTCGCCGGCTTTGCTAACGCGGTTCTCCGTAGCTTCTTGAGAGAGAACGACAAGACCGCCGCGGCGCCAGCCACCAACGATTGGCAGGCGATTCTCGCCACTGAACACTCTCATCCCCGATGGTTGGTTAAGAAATGGCTTGACTATTTCGACCGTGAAGAGACCGAAGCACTAATGAGAGCCAACAACACCATTGCCCCTTTGGTGTTGCGCGTAAATTCTCTCCGGAGCAGCAGAGAAACAGTGCTCGCTTTGCTGGCAGAGAGTGGCATTTCGGCGGTCGCGACTCGATGGTCGCCGGCAGGAATCTGGGTCAAGTCGCGTTCTTTGGTGAACCGGCTCCCAGGTTTTCAGGAAGGGTTGTTTCAAGTTCAAGGAGAGGCGTCGCAGCTCATCAGTTATCTTCTTTCTCCCCAAAGGGGCGAACGGATTCTCGATGCTTGCGCTGCGCCTGGCGGCAAGACCACACACATCGCTGAGCTTATGGCCGACACCGGCGAGTTGATCGCGCTCGATAAATCAGAAAAAGGGATTGAGAAGATTCGAGAAAACATTGCGAGATTGAGGTTAACCTCGGTCCGTACCGCGAAGAACGACGTCAGCCATCAGCTACCCGCGAAGCTAGGCAGTCCTTACGATCGCATTCTTGTTGACGCGCCCTGTAGCGGGCTCGGCACTTTGAGATCTCATCCCGAAATCAAATGGCATCGAAACGAAACCGACATCAAGAGATTGAGCGACTTGCAGGAGCGGATTGTCGATCGAGTTGTGCACTACCTCAAGCCTGGTGGTGTTTTAGCCTACTCGACCTGCACACTCAACAAGGATGAGAACGAGAATGTGATTAGAGATTTCTTAGAACGCCACAAAGAATTTGTCTTGGACGATGCCGCAAATTATCTTCCCGAAGAGGCCAGCTCTTTGGTTTGCGGCAGTTATTTCCTTGCCCTACCTCACCGGCATAACACCGACGGTTTTTTCGCCGCTCGAATGAGCAAGGTTGGCTGAACGCGGATTCTGCAGTTCAATTGTATGGCTTGTGCTAGGCGAGGCGTGAGCCGGAGCAGCGAACGCATAGACCCGTAATGGTTCAAAGTTTTGTTGTTACTTGGCACTTGGTTCGTAACGGTTGAGGACGCCGCTCATCGCACCGATGCGCAACTGCGCTCAGAGGCACAGGCCCGTTGCGTTCGCTACGGAAGGCTTGCGCCTCGTCCTGTGCTTCGCCTTCAACCGTGGAATCGTGGCTAAATGAACGGGTTGAAAACGTACTCTCAATCTATTCGCCCGCTCAAAGATGAAATCTAAGCCCTTGAGCGCGCGGGAAACGATTGGCTCCATCTGGTGTCATGGTTGGCCCTTTTCAATATCACCATTGGGACCATCGTTGTCGAGTCGATCCGGAAAGTGACGAAAATCCCATTGAACGTGCACTTAAATTTTCAGGCCAAATGGCATGGCGCGCACTGCGCTTCACTCTCGGCCAATAAATCCTCCAGCGGCGTCGTGTCAGCCTTACAGGCGATTTCTTGCGCTATTGATACCCCGTGGACCACTCACTATAATCCGTGAATGAGCCGTAGCTTTGGCCCGTGGCATGCGGGTTGCCGTTTGATTCTGGTTGTTTGGCTTCTCATCAGCGGCTGCAGCTCCAGCTCTCGAGTTGCCCAAGACATTCTTCCCAGCATAACTGGCCCCAGCGAAGATGAAGAAACTAGAATTGGCCGCGAATTTCGGCGAGAGGCACGAAAGCAACTCAAATTCGTCACCAATCCAGAGGTTGAGCGTTATATCGACCGGGTGGGACAGCGTATCTTGTCCACCATGGGGCCACAGCCATTCGATTATCGTTTCTTTGTCATCCAAGACCTCCAGCTCAATGCCTTCGCGGTTCCTGGAGGATCGATTTTCTTTTTCACCGGGCTCATCGAAAAGGCAAAAACGACTTCGGAGGTTGCGGGCGTTCTAGGTCATGAAATCACCCATATCAAGGGACATCACATGGCCCGGCAATCGGGACCTGATGCTATTTCTCTGCTCAGCATGCTCGGAGCCCTGCTGTTGGCTCGCAGTGGGTCGGGAGGACAGGCTGCGGGAACTGTCGGTCAGGCCATTGCGGCGACCCGACAGATCGCCTACAGCCGTCAATTGGAAATGGAAGCAGACACCTTGGGAGTGCGCTATATGGCGGCAGCCGGATTCGATCCTAAGGGCTCGCTCGGTTTTCTCAAGACCCTCGACCAAGAGCGGGCGCTAAATCCTATCGATATTCCTGCCTACATGATGACCCATCCGATTACCCAAGAGCGCATCGCCAATACCGAGTTGGTCATACGCTCGCTGGGAAAAACTGAAATCAAGGTCGAAGATCCTGATCTCCTGAAAAAAATCCAGATCATTATACGCATTGAGCGGCGCGATTCTGACGCGGTCTTGGCCGAATACGACAAGCTGGTCCGTCAGAACCCGGAGAATGGCCAGTCGGTCCATTTGCTTGGCTTTGCCCAGCAACTCACCGGACAGCTGGCGCAGGCAAAGCAGAACTATGAGAAAGCCCGCCGATTGCTTCCGGATAATCCCGACCTCAACCGCGATATCGGGCGTTTGTATACGCAAACCGAGGACTTTGCGGCCGGCCATGCTGCCTTCAATCAAGCCTTAGCACTAGAGCCGAAAGAATCGCTCACGTATCTTTACCTTGGGGAGCTCTATGAAAAGGAAGGCGATCTTCGCGGCGCCGCCGGCGCATACTTGAACGCTTGCAATCTCTCGCCGTTTTGGGATAAGCCGCCGTATCGTTTAAGCGTCGTTTACGGCAAATTGAACCGGCTCGGAGATGCCTACTACTATCACGGTCGCTCGTTGATGCTCCAAGACGACGATCAGCGCGCGGTAGCGGATTTTGAAAGGGCGATCAAGGTTCTTGGCGAGAGTTCCCCGCGAGGTCAGCTGATAAAAGAAGAGCTGGCAACTCTCCGAGCTCGAAAACGCTAACCCTATTCCTGGTTTAATGGGGAGAAAGAATACATCCTGCTGACGGGCTTGACGTAACGATTTTCTCGCTTCATTAGAACTTCACGGAGATAGTCAGGGTCGAACCCTAAAAGATCACAGATATTGGTGAAGGAAAAAAGCCACTCTGTGCCCCTATCCTCGACCCATTCGAGCGCATTCTCATAATGACTCCGACCCGCGCTGTTGCGAGCCCCTCGATACTTGTCCAGACACTCGACGGCGTCTTTTAGGATTGCTATCATGAGCCGCTTTTCCCCCTCTAGCTGGCGCGATAATCCACCGTTACCGTAAAATTGAGAGGGTAGGAAAACATCGGGCTCAAGAATTCTTGCAAGAAAATCATCATACATATGGCGATTCTCCTAGATTAGTTGAACCGCATTCTATACCACGGGGCATACCTCGATGCAACTAAAAATCGCCGCGCAATTTCTATCAAAATACAATCGCTCTAGAGTGAAAATAACCTTAGAGAAGTCTAAGTCCTAAAGAAGGTCGTCTAACCGGAAAGCCTGATAACTTCTAAGCATAAACGCATGCCTAGGCGTGAACCAGATACGTTTGGGCAAAGACTAAAAGTCTGCCTAAAAGCTCAGTGCAGTCTCGTCGCCGAATTTGCCGTTACACTCCTTCCATCAATCCTGCCAGTTTGGTCTTGGCGACGTTATGGTCCCAGATTTTCTGAACTACGGACTCTTTACGCCGGGCTTTAATGGTACGCTGCGTTTCGTCCTCGCTGTAGACTCGAACGGAACCCAGCAATGACGCTTTGTAAAATCTCGATGCCGCCTCCTCGAGATCGACACAGGCCGCAAACACCCACTCGATCGCTTGGCCGACAACCATCGACCCATGACCTCGCAGCATGACGGCGTCACCTTTTCCCAGGGTTCGGGCGACAGCGTCTCCTTGCTCGACGGAATGAATCAGCGCGGGGTCCATATAAACCGGCATCGCACCGGAGCCGAAGAAAGCCCCCGGGTTGGACGAAGCCGGATAAAACGGTTTATCGACCATGGTGAGAACCGCGACCATGTGATTGTGCAGATGGGCAACACTCTGAACATCGCTTCGGGCCTTGTACGCCCGCGCATGCATATAGACTTCCGAGGGTGCTCTATATTTACCCTCGACGAGCTTCCCTTCGAAATCGGTAACGACTATATCGTCCGCCACCACGGTTGCACGGCTCACCGGATGGGGCAGAATCAAAAGGTGATCCGATCCGGGAATTCGCGCACTGATATGGCCACTGTAGTCCACCAAACCTGAATTAAACAGCATTCGCGATGACATCGCCAATTTCTTCCTAAGATCATTGAGTTCTGACACGTTGATCTCCCTTCCTGGCAACTTTTCTAAATGAATTCGAGCATCATACACGCTGAATCCAGGAAGCCGCAACTGTAAGTCATCGGCCCATCCTTGGTACACGGAGAGATGGCTATACAAAAGAGAAATATGTGGAGAGAGTCATCTCGACTAGTAGCGCTGACGGCATACGCTGGGATCTAACGATCGCTTTTGTTCGCACGGAACTGGGCGGGGTCTTGCAACGATAAACAAGCCTTTTGTGGCGCTTGGGATCAGACTTTTACCTCACGACTGCCTGGACTCGCCCCGCTGCCGCAAGATACTCACTCGACTCTTTTTTAATAAACAACTCAGGCCTGAGTATTGACTTATTGGTCATGACGATAACGGTGTCAGACTTGCCTAATCTACTCGACACCAACCACTCAGGAGAATTTTCATGCGAAGATTTCTAGCCGGCTGCCTGGTCCTGCTACTCGTGGGCTGCGGCGATAAAGCGAAGGACTTATACGATACCGCGCAGTTGGAAGAGAAACAGTTCAACAAGCCGCACGCTACCAAACTTTATCGGCAGATCGTAGAAGAATATCCCGACTCGTCTTACGAGAATCAGGCAAAGGCTTTCCCGCTGGCTGTTCTTCCTGCAATGTGGTCCTGGCTATTTGAGAGACCGGATGCCATTGTCTGAATTGGAAGCGACGCGAGCTTATCATCGCCGATCGCTACTGGGACATCGGGAGGTTATTGTTCTACCTGGAAGCTCGCGATGGGACTGTGACGGCTGAAATCTTCACACGGCATTTGACGTGGTCCTAAGCACCAACCAGCGATCAGGGTTCGCGTCGGTCCTTTGGTCGTCATGTCTGGCGACGCTGGCGGTCGGCGCCAACAGCACGGCGATCATGGCCGCCCTGCCGACCATGCAGACCGAGCTTTTCCTCAGCTCAGCCGGCGTGCAATGGGCGGTCAATGCCTATCTGGTCACCTCCGCGGCCTGCATCGTGCTCGGCGGGCAGGCGGCGGACCGGTTTGGCGCGCGGGTGGCATCGTTGGTCGGATTGGCGCTGTTCGGCGTCGCGTCCTGCGTCATTGCCATTGCCGACACACAAGCTGCGCTGCTGGCCGGACGGACCTTGCAGGGCTTTGCGGCAGCGATCGCGGTGCCGTGCACTCTTGCCGCGGTCGACAGCAGCGCGGCGCCGGAGCGCAGGGCAGCAGCGATCGGCGCTTGGACCGGGTTCCTGATGCTCGGCTTCAGCATCGGGCCGCTGCTCGGCGGCGCGCTCACCCACATCACAGGCTGGCGCGTGATCTTCTGGCTCAACGCCCTGCTCATGTTAATCGCCATTGCCGGTATGGCCTCCGCAGGCTTGGCGACCACGCGTGCCGACGGTGCGCAAGGCCGGCGCGTGGACTGGATCGGCTTCATTTTGCTGGCCACGTTCATGGTGGCGCTGGTCTTCGGGCTCCATGCAGTGCCGCACGCGGGGGTGGCACCGTTCCCCGTTATCGGCCCGTTCGTGCTGGCGGCGGCCGCGTTCGTCCTTCTGCTGTCGGTGGAGGCGCGTGCCAAGGCGCCGCTAGTCGACCTGAGCTTCATCGCGCGGCGCGGGTTCGTGATGGGCGTGGCCATCGGCTCGCTCTCGATGTTCAGCATCATGAGCCTGCTGCTCTATTTCAACCTCTATGCACAGAGCCGGGAAGGACTCGGTCTCACCGCGCTGGAGGCGGGCGCCTCGTTGCTGCCGCTAAGCGCGGCGCTGCTTGCGCTCGCCGTGTTAGCTTCCGCCGTGGCGACGCGGGTCGGGCTGCGCAACGCCATAACGGGTGGCATGGCGCTGATCGCGATCGCCAGCGCCATCATCGGCGTGGCCATCGCCGGGGGCGGGATGGTCCTCCTGGCGATCGGTTTTTTCGTGATGGGCGCCGGTGTGGCCGTGCCTTATGCCTCGGCACCGCGGCTGGCGCTGTCAGCTCTTTCGCCCGCCCAAGCGGGACAGGGTTCGGGCATTGTCAACGCCTGCACCTTTCTTGGTGGCAGCGGCGGCATTGCCTGCGGTGCCATCGCCCTCGCGCTGGGGGGGTTCGTCGCCGTGCTGACGATGATTGCGCTCGCCGGCATTATCGGCGGCGCCCTTAGCCGCGCGATTCCAAAGACGGGATAGGAGGCGGCCACTGCTGCGCGCCGACGAAGTGATTGAGGGACCAAGGACGCTCTCGTTAGGAACTCCGGGAAGAGGATTTGTGTCAGACTTGCCTAAGTTTTTTGAACACGAAGGGACAATTAGAACCGGAGCGCTTCGTAACGAAGATCTCCAAAGAAACCGCCGCCCATCTCTCGGCGCATCTGAAGGATTTTACTCAAGAGCATTGCGCCCAATTCGAGGCTTCCCGCCAACATATTGCATCGCAAAGGCCGGCTAACAAACGTCGTGTAGGCCTGGGACTGATTCATGCGAGAAGCCGTCTTGGACCAGGGATACCTCGCTTCCCAGGTGGCCGATTTTCTTGCCTGCCACCGCTCCAACCTCAGCTGGGCGCTGCAGAAGAGTTAGTTGACTTAGCCCAGTCAGACACCATTCAAGATGCTGCTGAAAAAAGCCCTAGGAATGCTTCGACTAAGCTTCAGCATGAACGGAAAATCTCCAACCATTTCAACCGCTCCTCCGTTCGTCCTGAGGATCTCGAAGGATGAATGGAGGGTTTTTCAGCAGAATCATTCAAGCAGTCTCGATCTTTCCCGGATCGCTATGCAATCGCGGCTCACAACCGATCAATCGCCTGGGCCAAGCCGCGTGTCTTGCGCGACGACACGGCGATCGCGAGCAAGAAGTTGTGGAGTTGAATTCAGAGTGCCTTTGCGGGAAAAACGAAACAAAAAGTAAGAAAGTCTAGAAGTAAAACTCTGACCCCTTGATTTCCTCCAAATCTATCAGACTTGCTTCAGCTTGGTCGCAGCGACGCTCGCTTGCCGTGCGCTACCTTCTATCTAACACGGCGACGTAGAGAAATAAGTCAATACTCAGACTCGACCACAATGCCCTGCCTCAGACGCGTCAAAAAAAGACTCCCGAGCCCTTTTCTTTCCGCGGCGGGTAAAAACTAGTGAGGCGGCAGCGGGCCCGCGCCGGCGACTTTTTTAAAAAGATCCGCATCTTGCGGATGCCGAGGAAGCTTCTTTAGGATTTCATCGAATTCATCCGGCATGAGCGGAGAAGGCGTTTCGCCGGTGATCTTCTTATAATCTTTGAAAAACTCAGGGTCCTTATAGGCTCCGGTGATTGCATCGCGCAGGCTCCGAATCCGCTCCGGGGGTGTGCGGGGCGGAGTGATAAATGTGGCGCCGGCGATACTGAAGGATCGGTAGATCTCCAGCAGCCGCCGCTCCTTATCAGTCGTGGCAAACGATTCGAGTTCGGGAAGATGAGCGAACCGCGGATGCGTGCTGCCTTTGGGGATCTGCAAGACAACGTGAAAGTCAACGAGTTTCTTTTCGATCCATTCGGGATTGCGCCGCAGCAACGAAGGTACGACGTTCACTCTGGCGTCGAGTTCCCCACGCAAGAGCGCTTGATCCATCTCTGGTCCCGAGTATCCGGTGATGAAATTAGGCTCCTTCAGGCGCAGAATATACGCGAACAATCGGGCCAGCGTATGGATCACATGGCCCACCGATTGCGCACCAATTCGTATTCCGGAGCTGGCGCGGAGATGATCCAATGTGCCCAGATTGGAATCTCGTCTAGTGAGAAACACATAGTGGTCCTCGGATTCGGCAACGCCGAAGAAACTCAATTTGTCGAGTTCGTAATCCACCCCGGGTTCATTGAGGACTGCTGCCCGTATGAAGCCGCCCGGTGGATACCCGAGGGTCAGGCCGTCGGGGCGGGCGGTTCGATAGATGTAGTTCGCGGCTTTTCGGCCGCCGCCGCCGGGCATATATTCCACCACAATACTCGGCTGTCCAGGAATATGCTTTTTCAAATACGGTAATATGGACTTCAGCCGCAAATCTCCTAACCCTCCTGGTTCCTGGCCGGCGATCACAGTGATGGTCTTGCCTTGATAGAACGGCGCCTGGGGCAACGCAGCGTGTGGCTGGCATAAGAGGAACAACGCCGATGCGCACATGAATGCACCAGCGCGGATACTAACTTTGAGTCTTGTTGCGTTCATTGAATCGTTCTCCTCGGCGCGGTCAAATAGGTCCTCACAGATTGACCGTGAAACCCGCCAAAAGAATAGATGTTCCGCGGAAATATTCGCCACACAGGCTGCCTTTCTTGCAGCGCTTGGCGCTCTGCACGTTCAACCTCCGGGTCAACGCGAGCTGTACACAACAGACTCGATCGACAGACAATTCCCATTTCGGTTAAGCGAATGCAAGAGAGAGCCTCGTGGGTTCGGATGCCGCGCCAGAATCGGATACATTCTCGCCCTCTGTGATCGGGCTTAACACGCATGACTTTTACAGGATTGTCCCGAAGAAAATGTCCCATGCTTAAGAAAAAACGAAACGTTTCGACGTCGGAAACCTCGACAACAATTAATGGCGTGCCCGGGCCCAAAAAAGGTAACCGACATCTCTGGTCACGCCTCATGGAGTCATGGTTCCGGCCTAGGCTGGAGATCCGAAGATTTGATTAGGAGACCGGAGTAGAATTCAATAATGTGCCGAAGAGCACGGGTGAGTGACTGACAGATTGGTCGATTGAGACCTAACAAGACTCTGGCGTAAACCAACGGGCGGTCCGGGTTGGAAAGCTCAACCCCACCCCCCCAAAACAAAGAGGTGCGTGTATTGGTTTACCTCTTGACAAGCTTTTCATGAGTGCCCCTCACTCCATCGAGCTTTTTGCACGTTTTCGTAATTCCGGAAAAAAAAATGGAAGTTCACGGGCAACTTGACAGTCTTTAATAGGTTTCGTTAGAAGGAACTCAATCACTGCTTCTCGTGCTTTTCCATGGCGGGTTCATCATGAGCTCTACTACAATCAGTTTAATCGCGCTCACGTGCATTTTTGGCGGCGCGCTGGTTGGCATCCTGCTTCATACAATTCTGCCTGAGCATCATCTCAGTTCCGACTCAAAAGATATCGTCAAGCTTGGCGTGGGGCTGGTCGGAACTATGTCAGCCCTTGTTCTGGGCCTACTGGTGGCGGCGGCCAAGGGCGCCTACGATGCGCAGAGCGCAGAGCTGACACAGATATCGGCCAACATCGCCGCGCTCGACCGTGTCTTGGCCAATTATGGACCTGAGACCAAGGAGATTCGCGATTTGTTGCACGGCGCCTCCGCGCGCATTCTCGATCAGTTGTGGGGTAATGACAGTCACAGCGCGTTCCTAACCACTCCGGTATCCGCTGCCGGTGAAGTTCTCTACAACAAAATCCAGGCGCTCTCGCCGCAGAATAACACGCAGCGCGCGCTCCAGGGTCAAGCCTTGAGTATCGTAATGGATACCGGAAGAACTCGCTGGTTGATGTATGCTCAGACTACGACTTCGGTTTCCATGCCGCTCTTGATCGTACTGGTGCTTTGGCTCACTGTGATCTTCATCAGTTTCGGTCTGTTTGCCCCCTTCAACGCGACGGTTGTTTCCAGTTTGTTCGTGTCCGCGCTGTCGGTAGCCGGCGCAATCTTCTTGATCCTAGAGATGTACACCCCTTACACGGGAGTGATTCAGATCTCCAGCGCTCCGCTGCGCGCCGCTCTGGTACATCTTGGCAAGTAACTCGTCAATCCGGCGCAATGCTTGAACCATTTTCTTCGTACAGGCCTCAATCCGCGAGGCTCACGCCCTCAGGTCAAGTGGCAGCGATCGAAGCCGTTTTCCAGTGACCACGAAGAGCGCGTTGCTAATCGCCGGTGCCATGGGCGGCACGCCGGGTTCGTCAAGGAGGTCAAGGGTCAAACCTTGACTTAGGTACTTGATTTCGCGTTGAGGTGCTGAAACCACTTTCGGATCTTCGGTTCAGTCTCGATCTTTTCTCGGATCGCTTTACGATCGCGGCTCACTAACCCTTCGTCCAAACCTCCACATCGCTCACCGATCATCCGCTGCTTAAGCCGGCTGTATCGATTGGTTGAAAATGCGATTGGTGTCAGGCTTTCATATTGACTTAATGACTCGAACCGGAGTATAGAGGCGCACATGGCGCGAAAACCGAGGGTGGAATATGCGGGGGCGTTTTACCATGTGATTTGTCGAGGTAATCAGCGCCAAGTGATTTTCCGCAGCGATTCGGATCGAAAATACTATCTCGAGCGTCTGGAAGAATACCGGCAGCGCCATGGATTTAACGTATATGCCTACGTGCTGATGAGCAATCATGTCCATCTGCTGATCCAAACGGGCGAGGTTGCGTTGTCGAGAATCATGCAGGGGCTGCAGCTAAAATACACGCGATACTACAACAGGAAGTACAAAAAAGTGGGACACTTGTTTCAGGGGCGCTACAAAGCCATTTTGTGTGACCGTCAGGCATATTTGTTGGAATTGGTCCGTTATCTACACCTCAATCCCGGGCGGATGCGCGCCCCTATGGATCCGTGGAAATATAAATGGAGCAGCCATGCGGCCTACTTGGGGAAGAGTGGGTCGGTGAGGATCGATACGTCAGCGGTTTTGGGGGAGCTAAACCGGTCGGTGGGGCAAGCCAGGCGAGCTTATCTGAGGTTTATGGCGGAAGGGAAAGGTGCAGGGCACCAGGCGGTTTACTATGATGTATGGGACCAGAGAATTTTGGGTGACAAGAATTTTGTGGAACAAATCGACAAAAAGATTCGGAGCGAGCGTGAGATCGAGTTGCCTGGGCCAAGGGCCAAGCTTTCGAAGCTGCTGCGTTTGACGGCTCAAGCTTATCGTGTGGCTGAACGCGATTTAGTTCGACCGGGGCGGCAAAGAAGATGGGTGAAGTCGAGAGCGGCGTTGGTGTATTTGGCGCGGGAATGGGGCAGGGCGAGCGTTAAGGAAATAGGGCGCCGGCTCCATCGCGATCCCTCGATCATTAGCCGGCTTTACGCCGCATACGCGGCCGATCGCGACCCGAACAAGGAACGATTACTGGCGAAACAACTGGAAAGATAATGCAATACGAAAGTCTGACACCAACCGGGTCCAACTTCACCGCTGGTCTTAGAGCCTCATTTTTGCTGTCAAATTGGCTTCTGTAATTTTCGGCAGATTCGCGCAATGCATAGGTCCCAACTATCTGCTCAAGGTCACGGTGCAGCGCTTTTGAACTTTTCGACGAAAGCTAAACTGCCAACTGCTTCCGACCACCGTGCGTCTCGCGCCGACAACTCATCCCGAAGAGCGATCTCTACCCATTGGCGATGAGCTTGCTGAAAGTCCGCTAGTTTCGAAAAGCCGCATAACCCAAATAGTCCCGGTAGGTCGCAATACCTTGCGTTGGCGACCTCATGAGCTGCACTCCTTCAGTTCAGAGTTTAAGTCCGCGCTGTCCAGGCGCAGCGCAGCGGCAGTCGTCGCCGAGAGCTGCAAAAAAAGTCGATTGGAAAAATCAAAAATGCTTGTTGTCGAGGGAGTGCGATTGACGCCTGACGAAATCACTGCGTTTACAAACCGGGCTTAGCGCTCATTTTTTTTCACCAACGATTCGAGCCAGGGCACGAACTCGTTGATTTTCTTTTTGTGCTCTTCCAAGCCGGTAAATAAGTATTCCTTCTTTGGATCGAGCATCAGCTCGGGATCGACGATCCCGTCTTTGGGAATGTCGACGCGCAAAGAATTTTCTTTGGTGAGTTTCTGAAACGCTATCTGTCCATCACGGCTCAAGAGCCAGTTCAGAAACACTTTCGACGCGTTGGGATGGGGCGCGTTGGCAAGCATCGAAGCCGGATCGTTGCCGGCGCCCACGGCCGTCAGGCCTTCGAGAAAAACCTGTTTGACCGGCAGCCCTTTGAGCGCCAGATCCGGGCAATCCACGCCGCCCAGAACGATGGGGAATTTGCCTTGCGCAACCCAGTCGCCGAGCTGCACCACGTTGCGCGAGAACGTGACATCCTGTTCGCCGAAAAGTCTTTTCAAAAAGGTCGGTCCCAAGTCGTCGCGCACATAGATGACATACATCTGATTGCGCGCGCTGCCGCTGGAAAAGTCCTGCGAGGCGATCTTACCTTTCCACCTGGGACTGAGAAGATCCGTGTAGCCCTTTAAGTTGCCGGCCTTGACCAGATGGGTATTGATACAGGCGGCGGCATAGGGCACGGCCCGAAACATGGCGATAAACTTCTCTTCGCTGTCGGCAAACAGCAATTTGCCTTTGTACCAGGAGCTCGGATCAAGCACCTCCGGCAGCACCAGGAGCGACCGGATCGGTTGCAACAAACCTTTGTCTTTGAACGTGCCGAGTATTACATGGGTGCCGCCCATCAGAAGATCGACCTGGCGCACGCCGGCGCGCTGTTCCGCCATCAAGCGCGAAATCTGTTGGCTCAAGCGGCCGGGAGTATAGTGCACGCGAATTTTTGGAAACGTTCTGGGAAAAATCTCGCTATAGAGCACTTCCTGGTCGCGACCGCGCGGGCCATAGATTACGAGCTGCCCTTCTTTCTCCGCTGCGCCGAGCGTCGTTTCCCAGTCGGTTTTCCAATTAGCCGGCGCCTGAGCCGCGATCGAATAGCCGCACGCACATACAAGCCACCCGCATGCCGCCACAATCTGAACGTAAAGCCATATTGCTCGTTTCACAGGTCACCCTTGTCATTTCTTGCGCGCCGCGGCGCGCATAGCTCTGTCCCGCTTCGCTTGCCAATCGACTGGGCAGCAGTCAAATGCGCGGATGACAACACCCACAGGACGACAAGGGGCGAATGTTTTTCGGTAGACGTGCTTGCCATCACAAACTACCGGGTGCTACAGCGCGGATGCAGTTCCCCCATGGCACAGCGCGCGCCTGCTTTGGCAAGCGCGGCCTCGAATTGCTGATGAATCGACGCCTCCTCGTCTTCATACTCGATCTGCGAGCCGCCTTCTTTGATGCTTTCGCCCGCTTCGCCGTCGTGAAACACGATGGGAAACTTGTACCGCCCGCCGCCGCCTTTGCGCAGTGCCAGGTAGCGCGCCGGACCCCCGCCTGAGTTAAAATGCTGGTGAAACCATTGGCTCGGCGGCACGACGACGCTGCCCGGCTGCCATTCGACGCGCACCGGTTCCGTCCCCTCGGGCCACAACAGCGAATAGCCCTGGCCTGAAAGAATGATGACGTGAGCGCCCGGGCCATGGCGGTGGGCTTTTTTATAAGTGCCCGGGGCAAACTGCGAGATATGCGCTTGCATCAACTGCGCGGCCAAATCGAAATGCATCGAGGTACCGGAACCGCCCCTGGGTTTCCACGGTACGAGCTTAATGACGTGAACATCGGCTACGAAGTTTATCGCCATGTTGCGCAGCGCCCACATCTCCCCATCTTTGGAAAAGTAGTCATCCTGGTTGGGATCAAAACGATTGAGAAAGGCAAACTCATTGTCGAAGATAAAATCGAGATTATGAAATATATTCATGATCAACGGCGCATTGGTCACGGCGAAATAGCGCGCCGGCTCGACGCCGCTGCCATTGAAATGCTGGTACGAGGCGTTTAGCGGGATCGCAAACAGCGAGCCTTGTTGCCACTCGAAAGTATGCTTGCGCCCGTTTTTCTGCCACACGGTCGTTCCGCCGCGGCCTTTCACGACAAAAACCATTTCTTCGTAGAGATGTTTTTGCGCCTTTAGTTTTTTCCCCGGCGGGATCTCGCAAACATAAGCATCGTCGATGCCGCCGGTACCTTCCAAATTAACAAAGGCGCCGTGACCACCCTTTTGTTCCCAGGGCGCCACCTCGAGCAAGTTGAGGTCCTTGATGTAGAACCCGGTCACGCAAGGAATTTTCTGCGCTTGCTGCCAAAGCTGGTAAGTGTCGATCGATAATTCTCTGGCCGGTCTTAAGCCTGCTACCTCTGCCATTGTTTTCTCTCGCTAATTGGATGGTAGATCATAGAGGCTTAGGACGCTGTTTGCTAGCTGGACAAAATACTTCGGCCACCGAAGCCAATCCCGCTGTGCCCCGGCAACTGCTCCATTTCCAAGCAGCCGGGTTAGTCCCGCCTTTGACCCGCACCGGATTGAGCACTATATAGCGGCACAGCTCCAAGAGGTAAGACCCTTTTTCGACCACGATCGCTTTGAACCGCCCTTGAAATAAATGGCCTATCCGTCTGTGTCGGCGATTGAAGCTCTGGGTAAATATCCCATTTAGCTGGCGCATGCCGATCGAAAGATTGGCCTTTGGGGTCTCAACCAACAGGTGATAATGATTCGCCAACGGGTGGCGAATCGCACAACGCGTAGCTGTGATACACAATCGTCAGGAGCAGGACGGCAGTGCTGGCGATGGCGGCTCGCTGGCTGAGGCTCATCACCTTATCAGAAGCGCCCAATTTCGATTGTAGCGTTACTTCCACGGATCTGAAAATTTCGGATTTCTGATAAAACTCTCGTCCGTTAGACTCTTGAGGAATTCCACCAAATCATGCAATTGCCGGTCGCTGATGTCGAAACCGTCGATCAGCTGGCTGCGCAGAGGATTGGGCTTTTTGCCCATGTGAACGGCGCGCCCCTTCCGAGCGTAATGACTCCGGATTACCTCTTCCAGAGTGGCGATGGAGCCGTCGTGCATGTACGGTGCAGTCAACGCGACATTGCGCAGGCTGGGCGTACGAAACTTACCCATGTCCTCGGCGCGACCGGTGAACTCGGCCAATCCGGTGTGGCCCGGCGGGTACGCCCCTCTACCGTCGTCGTTATACAATCCGGTATTGTGAAAACCCTGTTCCGCAGCGTCCATTCGCGCGTGTCTGATGTTATCGGTAAAGTAGAGACTGCCGTGGCACTGATAGCAACCCATCCCGCCGCTGAAAAAGAGCGCTTGGCCACGACGCGCGGCAGGGCTGATGGCGTTTTTGTCATCGCCGTATTTGTAGCGATCGTAGTTTGAGTTGAACGTGAGCAGGGTGCGCTGAAACGAGGCTAGAGCTTGGGTTATGGTCGATAACGAATATAAATCTACCGGTTGGACTCGCGCCTTGTCGGGGAAAGCCTCGGCAAATTGCACGCGATAACGAGACTCGCCCCTCAGGCGGCTAAGCAGCAAAGTTTCCTTTCCGCTCATGCCCATCTCCACCGGATGCTGGCCGAAGATCGGAAGCAGTGCTTGAGACTCCAGCGACTCGAGCCGCGGATTCCCCCAAGTGAGAGTCGGAAAGTAGCCGACGTTGCCCAGACTCATGGTGTTGCGCTTGGCGATATCGCCGGTGACGCCCACTGGCGTGCGCTTGCCGTCGGTGAACGCGCGTGATTGCACGTGGCAAGTCGCGCACGCCATGGTCAGATCAGCCGAGAGGCGCCTGTCGTAAAAAAGATGCCGCCCAAGCTCGACTTTCGCCGGCGTGATGGGGTTGGCGGCCGGCTCGGCCGGCGGCGGAATCCAATCCGGCAGATCCCAACGAAAGGCGGCGCCGGCCGGCTGCGCAACTACTGTGATCGATGAACACAAGACAATGGCAAGATGAAATACGGCTGACATGCCGAACTTCGTGAACCGTTCACTTCACAACAAACATGACTTTGTCGGTGGCGTCGAGCTCAACGTTGTGATCCGAAGGTGACCACGCGCAATTCCAGAGTGTACTTCCCGGGCTTGACTCCGGTGAGCGTACCGGTTTCGCCAGATTCGCGCAACGCATACGTCCCATCTATCTGCTCAAGTTCACGGTGCAGCGCTTTGATGCCTAAGTCGCTTTTGACCTTCTCGACGAAAGCTAAAACCGCAAACTGCAACTGCTTCCGACCACCGTGCGTCTCGCACTGCCGATTCATTCCGGAGAGCGATCTCTACCCATTGGCGATGAGCTTGCTGAAAGTCCGCTAGTTTCGAAAAGCCGCATATCTCAAATAGTCCCGGTAAGTCGCAATACCTTGCGTTGGTCCGACCTCATGAGCTGATGACGTGTCTGACGGACACGGCCCAACACTAGCGTGGAGCGGTCAATGGGAGATGTGATAATATCCTCAAATCGTTAGTGGAACGGCCTCTCACGCTAACCGTTATGTTTCTTCAACCATCTGCCGATCAGGAGCCAACGACGGGAGGTAGTCCATGCGCACCGCAATTATCATTGCTGTGGGGTTTGTTCTGTGGGCAGCGTGTCTTGGAGTGGCAAAGCTCCTTACCGGTTCGAGCACTTCGTCTATGATCACAGCGACGGTCGCGTTTGTCGTCGTCTGGTTTGTCGCGGCAGCGGCGAACATGTGGATGGGTGTGTCGCAAGCGGGGTACTCGTTTCGAGAAGAGCTCCCGATTTTCCTGTTGATCTTCCTGTTGCCTTCCGCGGTAGCCGTTTTTGTAAAGTGGAAGCTCCTTTGAGCGGGAGTGGATTCTGCATGGGAAAGAATCGGCTTGAAGCGTTCAGTGACGGCGTGATCGCCATCATCATCACCATCATGGTGTTGGAGATGAAGGTGCCGCACGGCGAGGGCATCGAGACGTTGGTGCCATTGATCCCCGTATTCTTGAGCTACGTTCTGAGCTTTGTCTACCTTGGTATCTATTGGAATAACCACCACCACATGCTGTATGCGTGTCGACAAGTCACGGGGCCGATGCTATGGGCGAATCTGCATCTCTTGTTCTGGCTATCCCTCATCCCTTTCGCGACCGGCTGGATGGGTGAGAACCACTTCGCGGCTGCACCATCAGCGCTCTATGGTGTCGTGCTTCTGATGGCCGCGGTCGCATACTTGATATTGCAACAACTGATCATTGCGTCGCAGGGTCCCGATTCAATTCTCAAAAAGGCTATCGCCGGCGATTGGAAGGGCAAGCTGTCGCTGGTGCTGTACGCCGCGGCCATTCCTTTGGCCTTCTGGCGGCAATGGATTTCCTTGGGCCTGTATGTATTAGGTGCGCTGCTGTGGCTCATACCGGATCGACGGATCGAGAAGGTACTCAGAAGCGCAGATACATAAGCATTCGTTGCACTCGGCGCACTAAAGCGCGCCGCTGAACTCAAGCGTTTAGGCTTCCAGGCAAACCAGGGAGAAACAATCATTCCAAGCGGAACAGACGGTGCTCGGGGTCGGCCCACGCTAAGTTCCCGCGACTTAGGCAATTCTCTCCCATGAAAGCGTGTTTTCTGGTGTTAGAGCCTCATGTTTGCTGTCAATTTGTCGACTGTAAGCTTCACCAGATTCTCGCAACGCATACGGTCCATCTACCTGCTCAAGTTCACGGTGCAGCGTTCTGATGCTTAGTTCGCTTTTGACCTTCTCGACGAAAGCTAAACTGCCAACTGCCACTGCTTCGACCACCATGCGTCTCGCACCGCCAACTCATCTCGAAGAGCGATCTCTACCCATTGGCGATGAGCTTGCTGAAAGTCCGCCAGTTTTGAAAAGCCGCATAACCCAAAGTGAGAACTTGGAATTTGGGGTGAGGTCTTGCAATCAAACATTTAGCTTGATCGCGATAGAAGTTCCGAATGACACGAGCACCCTTTTGTCCACGGACAATGCCGGTGAGGAAATGTTTTTCACCCGGGAATCCATTTCTTCTATGTGCGCGGCACCATAGCGAGCACTTCACGCGCATTCGATCGCTGGTACCCCAACCGATTGAAACAATTGAATGCGCGGCGAGGTTGGGCAAGCGTAAGATGTCAATGCTTAAAGATGGCAAATGATCCCGGTGTCGTTCTTCATTTCGTTTCCGCTAACACCTGCTGCAGCAACGTAAAGTCGATGACAGATTCGACTTTCACATCTTTGCCCGTGGTCTGTTTGATCAGCCCAAGTTGGGTCTTGATCGCGCTCTCTTTGCCCAACCCATCGGGACTAACCGATTTAATCGAGCGAGTATAGGCGTCTTCGGCGATCGCCTTCGATAGTTTGAGCCAATTCATATAGAGCGCCACCGATTCATCGCGATGGCTCAGGAAATATCGGCCGGCTTTCACCATCGCCCGGATAAAACGCTTCACTTCGTCAGGGTTATCGCGCAGCTTTCTTTCGGTCACGGTTACCCCGCTAAACGGCACTTCGAACTTGCCTTCGATATCGGCAAGCAGGCTCATGCCCTTTTCTTCCGCTACGGCATGCAGCGGCACAGGCAGCGGGCTAGCATCGATGCTCCCGGCGAGCAGTGCCTGCAGGCGGATCGGTTCGCGGCCCATCGGAATCATCACGACATCTTTGTCGGGGTCCAATCCGCCAGCAGCAAGCATAGCGCGCGTGGAACTGTAAACCGCACCAGAAAAGCTGCTGACAGCAACTTTTTTGCCGCGCAGCTGAGCGACCGTTTTAAATTCCGGTCGCCCGACCAAAGTGAGATCGGCAAACTTATGCGGCAGGTGCACGATTTTGATCGGCAAGCCCTGCGCGGCCGCGACCATGCCCGTGCCGCCGCCAAACAGCGTATAATCGATCTCGCCCGCCACTTGGCTCTTCAAAGCCAAATCGCTGGCGATCACAAGCAGCGTGGGAGTGAGGCCTTGCTCTTCGAAAAATTTCTGCTTGATGCCCGTCATCAGCGTCACCGACGCCATCGACGGCGGATAGGCGACTCTGACCTCCTTCAGCTCCCGCTGCGCCGCGTGGGCGACTCCAAATAGCATCGAAATCGCCAGCGCAATCGTTGACCACGATCTACTGAAGCAAGCTTTTCGAGGCATCATTGTTACCTCCGGGTTGAGCTGGCCGAACGGGCGCCGAAATATTTGGAATCTGGAATCTGAATCTGTAATCGCCCACGCGTGATCGGCGTTCGGGGTCGAACCAACGCACGGCATTGATTTAGCGGCAGAGTATAATTATAAATGGCGTCCCATCAAGGCTTAGAGGCCGATTTTCAACCTCAAAATAGGCACGCTGTTCAAAAACAACGCCGGCCAAGGCATTGCCGATGTGGCGATTGCGACGCTCGTCTTTAAACTCGCGCGGGAGAAGGGACTCGGCATCGAGTTCTGACGGCGCGCGAGGTGGCTTGGTGATGTTCTCCGTCATAGCGAGGATTACAGCGTCTTGCGTTTGCGCATCGCGGCACGCGAGCCTTCACCCGGATACTTTATGGCATGTACACAACTCTTTCCACGTAGGTTCTAGGTCGTAGAGTAGGATAACGACAAGAGCCAACGATGCTGGATCGGTCGAGCATCTTGATGCTATCGTTTGCTCGTGATAGCATTTTGCTATCGTTCAGAGGAGGACCTGCGCGTGAGCCAAGTACTCGTGAGAAACCTTACTATAGAGGTGGTGAACAAATTGAAGACGCGCGCGAAGCAGCACCGGCGATCTCTTCAAGAGGAACTCAAGGACATTCTTGAGCAGGCAGCCGGGCAAAACGCCAAAGACGCCCGGGTGAAGGTCAACGAAGTGCGCAAGCTCTTTGCCGGTCGAAAATTCGGCGACAGTTCGGAGTTGATCCGAAAAGATCGAACACGGTGAGCATCTTTGTCGTTGATGCAAGTGTAGCGGTCAAGTGGTTTTTCCCTGAACCCCATTCGGACGCCGCGCTTCGGTTGCTTGCATCCGATAATACACTGTACGCTCCCGATCTTCTCTTTTCAGAGTTCGGAAACGTTCTCTGGAAGCGCTTTCGAAACAATGAAATTACTAAAAACGAAGCCAACGCCGCGCTCGAAGGGTTGCTCGCTCTGCCCTTGCAGGTACAGTTCTCGCAAGCACTGATCCCACTGGCGATCGAAATCGCATGCGCCGAAAATCGCACAGTGTATGACAGCCTATATCTCGCCGCTGCATTAGCGGTTCAGTTCCCGCTGGTAACGGCCGATGCCAAACTTTATCGCAAGGTCAGCAAAGGACGGTTGACAGGGTATCTTCTTTGGGTGGAAGACATCCCGGATTAGATACGCTTCAGCGACGGAAAACGGCGGTACTCTGCATGGGTACCAACATAAACAACTTGGGGTCACAAACAACTGGGATCAGGCGTGAGTATTGACTGGATGAGTCTTCAGCAGCTTGCTAGCGGACGCTCGCCGGATCCTTGGCCTCACGCGGGAACCAGCCGCCGAGTCGGTGGTAGGCTTTCAAATAACTGATCTGGCCCTCCCAGTGGCAGCCAAAACCGACACGTTCAAGCCGTTCAAATCGTTCAAGCCGTCTGGACACGGTAAACCACCGAGACGTTAAGCCCGGTGTATCGATGGAATAGCTTCATCACTATTTGAACGAAGCCTGTTCCAACCGTTGCAGACGTTCCAATAATTCCAATTGTTTGTGGTCCTGCGCTGCTTGCTTGATAAGCGCTTCGGCGATCGATCGTCATGTGTCTCCCCCCTCGCCAGCCGCTGCCGCGCCGGCCGCGGTCGCCCCACGGGTATGTAGCAGCCCCCGGTTTCGGCGCCGATCTTTTTACGGCACGCGGCGAACATGCTTCAGATAGTCTCTCACCCAACCCCTGGTGAATCCGAACCGGCTTTCTTCGACGTTGTGGGCCGTGAAACAGGCGTTGGCAGTGAGCTTGGGATACATGGCGTCGAAATAGCGGATGTACCAGTCCTTGGCCGCGTCACTGAAGACGAAATCGTAGCGGCCCTGAGCGGCGGGAACGATTTTGTGTGCGTCGCCCAGGACAAACTCGACATACTGCGACAGCCTCGCGGCGGCCACATTGGCCTTCGCCTGCTCCTGGCGCGCCGGGTCGATCTCAACCGTGGTCAGTTTGCCGCCGGTCTTGCTGAGCGCCCAGGCAATCCAGATCGTCGAGTGACCCGTCGATGTGCCGATCTCGAATGCGCGAGTGAATTTGTGTTCGACGATAAGGTCGGGAAGGATCTTTCCGTCTTCGTATGGCACGTTCAGATCGCCCCAAGTGCCGCGGCGCTGTTCCAGGAATGTTTCGACCCGCGCATCCAGTTGCGCATCGGCAATGCCCGCGGTGGGACGTACAATGGCGAAGAACAGACCGGTCATCGTGATCGATTTAATAATGGTTCGTAGGCGCCGAAAGCGTTCGTTCGCTTCATCCCTTATCATAGGGTCTGCCTCCATATATAATAACCGGGGACTCTAGGAAGATTACTGGGTCTACCGCTAGCTTCAATAAGAGCACTCGCGATCCCAAAAAAGACCAACGGGTCAAATCTTTTGCCGCGCGTCGGACAGCATTTGCTCCCACTTTGGCGCGTTGATATTCTGAGCTCAGGTCAATAGCTGCGGATTTACGGTCACAGGGAGAAAACAATGTCCATTTTGCGTACCACCGGCCTCGTTGCGGGCCATTACGAATGCCGGTCGCTGTCCGAAACGCTGCCGGTCTTTACCGATCTATTGGCGATGGAGATCGTCGAGCAAAAAGCGGGCGAAGCCACGCTCAAGCATCCGAATACCGACTGGCGCCTGATCGTTCACGAAGGCGGTCCAGACGCGCCAGAAAAAGGCTTTGACAATCACTATGGCTTTCGCGTCGCTCACCATGAAGAAGTTGAATCCGCCTGGAAATACATCGAGGCCAACAAAGAGAAATACCACCTCAGCAAAATCACCAAGCCGCAGAGCGCGCACTTCGCTTACTCGATCTATTTTCGCGAGCCTGGCGGCAATCACCTGGAGATCGAATATTACAATCCCGGTGGTGCGCAGCACGGCCGCGCGCACACCGCCGGCCATTGGGATAAGCCACTCATCGACGAGCGCTTTTCTGAACGCGGCTACCTGCCGCAGGCTTTCACCCATGGCACGCTCCAGTGCGATGACATCGAACGCAGCCGGCGCTTTTACACCGAGGTCTTGGGACTGGAGATCTCGGCGGGATTCAACAACGCCCAATATACCAAACACGCATCCGCACCCTGGTACATCGTCGTCTTGAAGCGCAGCGCGCGTCAGTATCTCGCGCCGGTGAACCGATTCACTTTGCAAATGGATTCCGCCGCGGCCGTTGAGCAAGCGCACCGCGAATTCTCGGCCAATGGCGAGGCCGCCGGCATCACCGAGCTCGGCAGGCTCGACGTCATCAACGGCAAAACCAGTTTTATCTTCAGCGACCTGGACAAGAACTGGTGGGAGTTGACCGGCTAATGGAAACCAAACACAGACTGCAAATCGTCATGTTTACCGTCTTTCTTCTGCTGGCGCAGTGGATCGTCTTGGCCCCAACGGCATTGGCCCAGACGTCTTTCTATGAAGGCAAGAATGTTCTTCTCCTCAGCGGCACTGACGCCGGTGGTGCCGGCGATCTACGTACACGCGCAGTGATTCCAGTCTTGAAAAAACATATCCCCGGCCATCCCAACATCGTCGTGCAGTACATGCCCGGCGCGGGCGGACGCAAGGCGGCCAATCACATGTACAAGTCGGTTCGACCTGATGGTTTGACCATCGGCGCCATGATCACTGGCATGGTACAGGGGACGATTTTCGGCGAGACCGACGTGCTCTATGAACTAGACAAGTTCATTTATCTCGGCTCCCACGCCCGCTATGCGCCCTATGGTTTCCTTACGAGCAAAACCGCGGGATTCAACACCCGCGAAACTTTGAGTGCGGCCCGCGGCGTGCGCATTGGCGCCCCAGCGGTCGGCCACAGCCTTTACACCATGGCCCGGCTGTTCGCCTACATGCTCGACATGAAAGAGCCACGTTTTGTCACCGGCTACACGCCGCGGGAAATCGACTTCGCTTTGGAAAAGAACGAAATCGATGCCAGGGTAAGCATCCTGGACAGCTTGCTGACGCGCAATGCTCATTGGTTGGATAAAGATCTGGTACACGTTCACGCCACCATCGACATTCCCAAGGGCTTCAAACACGCCGATGCCAGGCTCGCCAAACTTCCCGAGATCGAGAGTTTCGCTCGTTCAAATCAAGACCGCCGTCTCATTCAGCTTTTTCGCGGCGCGCGCGACACCGGCCAGCCGTTTGTCTTGCCGCCGGGCACGCCGGCGGCGCAAGTGAAAATATTGCGTGAAGCCATGCGCAAAGCCTTCGCTGACCCGGAGTACGTCAAAGCTTACGAGAAACTCACCTCGGAGCCCGCCATGCCGATAACTTGGGAAGATTTCGAAGTACAGCTCCGCGAGGTGCCGCGGGAAGCCGAGATCATCGATCTCTTCAAGAGACTTTCCAGCCCGGCGCCACTGCCGGCGCGCCCGTCGCGGTAACGACGCGCAATTACGCGCTTGCTAGCTTCAGCTTGTTCTTAACGCTCTTGCCGATCTTGGGACCGCGATTAGAAGACGCTGTGACCGGATTAGGGGACAAGGGAAATTGGCGGTGGGGATTAGAGGACCGTAGGGGACTATGATAGTAGCACTTTCACTTACGTCGTCGTCCTCAGCGAATATCGATTAAGGAATATCGATTACGCAGAAGGGTCTCTGTTTTTCCCGGTTCAAACTCTTCTGTCACCAGTTCGGTCCGTAGCGACTAGCGTGGAAATCCTGACTCAAGTGCTTGGCCTGGTCACATCCTGAAACTAGTTTCGGGTTTTCGGTTCAGTCTCGATCTTTTCCGCATCGCCCTGCGATCTCGGTTAACCAGACCCTCATTCCGAACTCCCAAACCGCCCGGCGATCATCCACTGCTTAAGCCCGCTGTATCGTTGCAATAGCTCCATCACTAGCAGACTAAGATGGGGAAGTGAGACGGGAAAAACCGCCTGTCTGCTTTAAATTCCTCGTTTGAAAAAGGATTTCTCATACGGCCGCAGAAACCTGGCTTCGGTGCTGAGCTCGATCCAGTCACGTTGCAACGCTTTGCGTTTTCCGGAACCGAAGATTTAGCTATCCCGCAACCAGTGTTGCGTGCGAGCTAGCGCCTCGCGGCGCTGGATCGATCGTAGTTTTAACTGATGGTCATGTATGGCCTCGCGCACACTCCTGTCCGCGGGCGCTGGGAACTGGCGGCGTCGTTGTCACTTGCAGGTTCTTTCTGTCACCAATCCCGCCGGTATTGACGCAACGGTTTTACTGGCATGTGACTTGCGCTATCTCGCTCGATCCCGATTAAAAAGGAGCGAGGCATGCATCGACTCAAGTTTCCTGTTCCGTCTAAAGGATTAACCTCGGCGGTCGCCGCGCTAACCATCGTGGCGTTTCTCATTGGGTCGACGCTGCCGACGTTGGCCATGGACGCGCTACGCGGCGGCGCGCTGCCGCCGCCGCTGCCGCTGTTTCCGCCTGACAACTGGTGGAATCTGGATATCAGCAATTGGCCGGTGGATGTTAATTCTCCGAGCTACATTTCATTCATCAACAACGGTGGCACGCGCCGATTGCACCCGGACTTCGGCGGCAACGACGGCACGCAATATGGCATCTATGGCATGCCTTACGCCGTCGTTGGCAATCTGACCAATGCCGATCTCAAAACAGTGCAGTTTCAATACTGGGACGAAAGCGACGGCGTCGATCTTAACACCGGCGTGAGTTTTCCATTTTATCCAATCCCGCCGCAGACGATCACGGAGGGCAAATGGATCGAAGGCGGTTCTCCAGGCAACGTCGACCTGCGCAGCAGTCAGGATCGACACCTGCTGATCGTCGATAAAGATCGCAACTATCTCTACGAGCTGTACAACGTCTATTACAACACTTCACAGTCAAAGTGGTACGCCGGGTCCGGCGCGTTCTTCGACATGAACACCAACAACCGGCGACCCGACGGTTGGACCTCCGCGGATGCAGCCGGGCTGGCGATTTTTCCTGGGTTGGTGCGCTACGATGAGGCGTATGATTCCACCGCCACTGAGATCAAACACGCCTTTCGCGTAACGGTGCGGGCGACCAACGGCTACGTTTATCCCGCGTCCCATCGCGCCGGTTCGACCACGGGCGCATTGCCGATGGGCGCGCGGCTGCGCCTGAAGGCGAGCGTCGATGTGACGCAGCGCACCAGCGATCCCAATATCCAAAAGATTTTCCGCGCTATGCAAAAATATGGTTTGATCGTCGCCGACAACGGCTCGGACATGTACATCACCGGCACCTATGACACGCGGTGGAACAACAATGTTCTCAATCCCGCCTTTGCCAATCTGACCGCGAGCGATTTCGAGGTCATCCAGCTGGGTTACAATCCGTCGACTTCCACGACGCCAGCGTTGGCTTCGATTGGATTGAATCCTTCCACGGTGACAGGCGGACAGTCTACGAGCGGCACGGTTACCTTGACCGCGGCCGCGCCAGGCGGCAATGCGGTAGTCAACCTGGCAAGTGCGAATCCTGCGGCCACAGTGCCGACTTCGGTAACAATCGCAGCAGGGAATGCTTCGACAAGTTTCACTGTCACCACGAGCAGCGTGAGCGCGACGACCATCGGTAACATCAGCGCGAGCTACGCCGGCGTTACGAAATCGGCGACCCTAACGGTCAATCTCGCACCAGCCGTGACACTGCAAGCGCTGACTTTGAATCCAACGACAGTCACCGGCGGCGCGACGTCGACAGGTACCGTGACTCTTTCTGCAAATGCGCCAGCCGGCGGCGCTGAGATCGCTTTGTACAGCAGTCGGCCGTTGCGCGCCACCGTTCCCGCCAAGGTTACCGTCGCAGCGGGATCGCGTACCGCAACTTTCTCTGTTTCGACCCGCGGCAGTAAGCGCATATCGGTGACTATCAGTGCGAACTACAGCGGCGTTACAAAGAAAGCCACGTTGACCATTCAGAAATAAGGTTGTTTTCATATCGAGCGCGCCTGTAAGGATGCAGGGTCAAATCTTGACTCAGGTGCTTACCGTCGCGAGATCCCGAAACCACTCTCGGATCATCGTTCAGTGTCAATCTTTTCCTGGATGCGCTGCGCAAGCCCGTGGAAGGGAAAAAGGGATATTCTTGAATTCGGGCTCAGGGACCTTTCCAGGTATCCCAGGTCCGGAGGATCTGTCCTGCGATCTTGTCTGGATCCGCCCCGGGGATCGGTTCGAACTTCTGCAGCCGACCTGCGAAGCAATCCGCCAGGTAAAGATTACCTAGTTGATCCGTCGTGATACCGTGTGAACAGTTCAGCCGGCCAGGCTGAGGACCGGGAGCGCCCCAGCCGTACAGGAAATTCCCGTTCAGATCGAACTTGAGAATCCGACTCGTGGGCGCATCACCAACCCAGATGAATCCTTTGTCATCGATGAAGTGATTCACCATGAGCGTGGGCTGATTGGCCGGCCAGTGCGGTGACTTCAGCGGCCACATATCTAAAAACTTCCCGTTCTCGTCGAAGACCTGCATCCGGGCATGGCCGCGGTCGATGACGAAGAGGCGGCGGTCGGCGCTGATCGCGATGCTGTGCACCGTATTCCACTCGTTCGGTCCCGGGTTTTTCGGATCCTTGGGCGGCTGGCCCCAGTCCATGACGAAGTTGTCGCTGGCGTCGTACTTGACAACGCGGGTGCCGCCGTAGCCGTCGGTGATGAAGTAGGTCCCGTCGGGCAGCCAGGCGATGTCCGTCGGCCGGTCGAACGTGTTGGGCCCGCGACCACGCACGCCGAGCTGCCCTTTGCTGTGAACCAGTTTACCGTCGTATGTGAAGCGGTAGATCATGTGGAGCTGGTCGTCGATGATCCAGACGTGCTTCTGTTTATCGTAGGGGCTGATCTTGATCTGGTGCGGCCCGCGACCGCAGGGAAGCTTGGAGAAGAATTCGTCGAGATGCGGCCACTCGCCCACGAGGTTGCCCTGGCGATCGAACACGATGATCGAGTGCTGGAAGCGGCGCTCCCATCCACGCTTTTTCTCAGACTGGCACGTCGCCGATAGGCCGTCGGAGTTGCCCGTCGCGTTCCCGCGCGACGGGTTGAGCGCCGCATAGGGTGTCCACGGAGCGGCGTCCGCTGGTAGCGGCAGTTCGCCGCGCATGGCGACCCATATTCGGTCGGGGTTTTCCGCGTAGACGCCGCCGAATGATCCCCAGGTCCAGCCGTCGTGCGAGTGACGCGTGTCCGGCAACGGCTTGGGCCAGCCTTCGACCACCCTGTAGTGACCCGTGGGCCAGTCCTGGTAGCTCCATCGGCCTTCGGGTTTGGTCTGAGCCTGAATCGCCGGTGACTGCGGGGCGCCGGCGCCATATGCCACTGCGCCGATCGAGAATAGCGTCCAGCCAACGATTAGCCGCGACAAAAAATGGTTGCGAGCCATAAGGCCTCCACAGGAATCACTAATTGCTTTACAACAACCACTGGGAATTCTCGATACGTAGAGGAGATTCAAACCACCTTTTTTCTTGCCCGAGCAATATCGCAGGACCGGGAAAATTGTCAATCAACTTTCTGTTTGCTGTAGAACCCGGTATTGCTTCGGCTGGCTTGGGGATCACAAGACGAGTGGGTCAGGGTTTTCGGCGGTCGTAGTCAGCCAACATTCGATCTCGAAATTGTGTCCGAGGCTTTGAAGCTAGGGTCAAATCCGGACTCAAGTATTAGCCTGGTGAGACCTGAAATCACTTTCGGATCACCGTTCAGTTTCGATCTTTTCCGGGATCGCTTTGCGATCGCCAAAATCCGAACACAGTGTCAAACTCGTCTAACTCTACTAACTCGGTTCTCCGTATTTGCTTCGGACAGTTCGGGAATATCCGAAAAGTTATTTCCTAGACAGGCTCGCTTGGAAACATTCGCAATAGATCCGCGAGTCGTATGATAGGTATGCCTTGGTAGTTCTTCAGCTTGAGGAGATGCCGGTCACCGGTCACAATCAAGTCCGCGTCGGCGGCAATTGCACATTCCAGAATGCGATCGTCAGGAGCATCTGCGAGGACATCGACTTTCTCGCTCGATTTGTAAACGGTGGAAGCTCGGCTGATTAGCTTGAGGGCGTCTGTTATGTCCTGGTCGGCCTGATCAAACTTGTCTCGCAGCTTACGGACAGTTTCCGTCAGTATGGCGACGGAGGTGCACAGATCAAAGCGCTTTTGTTGAGCGAAAAGAAAGGCCCGTTCTCCCAAACTCTCGCGCACCACGAACGCGGAGATAAAGATATTGGTATCGAAGACCACCTTCATTAGCGGTCCTCAAAAACAATCTTTTCAACCTCCTTTTCGGTGAAAATCCGTTTCTTTTGGACGCGCCTGACCATTCTGGTCTGCAACCGAAAGAACTCCTCTTCATCGAGCTTTGCTTTGTAGCTCTCCACCATTTGACGAAAGAGTTCGCTTTTGCTCTTTCTTTGACGTTGAGCAAGTCGGTCGTACTCCTCGGCTATTTCCGGCGCAACCGAAAATCCCAATATTCTGGTATTTCGCCCCACAAGCATCGCCTCCAGTTTAACTGAGTTAAACTCTACACCAACAATTGTGTGAGGACAACTCCATCTGACTTCAGGGGAATTCTTGGGGTCACTCATGAGAAGCTTGTCAACGTCTCCTGGTACATCCACCTCTTCTATTCTAGGTGAATTGTCGCGATGCAATATCGCATCGGAAGATCGCGACTTTCTCCGCTACTCTTTCAGCAATTCCTGCACGCGTCGCGGGTGGGTGGACATTCGCTCTGGCCACTCCAGCGCCAAATTTCTTCTTGCAGTAACGACGCTTACTCGGTTATGTTCGCAACGTTTTCGGATTCGACTGTGGAGTAGGATTTTTCTTTATGTTGGAGGCGAATCACATGGCAGATTTATCTCGGTTATCGGCGAGTGAAGCCGCTGTGTACATTCGCGAAGGCAAACTCACGTCGGAAGCTCTGGTACGCTCCTGTCTCGAGCGGATCCATTCACGGGAATCACAAGTCAAAGCGTGGGTCCATTTGGACGACGATTTTGCCCTGGCGCAGGCGCGGGAATGCGACCGGAGTACAAGCCGCGGTCCGATTCACGGAATTCCGTTCGCCGCCAAGGACATTATGGACACGGCCGACTTGCCCACCGAGTACGGATCTCCCATCTACAAAGGCAATCGTCCCGCGGCGGATGCTGCGTGTGTGGCGCTGAGCCGCGCGGCCGGCGGGGTGCTTTTGGGCAAGACGGTGACCACCGAGTTTGCCAGTCGATCTCCATTGGGAAACACGACGAATCCGCACAATCCCGCGCATACGCCCGGCGGTTCCTCCAGCGGTTCGGCCGCCGCGGTCGCTGATTTCATGGTGCCGCTGGCCTTCGGCACCCAGACGGTCGGCTCGGTGATCCGTCCGGCGGCGTTCTGCGGCTGCGTCGGCTACAAACCGAGCTTCGGCGAAGTGAGCACGCAGGGCGTGAAGCAGAATACCGCCTCCTTCGACACTGTGGGGCTTTTCGCTCGCGCTGTCGAGGACCTCGCACTGTTTCGAGCCGCAGTCACAGGCTTTGCACCGAAAGCCCTGGCTAACATTCCGATCAGCCAGCTCAAGATCGGCTTTTGTCGCACCATGTTATGGGACCGCGCGGAGGAGCACACGAAAACTTTCCTCGAAGAGGCCGCAAGCGCGCTCGCGAAGGCTGGAGCGAGGGTATCCGATTTCGATCTCGGCGCGCCGTTTGAACATTTCGAGGCCATGGGCCGGCGCATCAATGACTACGAGTTCTCCCGTGGCCTTACCTGGGAACGGAATCATCATGGGAACCTTTTGAGCCAGTTCCAGCGCGACAAACTTGCCGGATGGCTCAACGTCTCCTACGAACAATACCGAGAGGCCGAAGCCGTGCTTACCCAGTGCCGCGGACATCTCGCCGACGCCATGAAGGATATAGATGTGCTGCTCACGCCAAGTGCTCCCGGAGAGGCTCCGGCAGGACTGAGCAGTACGGGCGATACCTCCTTCAATATCCTACCGACGTGGACCTATACTCCTTGCGTCACCTTGCCTGTGTTTACCGGACCTTCCGGTCTGCCAGTCGGCATTCAGCTCATCGGTCACCGAAACCAGGATCACCGTCTGTTGGAAGGGACGCAAGCGGTTTACCGGGTGCTCTCGAAATCAGCATGATCGAGTAGTAGAAGTTTTCAATCATCGGGGTGTTCTTTGGAGGTCCGATGCAGAACGTAGATCGCGATACTATCGTCATTGGCGCCGGCGGGTGTGGGCTGATGGCGGCGCTCGTGGCGGCCAAGAAAGGGGCGCGGGTGCTGTTGCTCGAGAAGACGGATAAACCTGGAGGCGGAACGGCTTTCTCTTCCAAGGGCATTCGCGCCGCTGGAAGCCGGCGCCAGCGCGAGTTGAAAATCGACGATAGCGCCGCGCTCTATGCGCAAGATATTTTGCAGCGCAACAACGGCGAGAGCGATGCCGTCATCATCCGGCGGCTCGCGGAAACCTCCGGGCGAGTCGCTGATTTTCTTACCGATCAAGCGGGCATCCTGTTTCAAATCGGCGAATTTGCCTTCGGCCACAGCGCGCAGCGCTCGCACTCATGGAAGGAGGATAAGACCGTCACCGATTTCCTGTTCGCGGCGGTGGAGCGCGAAAAGAATGTCGAAGTACATTTCGCCACGCCCGTGCTCGAGCTCGAGCAGGATGCCGGCGGCGCTGTGGTGGGAGTAAAAACGCGCGACGGCACTCTCACCGCGCGAAAGATAATTTTGGCGTCCGGCGGATTCGGAGCGAGCGCCGAGCTCCTCTCCAAGTACATTCCCAAAGCAGTCGGCATTCCGTTTCCCGGCCATCATGGCAGCACTGGCGACGGCATCAAGATGGGCTTGGAGATCGGCGCGGCGGTCGAGAACATGGATGCGTTCCAGCCATACCCGGCGTACGTCGGTCCGGGAAAGCGCGCGGTGCCGCCTGAGGTGGCGCTATCGGGGGGGATCATGGTCGATGCCGGCGGAAAGCGCTTTGTCGATGAGACCCGCTATCCGGGCGGCCTCGGCATCAAAATGCTCGACCTAGACGGCAAACAGGCGTACGAGATTTTCGGCGAGAGGATTTTTCAGTTGCACCGAAACGCGCCGGGAATGAGAAGTCTCGCCGCTCTTTTCGACGCGGGGCTTTTGCTCAACGCCGAAGCGCCGGAGGAGCTCGCGGGCAAACTGGGGATCAACGCCGAGGGGCTGAAGCAAACCATCCGTGATTGCAACGAGCGCGCGGCGCACGGCGAGAGAGACGCTTTCGGACGAGTTCTGCCGGAAAGGTTGGAGGGACCTTACTACGGCATCAAAGTGACCGTGGCGCTTTACCATACGCAAGGCGGCTTAAAAGTAAACGCGGACGGCCAGGTCCTGCGTGCCGATGGCTCGATCATTCCCAATCTTTATGCAGGTGGCGGCGTCGCCGTCGGTGTTTCCGGCAAGGGTCTGGAAGGCTATTTGCCGGGCAACGGGTTATTAGCTTCGCTAGGTTTCGGCATGATAGCGGCGGAGCATGCGGTAGCATCGTTGAAGGCAAACTAACCCTAATCCGACATTATTTCGAAGCGGCTCAGGCGATGAGCCCTACAGCCGTGGGCAATGGGACACAGCCTTGAGGGCCACCCCGCATTCCCCTGGGGTGATGATTCGTGCGATCGATGCCTGCGAGCAACCTGCACGCTCAGGTGCCCACGGTTTCCGGTCTCACCGCCCTCGCTCACTGCTCACTTTGCGTCAGTTTTGTCGGATTAGGGCTGACTCTCGTCGTAAAAGCTATGGGGGTCATCTGCCTGGCCGCTCGGTTTACATCCTCAAGGCTCGAAGCGGGAAACAAGCCTAATTGCATGATGCCGTGCTGCGCGCGCGACTTGGGATTTGCGTTTTGACCGAAAAACTCGTTTCGTGTTCTTACTACGTGAATCATGAGACAAAGACTGTAGGCACATGAATTGATCGTCGATCGTAATGAGCGACATCAACGCTAAACTCGATAGTTAGCTAGGCCGTCTTGGCGAACCCTTCATTCACTTCTTTTTCGTAGGCAATGAGCTTCTTGACGCTCGGCCGCTCCTGCATGCGCTTGAAGTGCGCCATCACGTTGGGAAAGCCTGAAATGTCCACCTCCAACTGCGTGGCGCGGCGGCAGCACCAAAAGAAGTGCGCGTCGGGGGCGGTGAAATGATCGAAGAAATACTCTCGCCCGGCCAGCAAATCGTCGCCGATCCGGAAGGCCTCGAACAGAAATTCTGTCGCGATCTTGACCACGCTGTCGGACGCGCCCGCTGCGTCGCAGACCTTGGGCGGGTTGTTGATCCGGCTCAGATAGGGGTGAATGCCGCTGGCACACCAGGCGTGCAGCGAGATCGCCTGCAACTCGTCCCACGGATCGGCGGGCAGGATCTTCGCGTCGGGGAAGGTCCGATGGACCCATTGATGGATGGCGACGTTCTCGGTCAATATCTTGCCGTCGACTACAAGGGAAGGCACCTTGTGCTTCGGATTTATCTTCAGGTACTCGGGCGAGAAATTCTGCCGCTTGCGGTGATTAAGCGGCCGGACCTCGAAATCGGCGCCCGCTTCGGTGAGTGTGACATAAGGCGCAAGCGCGCAGGTGTTGGGGGCATAGTAAAGAGCGATTTTCATCTACGTCTCCTTGTTAGTGTGATTGACCCATGGCGAATCTAGTACCAGCGCGTGGTAAGTGCAATCCATCCAAGAGGGCATCGCTTCCTTCCACGACTTGATCACTGATGGCACGACACACCGGGGGTCTTGAATCTGAATCACATCCCTCAATAGGCGTGTGCGTCTCCCTGGTGATCCATCAACAGCCGCCGGCCACGCAACTTCCGCTGATGTCGAACTCCAAGGTGCGCCCGCTGATCGCGAGGTAAACCGGCCTGCCCTTGACCTGATCGATGAACGTCTTGGTGCGCGTATTCGGCCGCAGTACGCCGCCTGAAGTTACTCCCTCGTTGGGGTGCGACACGATCACCGATGCGGGGCGGACCAGTTCGTTGATCGCGTACGCCGCCGCGTCGGGCTGGATCGCGTTCGGGCCCATGTTGATCACCGCCAGATTGACGCGGTAATACTCGCGGACGACCGTGCGCATCTCGGAGTGCAACCCGGTGTCCCCCGACAGGTAAACACGCAGCCCGTTGGTGAACTTGATCACGTAGCCGCTTGGCGCGCCGAGGCTTACGCTGATGTTGTCCGGCTCGAGTATTTTCTTCTGCGCATCGGTCAGCAGGTCGCGCGAGAGCGTGCTGTCGTGTGCTGCGTACACGGCGGTGATTTCGACGCCGCTGGCGGCGCCGGCGGCCTTGACAATCTTGGTGCCACCGAGTTCGACTGGCGCGAGGCAAGGCGCTTCCTGCACCGCGGCGATGCTGCCGCCGGCCTCGGCGCAATTCCCGGTGGGCTTGCCACGAATGTTCTGGATCTTTTTGCCGAGAAAGAATGCCATGTTGCGAATCATGATCAGCGAGGCGTTCTTCGCCGCCGCAATCTCGGCGGTGGTAGAATTCGGCAGCGCCGACACCGTTTCCGGCTTCTCGCACGAACCGGCGTTGAGCACGGCGATCTTGCGATCGCCGATGTGATCGGTATGCGCATGGCTCAACAGCACGACGTGAATGGTGCCAAGGCGCGGGTCTTCGCCGCCCATGACCGACTGCCCGGCATCGTAAAGGATACGGACGCCGGTCGGGTCTTCGAACATGGTCGCACGGTCACGGTCGCACAGTTCGCCCGGGTGCGTGCCGAGGGGCGTGATCTTGACGTTCTGCGCCCAAGCGGGAGCGGCGGCAGCCGACAACGCAAGCGCGAGCATGCTCATTCCAAAATGTTTCATATTCATGACGTCATCCCCCGGAAGAGACCTCGCGCTTTTTTAAAGCTCCGCCATGGTGGCCGCAGCATCGAGCGCCGGACGATTGGGCTACTGTTTCATATCGTTGGTGACAAAATCATTCCATTCACTGATCGCCTCATTTGCCGCGTGGCGGTGGATCATGGCGGCGTCTTCCTGCTGCCGGACAAAATCCTCAATGCAGGATTTGTATTTACTTACGGCCTCACTAAACTTGTCTGCTTCCTGTTGGGTCTTGATCTCAGCAGGCTTTCCTGGCTTGCGACATGAGTGAGAGGGGGCAGAAGAGTCT
>Ga0081455_10000710_pt1 | contig 43255 bp, 45 predicted proteins | sample TabmetS3T2R1_FD_70207 | JGI IMG/M metagenome (GOLD analysis project Ga0081455, IMG submission 70207) | Tabebuia heterophylla rhizosphere microbial communities from the University of Puerto Rico - S3T2R1 | ecosystem: Host-associated > Plants > Roots > Rhizosphere ... | reverse complement strand
GAACGACCGGCCTTCCTTATGAGCCCGCCTTGGGTGTGGGGTTATCGAAGCCTTGGGGTGTGTGGGAAGGGGCTTCGATGAGCGGCTTGGGAGGCCGCCGACGGGCTATCGTGTATCTGTCCCAGCGAACTTAACAAACGCCCCCTAAGGGTGTTAGTTGCAAAATTGCATATCTAGTTTTGGCAAGTGCCCAGTTTTGCTGGGCTTTCCACGGTTTTGAGCAAGGCAGATAGTCGAAAAAGGTGGTGCGGGACGCGCTTGGACAACCTTCTCAAAGGCGATTCCTGGTTGTGATTCAACGCATTGAAGTTGCCGGCGACCGTCCCGAAGCTACCGAATGAGCAACGATGGGCCTGCGGCATATGCTGATAGCGGTTTCCGCCGCGCTTTCATGTTAGAGGAGCGGCAACTGCCTACGCTGGCTCGACTGCCCGCTCTGTGGAGTAAATTCATGCGATCCGTCGGTCTCCTGCATTCCATGCTCGGTCTGGTCAGTTCCCTCACGGTTCTGACCTTGCTCGTCCAGCCCGCGGCCGCTGGCATCGACGAAGCCGTCAAGGCCATGCAAGCCGGCGATCTCGCAATGGCCGAGAAGGAGCTGCAGATCCTGATCAAGGAACGCGATCCTCGCGCGCAATTCCTTGCTGGGCTTTACATCTACGGCAATCCCGAGTCGAAATTCTATGACGTGAACAAGGCGACGCCGCTCCTGCTCGATGCTGCCGAGCGCGGTTACGTCCCGGCGATGCTGCCGGTGGCCGGCGCCTACGTCGAGGGCAAGGGCGTGCCGAAAAGTGCGTTCGAAGCCTACAAGTGGATCGCCATCGCCGAGCGCTGGAATGCGCCAGTGTCGCCGCAATCCTTCGAGCAGGTGGCGACCGAGCTGAAGCCTGACGAGGTCGAGAAGGCCAAGGCGGCCGCACAGGCCTATACCTTCAAGACCAAATGACGGTGAGGCGCTGGGCGCTGCTTGCGGCCTTGCTGGGCGCGAGCAACGCTGCATCGGCGCAACAGCGTTCGGCTGCAGATGTCGCCCCGGCTTTGCAACCTGCGGTTTCGGCCTATCGCACCGGCGATCGCGCTGCAGCCGAAACAGCCTTTCGCGCGCTGGTGCCCGGCAATGCCGATGCCGAAGCATGGCTTGGTGCTGTGCTGCTTGACCGCGGCGCTGACCGAGAGGCGCTGCGTCTGATCCAGCGCGCGGCGGACGCGGGATCAGCAGAGGGCGCGCATCGTCTCGCTCTCATCTATGCCGACGGCTTGGCCGGTGTCGCGCGAGATGAGGCCAAAGCGGCTGTTCTCTTCGAGAAGGCCGCTGTGACTGGCCATGTCCGAGCGCAGATCAATCTCGGCATCCTTTATCTCAGCGGGCGAGGCGTCCCACGCGATCTGGCGCAGGCCCGCGCCTGGCTGGAAAAAGCAGCAGCCAGTGACGATCCGCAAGCTCTCTACACGCTGGGTCGGGCTCTGTCTGAGAGCATGGGACAAGCTGCTGCTGACCCTGTTCGGGCGGCCGATCTCTACCGGCGAGCAGCCGAGAAAGGCCACATGCTCGCCGCGCTGCGCTACGGGCTTGCATTGGCCGATGGTGCGGGCGTCAAGCAGGATTTGGTTGCCGCCCAGCGCTGGCTGACGCAAGCGCAGCAGCGCGGGATTCCAGAAGCCGCCTTGGCATTGGGCGACATGGCGGCGCGCACACCGGCGTCGCGCGATAAGGCTGCCAATGAGAAAGTCGTAAAGGCTGCTTTGGCCTGGTACGAGATCGCTGCCGCGGGCGGTGTACCCTCAGCCCAGTTCAAGGTCGCCAATGCATATTTCGCGGGCGTGGGCGTGGCCCGCGATCCAGCGCAAGCTCTTCTCTGGTATACACGGGCCGCCCAGCAAGGATTGCCGCAGGCTCAACACGCAGTTGGCATCATGCTGACAGGCGGCGTCGCCGGTGCCAAGGATCCGGTCGAAGGCTATAAATGGCTATTGCTCGCCGAGCGCGGCGGCCATCCTGACACCCGTGTCGTACGGGAAAAGGCTGCCGAGCAAATCAGCGCGACCGACCGCCAACGGGCCGAAGCGCTGGCGCAAAGTTTCGTGGCCACGCTCGAGCGGCCGATCGATGGCTCAGGGGTGGGGCCAGCATCTGCGAGCACGCCACCAAATCGCTAACCGCTTTGGTCATGAGCCCACCTTCCATCACACAGCCGGCCATCACGCGACCGGCTCGGCCGGAGATAACCCTCGCCGTCTGCCGCGGTGCCTGCCGGCTGATGCGGCAGGCCGGACACTCGGTGCTGCTGGAGGTGCCACTGCCCGATGGGCGTCGTGCCGACATCTTCGCAGTGGGTCGCACCGGAGACATCACGATTGTCGAAGTCAAGTCCTCGATCGAGGATTGGCGGGTCGACCTCAAGTGGCCGGACTATCTCGGCTGGTGCGATCAGCTCTATTTCGCCGTGCCCATCGATTTCCCCCAAGCGCTCATTCCCGAGGAGATCGGCCTGATCATTGCGGACGCTTACGGCGGGGAGATGCTACGCACCTCGCCGCGTCGGCCGGTAGCAGCGGCACGCCGCAAGTCATTGCTGATTGACTGTGCACGCCTTGCTTCCGAGCGTCTGGCGCAGCTGGAAGATCCCGAGTTCGGCGTTCTCACCTAAGCGGACATGGCATATGCGGCAGTATCATCCGCCGTGCCCGCAGACATATGACCGCGTGAGGCCTCGCCCATGCGGATGCGAGCATAGGCCATGACATCGGTCGGAGGACCGATGCGTTCGATCCTGCCATCCATCACCAGCGCCACCCGGTCGGCAATGGCCAAGGGAGCCAGGCGGTGCGTGATCATGATCACGGTGCGGCCGCGCGCATTGGCCTTGAGCTGGCGCAGGAGCTGCTCTTCCGTGGCCGGGTCCAAAGCGCTGGTCGCCTCGTCGAGAATGACGATGCGCGGATTGCGAATCAGCGCGCGGGCGATGCACAGCAGCTGCCGTTGGCCGCTCGACAAGCCCTGACCACGCTCGCTCAACATGGTGTTGTAGCCCTGTGGCAGGCGCTGGATGAAATCATGGGCGCCGACGAACTTGGCCACGGTGACGACTCGGCCGGGGTCCTTGTCCATCACACCCATGGCAATGTTCTCACGGACCGATCCAGCGAAGAGCTGGATATCCTGCGGCACACATCCGATCTGGGCACGCAGGTGCGCCGGGGACATGTGGTCGATGTCCGTGCCATCGACCAGGACACGACCGGCGGAAGGCTTGAACAGGCCCTGAAGCAGATTGGCGATCGTCGTCTTGCCCGAGCCCGACGGGCCAATGACGCCCAGAATCTCACCGGCCCTGATGGCAAAGTCGACGCTGGACAGGATCGCGGGAGCTGCCGCGTCGGCACGGTAGGACACGCGCTCGAAAGCGATGTCGCCGCGAAGCGATGGCATCGGTGCGAGCTCACCGGGCTTGGCCTCGGGCGGCTCGCGCATCAAGGAGTCGATGCGCTTGAAGGCCGTGCCAACGGCCTGAAGCTGATGCCAGGCCGCCGCCAGCTGACGGATCGGCGACAGCACCCGAGCCGCCAACATATTGGCGGCGACCAGCCCGCCCACCGTCAGGCGATGATCCACCACCTCCTGCACACCGATGGCTACGATCGCCAGCAAGGTCACAAGCTGCAGGCAGCCCGAAGCGCTGACCGTAATGTTGGCGAGATGATTGGCGCGGAAGCTCATCCACGCCGCTTCCTCGACGCGCGCCTGCCAGCGTTTCTCGACCTCTGCCTCCAGGCCAAGCGCCTTGATGGAGACGGCATTGGCAAGCGTTTCGTTGAGTGTGGAAGCTTTGGCGGCCAGGGTCTGGAACCCCTCCTCCGCCAGTCGCCGCTGCGCGCGATGAGTCCCCAGTGAAACGCCAACCAGCACCGGAATGGCGACGGCGGCGACGGAGCCCAACGTCCGGTCGATGGCGAAAATCGCCATCAGAAACAGCATCGCGAAGGCAAGGTCTATGGCCAGCACAGGCATCTGACCGGTGAAGAAGCTGCGCAGGACATCGAGCTGACGCAAACGTTCAGCGATCACGCCCGAAGGCGTTCGCTCGAAATGGCGGTACGGGAGCTGCACCAGATGGTGGAGGACCTCTGCGCTCATCAGCGTGTCGATCTGGGCTCCAGTCCGCGCTGAGAGCCAGCCACGCGTCACACGCAGCGCGAAGTCCAGCCCATAGGCCACCAGCATGGCGCCGCATAGTATCGGCATCGCCTCGGCGGCACCCCCTGAAGCACCGTGGCCGATCACCTGGTTGAGCACCACCATCATGAAGAGTGGCGTCGCGAGGCCGAGGAGATTGATGGCGAAGGAAGCTGCGGCAAGCTTCAGGATCACCGGCCTCACGCGCCTCCAGAGCGGCGCATACCATGTCCCATCCCGCTCGCTGGCTCTCTTTTCGCGCATCACGAGGACACGCGAGCCCAGTGCCTTCATCTCCGCGGTGGAATGCCAGCAGACCTGCCCCTCAATGACGTCGAGCACGACCCACCGGCCCTCTCTTCCCGACACGACGACGCACGGTCGCCGCGCGCCAGTGAGGATGAAAGGCGTCGCCAGTTCGTCAGAGCCCCCATGTGACAGATCGAACGCTTCGGCCCAGAGGCCAAGTCGTCCTGCCGCCGTCAGAAAGCCTTGCTCATCGAAACCGGTGGGCTGGACCGCCGCCAGCCGTCTTACGTCGGCCTCACTTACTGGGCGGCCGATTTGCTGGGCGATGTACAGAAACGCACGCATCAGCGCATCGATAGGACGGCTCTTGTCGCCGTCCCAGACCAATGGCTGAAACCCGCCATTCTCCAGAGGAGCCATTCGCCGTCTGCTCCCGCAGACCAGTTGACGCCCTTGGAGACTACCAGAAATTCGCGTTAGCTCAATCGCTTACGCATCATTCCTGAAGCTTATCGTGCGCCAAACGCGCGCTTGAGCTCCGGTACCAGATCAGCGCGCTCCCATGAGAAGCCGCCGTCCTTCTCGGGCTTGCGACCGAAATGCCCATAGGCCGCAGTACGCCGATAGATCGGCTTGTTGAGTTGCAAGCTACGGCGGATGTTGGTCGGCCGAAGCGGGAAGACGTCCGCCAGGACTTTTTCAAGCTTCCGCTCGTCGACCTTGCCAGTGCCCTGGGTATCGACATAGAGCGACATTGGGTCAGCGACACCAATGGCATAAGCCACCTGGATCAGGCAGCGGTCAGCCAAGCCCGCTGCTACGACATTCTTGGCCAGATAGCGGGCGGCATAAGCTGCCGAGCGATCGACCTTGGTCGGGTCCTTGCCGGAAAAAGCGCCGCCACCGTGCGGCGCGTAGCCACCATAGGTATCGACGATGATCTTGCGGCCGGTCAGGCCGCAATCGCCATCAGGGCCACCGACGACGAAATTGCCGGTCGGATTGACGAAGAAGTCCGAAGCCTTCTTGGGCATCCAGCCCTCGGGCAGCGACTTCTTCACATGATCGGCGATCATCTCCTTGATCATGCCGGAATTGTATTTCTTGCCCTTGGCTGTTGCCTCCTTGTGTTGCGTGGAGACCACGACCTTGGTGGCACCGATGGCCTTCCCTTCGATATAGCGGACGGTGACCTGGCTCTTGGCGTCCGGCTGCAGATCAGGCAGCTCACCCGAGCGACGAGCCTTGCTCAGAACTTCCAGGATCTTGTGCGAGAAATAGATCGGGGCGGGCATGAACGACCCCTTTTCGTACTCCTCGCTGTCCCGGCAGGCGAAGCCGAACATCAGCCCTTGGTCGCCAGCCCCTTCCTGCTCGCCGAGATTGCCGCCCTTCTTCTTGGCGTCAACGCCCATGGCAATATCGGGCGATTGGCCATGCAGCAGAACTTCCACGTCCGCGCCATGGAAGGAAAAGCCATCCTGGTCGTAGCCGATGTCGCGCACCACGTCGCGGGCGATCTCGGTGATGGCCTCGCGATTGACGATGGTGTGCTTGCCGTACTTCCGCATGAAGGGCGACGAGGCACGCCCCTCACCTGCGATGACGATCTTATTGGTCGTCGCCAACGTCTCACAGCCCAGCCGGGTATTGGCATGGCTGTCGTCCGCATGGCCAAGCTTGATGTCGTTGGCGATGAAGGCATCGAGAATGGCGTCTGAAATCTGGTCGCAGACCTTGTCCGGATGGCCTTCGGAGACCGATTCGCTCGTGAAGATGTAGTCCTGAAGCGTCAACGCAGCCCCTCCCATAAATCACACTGGACTCCGGGCAGGGCGGCAAAACCGCCAACGGCCGGCTTAGCCTTTGTTGTCGCGGTGGCAAGTCGTCCAAATTCATCCGCGGCAGCGTCGACCATCGACACCGCGTGGTTAGAAACGCCAATTGCCTGGAGAAATCAAGAGGTTCTTCCAGGCGCCGACCTAATTGTGCGACTAAGCGTCCGCCTTGGCGCTCGAGCGGCCCTTGCGGCCACCCAGGACTTCGGCATGGCTCGCCGCGCCCACAGCCTTGACCATCTCGAAGATCCGCTTACGGACGCGGCTCTCGCGTATCTTGTAGTAGGCGCGCACCAGCTCCAGGGTCTCCCGCTTGATCAGCGGATCTTTCTCCTGCTCGAACGGAGTGCCCGCCTCACCAAAGCCGCCCTTGCGGCCACGCCCTGACATTGGCCGGCCGGACAAGGCGTTGGAGGGCATCTCGTCGAAGAAGTAGGACACCGGTACGTCGAGCACCTTGGCAAATTCGTACAACCGGCTTGAGCCGATGCGGTTGGACCCGCGTTCGTACTTCTGGATCTGCTGGAAGGTCAGTCCGACGGCCGTACCGAGCTTTTCCTGGCTCATCCCGAGAAGGGTACGGCGCTGCCGCATGCGTGCACCGACATGAACGTCAACGGGATGTGATCTTGCCATCGCTCCTGGTCCCTTTCAGCAGTTTCCCGCGGCTATAGCACGGTTGTGCAACCAAATTGACGAGCGCTTACTAGGTGCGACCGCCGGTGAAGTCCATCGGTGCAAAAATGCATATCTACACGTCAAGGCTGCATATGACATTAATCCCTGACGCGAATAATGCAAGTGCAACATCACCCATTTGGGGGATCAAAGTGATTTATGTCGGTGGGAGTCGCCAGGCGACCTTCCGGCGAAGGATACAACGCTCAGAAGCACAACCAGCGCAAAGAGGGTCCAATCGCCCCATCGACTATAGGGGGTGGCCTCCAACGGTGGCGGGAGCGGATGGTCGATGATGCCCTGCTGTTGCATGCCGAGTGAGGCGAGAACCTGCCCATTGGCATCGATCACCGCAGATATGCCGGTGTTTGCCGCGCGGATCATGGGCAAACCTTCCTCGACGGCACGCAACCGGGCGCTGACGAGGTGCTGGTAGGGTCCACTCGACAGGCCAAACCAGGCGTCATTGGTCACGTTCAACAACCAGCGTGGCCGCTCCCCGGGGCCCGTCACTTCACCCGGAAAGATCGCCTCGTAGCAGATCACCGGTGAGAAGCCCGCCAAGCCCGGCAGGCTGATCGTCGTCCGCGATTCGCCTTCCTCGAATGAACCCCGCCCAATGAAGCCCGAGACTGGCGCAAGTTGACGGTGGAATGGGATATACTCGCCCAACGGGACCAGGTGGACCTTGTCGTAGGTGGCGAGGACAGCACCGCTAGGATTGATTGCCAGCAGGGAATTCCACACGCCGTCTACGGGCCGATTGCCACTGCGGGCGGCGCCGGTCAGCAGGTAGCCGCCGGGCGGTGCCGCCTGCGCCATGACCCGCAATGCCAGCGAACCTGGCTCGATGATGAAGGGTGGCGCCGTTTCCGGCCAGATCACGGCTGCAAGCCCGTCGAATCCTGGTCGGCGGCTCAGCTCCACAAGCTGCGCCAGTTCCCGTGACTGGTTCTCGGGCCGCCATTTCTCGGCTTGCGGGACGTTGGGCTGCACGATCCGAAGCATTGGCCCCTGGCCAGGGGCAGCCTGGATCGCCTGCTGGCCCAGCCAGCCTGCGGCCCCAACCGCGATCAAAGCCGCAACTGAGGCGCGCCAGCCTGCCAACGGCGCCGCCAGAATGAGGAACGTCAAAGCGCCCAGGCCATAGACACCGAACAGCGCAGCACCCTGCAGCAAGGGCGTGGCAAACGCCCAGACATGCGCCAACGGGTTCCATGGATAGCCGGTGAAGAGATGGCCGCGCAGCCACTCAGCCACTGTCCAGGTAAGCGCCAGCAACACGAGGCTTCGATAGCGGCCCCCCAATCGCGGCCAGCGTGCCACCAGACGGCTGGCAGCACCTGCCGCCAACCCCGGAAAGAAGCCGAGCAACAGCGCGAGGCCAGCAACGATCGGCGGGCCCAGCAGCTTGAAATCGGCCGGCGGGACAAAAAAAGCTTCAATGATCCAGTAAGAGCCGACCGCGAAGTGGCCGGTCCCCCAGGCCCAGCCCCGCAACAGCGCACTCTTGGGTCCTGGTGCGGTTCGCCACAGCCAGACGAATGCCACGATGCCGAGCACGGCAAGCGGCAGCCAGTAGAGCGGCGGCATCGCCAACGCAGCCAGCGCGCCGGCCAGGAAAGCTGCGCCGATGGCGCGCCAGCCTCGAAGGTTCATTGCAGTGTCGACGATGATCAGGCGGCTGACCGCGCCACATTCGGCGGCCGCACGCGCAATCGGCGGATACGGCGCGGATCGACGTCGAGCACCTCGAACTCGACACCTGAGGGATGGCGCACGACCTCACCGCGCTCGGGAATACGTCCGAGCAGCGAAAAGATCAGGCCACCGACGGTGTCAATCTCGCGCCGTTCGTCCTCGGACAGCACCCGGCCGATCTCCTGCTCCAACAGCTCGACCGGTGTGCGGCCGTTGACGTCGATCGTGCCGTCGAGCCGGCGGGCGACCGTAGGCGTCTGCGCGACATCGTGCTCGTCCTCGATCTCTCCCACGATCTCCTCGACCAGATCTTCGATAGTCAGGAGCCCGTCGGTCCCGCCGAACTCATCGACCACCAGCGCCATGTGGGTGCGCGAACGGCGCATGTCGAGCAGCATGTCGAGCACAGGCAATGTCGGCGCCACGAACACGACGCGACGCAGAATGTCACGCAGATTGAATTTCTTGGCAGTGCCCCAATAGGCCAGCACATCCTTGATGTGGATCATGCCGATCACGTCGTCGAGCGATTCGCGATAAACGGGATAGCGCGAATGAGCCTCCGCCTGAATCAGGCGCACCACTTCATCGAGCGGCGTGTCGGCTGCGATGGCGCTGATGTCGACCCGCGGGACCATGACGTCGGCCACGGTCTTGTCGCGCAGCTTCAGGATGTTGGCGAGCAGGACCCGCTGGTCCTCGCTGATCGGCGTATCGCTTTCGGGTGTCTCCTCGATCAGCTCCTCGATGGCCTCGCGTACCGCCTCGTTCTTCTCGCGCCGACGCAGGCGCCGCAGGATGGCGCGCAAAAGACCGCCGCTGGAAGGAACTTCAGAGGTCGCCGCCAAGGGCAGCGCAGCGGAATCGTCTAGTGAAGCCGGGCCAGAGGCGCCCGGCCGCGTACTGTGCGTTGCAGAGTCCGACATGGCCCTACATAAGATAGGCTATCGCTGCTGCGTTGCAATCGCGGATGTTCCTGATGCGTTCCTGCAAACTTCCTTCCGGCGTGGCAATGCCGGTTCTGGGCCTCGGCACATGGCGCATGGGCGAAAGCGCCCGGCGGCGTGCCGACGAGCTCGACGCCCTGAAATATGGGCTGGAGCTCGGCTATCCCATGATCGATACCGCGGAAATGTACGGCGAGGGTAACGCGGAGGAGATCGTCGGCCAGGCAATCGCTGGGCGTCGCACGCGGCCCTACCTCGTGAGCAAAGTCTATCCTCACAACGCGACCCGCACAGGTACCATCGCTGCCTGCGAGCGCAGCCTGAAGCGGATGGGCATCGAACGCATCGATCTCTATCTGCTGCACTGGCGCGGTGGCGCGCGGCTCGGGGAGACCTTCGAGGCGTTCCATCGCCTGCGCGAGGCGGGAAAGATCGCCGACTTCGGCGTCAGCAACTTCGACCGCGATGACATGGAAGATGCCGCACGCCTCGACAGAGGACTGACGGGCAGCAACCAAGTGCTCTATTGCCTGTCGCGGCGAGGGCCCGAGTTCGACCTTCTGCCGTGGATGCGCGAACGCTCGATCCCGCTGATGGCCTACTCGCCGCTCGATCAGGGCGGCCTGCTGCGCAAGGCGGCGCTGAAGAAGATCGCAGGCGAGGTCGGCTGCACGCCTGCGCAGCTCGCTCTGGCGTGGCTGATGGCGCAGCCGGGCGTCGTGACGATCCCAAAGTCCGCCAGCCGTGAACGTGTGAAGGAGAACTTTGGGGCGCTTGACGTCGAGCTGTCACCCGAGATCGTGGCCGCGCTCGACCGCGCCTTCCCTCCACCCGATGGCAAGCAGGCATTGGAAATGCTGTAGTCCATCTTTTCGCTAATAGGGATCGGCGATTCCGAGGCTGGCCAGAATCCGCCGCTCCAAAGCTTCCATGCGCTCGGCGTCCGCGTCGCTGGTTTCATGGTCGTAGCCCAGCAGATGCAACGTGCCGTGCACCACAAGATGGCTGACATGATCGGCGAAACTCTTACGCTGCGATCGTGCCTCGCGCTTCACCGTCTGTCGCGCCAACACGACATCGCCTAGGAAGACCCGATCACCTGAAGGATAAGACAGCACGTTCGTCGGCGTGTCTTTGTTGCGATCGCGTGCGTTCAGCATTCGCACCCGCCCGTCGTCGGCCAGAGCGACAGTGAGCGACTTGCTGCCGGTACGTCGCGCACCGACGACCGCGGCACGGGCCGCGCGCTTCGCCAATCTCTCGACCGCGGGCAGCGCTTTCAGCCACGTCGCGTCGAGCACGACGACGACGCAATCAACGCGCGTCGGCTTTGCTTTTTTTGTCACGCGCGTCGTAGGCCTCGACGATGCGGGTCACCAGGTCGTGACGCACGACGTCCTGGGAGCTCAGCCGTACGAAGCGCACGCCTTCGACGTTGCGCAACGTCTCCACCGCGTCGGCCAGTCCCGACCGTTGACCACCGGGCAAATCCGTCTGGCTGGGATCTCCGGTGATCACCATGCGAGAGCCTTCGCCCAAACGCGTCAGGAACATGCGCATTTGCATGGGCGTGGTGTTCTGCGCCTCGTCGAGGATGACGTAGCAATGCGCCAGCGTGCGGCCGCGCATGAAGGCAAGCGGTGCAATCTCGATCTCGCCGGACTCCAGCCGGTTGGCGATCTGCTCGGCCGGCAGCATGTCGTGCAGTGCATCGTAGAGCGGCCTGAGATAGGGATCGATCTTCTCGCGCATGTCGCCGGGCAGGAAGCCCAGCCGTTCGCCCGCCTCGACCGCAGGTCGCGACAGCACGATGCGCTCGACTTTGCCTGCCAACAACAAGGATACGCCCATGGCGACCGCGAGATAGGTCTTGCCGCTGCCCGCCGGACCCAGCGCAAAGACCATGTCGCGCTCGTGCAGCGCGGCAAGATAGCTTCGCTGGCCGGGCGATCGCGCCTGCACGGTGCGCCGCCGCGTGCGAATGCCATCGTCGCCGCCGTCCGCCCCGGTGCGCGCAAACCGTACCGCTGCGTCGACGTCAGCCATCTCAACGGAGAGGCCTCGCTTCAGTCGTTCGTAGAGCCCTGCAATGGCCTTGTGTGCCACCGCCGCATCATCGGCTGAACCCGCGATGGCGAGCTGGTTGCCACGTGCACTCAACTGCACGTTGGCGAGCTGCTCGATACGCACCAGATTACGATCGTGATTGCCGTAGAGAACAGCGAGAAGCGCATTGTCGTCGAAAGTCATCCGGCGCACGTCAGCCGAGCGGCCGCCGGCGGTTGACGTCTCGCTCACGCCGCCGCCTCGTAACTGCGCGCCACGATCTCGCCCGCCACGCTATTGGCATGCCCCTGTATCAGGCGCACATCGACGATGCGACCGATCAAGGTCAGCGGCCCATCCGCGTAGACCGACTGCAGCCACGGCGTCTTGCCCACGATCTGCCCGGACTTGCGGCCGGGCTCGGCGAACAATACCGGGACAGTGACGCCGACCTTGGACACGTTGAAGTCGCGCGCCTGCTTGGCGAGCAGGGACTGTAAAGCCGCCAAACGAGCGGACTTGACGTTTTCAGGCACCTGGTCGGGCAGCATCGCGCCTGGTGTGCCGGGCCGTTGGCTGTATTTGAACGAGAAGGCCGAAGCGAAGCCCACTTCCTCGACGAGTCGCATCGTGTCATCGAAATCGGCGTCGCTTTCACCGGGAAATCCAACGATGAAATCGGAGGACAATGCGAGATCGGGCTGCGCGTTGCGCAAACGGTCCACCAAGCGCAGGAAGAGGTCGCGGCCGTGGCGACGATTCATGGCCTCAAGGACGCGATCCGAGCCGGACTGCACAGGCAGGTGCAGATAGGGCATGAGCTGAGGCACGTCGCGATGCGCCTCGATCAGCGCCTCGTCCATGTCGCGCGGATGGGAGGTCGTGTAGCGAATGCGCGCCACGCCTTCGATCTCGGCCGCTGCTCGGATCAGGCGTGCCAGGGACCAAGTCGCACCATCGGCGGCTTCGCCGTGGTAAGCATTGACATTCTGGCCCAGGAACGTGATTTCGGCGGCTCCTGACGCCGCCAGTCCGCGCGCTTCGGCCAGGATTGCCTCGGGGCCCCGCGAGTACTCCGCACCGCGCGTATAGGGCACGACGCAAAAAGTGCAGAACTTGTCGCAGCCCTCCTGGACCGAGAGGAACGCCGAACCAGCGCGCATGCCCTGCGGCGCCGGCAAATGGTCGAACTTGCTCTCGATCGGGAAGTCGGTGTCGAGCACACCTGCCCCAGCCAGGCGCTTCCCCGCTCGGCGCAGCGCCGATTTACGCTCAGCTTCGGCCAACAGCTGCGGTAGCCGATGGTAGGCCTGGGGACCCACGACAATGTCGACGGCCGGCTGGCGGCGCGCAATCTCAGCACCTTCGGCCTGGGCCACGCACCCGGCGACGGCGATGGTCAGGTCGCCTCCCGCGGCGCGGCGTTCGTTCTTGGCGTCACGCAAGCGGCCGAGCTCGGAATAGACCTTCTCCGAGGCGTGCTCGCGGATGTGGCAGGTGTTCAGCACGACCAAGTCGGCCTGCTCAGGTGTACCGGCCAGAACATAGCCCAACGGCCGCAGGACATCGGCCATGCGGTCCGAATCGTAGACGTTCATCTGGCACCCATAGGTGCGGATGAACACGCGCTTGCGCTGCCCGTCGCTACCGACGCTCGTCATCTGTCTCCGTTGCTGGAACGCCGTCTTTTAGCATCCGGGGCAGCCGGGGTCGAGGTGTCGCCTACGGCGCGATGGCTTCTCATGGAATCGCGCCGTCGGCCCAATTCCGTGCACCGCTTCGCAGAAAGCAAAAGCCATCGGCGCATTAGGCGGCCTTTGTCGCCGACGGCAACAGCTCCAAGCGACCGGAATTGGCGAATTGCACGCCGCTGGACACTTGTCGAAAGCAATACTCGGCGAGCTTCTTGCGGTCCCCCAGCCGATCGATGTCGACCGGCGGGAAGAACGTGACGATCGCCTCCGTCTCGCCCAGGCAGACCATCTGCCATAGATGCGGCACGAGATCGAGATCGCCGAACCAGGCGAACAGGGGCCGCCAGTAACGGCCGAGCGGAATTCCATCGAGGCGCGTATAGGCGATCGCTACCGGCTGCACCATGATCGGCCTGTCGTTGCGGCGAAGCTGGGCCACGCCGAACAGAGCGCTGCGGAAGGGCAACACGCGCGTGCCATCGCTGCTGGTACCTTCGGGAAACAGCATCAGATTATCGCCCGTGTTGAGCCGCCTCATCATCTCGTCGCGGCTGTCGCTGGTCTTGCCGCTGCGCCGCTCGATGAAAATGGTGCGTTGCGCCTTGGCGAGCGTGCTGAAGAACGGCCAGGTCGCGACCTCGGCCTTGGCAACAAAGCTGCCGGGAATGAGGCCGCCCAGCACCTCGATGTCGAGGTAGGAGACGTGGTTGCAAACGTAGAGCGTGGGCGTCGTCGTCGAGCGCCGGCCATAAATGCGCACACGGATGCCTAGAATAGTGCAGACCATGCGGTGGTAGACGACCGGCAACCAGCGCACGAGCGACGTGATGCGCAGCGCGCCCGCCAGCATATGGAGCGGCACCAAAAGCAACGTAAGCGCGAGGTAGCTCAGCAGCCGAAACGCGCCTCGCAGAGGAGAGCCGAGCCACATCGTCACAACGGACGTTACTCGTCCTGCTCGCGCATCCCGCGTTCGTAATGGCGGATGTACTTCTGCGTCACGAGTTCCGTCTTGACGATGATGAAGACGTCGGTGGTGTTGAACTGCGGATCGATGACCGCGCCGTCGCCGACGAATCCGCCGAGACGCAGATACCCCTTGATCAGCGGCGGCACGCGCGCGAGCGCCTTGCGCGGGTCGTAGCTGCCGGGCTTCAGCACGTCCATCTTGATATAGCGATTAGCCAGCGCCCGCACTCGGATCTCCGGCGGCGCGAGATGGTGATGATAGAGGTAGCTCATCGCCAGCTCATGCTGCGACGGATCGGGGCCTGGCAAGCTCGCGCAACCGAACATCACCTGGATGTCGTAGTGGAACGAATAAAGCGCGATGCCGCGCCACAGCATCTGCATGGTCGCCGTGTTCCGGGCATCCTTCTCGATGCATGAGCGGCCAAGCTCCAGGACTTCGCCCGGATAGTCGATCATCGGCTGAATGTCGTATTCGGCCGACGAATAGAATCGACCCATCCTGGCGGCTGCCGAGCGGCGAATCAGGCGATAGGTGCCGACGATCCCTTCCGGCCCATCACCACGTCTGCGGTCGAGCACCAGCAGATGATCACAGACCTCGTCGAAGGTATCGAAGTCACGCCGGCGCGCCGCCATCTCGGGCGTCGGCCGCGCCGTCATCTCTTCGTAAAAAACCCGATAGCGTAGCGCCTGTGCGGCGTCGACCTCGGCGCGGCTTTCCGCCAACCGAACCTCGAAGTCACCGGCGACGACCTTGACAATCTCCGCGCTTGAGGCGGGAGCTCCCAAAAGCTCAGCTTCGCTGTCAGCGCGGTCAATGCGCATGATTCATCCGCAAGGGGGCCGCCCCGATCATTTGCCCATTATCGGGGTGTCGATGGCCCCGTCCACTCATTTTTGACGGTCGGTTTTCCCATCCAACGGGACGCCGTAGAGTTCCAGGCGATGGCCGACCAGCTTGTATCCGGCTTTTTCTGCGATCTTGCGCTGCAGTTCCTCGATCTCATCGTTGTGGAATTCCACAACCTTGCCGCTCTGGATATCGATGAGGTGGTCGTGATGTTCCTCGGGCGTCTCTTCGTAGCGCGCACGGCCATCACCGAAATCGTGCTTTGCGAGGATTCCCGCCTCTTCGAAAAGACGGACTGTGCGATAGACGGTGGCGATGGAGATGTTTGGATCGATCGCCGTCGCGCGCCGATGGACGGCCTCTACATCGGGATGATCGTGCGCGTCCGACAGCACGCGCGCAATCACGCGCCGTTGCTCGGTCATTTTGAGACCGCGCTCTACGCACAGCTGTTCAAGCTTCGACTTTCGATCAGGCATGCGCGACTAGCCTACACCGGCCCGCGTCCGCGGTATAGTTGGCCATGACAACCGTCCAGCCCGACCAGGCTATCGATATCACCGCCGAAGTCTGCCCCATGACCTTCGTGCGCACCAAGCTCAAGCTCGAACGTATGCACTCGGGCGAGATCCTCAGCGTTCGTCTGCACGGCGAGGAACCCTTGCGCAATGTGCCGCGCGCAGCGCGCGAGGAGGGGCATACCATTCTGGGGATCGAGCCCGATGGCGAAGCCCACATCGTCATCATTCGCCGGGCTTAGTCGATCAGGTGAGAGTGAGACGCATCACCAACGCATCCGCAGGGGGCAAGTTGCCGCGCTGGTAATAGCCGGTGCGCCGCCCGACGGTGACAAAACCAGCCGCTTCGTACAACGCCCGAGCTCCGGGATTGTCCTCCCCGACTTCGAGAAACAGCCATCGAGCCCCCGCGCTGCGCACACGATCAACCACAGCGTACAATAACCGCCGCCCAATACCCCGCCGCTGGTGGGCCGGACTGACGGCAAGAGTCAGCAACTCGGCTTCATCGGCCGCTATCCGGCAGATCGCCAAGCCGATGTCGTTCCCGGCAACCTCGAGCAGCAGGCCGGAGACGCCGGGGGACGCCAACATTTCGGCGACGTCCTGGCGCGTCCACGCCCGCTCGCCCAGTGCCGCAAACGCCATCCCATGCAGCCCTGCCGCCCGATCGAGATCACGCGCTCCGAGGGCCTTTAGAATATATGCATGATCGTTCATTCAACGGTCCGGCGCGCGCCATCAGGCAAGGTGATGTTGACACCGCGCAGGTAGAGCGGACGCGGCAGGCCGTGTCGGCTATTGCTTGCGCGCCAAGCTGCTTCGCCGGATGCGGCTGCGAGGCCGGCGAGAACGATAGGATCCGGAACTGTTTCCTCCGAAAGGGCATCCACTCCACTGGCCACCAATTGGACCGACAACGTCTGCGCCCCAGCCCCAATGACAAGGCACCGTTGGCCGCGCAAACGTGCCGCGAGCCCTTCAGCCGTTGCAACAAAGGGGTGCTCTTCATCGTCGATGGAGCAAAACCAATCACCCAGGCGGCTATCGACCACCGCCGCAACCAAGCGATCTCCCTGCGGCGCCTGGCCCGCCAGCACTGACGTCGTGGCCATGCCGGCCAAGGGTATGCCGAGCCCGACTGCCAAGCCACGCGCAGCGGCAAGGCCAACGCGCACCCCGGTGAAACTGCCAGGGCCGACAGTGACGGCAATCAGCGTCAGGTCTTGACGTTTCACCTCCGCCTGCTCGAGGACTGTTGCGATGGCAGGCAGCAGACGTGCAGCCTGGTCGCGACCGCCTTCGCACAGTCCGGCGAGCCGCTTGCCGTCACGAACGACCGCGACAGCAAGCCCGCTCACTGCACAGTCAAAGGCTAGGACCAGGCTCACGCTCTGGCGCCGAACGAACCGGCTGGGCAAAGTGGAAGCATGAAACTCGACTTGGTTACGATCATTCCGCCCGACTTCGATCTCGACGTGACGCTGGCTTACGCGACGGATGCCAACTTAACGGGGCGGCCTGTCTACCGGAATGCCCAATGCTGGCTGCATCGCGAGGCAGCCGATAAGCTCGCCAAGGCGATTGAGCTCGCCCGCCCGCTCGGCTTGCGCCTACGGGTGTTCGATGCACTTCGTCCGGTCGAGGCCCAATGGGCATTGTGGAATGCCTGCCCCGACCCCGAATTCCTTGCTGACCCGCGGCGGGGCTCGCCACACTCGCGTGGCGCGGCGGTCGACCTCACATTGCTGGACGGCAGCGGCCAGGAACTCGACATGGGGACGCCGTTCGACGCCTTCACGCCGCTCTCCCATCATGGCCGCACGGACATCTCGCCCGAGGCGCAGCGCAATCGGCTGTTGCTGATGGGGCTGATGACGGCAGCGGGTTGGGACTTTTATCGTAATGAATGGTGGCACTACCAGCTTTTCGAGGCGCGGCGCTATCCGCTGGTAAGCGATGCCGATCTGCCGCAGCCGATGACTTGAGATCAAAAGCTCGATAACCGCGCTCTATCGAAATCGCCGAGATCATTTTCCCGCATGATCTGACGTACGAAGCGCACATAGTCCTGGCCAAGCTCGGAGTAGCGCAGCAGCGAACCGATCAGCTGATAGCCGTCTAGCAGTTCGCCACGTTGGCGCAGCGCTTCCCGTGCGGCCCTGAAAGCGACGTAGGCGCGATGGGTGTTGAGATTGGCGATATAGGCATTGGTCGCCTCGCCTATCGAGGCAAAAGGCTGAGGCGCGCCGGCGCCCGGCCGGCCCACCACTTGAATCTGACCGAACAATCCATTGCCGGTGCGGGCGGCAGCCGAAGTGCCCCAGCCGGACTCCACACCGCCCTGGGCGATCGCCATCGACGGTGGAACAATATCGACTCGCCGAACCAGCTCGTCGATGTTGTCAACTGCCGTATCATACCGCTCGGCAAGATCCTCCAGCCAAATCCGTTCGATGGCCGTGACACTCATTGGCCGGGAGCGCAACTTCTCTCGCAGATACAAGAGCTGCTCGCGATCGGCGAGGACGCGTTGATTGATCTCGAGCACGACCGGCAGCAGGGCAGTGATGAACAACGCCTTGCGCTCTCCACCATCCTTGCTGCCGAGATCAACCGGCACGCGTTCGAGCCGAATCGGTGGTACGGCCTCGCCTTGACGGATGTCGGTCAGCGTATAGGAGACGTCGCGAAAGAAACCAGCCAGTTCCTCGGCCGTCCTCGGATTGATTGAACGAAGCTGCACTTGGCGGCGCACCGCGTTGCCGGGAGCGGCGAAGCGGCCATGATGGCCCCAAGATGATTCGCGCGCCGAATGATTGAACGTATCGTCCGCCTCGCCCGCCTCATGGCGCACGAAGATCAGCGCTTCCGGTCTGTCCTTCATGGCGGGCAAAGCCGGCGGCTCCGGCGACGCCGCGCTGGCCGTACCGACCGGCGCCAGGGACAGGTAAGGAGGGACATCGAAAGAAGGGGGTTTGTCGCTGAGCCCAATTCCCGTAGCGAGTAGGGCCACCCATGCGACCGCAAACGCATAGTTCTGCCCGCGTTCCACCGCGGGCCATATTGATGACCCCATTCCACCCTCGTTTGGCTTGCCCAATCGCTCTCACGACCAAGCACCGCGCGCGGCCCCCCCGGACCGCGACGCTGCAGTTACGCAGGACGCTTGATGCGAACGGCCTATTGAGCCGCCTGCACCTCGACCACTTCCGGCACGTAATGCTTCAGAAGATTTTCGATCCCCATCTTCAGCGTGGCGGTCGAGCTTGGGCAACCCGAGCACGACCCCTGCATATGCAGGTAAACCACGCCGTCGCGGAAATCCTGGAAGATGATGTCACCGCCATCCTGAGCCACTGCAGGCCGGACGCGCGTTTCCAAGAGTTCCTTGATCTGTGCGACGACCTCGTCATCTTCCGTCGAAGCGACGCCGGCTTCGGCGGCATCAGCGATCACGGGATCGCCCGACGTGTAATGTTCCATGATCCCGCCCAAGATCGACGGCTTCAGGACCTGCCAATCCCGCTCGGCCGATTTTGTAACGGTCACAAAGTCCGAGCCGAAGAATACTCGCTCCACGCCTTCGATCGCGAAAAGCCTGCGGGCCAATGGCGATGGGCCGGCGACATCAACGGATGCGAAATCCATCGTGCCCTTGTCCATGACCACACGGCCTGGAAGGAATTTCAGCGTTGACGGATTAGGCGTCTGCTCGGTCTGGATAAACAAACCTACCTCCTTGGTGAACGGGCCGCGGCATGTCCGCTTGGCTCGCTCAGGTCGGAAACGGGACGTTTCCGTCCCCACACGATAGGGTCGACGTAGGAACCATTAACCGAGTGATCAAGTCGATTTTTTGACTTTTGGTCATAAAGATTATGGAAAGAAATATTACTATTAAGCAAAATAAGATACTTGATAGAATGATGTTGGAGAACCGTCTCATTGCTGACAAAATCACAAGAAAAATAGCGATGATCGGCACAAGCAAATTGCCGCAGCTTACTGTCGGGCTGTCAGGAGATTGCGTCGATCTCCGCATCAGTCAGGGCGCCCGGCACAATGGTGAGCGGCACACGCAACTGGTTGCTGAGCTTGCCGGCAAAGGCCGTGATCAAGGGGCCCGGCCCCTCCCCGCCCGAAGCGCTTCCCAGCACGAGAATCGATATCGATCGATCCTCGCTGAGAAGGTTGATGAGCTCCTCGCGTTTGGTGCCTTCCCGGATATAGATGGCAGGCGGCTGACCGGTTAGCGTGACGACGGTATCGGCGTGGCGCGCCATCACCGCCTCAGCTTCCTGTCGGGCCTCCTGGCGCATCAGGTCGACCACCGCTCCCCATTGCTGAGCCTCCGGCGGCTCGGTCACGTAGAGCATGGCTACCCGGCCGCCGGTCCGCTTGGCGCGTCGGCAGGCATAGCGCAAGGCGTTGCGCATCTCCGGGCTCTCATCGACCACGACCAGAAAGACACGCTGCCCGGCTCGACTGGATTGTTCGCTCATAACGGTTCCCTTCGCAGTACTCTTGGCTGGCTAGATGCGCCGCATGATGGCGCCGCCAATCCAGCCGACGATGAGGGCCATGAAAATGGCGCCCACGCCGTAAAGCGGGCCCTCGTGGCTGGCCCAGCCGGCAAGCTGCGCGCTGAAACCCACTTTGCCGACGGGCAGCGGCCGCGATACTGCAGCGACGATCTTACCGTCCCGCAGCAGGTAGGTCCTGATGTCATAGACGCCCTCCGGCAAGCGGGAAGGAAACGGCAGGTCGACCCTGAAAAGGCGGTGGGCCTGGATGGTGACCTGACCAATGGCGGCCGGATAGAGACCTTCTCGCCGCTTCACCTCGACCAAGCCCAGGCGGAATCTTATGAGGTCCTCGTGCTCGCGTTCACCAACCGAGCGCACGCTGGCCAGGCGATCCTCCAGCGACAGGATTTCCCCGCCGCCGCCGCGCGCCAGCAAGCGTTGCAGGGGCTGGCTGGCGAAGACGGCATAGTAGGCCGGAACATCGTCGAAGGCCTGCCGACCCGTATTGAGCCACAGCCCCAGGACACGCTGCTTGCGTAACACCGTCTCGCGGTCCGCCGGCCCAGCCACAACGACCACGATCTCGCCCGGTGGATCGAACATGCCGAACAGCAGGATGCTCTCGCCTTGAAAGGCGGACGTGATCGACACCCGCGGCACCGACAGGTCGACGACCAGATCGGGCGTGGCAACCTCCGCCGGCACTGAGGGTGGCGAAGTGGGATCGCCCCGTCCACCCAGGGTCGGCCCAACCAAGCCGCCGGCTGGCGGCTCCACCCGCGGCGGATCTTGGGCAGCAGCGCTTCCTGCCAGCACGGTAGCGAGCGCCAAGGCGAATGCCGCGCGGATCACAGCGGCACCTCGCGCGAGCCCAGGGAATAAAACGAGCTCGGCGTGCGCAGGAGCTCCGTCAAAAGTTCGACAGCCACGGCCAGGATCAGGGCGGCCATGAGGCCGCGCAACACCACGCCGGACAGCTTGGCAGCCAGCCGCGAGCCGACCGGCGCGCCGATCACACCGCCCAGGATCAGCAGCAGCGCCAGGACGATATCGACGGTGCCGTTCGTCGCAGCCTGCAGAAAGGTCACGTTTGCCGCCACGAACAGGATCTGGAAATTGGAGGTGCCGATCACCACGGATGTCGGCATGCCAAGGATGTAGATCATGGCCGGCACCAGCACGAAGCCGCCTCCCACCCCCAAAATTGCCGACAGCACGCCGATCCCGAAGCCGATACTTAGCGGCAACAGGGCACTGATATAGAGCTTGGACTTGTAGAAACGAAGCTTCAGCGGCAGGCGATGAACCAGATAGTGGGTATGGAGCTTGCCGCGGGGCCCCTCCGGGTTGCGCCGGCGCCGGAGATAGGTGCGCAGACTCTCGAACAGCATCAGGACGCCGATCGTCGACAGCATCACGACGTAGAGCACCGCGATGACGAAATCGATTTGACCGATGCGCTTGAGATACGTGAAGAGCGACACGCCGGCGCTCGAGCCGAGCATGCCGCCCAATAGTAGGATCAGGCCCATACGCAGATCGACATTGCCGCGCCGCCACTGGACTTGCAGCGAAGAGATCGAGTTGGCGATCACCTGATTGGCCTGGCTGGCGACAGCCACGGCCGGTGGAATGCCGACGAAGATCAAGAGCGGCGTGGCGAGAAAGCCGCCGCCGACGCCAAACATGCCCGCCAACAGGCCGGCCGCGGCGCCCAAGCCGAGCAGCACGAACACGTTCATCGACTGTTCCGCAATGGGCAGGTAGATCTCCACGCGACTGCCTACTTCAGCAGGATGTTGCTGATCTCGCGCAGCTGCGTGCGCGCGCGCAGCAGGTAGAAGCCCTGCGCGGCGAGGTGGTTGGGGATCAGCAGGCCGTCGAGGTAGCCATTCCAGACGATCCACGGATCGAGCTGTGAGGCGATGCGAAAGGATTCGACGGTCCCATTCCACGCGTTCGTCAATTCACGATCACGGATCACGTTCTGGAAGTCGATGCCCAGCTCGCGCAACAGCAGGAAATAGGCGTAAAGCCTGCCCTTGTTGAAGTAGAAGATATCATCTGCCCGCGCGTCGAACAGATCACCAGCCCTTTCGATGATGTGCTGGTCGATGACCGCGGAGTCGGAGCCGATGTCGTTGGCGACGCGGTCGAGCACGCCCTGCAGATTGTCGGCGCGGCGCTCGAACACGGCCTGTCCCGCAGCCAGCCGCCTGTTGTAGGCGATGAGCTTGTCCCGGCCGGCGCGGTATTTCTGCGCCGACGTGGCCGACGGCATCAGCGAGACGCTGGGCTGCCACAGCCAGATGTTGGGCTGCTCATTCAGGAAGCCGCGGGCCTGCTCGAGGTCGCGATCGGTCTGGCTCGAGCCGCGGGTGCGGCCCACCTGATCCATCAGCTCGGTGCTGAAACGACCGAGCGCCGACATGATGCCGCGCTGGAAATTGGGCATGTTGTCGAGCAGCCCGGACGGCATGAAGAACGGCATCATGGGCGTCCAGGTATGGACATCGACCTCGCGGGTGATCAGCTGGGCCGCTGTCGCCACCGCTCTGCTTTCACCCGGCGCCACGTTGAGCGGAGCGAATTGCGGATCGTCATCGATATTCTCGATGATCAGCGCGCCTAGAGGGTAGTACAGCACGAGCAGCACCAGCACGATGCGCCAAGTCCAGCTCCAGACTCGGCGCACCCGACTCGGCGTTGCACCGGTTGCCGGCTTCCGACTGACGGACCGTAGCCGATCCCAGGTCCGGCGCCACCATGGCAGTGTCGCTGTGTGAGACGTGCCCTCGTCCGATTCGAATGTCATGGCGCACCTTACCATTCGTCTCGTGACGAAACAGGGGCGCGGGCTGCTAGAGTGCCTGGCTGTCGGGCAAATGGAGTTTGAACGGATGTCTCTCGATCCGGAGTCGCAGCGGCTGATCGATCTCATGGTGGCCGCGAATCGACCGGCCTGGAACACGCTGAGCCCAAAGGACGCGCGCGAGCTTTATCTGTCGCTTCGGCCCGCCGCCCAAGGCCCGCGGCCGGCCGACGTCACCGTGATCGACCGGACCATTCCCGGCCCCGCGGGCGCACTGCCAGTGCGCATCTATCGGTCGGCTTCCGCTCACGAGGCGAAGGTGCCGGCCCTGGTCTATGCACATGGTGGAGGCTGGGTATTCGGCAACCTCGACAGCCACGACGTGCTCTGCGCCCAGCTCGCGATCGAGGCCGGCATCGCGGTGTTCGCGGTCGACTATCGGTTGGCGCCTGAAGTCCGCTTCCCTGGCGCCTTCGAGGACGTGGTGGCGGCCCTCCAATGGGTAGCCACCAACGGTGCCTCCATCGGCATCGATACTGACAAGCTTGCCATCGGCGGAGACAGCGCCGGCGGCAATCTCGCCGCCGCCGTGTCGATCTGGACGCGCGACAATGGCGGACCCAGGCTTCGCCTGCAGTTACTGGCCTATCCGGTTACCGATGCTGTCGGCCGGGCGGAGTCCTATCGCCGCTACGAAGACGGCTACGGGTTGAACGCGGCAACGATGGAATGGTTCTTCGACCACTATACGCCCGACAGCAAGACGCGCGCCGACTGGCGCGTCTCGCCGTTACGAGCACCCTCGCTCGCAGGCCTGCCGCCGGCCCTGGTGATCACCGCGGGCTACGATCCGTTGCGCGATGAAGGCCGCTCGTACGCCTTCCGGCTTCAACAGGAGGGCACCTTGGCGGACCTCGTGGAGTTCGGCGGCATGCTGCACGGCTTCCTTAGCTCGCCGATGTTGCTGCACGGCGCGCGCCGCGGCACGACGCTTGCTGCCGCTGCATTGCGTGAAGCGCTGGTGCAGCGCGCGACGTGAGCGCGGCAACCACCCGCAGCAGCAACGTGCCGACCGGCATGGCGCTGCCGGGCCTCGTCATCGCCTTCGGCATGATCGGCGACACGCTGCTCTATGCCGTGCTGCCGCTCTACCATGAGCAGTTCGGCCTGAGCCTCGCCATGGTCGGTGTGCTGCTCTCGCTCAACCGTTGGATTCGCCTTGTCGCCAACTTGGGCGTGGCGGCCATTGGCGAGAAACTGGGACCGCATGCGCTGATGGTGGCAGCCGCTGCGGGCGCCGCAGGTTCCACGACGATCTACGGGCTTGTCGACAGTCCGGCAGCGCAGATTGCCGCCCGCATCCTGTGGGGCATCTCCTACGCCGCGCTCAATCTTGCGACGCTGGCCTACGCCGTCAGCGATCGCGCCAGCGCCGGCAAGCGGGTCGGCGCGAGCCGCGCGGCGATCGGCATGGTGCAGGCGATGTCACTGGTCTGCGGCGCCTGGCTTGTCCTGTGGGTCGGACCGCGCTCGGTTTTCCTGATCTACGGCGCAGTGACACTGATCGCGCTGGGTTCCGCCTTGCTGCTGCCGCGCCTGCCGCCGGAACCTGTCAGCACCAGGCACTTTCGCCTGCCCATCCCACATCGCCTCGAGACGTGGGGCTTCGTGATGGGTTTCTCGGGCGACGGCGTGTTCTTGCTGACGCTCGCTTTCCTGATGAAGGATTCCATCACCTCGGTGGCGCCTGTGATGGCAACGGCCCTGCTGCTGGCGCTGCGGTGGCTGGTCGAGATCACCACCGGGCCACTCGGCGGCCGGATCGGCGACCATTTCGGGGCCCGTCGTATCTCTATCTTGAACGGTGCGCTGCTGGTCGTGGGCTTCGCGCTGATCGCGCTCGACCACGAAGTGGTCGGCGCGCTGGTTGTCGTCATGACGCGTGGCATGTTCAACACCCTCATCCCGGTGCTGGTGATCGAGCGCGGCCAAGGTAGCGTGCTGTCATCACAGGCGAGCTACTCGACCTGGCGCGACTTCGGCGCCGCCGTGGGCCCCCTCACTGCGCCATGGTTGTTCTTGAATGTGCCGCAGGCGCCGCTCTACGCAGCGCTGGCTGCAGCGCTCGGGATCAGCGCTTACTTTTGCCTGGTCCGGCGCTCCAAGTAGAACGCTAGCGGAACACGTCCTTGCGATGACGCACCTCGGCGAATACCGCGACCGGATCGCCGCCCATCATGCCGACGGCGCGTTGCACGGCTGGCACGTCTGCGCGCAAGAAAGGATTGGTCGCCTTCTCCTCGCCAAGCAGTGACGGCACCGTTGCCTCGCCCCGCCTGCGGGCCGCATCGATGGCGGCAGAACGTTCCACCAGCCGCTGGTTGTCGGTCTCGACCGTCAAGGCGAAGCGCGCATTCGACTGCGTGTATTCGTGCGCACAGTAGACGCGCATGTCTTCGGGTAGCGTGCGCAGCCGGCTGAGCGACGCCCACATCTGTTGCGGCGTGCCCTCGAACAGGCGACCACAGCCCAGCGCAAACAGGGTGTCCCCGCAAAACAGCGCCTTCTGCTCCCGGAATGCGTAGGCGATATGACCCCGCGTATGCCCGGGCACGAAGAACACTTCCGCCTCGGCCTCGCCAAACCGGTAGTCGTCACCGTCATCGACCTCGACGTCGATGCCGGGAATGCGCTCGCGGTCGCGGCGCGGCCCGACGATGATGCAGCCAGTGGCCTCCTTGATTTCCCGGTTGCCGCCGACGTGGTCGCCGTGATGGTGGGTATTCAGGATATGCGTGATCTTCCAGCGCCGCCTGGTGGCTTCTGCCAGGACCGGCCCGGCTACCGCCGGATCGATGACGCCCACCGCGCCGCTTTGCGGCTCCCGGACCAACCACACGTAATTGTCGTTCAGGACCGGGATTCGGACGATCTCTAGGGTTGTGCTCATGATGCAACGCTAGCAAAGCTCCTTTGCGCTCGCCATGGCCGCAAAGGCTCGGTTTCTGCTAATATCGCCACATGTGGACGGATGTCCTCGATCTCAACGAGTTCTATCGCAGCACACTGGGGCAAATGACCGTACGGTTGCTGCGCGCGCGGTTGCGCGAGGTATGGCCCAACGTCCGCGGCGAGTCCGTGCTGGGACTTGGCTACGCGACGCCGTTCCTGCGCCCCTTTATCGATGAGGCCGAGCGCACCATGGCCTTCATGCCGGCCCAGCAGGGTGTGACCCGCTGGCCGCGCGAAGGTGGCAATCTCACCGCCCTGGTCGACGAGATGGACCTGCCGTTGCCTGATCGGTCGGTTGACCGGGTGCTGCTGATCCATGCTGTCGAATGCACCGAGCAGATCCGGCCGCTGCTGCGGGAAATCTGGCGTGTGATGGCCGACGGCGGTCGCCTGATCGTGGTCGCGCCGACGCGCGCCGGCCTGTGGTCGCAGGTCGACCGTTCGCCCTTCTATCAAGGCCATCCTTATTCGCCCGGGCAACTTGCCGCCCTGCTGCGCGCCAACATGTTCGCGCCGCTGCGTCAATCGCGCGCGCTTTTCATGCCGCCCACCCATTCCCGATTGGCGCTTCGCATGGCACCCGCCGTCGAACGCTTCGGCCGCCGCTGGCTAGGTCGATTCGCGGGCGTGAGCGTCATTGAGTCTGGCAAGCAGCTCTATGCCGGCATCGTCGAGCGCAGCCAAGCGCCAGCCTTGGCGGTCGTGCGGCCAAAGCTGCGCATTGCCAGCTCGCGCGATGCCCAGGCTGCTCGCAACGCCGGCGACGGCGAGGCACCGGCCTCCTGACCTTCCCCTCAAGAAAATCGAGAGTCGTCGCATGTTGTCTCCGCGGGTGATCGCGTTGCTGGGATTCGGTGAAGCTGGATCGGCGATTGCTCGTGGGCTTTGCGTCGACGGGGGCTGGCGCAGCCTGTCTCGGCCTGGCGACAATGCTCCGAGGCGCCTGATTGCGATCGATACTGCACTTGGTCAGGATGCCCGGGGCATCGCGCTCGGCAAAGAGGCGCGATCGCTCGATGTTGCCATCGAAGGCCACTACACCGAGATGCTGAGCGAGGTCGATCTCTTGATCTGTGCCGTTCCCGGTGAGCAAGCGCTGCAGGCAGCTCGGGCAGCCGCACCCCTGATCAAGAAGGACGCGTACTACCTCGATCTCTGCACGGTCACAGGCAAGATGTCGGACGAGGATCGTTCGGTGATCGAAGCGACCGGCGGCCACTACATCGACGTCGCTGTTATGGGCGGCTTCTTCAAGCAGGGCATCAAAGCACCGATGCTGGTAGCCGGCGAGGATGTCGAGTCCGTGGTCGCGTGGATGAACGCCAACGGCTTCGACGCCAAGGTGCTGGGGCCGAAACCCGGGAGCGCGTCGTCGGTCAAGATGTTGCGCAGCGTCTTGATCAAGGGCGTCGAGGCATTGGGCGTCGAAGCACTGGTGACTGCGCAGCGCCAAGGCATCCTCGAGGAAGTGTTGGCCTGCCTCGCCGATGCCGACCAGATGCCATTCCGCGATTTCATCGCCATGCTGGTGCAGACCCATATCGTCCATGCGTATCGGCGCTGGGAAGAGATGGGGCTGGTCACCAGGACGCTTGAAGAGACCGGCATCGAACCGCTGATGACCAGCGCCATCGAAAGAAACCATCGGCGCACCGTAGACGCCAGAATCGCGCCGGCCGACGGCAAGGTACCGAACCTCGCCGATGCGCTCACCCTCCTCTCGGAAAAGGTCGTCCGTGGCCGGTGAGATCTTCGACCGGCTGGTAGCGTTGCTGAACGACGCCAAGGCGAAGTTCCGTATCATCGAGCATCAGCCTGAAGGCCGTTCGGAAATGATCAGCGCCATTCGCGGCAACCGCCCAGAGCAGGCGGCAAAGGCCATGGTGCTCGACGTGCGCGGCGGTGGCAGCGGCCGTCGACATGTGCTGGCGATCCTACCCGGTAACCGCAAGCTCGACTTCGGCGCAGTCGCGGTGCTGTTCGACGCGCGCAAGTGTGGCTTTGCCTCACCCGACACAGCCGAACAACTGACCGGCTGCACCATGGGGTCGGTGCCGCCATTCTCGTTGAACCCAGCCGTAGCCGTCGTGGTCGAGGAGGATCTCCTTTCCAACGACACGCTGTTCTTCAATGCCGGCCGTCTCGATCGTTCGATGGAGCTCGACACCAAGGACTGGCTGGCAATTGCCCAGCCGCGTGTGGCAAAGATCGCTCTGCCGTGACCGAGACATGGCGCTTTGCCCCTGTGACCGAGGCCGACTTCGAGCCACTGCTGGCGCTGCGTGTCGACGTCATGCGCGAGCATCTTGAGCGGGTATTTCGGCACAAGCCATCGCGGGCGCGGCGGATCTTCCGCGAGCACTTCGAGGATCCCGGGCTAAGACTGATTCTGGTCGATGGCGAGCGCGCCGGCTGTGTCGGCTTTCGCGTGGGTGACGCGGAGATCAAGATCGACTCCTTCTACCTCGACCGCTTCTACCACAATCGCGGGCTCGGCTCGGCGATCCTGAAAGTCCTGCTGGCAGAAGCAGATGCGTCGGGACTGCCAGTACAGCTGGAGGTCCTCCGCGGTAGCCCCGCCGACCGCTTTTACGAAAGGCACGGCTTCGTGAAGGTCGGCGAAGACGAGGTGGAAGGCCACTATGAGCGGCCGGCAATCCTTGACAGATCGAAACGAATCAGGACTTCCTGATATTGCGAACCGCGTCAGGAGGAACCGGCCATGGAGATCGTCATACCCAGCCTTTCAAACATTGGCTTGTTCGTGGGTGCAGCGCTGGTTCTCCTGCTGATCCCCGGTCCTGCCGTGCTCTACATCGTTGCTCGCTCGATGGCGCAGGGACGCATGGCGGGATTCATCTCCGATCTAGGCATTCACAGCGCAACACTGATCCACGTCCTGGCAGCGGCGCTGGGGCTGTCAGCGCTGCTTGCCTCGTCGGCCATCGCCTTCAGCGTGGTGAAATACGCAGGTGCGGCATACCTCATCTGGCTTGGCCTCAAGAAGATCTTCGGGCCGACGGACAACGCAGAAGGCAGCGCGCTTTTGCGCCACAGCTACGCACGGCTGTTCCGGGATGGCTTCATCGTCAATCTGCTCAACCCCAAGACGGCCCTGTTCTTCTTCGCCTTCCTGCCGCAGTTCGTCGAGCCGGCGCGCGGCCACCTTGCGATGCAAGTCACGTTCCTCGGCCTTCTCTTCGCCCTCCTCGGCCTGGTGACGGACGGCTGCTACGCGCTGCTGGCCGGCACTGCCGGCAAATGGCTCAAGCAGAGCCGGCGCTACCTCGAGATCGAGCGCTATGTCAGTGGGACCTTGTTCATCGGCCTCGGACTCACCGCGGCATTTGCCGGCAATCAGAAGAAATAGTCCCCCAGGGACTAATCCCGCCGCAACATGAAGACCGCCTGCTCACCAAAGAGGTTGGCGAGCAAAGGCGGCAGTCGGATCGGCTTGCTGTTGCGACTAAGGACGATGGCGCGTTCGATCATCACGCCCATCTCGGCGCACAAAGCGCGGAAGTCATCGATGCTACAGAGATGGATGTTGGGCGTGTCGTACCACTTGAAGGGCAGTGACGGTGTCTGCGGCATGCGACCGCCGAACACCAGGCGCAGCCGAACCTGCCAATGCGCAAAATTGGGAAAGGACACGATGGCACGCTTGCCCACACGCAGCATCTGACGCAGCACCTCGCGCGGCTCGCGGGTAGCCTGCAGGGTCTGGCTCAGGATGACGTAGTCGAACGCATCATCGGGATAGTCGCGCAAATCCGTGTCCGCATCGCCCTGGATCACGGATAGTCCATTCGCCACGCAGGCGTTCACGCCCGTCTGGCTCAGCTCCATGCCGCGCGCATCGACACGCTTGAAGCCAACGAGATAGTCCAGCAGCGCCCCATCGCCGCAGCCGACGTCAAGCGCGCGTGTCGCCGACTCGACCATATCGGCGATGAGCTGCAAGTCGACGCGGATGGCAGCGTTCACGACGAGTCCCTCAGGCCGCGTACTGCCGCCGCTCCCTTGAGGAAGCCTCCCAAGGTCCGGAACATCTCCGGCTCATCGAGCAGGAAGGCATCGTGACCCTTGTCGCTCTCGATCTCGACGAAGGAAACGTTGGCGGCCGCTGCGTTCAGCGCATGCACGATCTCACGGCTTTCACGTGTGGGGAACAGCCAGTCGCTGGTGAAGGACATCAGGCAGAACCGCGTCGGCGTGCCGCGGAAGGCGCTGCTCAGCGATCCGCCATGGGCATCGGCGAGATCGAAATAGTCCATCGCCCGGGTGATATAGAGGTAGCTGTTGGCATCGAAGCGGTCGACAAAGGTCGACCCCTGGTGACGCAGATAGCTTTCGACCTGGAAGTCAGCGTCGAAGCCGAATCCCACGGCATTGCGGTCCTGCAACGAACGCCCGAACTTGCGCTGCAGCGCCTGCTCCGAAAGGTAGGTGATATGCGCCGTCATGCGCGCCACTGCCAGCCCGCGCGCCGGCGCGGTCTGGTACAGGCGGTAGTCGCCCCCTCTCCACTCAGGATCGGCCATGATCGCCTGGCGCCCGACCTCGTGGAAGGCGATGTTCTGTGCCGAATGGCGGGCCGCACAGGCGATTGGCACTGCGGAAAAGACGCGACCAGGAAAGCTCGCCGCCCATTCCAGCACCTGCATACCGCCCATTGAGCCGCCGATGACGCAGAAGAGATCGGGGATGCCGAGGTGATCGAGCAACGCGACTTGCGCGCGAACCATGTCTGCGACGGTCACGACCGGGAAACGCAAGTTCCACGGCTGGCCCGTCGCCGGATCGCAGGCGAGCGGGCCCGTTGTGCCCATGCAGCCACCGAGCACGTTGGCACAAATGATGAAATAGCGTGCCGGATCGAGCACCTTGCCCGGCCCGACCAGCGTATCCCACCAGCCCTCCTTGCCGGTCACCGGATGACGTTCCGCCACGAACTGGTCGAGGGTGAGCGCATGGCAGATCAGTACCGCATTCGTTTTTTCGGCGTTGAGCGCGCCGTAGGTCTGATAGGCCACGCGATAGGGGCCGAGATCGACCCCGCAATCCAGCCTGAGCGGCCGATCAACGCCCAGCGTGGCCTGCCGACATCGAGCGAGCGCTTTGCGTTCGGCATCGGACAGGTCGTCGAGCAACGACTCCTCGATCGTCCCTTCCATGTCCTTACCTCCGCCCATCGGCAGCAACGAAAAAGCCCCCGACCGTCTGAGGGCGGGGGCTTTTTCGACCACTCCGACCTTTTAGCGAGGTTTAACGTGGTCGCAAGCCGGTCGGCTCAAATTCCACGGAACGGCTTCTATAAGGGTAACCACGCAATTGCGCAAGCGCCTAGAGGTTTCTTGCCTTTACGGAAGCCATCCGAACGTAGTATCGCCGCTCGCGCACAGGAACCACCAGCCTTATGGACGCTCCCGATCTCGACAGCTTGCGGCAGGAAATCGACGCCATCGATAGTGAACTACATGGCTTGATCGCGCGTCGCGCCGCTCTGGTGGATCGGATTTCCGCCACCAAGCCTGCTGGCGGCTTGGCATTGCGGCCGGGACGTGAAGCCCGGGTCATGCGCCAGCGGCTTGCCACGCACCAGGGCCCCTTCCCGCAGACTGCAGTCTATCGCATGTGGCGGGAGATGATGTGTGCGTTCACCCTGATGCAGACGCCCGACATCAGGATCGCCATCTGTCGACCGGCCGATCAGCCCGGCTACTGGGACCTGGCACGCGACCATTTCGGCTCCCTGATCCCTTTGGTTGCGCACGACACACCGGCGCAGGTTCTGGCAGCGGTGCGCGCCAATCCCACGACGCTCGGCGTGGTGCCAGCGCCAATCGAGTCCGATACGGCTCCATGGTGGCCCCTGCTTGCGGGACAGGACGCGACCTTGCCCAACGTCGTGGCGCGCCTGCCATTCCTGGTCATGCCGAACGCTCGTGCGCGCGGCATCTCGGCATTCGTGCTGGCTCGCATGGAGCCCGAAGACTCGGGCGATGACCGTAGCCTGGTCGCGGTGGAAGCCGCGACCGGCCTCAGCCGCAACCGTATCGCCGGTGCGCTCGCCAAAGTCGGCCTGCCCGCGTTCGCTTCAGCGCTGGACCAGATTGCAGGCGGCATGCATCACTACCTCCTCGAGCTACCGGGCATCATCGCCGACAGCGACAAGCGCCTCGGCGAGCTCGGGGCGGCGTTGGAGCTGAAGAACGGTGGTGTCGCTGTGATCGGCGCCTATGCTGTCCCGGCCACCCCTCCGGCTTTGAGCCCGCGGCTCTGATCAACGTTTGAAGGAGACCGCCATGAGCGCGCTCAGCCCGCGACCGGGCATCATGAACATCGCGCCCTATGTTCCGGGCAAGGATTCGGTCGAAGGCAGGCAGACCATCGCCAAGCTCTCGTCAAACGAGGGGGCGCTGGGGCCAAGCCCCAAGGCGATGGCAGCCTACGCCGAGGCGGCGGCCGAGCTGCACCGCTATCCGGACGGCGACAGTGCCAACCTGCGCGCCGCGATTGGCCGGCACTACGGCCTCGACGCAAAGCGCATCGTCTGCGGCGCGGGATCCGACGAGCTCTTGAACCTTCTGGTGCGCGCCTACTGCGGGTCGGGCGACGAACTCCTCTACAGCCAGTTCGGCTTCCTGATGTATCCCATCAATGCGCTCGGGGCGGGCGCCAAGCCCGTCGCCGCGCCGGAAAAGGGCTATCGGGCCGATGTCGACGCACTGCTGGCCACGGTCAGCAACAAGACCCGGGTCGTGTGCCTGGCCAATCCCAACAATCCGACCGGCAGCTACATCACCAAGGACGACGTGCGGCGCCTCCATGCCGGCCTGCCCAAGAATGTCCTGCTGGTGATCGACGCTGCCTACGCCGAGTACGTCAGCCGCAACGACTACGAATCGGGCGTCGAGCTGGTCGACCAGGCCGAGAATGTCGTGATGACCCGGACCTTCTCCAAGATCTACGGCCTGGGCGGCCTGCGTCTAGGTTGGATGTACGGTCCGTCCGGCATCGTGGATGTAATGAACCGGCTGCGTCAGCCGTTCAACGTCAACCTGGCAGCGCAGGCGGCCGGCATAGCCGCACTCGGAGACATCGCCCACGCCGATGCCAGCCGCACCAACAACGACATCTGGCTCCCTTGGCTCAGCGCCGAGCTCACAAAGCTCGGTCTCGAACCGCTGCCCAGCGTCGGTAACTTCGTGCTGGTGGGCTTCGGCTCCAAGGAGCGCGCCCTCGCTGCCAATGAATGGATGATGAACGACGGCCTGATCCCGCGCCTGGTCGCAGGATACGGCCTGCCGGAACATCTGCGCATCACCATCGGCACGGAAACCGAAGTGAAAGCGGTGCGCGGTTCGCTCGCTCGCTTCGTCGCACACAAATGACAAAGCCATTGTTCGACAAGATCGCCCTGATCGGCATCGGCCTTATCGGCGGCTCGATTGCCTTGGCGGCACGACGCGGCGGCTACGCGAAAACCATCGTAGCCGCGACACGGCGCGCCGAGACGGCTGAGACGGCTAACCGGCTGAAGCTCGTCGACCACTGCGGCACCGATCTCGCCGCCGCCTGCGAAGGGGCCGATCTGGTGATCGTCTGCACACCTGTGGGTGCGTGCGAAGAGGTGGCGCGCACGATTGCCCCCAAGCTCGCACCGGGCAGCATCGTGTCCGACGTGGGCTCGGTGAAGCAGGCCGTGATCGATGCCATGCGCCCGCACATTCCGAACGGCGTGCATTTCGTGCCGGCGCATCCCGTGGCGGGCACCGAGAATTCCGGCCCCGAAGCCGCCTTCACCGAGCTGTTCGACGGCCGCTGGACGATCCTGACTCCGCTACCGGGCAGCGATCCCACCGCGGTTGATCGGCTTGAAACCTTCTGGAAGGGGCTGGGCAGCCTGACGGAGCGGCTCGACCCGGCAGACCATGACCGCATCCTGGCCATCACCTCGCATCTGCCGCATCTCATCGCCTACACGATCGTCGGTACGGCCGATGACTTGGCCGGCCACCTCAATAGCGAAGTGCTGCGGTTCGCCGCCGGCGGTTTCCGCGATTTCACACGGATTGCCGCCTCCGACCCTACCATGTGGCGCGATGTCTTCCTGAACAACCGGGAGGCTGTGCTTGAGGTGCTGGCCCGCTTCCAGGAAGATCTCTTCTACCTGCAGCGCGCTATACGTTGGGGCGAGGGCGAAAAGCTTTTCGACCTGTTCACCCGCACGCGCGAGATCCGACGCGCGCTGATCCACTTGAATCAGGCGTGAGCATATCGATCGATTCGGCACGGGCTCGGCCACGTTGGGTCTTCGCCTACGGTTCGCTGATGTGGAATCCGGGCTTCGCTACACCCGAGACACGGCCGGCACGCTTGCACGGCTGGCACCGCGCCTTCTGCATCTATTCCGAGCACTACCGCGGCACACCGCAGCAGCCCGGCCTCATCCTCGGCCTGTTGCCGGGCGGTTCATGCCGCGGCCTCGCTCATCGTCTGCCAATGAACGACTACAATGCTGTACGCCGTTACTTGATCCATCGTGAGATCGACAACGACGGCGTCTACGAGGAGACGATCCGGCCAATTCGTCTTGCCGATGGCCGCACGGTGCCAGCACTGGTCTACCTCGCAGATCGCCGGCACCGGCAGTTCGCGGGCAGGCTACCCCTCGCAAGGGCAGTGAGACTGGTTCGCGGCGGACGCGGCGTTACCGGCACCAATCTGGTCTATGTACAGAACACTGTGGCCCATCTCCGTGAGCTGGGCCTGCGCGATCACAGTCTCGAGGAACTGGCCCGGCGCGCCACTTCTAGCGGCGCGCCGCTCCGTCGGCAAAGACCGCCCGCGTAAGGAACCGCAGTTCGTCGCGCGCCTGATCGGCTGTGAGGCCGAGCCGATGGCGCAGCATGACCCAGCTCTCGGGAGCATGGGCCAAGGCAAGCGCGTTCAGAGTCCGTTCACGAGTCTCCGGCGGCAGCGCGGTAAGCTCGCCATCGAACCACCGAGACAGCTGCATGCGGTTGGCGGAATACATCGCCACCACCATGTCCGCCGCATCGGAGGAGCGACGCTGAAGCGTTTCGACGAAAGTCCACATCGGCAACAAGCGCTCGCATCGATCACTGCACTGGTCGATGATCAGCGCGATACGTTCCTCGACCGGCCACGCCGCTCCGGCATCGGGCGCCTCGCCGACGACGGCTGCCAACACACGGCCCAGCACGGCGACATAGAGCTCGGCCGTGTCGGAGAAGTGCTGAAAGACGGTGCGTGCCGAAACGCCGGCCATCTTGGCGATGTCGCGCACGATCGGCGCCACTTCACCGGCCAACGCCAAGGCAAGCGCCGAAGCGATGATGGCTTCGCGCGTGCGCGCTACGCGATCGCCACGGCCGGCCTGTTGCAGCTGGTGCGGGGGAGCAAAAGTTTGAACGTCCATATACGGATCTCCTGGAAGCGACCGTCGAACACGAAGGTCAACTCGAAGTGTGGCGAACGGCAATGGACTCGCCGTTCCTCTCCGATTACGAGCGAGGATACTAATGCATCTCCAAAAGAAGTGCGACGATGCGTTATAAAATCGCGTTCATGTAAGCAACCCGTAAGCTCCCGGTGTCGATAATGCCCGATAAGAACTTCACTGCTGCCTCGCTCGCAGCTCAGGCGATGGGTTGGATCGACCCAGTGACGAAGGCAGTCGTGCCGCCCATCCATATGGCAAGCACATACCAACGCGACGAGGACAACTACTATCGCTCCGGTCGCATATATGCACGTGCAGACAACCCCACGTTCGATCAAGTGGAGGCCACTCTCACCATGCTGGAGCGCGGCGCAAGGGCCTTGGTCTTCTCTTCAGGCATGAGCGCCGCCAGCACATGCTTCCTCGCTCTGTCTCCAGGGGATCATGTTGTGGCGCCCAAGGTCATGTATTGGGCCTTGCGCAACTGGCTTGCGACCTTCGCAACGCAATGGGGATTGAAAGTCGACTTCATCGATGCCGACTGCAGCGATGCCATCGCTACCGCCGTGCGGCCTGGCGTCACCAAGCTGGTATGGGTCGAGACGCCTGCCAACCCGACCTGGAGCATCACCGATCTCGTCGCCGCAGCTGACATCGCCCATCGTGCCGGCGCTCTGCTGGCCGTCGATTCAACCGTGGCGACGCCAGTGCTGACCAGGCCGATCGAGCACGGCGCCGACATCGTGATGCATTCGGCGACCAAGTATCTCAACGGTCATTCTGACATCATCGCAGGTGCCTTGGTGGGCGCCCGTGACGATGCCTATTGGGCGAAGCTCAAGACCATCCGCGCTCAACTCGGCACGATCCTTGGCCAGACCGAAGCATGGCTGCTGATGCGCGGCATACGCACGCTTTTCCCGCGTGTCTCCTGGGCTTGCCGGTCCGCTCAGCTGTTGGCCGAGCGTTTCGCGGCGCATCCGATGGTCGAAGAGGTTCTATATCCAGGCCTCGACTCGTTCGCAGGCCACGCCATCGCGAAGAAGCAGATGAGCGGCGGTTTCGGCGGAATGTTGTCGGTCCGCGTCAAGGGTGGCGAGCGCGCGGCGATCGCGACGGCGGCAAGGGTCGCATTGTGGAAGCGGGCGACATCGCTGGGCGGCGTTGAAAGCTTGATCGAGCATCGCGCCAGCATCGAAGGTCCCGACACACCATGTCCCATCGATCTGCTACGTCTATCGGTCGGTGTGGAAGATGCGGAGGACCTCCACGCCGACCTCGACCAAGCGCTTCGACGCGCACATAACCTTTAAGTGCGAGCCTTCAGTGATGCCCCACGCGGGGCTGGTCCGTCGGCGTCACTGCGCCTTCTGTTTGCTTGGGCCGTTCGCCGCTGGCGCCGAGGCCCGCCAACGCGCAGCTCCCTGCGGCGAGTGCGCAGCAAGGCAGGATCGAGGATCTCCGGTCTATTGGTGGCAGCCAGCAACACCACGCCGGCCGAGGAGTCGAACCCTTCGAGCTCGGCGAGGAGCTGGTTCAGTGTTTGCTCCTTCTCGTCATGTCCGCCAGACAGCGGGCCAATACCGCGTGCGCGTCCCAGCGCGTCAAGCTCGTCGATGAAGATGATAGCCGGTGCTTTGGTCCGAGCTTGCTTGAACAGGTCGCGTACACGCGCGGCGCCCAAGCGGCGCAGCATCAACATCCAGACGCCGAAGGAAGGCACGACCGGAATGGCCCAGGAGAGAATATCGCGCAGGAAAGTGCGGCCTGGCCCCTGACCGCCACACCCTTCTCTTGAAGCAGCCTGGCGAGATCGGGCTCGACGCGGGTGGTGATGAACATGGGCCGGCTGTCCACCGGCTCCTTGAACTTACCCGGAATGGAGCGGGTCAGAGGCAGCGACCTCGGCGATCTTGCCTTCGTTGAGATAAGTCTCGAACTGGCTGTACGGGATCTGGGCGACCTGAGTGGCGGTCGTGAAGAAGTACCGAAGCAGCATCAGGCCGAAGAATGCGGCGAGCCAGTACCAGATATGAAAACGTGTAGTCCTCTTGGGTTGTATCGCCATGGCTCCAGTTCCTTCGCCTGCCCGGCAGCGTGCAGCCGCCGTCGAGCGACAATCGCGATTCCCCACCGAACATGCTGGCAGAGGCCTGGCTCGCTCGCACCTCTGCTCGATGAGCCGACTGCCTGTCGATTCTGGCTTTCGCTAGAGGCCGAGCGAAAAGCCTTCGCGCACAGGATCGTCCGAGTCGAAGCGAAACCGTGCCTCGCCTGTCTGATAGGCACGGCCGCCGACTTCGACGATCACGGACTTGTGGCCACCAACCGGAAGCGCGGCGCGTACGATCTTGCCGCTGAAAAGGGCGCCGGTGCAGCTTTCAAAATAGCATTCCTCGCCAGGGTGGGCGACGCGGCGTGCTGCCGCCAGTGCCATCCGTGCAGTCACGCCGCTGCCAGTCGGACTGCGATCGACCTGGCGACCTGCGAAGATGCAGATATTCCGGCTCGGTTCGTTTCGCCCGTCACCGCCATCGGTAAGGATGGTGCCATAGAGGAAAGCGAGGTCCGGCTCGTCCGGGTGCTCGATCGAGATCGTTGACGCGGCCGCTCTGGCGACCTCCTCGCCTGCGTCGACGATAGCGCGCATCGCCGAACCTTTAAGGTCGAGACCGATCGAATCGGCTGCAAGCACGGCATAGAAGGCGCCACCATAGGCGATATCGACACTGACGGGGCCCCATGTCCGTGTCGCTGCAATGCGATCGAGCGCATAAGCGAAGGCCGGCACACTTTCAAAGCGCACCCTCCCATCGCCTCCTACCCTGGCGATCACCAAGCCGCACGGACATTGCAGGCGCACCACCGTGTCCGGCTCACCACGCGCCACGCGTCCGCTTTCGACCGCCCAGCGGGCCAGCGCAATGGTAGCGTGCCCGCACATGGTGCTGAAGCCCTCGTTGTGCATGAACAGCACGGCAAGATCGGCCTCGGGATGGTCAGGCTCGACCAGAAGCGCGCCATACATGCCATCATGGCCACGCGGCTCCAGCATCAGGCCACGCCTCAAGTGGTCGAAACGCTCCTTGGCTTCACGGCGTTTATCCAGCAGCGTCTTGCCCTGAAATGTCGGCCAACCGTCGACGACGATACGGGTCGGCTCGCCGCCTGTGTGCATCTCGACTGTCGACAGGATCACCCGAACACCTGGGGCAGAGCGACACCGATGCGCTCGTTCATCATCTCGATCGAGCCGTCTGTATAGGCGGCGATCTTGGCGCAGGCGAGATGGCGCGCCAGCGGATAGTCCGCGCGCAAGCCATTCGCCCCCATCGCCTGAATACAGTCGGCGATGCGGTGCAGCGCCATCTCAGTGGCGAACTTCTTGGCATGAGCCGCCGGCAACACGGCATCGCCACCTTCGTCGATCAGACGAGCCGCACGATAGGTGAGCAGCCGCGCCGCCTCGAGATCTGTCGCGGCGTCCACCAGCTTCCAGCGAACGCCCTGATGCTCAAGCACCGGCTTCCCGAAGGTCCTCCGCTGGCCAACGTAGCGCACCGCCGTTTCCAACGAGGACTGCAGCATGCCGCAACACATCGCGGCGACGTATGCGCGTGCACCGTTGATGCCGGCCAACGCCGCCTTGAACGCACGCCCCGGCGGATGCAGGACAGCTTCCTGCGGCACGAGGTAGTCCACCAAGCGAAAGCCACCGACGCCGATAGCATGCCCGCCGTGCAGCTCGACCGGCTTCTCGCGGTGAAATCCTGGGCGGGCGGCCTCGATGGCGAAACAGGCGATGCCACGATAGCCCCGGGCCTTGTCGGTCTGGGCGTAGACTACCGAAAGTCCCGCGATCACAGCATTGGTGATCCAAGCCTTGGCACCATTGAGCTTCCAGCCGTCTTCGACTTTCACCGCAGACATTTCGAGTGCGCCGAAATCGCTGCCGACACTAGGCTCGCTCAATCCAGCGCAACCGATCACCTGCCCCGCGATCATGCGCGGCAACAGGCGCGCAATGAGCGGCGCCTGACCATCGCGGGCCAAACGCGCAACGGCGTTGTGATGGTTGATCAGCGCGAAGGCAAAGGCGAAGTCGTGCTTGGCGATCTCCTCGAAGGCCCGCAGCTTGCACGAGAAGGAAAGTCCCTGTCCGCCGTGCTCTTTCGCCAATTCGATCGTATGCAGGTTGGCTCGGCAGGCTGCTTTGATGGTCTCGAGTGGATAATGGCGGTGCCACTCCCATCTAGCGGCGTTGGGAGCGACCTCATTTTCGGCAAATTCCGCAGCGCGCGCCACGACCGCGCGTTCCTCGAGGGTGAGGACTTCATCCAGCATCCGACAAGTATGGCACGGCCCGGGCAGACGTAGAGAAATTCATGGATCGTACACCTGCACTAATATTGCTTGCAGCTGCAAGGGCGCTCCCGCGACAAGGTCTTCATTGTAGCTGTCGCAACCGCATTTTTACCCAGCACAAGGAGGCGCTACCGCCGTTGAGCCGGGAGACCCGTGCCTTGCGGCAGCCCACGTGGTGCATGAGTTCGAGAATTTTGGGGACACCTTCGCCATCTGGATCATATTTTACGGCCTGCTCAAATGGCCGCTCCAGCAATGGACCTTGGGGGCAATCCCAGTCTAGAATAGACCTCAGGCGGGTGTAGCTCAGGGGTAGAGCGTCGGCTTCCCAAGCCGTAGGTCGCGGGTTCAAATCCCGTCGCCCGCTCCAGTTTTCACTGCAGGGCCGCCCTTCCTCCGAACTACAGGACGAAGTTACCGGCATGCAGGGTGAAAGCGCCCTGGAGGGCGATCTGGAAGTCGGCCGCGCCATTGCCGTTGACGTCGCCTTCCACGACGGTCTCTCCCGTCCCCGCGAGCTGGAAGAAGCGCAACTCGCCGGCCGTGCCGCTGAAGGCCGCCCCGCCGATGAAGGTGAAGGCGTTGTCGCCGCCGCCGCTCACCGCATCGATCGCCGACAGATCCACCAGGTCGTTGCCTTGCACGAAGTCGTTGATACGGTCGCGCTGGCCACCGACCACGCTGTCCGCCACGGTCAGGAACGCGAAGATGTCGTTGTTGGCCCCGCCGGCCATGATGTCGCGGCCAGCGCCGCCGGTGATCTGGTCGTCGCCCCCGCCGCCCTGCAGCGTGTCGTTGCCGGCGCCGCCTTCCAGCTGGTCGGCACCGCCCAAGCCGCTCAGCTGGTCCGAGCCAGACTGGCCCTGCATCAGGTTGGCCCCCGTCGTGCCCACGAACTGATCGTTGAAGTTGCCGCCCAGGATGTTCTCGAACCCAGACAACGTGTCGGTGCCGGCCGCATTGGTGTTCTGCGCCGCCGTGTTGGACATGTTCACGATGACCGCGCCGCCGAAGCCCGAATAGTCCAGCGTGTCGATGCCCGTGCCGCCGAGCAGCGTGTCGTTGCCCGCGCCACCCGCCACCAGGTCGTTGTCCGCACCGCCGTCGACCGTATCGCCGCTGCTGTCGCCGATCAGCACGTCGTCGCCGCCCAGACCGGAAATGATGTCAACCCCGGCGCCGCCATCGATCCGATTGGCGCCGCCGTTGCCAGTCAGCGTGTCGCCAAAGCTCGAGCCGACCAGGTTCTCGATGCTGACCAGCGTGTCCGAGCCCAGCCCGCCTCCGACCGCTTGCGCCCCGGCCGCCCCGAGGTCGACCGTCACGCCTCCGGTCGCATCCGAATAGTCGGCCGTGTCCGTGCCGCCACCGCCATTCAGCGCGTCGTTGCCCGTCCCGCCGCGCAGGACGTCGCTGCCAAGTCCACCGAGCAGGGCATCTTGCCCGCCATGACCGAAGAGGGTGTCGGCGCCGCCGAGACCGGATAGCGTATCGTCGAAATCCCCGCCCGCCAGCGTCTGCGCTGCATTCGTCCCGACACGGTTCACGCTCGTATCAGGCAACCGGCCATAGATGACGTTTGCAGCACCCGAGTTGGTGCCGTTGGGGTCAGCAAACGGAGAACTGATGATAAGGTCCGAAACACCATCGTTGTTGAGATCACCGGCTGAGGCAACCCATCGGCCGCTGCGGTCGCCGGCCGCCCTGCCGCTGATCTTGAATCCAGTGGTGCCGTCGAGGGTCGACAAGTCCAGGTCAGCGGGAAATCCCGAAGCTCTTCCGAATACCACATAACTGGCCCCGGACAGGTTCCTCCCGTGCGGGTCGGCCGAATAGGCACCGATGATCAGATCGGCAAAGCCGTCGCCATTGACGTCCCCTGCGGCTGCCACGGAGGCACCGCTGTGGTCACCAGCGAATTCGCCGATGATCCGGAAGCCGTTCTCGCCATCGAGGCTGCTCAGATCCAGATCGGCCGCAAAGCCCGATGGCTTGCCGAACACCACATAGGTCGCGCCGGCGTCGGTGCGCCCCAGCGGATCGGCCAGATAAGCGCCAACGATGACGTCGTTGAAGCCATCGCCGTTGATGTCTCCTGCCGAGGCCACGGATATTCCGCTGCGATCACCGGCCAGTTCACCGCTGATACGAAAGCCGTTGTCGCCGTCAAGGGCACTGAGGTCCAATTCTGCCGGAAAGCCGGACTGCTTTCCGAAGACCACATAGCTCGCACCGGCTTCGCTACGCCCGCGTGGATCGGCCAAGTAGGCGCCGACAATAAGGTCGTCAAAGCCGTCGCCGTTCACGTCGCCGGCGGAGGCGACCGAGAAGCCGCTGCGATCGTCTGCGGCCTCGCCGCTGATCTGAAAACCGTTGCTGCCGTTCAAGCTCGACAATTCCAGCACCGGTGAAGCTGCAGAAGCATGGCCGAACACGATGTAGCTGGCGCCCGATTGAGCAGCTCCGTTCGCATCGGCATCATAGGCGCCAACGATGAGATCCGTGAAGCCGTCGCCGTTGATATCGCCGGCCGAGGCAACCGACCGTCCGGACCGATCGCCCACTGCTTCTCCACTGATCTGAAAGCCGTTGCTGCCGTCGAGCGCCGAAAGGTTCAGCTCGGAAAGGCCTGAGGCCTTGCCAAAGACGACATAGCTCGCCCCCGAGAAGTTTCCATGCGGATCCGCACCGACCGCGCCCAGCACAACGTCGTCGAAGCCATCGCCGTTGAAGTCGCCTGCCGACGCGACCGACAGCCCCAGGAAGTCGTTCACCGCTTCGCCGTCTATTCGGAAACCACTGCCGCCGAGGTTCGACAATTCCACGGGCTGAGCAAAACCGGAAGCCGAACCGAGCAGGACATAACCGGCTCCGGAGAAAGAGATTCCGTTGGGACTTGCCGGATGGCTACCCACAATCAAATCGAGAAAGCCATCGCCGTTGAAATCACCGGCCGACGTACCGGGAAATCCGCCAGCGTAGTGCGCCGCCTCTCCGTTGATCTGAAAACCGTCGCCGTCCGAAATTCCGGACAGGTCGATATTGGCCGGATACTGCGCCATCCATCACCTTGGACTTCAGCCCGGCCCTGTTGCGACCATCAGGCGGCAGCGTGTCACTGCCGCACTCTTTGCCGATGGCCCTTGAGTGGACTACAGGACGAAGTCTCCCGCGTTGAAGTTATAGGTTCCCTGAAATGCGACCTGGAAATCGGCGGCACCGTTGCCGTCGACATCGCCTTCGATGACGGTCTGTCCCGGTCCCGCAAGCTGGAAGAAGCGCAGCTCGCCGGCCGTGCCGCTGAAGGCCGCCCCGCCGATGAAGGTGAAGGCGTTGTCGCCGCCGCCGCTCACCGCATCGATCGCCGACAGATCCACCAGGTCGTTGCCTTGCAC
>Ga0081455_10000709_pt1 | contig 43256 bp, 36 predicted proteins | sample TabmetS3T2R1_FD_70207 | JGI IMG/M metagenome (GOLD analysis project Ga0081455, IMG submission 70207) | Tabebuia heterophylla rhizosphere microbial communities from the University of Puerto Rico - S3T2R1 | ecosystem: Host-associated > Plants > Roots > Rhizosphere ... | reverse complement strand
GGCCAGCTTCGGTCAGCCGTACGGACTCTGCTTCCACTACGTGAAGGTGGAGGGCGGCGAGTTCGTGCCCGTCACCGACGGCGAGGCCTTCTGCGGCGAAGTCATCGACTAGTCGTGGCGTCAGGAGGGGCTTCCCCGTGAAGGTCCTGATCGTCTCGGGGCTGGTCTTCGGCGGCATCTACGCCATCGCCTCGCTGGGCCTCGTCCTGACCTACGTCTCCTCCCGCATCTTCAACTTCGCCCAGGGGGCGCTGGCGTTCTTCATCGCCCTGCTCTTCTATGAGCTCAACACCGAGCGGGGCTGGTCGACGTGGAGCGCTGGCCTCGTCTCGGTCGGGTTCGTGGCGCCGCTCCTCGGGCTGGTGCTGTGGGCGGTCCTGTTCCGGCGACTGACCGCCGCGCCGACAACCGTCCAGCTGGTGGCCACGATCGGGCTGTCCGTCGCCATCCCGCCCATCGCCAAGACCCTGTTCATCGCCGAGGAACCGGCGCTTCCGCCGGGGTTCTTCACGGCGCCGGTCCCGGAGGTCGACGTCCTCGGCGTCACCCTCAACGCCAACCAGATCGCGGTCTTCGTCAGCGCCGTGGTCGTCGGCCTGGCGCTGGCGGCGATGCTGCGGTTCACGATGTTCGGGCTGACCGTGCGGGGGGTGGTGGACCACCGCCCCCTGGCATCGGTCATGGGCATCAATCCGGGGGTGGTCACCGCCGCCGCCTGGATGATCGGCACGACGATGGCGGGGCTGGCCGGGGTGCTGCTCACGCCCGTGCTCGGCCTCAACGAGGTCTCGTTCAGTGTGCTGCTGATCTCGTCGTTCGCCGCGGTCGTCATCGGCCGCCTCACGAGCCTCCCGTGGACGTTCGTCGGGGCGATCGGCCTGGGTCTGGCGCAGACGCTCGTCACGAAGGTGCTGCCCGATTCGGGCTGGCTGGCCCGTGCGGCGCGGCCGAGCATTCCGTTCGTCGTGATGATCGTGTTCCTGGTCGCGTACGGCCTGCGCCAGCACCGGCGGGGCGGCGAGGAGGCGCCCACCACGGCGCTGCTGACCCGGACGGCGGACGCCGGCGCGGGACAGCGCTACGCCCGCGTGGCCGTCGGGGTCGTGCTGGTCGCCACCGCGTTCGCGATCCCCTACCTGCTGACGTCGTTCTGGCTGGGGGTGGTGGCCTCCGGCGTCGCCGTCTCCGTCGCGATGCTGTCGCTGGTCCTGGTCACCGGCGAGGGTGGGATGATCTCGCTCTGCCAGATCTCGTTCGCCGGCATCGGGGCCATGGGGGCGGCGCAGCTCACGGAGTTCTACGGCTGGTCGGCGACCCCGGCCATCCTGGTGGCGGCGCTGGGCGCGGTGCCGTTCGGCGTGCTCGTGGCCATCCTGGGGCTGCGCCTGGGCGAGCTCTACCTGGCCCTGGCGACGCTCAGCTTCGCGGTGCTGGCGGACAGCGCGCTGTTCTCCATCGACCGCATCGACAACCTCCACGCCGGCCAGTTCCTGCCGCGGCCGTCGCTGTTCGGCTTCGAGTTCGACACCGACTTCCGCTTCTACTTCCTCGCGCTCGGTGTGTTCCTCGTGGCGGCCGTGCTCGTCCTGAACGTGCGCCGCTCCACCACCGGGCTGACGTTGGCGGCCATCCGGTCGTCCGAGCTGGCGGCCCGGACGATCGGCGTTGCGACCGAGCGGTCCAAGGTGGCGACGTTCGCCATCGGGGCGTTCATCGCCGGCGTCGGCGGCGGCCTGATGGCCAGCTTCTCGGGCCGGGCGACGCCGGCCTCGTTCAACGCGCTCATCGGCATCGTGTGGCTGGCCGTCGTGGTGACCTGGGGCCTGCGCAGCGTGGTCGGCGCCCTGCTGGCCGGCGTGGCGTTCTCGCTGTTCCCCGCGCTGTTCAGCGCCTACGTGCCCGACACGTACGCCGAGGTGCCGGTGATGCTGTTCGGCCTCGGCGCCATCATGGTCGCCAGGGAGCCGCGGGGCATCGTCGCCCAGACCGTCGACCACTGGCGCCACATCCTGCGGCTCGACCGGCGGCGCCGGGGCGAGGACGAGGCGGTGGAGGTCGAGCCCTCCGCACAGGCGGCGTGAGGGTGGCCGCGGCTGCGATGCAGACCAACGGCCGGGGCGAGCCGGAGCCGCCGCTGCTCGAGGCTTGCGGCGTGACGGTGCGCTTCGGCGGGCTGGCGGCGCTCGACGACGTCAGCATCCGCGTCGAGCCGGGGCGCATCCTCGGGGTCGTGGGCCCGAACGGCGCCGGCAAGACCACGCTCTTCGGCGTGCTGTCGGGGCTGCTCCAGCCGTCGCCCGGAGAGGTGCTGATCGAGGGCCAGCGGGTGACGCACCTGCCGCCGCAGGAGCGAGCCCGCCGCGGCCTGGCGCGCACGTTCCAGCGGGCGCACCTGTTCGCGGAGCTCACCGTCAGGGAGCACCTGGAGCTCACGTACCGCTGGCTGCACGGCCGGCAGAGCTACCTGCGCGACCTCGTCGGGCTCGGCGCGCGCGTGCGCGAGGACGGCGAGCGGGAGCGGGTGGACCGGCTGCTGCAGAGCCTGGGACTGACGCAAGTCCAGCATCAGCCGGCGAACTCGCTGCCCCTCAGCACCGCGCGGCTCGTCGAGGTGGGTCGCGCACTGGCGGGCACGCCCAAGGTCGTGCTGTTCGACGAGCCGTCGTCGGGCCTCGACAGCCGCGAGACCGAGCAGCTGGCGTCGGTCCTGCTGCGGGCCTGCCAGGACGAGGGCGTGGCGCTCGTGCTGGTCGAGCACGACTTCGAGCTCGTCCTCGGCCTGTCGGACCGGGTCGACGTGCTCGACTTCGGCCGCCTGATCGCCTCGGGGACGCCGGCCGAGATCCGCGCGGATCCTGCGGTCCAGGCCGCCTACATCGGCACGGAGCGGGTCGGGTGACCGACGCCGTGCCGTTCCTGTCCGTCGAGGACCTCGACGTCGACTACGGCGCATCCCGGGTGCTGTTCGGCGTGTCACTGGAGGTCCCGCGGGGATCGGTCGTCGCGGTGCTGGGGGCGAACGGCGCCGGGAAGTCCACGCTGGCGGGCGCCATCTCCGGCCTGGTGGGCCCGTCGGCCGGCCGCATCACCCTGGACGGCCGCGACGTCACCTCGTGGCCGGCGCACCGCGTGGCCCGCGCCGGCGTGACCCACGTGCTCGAAGGGCGCGGGATCTTCCCCGGGCTGTCGGTGGCCGAGAACCTGCGGCTCTCCGTCAGCCGGACGGTCCCCAAGGCCGAGCGGTCCGCGGCGATCGCCAAGGCGCTCGAGCTGTTCCCGGTGCTGGCGGAGCGCCGACGCCAGGCGGCGGCCACGCTCTCGGGCGGCGAACGCCAGATGCTGGCGCTCGCCAGGGTGCTCGCGGCGCCGCCGCGCCTGCTGGTCGCCGACGAGCTGTCCCTCGGGTTGGCACCGAAGTTGGTGGCGTCGACGTTCGAGGTGGTGGCGCGCGCCAAGGCCGCCGGCGTCACCATCGTGCTCATCGAGCAGTTCATCGAGCGGGCGCTGGAGCTGGCCGACGTCGCCCTCATCCTCCGCCGAGGCCGGGTCGTGTGGTCCGGTCCCGCCGACGGGGTGGGCGCAGACCTGCTCGACCACTACCTCGGCGTCGACGAGACTGCGGTGGCCGCCGCGGTCGGCGAGGAGATCACATGACCGCAACTGAGACCGCACCCACCGACACGACGAACGTCGAGCGCTACCTCGCCTGCATGGCGGCCCACGACTGGGACGGCCTGGCGGCGACGATCGCCGACGACGGGCTGGTCCGCGACGGGCCGTTCTGCGACGTGGTGGAGGGCAAGCAGGCGTACGTCGACTTCCTGCGGGGGATCATCCCGTCGCTGCGTGGCTACGAGCTGGCGGTCGGCCGGGTCACGCACGCGTCGGACCGGCTGTCGTACGTGGAGCTCAGCGAGACGTTCGACGTGGACGGCACGCCGACCACCTATCCCGAGTGCATCGTGTTCGAACGCGACGCCGCCGGCCTGATCCGCCACGTCAGCGTGTTCATCAAGCAGCCCGGGGGCGACGCGCCGGTCGAGGGGGGACGCGCGACCTGAGGTGCGCGCCGCCGCCGACCCGCCCACGGTCCTGAACCACCTCGGCGGCGACGCCGCGAAGCGGATCGCCGCCGCCGTCCCCGACGCGCGGGTGGTGGACGTGCCCGCGGACGGACCCGTCCGCGACGGCCTGGAGGGCGAGGTCCTGCTCACGCTCCCGTGGGGCACGCCCAACCTCGCCGACGTGGTGGTCCGGGGGGTCCGCTGGGTCCACTCGCTGTCGACGGGCGTCGACAGGTTCCCCATCGACGTCCTCCCCGACGACGTGTGCCTCACGTGCAGCCGCGGCGCCAGCGCCGTGCCCATCGCCGAGTTCGTGCTGGCGGCCATGCTGGCGTTCGAGAAGCAGGTGCCGGACGTGTGGGTGCGGGAGCCGCCGAAGCGGTGGGCCATGGCCGAGCTCGGCGGGCTCGAGGGGCGGACGCTGGGGCTGATCGGCGCCGGCGGCATCGCCACCGAGGTGGCGCGGCGGGCGCTCGCATTCGGCATGCGGGTGTCCTTCGTGCGGCGCACCGATGCCCTGTCGCCGCTGCCCGCGATGCAACGGCGCAGCCTCCCGGACGTGCTGGCGGCCGCCGACCACCTGGTCGTCGCGGCGCCGTCGACCCCGGCGACGCGGCACCTCCTCGGCGCCGAGGCCCTTGCCGGCATCAAGCCCGGCGTCCACGTGGTCAACGTGAGCCGGGGCAGCCTGATCGACCAGGCGGCGCTGATCGAGGCGCTCGACGACGGCCGGGTCGCCCGGGCCACGCTCGACGTGGCCGACCCCGAGCCCCTGCCGAGCGGCCACCCGCTCTACGCCCACCCGCGCGTGCGCCTCAGCCCGCACGTCTCGTGGTCGGCGCCGGGGGCGCTGGGCCGGCTCCTCGACCGGTTCATCGACAACCTGCGCGCGTACGTCGCGGGCGAGCCGCTGACCGGCGTCGTGGACCGCGTGGCCGGCTACTGACCGGGAGGAACGGCGATGGGCGAGCACGATCCCGACGAGGTGGAGCGGGCGTTCCGGCACCTGTGGCGGGTCGGCCCGGTGGGGGAGGACTGGGGCGCGCAGGCGGACCTGTACACCGACGACGCCGTCTACATCGACCACTACTACGGCCGCAAGACCCCCGCCGAGTTCCGGACCTGGTGCACGCAGCTCATGAACGACGAGTTCCCGGAGCTCTACACCGTGTACGAGTGGCACGTCGTCGACGGGAACCGGGTGGTGGTGCACATGCAGAACCGGCGCGACAACCCCGAACCGGGCGGGCGGCCGTTCGACTTCCCGGGGATCACCGTCTACGCGTACGCCGGCGGCGGACTCTGGTCGTACGAGATGGACTACTGGGGGATGGCCGCGGCGACCGCCGCCGGCCGCGCCTACCGCGACGCCGCCGCCCGCTTCGACGCCGGGCACCCGCAGAGGCGGTCGCGGCGGAACTGGCCCACCGATCCCGCCTGGGCGCATCCGTAACCCCTTGCGTCAGCGGCCCTGCCAGACCGGGGGGCGCTTCTCGGCGAACGCCCGCGGGCCCTCCTTCGCGTCCTCGGTCGCGAACACGCGGTCGGTGTGGCGGGCCTCGTTGTCGAACGCCTCGTCGAGGTCGAGCGACATGCCCTCGATGGCCGACTGCTTGGTGGCGAACACGGCCAGCGGGGCGTTCTCGGCGATGCGCCGCGCGTAGTCGTGGGCCACGGGCATGAGCTCGTCGGCGGGGACGACGCGATTCAGGATCCCCATGGCCAGCGCCCGCTCGGCGTCGATCATGTCGGCGGTCAGCAGCAGTTCCATGGCGTGCGGGTAGGCGATCTGGCGCAGCAGCCGGACCGTGGTGCCACCCCCGGCGAACAGGCCCCGCTTGGGCTCCATCACCGCGAACCGGGCATCGGGCGTGGCCACCCGGATGTCGGTCGAACCGAGCATCTCCATCCCGCCGGCCACGCACACGCCGTTCACTGCCGCGATGATCGGCTTGTAGATGGGGAACCGGTGCAGGACGGCGTGGAGCGCGTCCATGCGATCCCAGCCGTCGGGGCGGTCGAGGGTGCCCGTCAGCTCGGGGATGAAGCTCTTGAGGTCGGCGCCGGTGCAGAAGGCCCTGCCCGTGCCGGTGACCACCGCCACCCACGCCGACTCGTCGTCGCGGAACCGCGTCCACGCGGCCAGCAGGTCGCGGAAGTGGTCCATGTCGAGGGAGTTGTGGGCCTCGGGCCGGTTGATCGTGATGGTGACGACGTGACCGTCCTGCCCGTAGTCGATCGTCATGGCCGGTCCTCGGGGCGACCCGCCGACCGGTTCGCCTTGAGGACGGCCGCCTCGGGCATGATCGGCTCGGAGGCGAGGGGGCCCTCGGCGGCGGCCCGCAGCACGATCTCCGGCAGCACGACGCTGGGGTCGAGGCGATCGAGGAAGGCGATGACGTCGGCCACGTCGCTCGACCGGAGCACGTGCATGGGGAACGTCACCCGGTCGAGCATCGGGGTGTCGACCGGAGCGGGGGCGACGACGTGGACGTTGATGCCGTCGCGGGCCACCTCGGCGGCCAGCGACTGGGCGAAGGCGTTCATGCCGGCCTTGGATGCCGAGTACGCCGAGCGTCCCTTCATGCCCTGGAACCCGGCGGTCGAGGAGACGAAGACGATCCGGCCGCCGGGGGGCATCTTCGGCAGCACGGCTGCGGTCGCCACGAACGCCGAGCGCAGGTTGGCCCGGATCACGCGGTCGAACGTCTCGGGCGCCTCCTTGCGCACGAAGGTGCCGTCGAGGATGCCGGCGGCGTGCACGAGGAAGTCGACGTGGTCGACGGCGGCGACCACGGCGGCGAACTGGTCCTCGTCGGAGCAGTCGGCGGCGACCCAGCGGGCGCCCAGCTTGCCGGCCGCCTCCCGCAGCGGTTCGGGCCGGCGGGCGGTCAGCACCACGTCGTAGCCCGCGGCCGCCAGCGCCTCACCGCATGCGAAGCCGATGCTGCCGCTCCCCCCGGTGACGACCGCCACCTTGCTCAATGTTCCTCCTGTCACCCGTCGCGGGCGGCACGCGCGGTTGCCCCGGCGCCGAACAGGCTGTCGAACCCAGTGTGGTCGATGGCGGCCATCAGCTGCTCGGTGGTGGCCTCGAGCCCCGCCCACAGCCGGAGGGGCGGCTGTGCGTGGCGGCTGAGGATCGACAGGTCGTGCTCGTCGCAGAAGCCGAGGGCGCCGTGGAGCTGGTGGCACGTGCGCAGCACGTCGCGCGCGCTCTCGAGCGCGTGCGCCCGGAGGGCCAGGGCGTCCACCAGCCGGTCGAGCGGCGCCGCCCACAGCCGCCAGAGCGTGAAGTGGGCCAGCTCCCGCAGCGACTGGACGGCGACCGTGGCGTCGGCGATCTGGAACTGCACCGCCTGGAAGCGGGCAAGCGGGCCGCCGAACTGCTGGCGCGTGTTCACGTGCTCGACCGCGAGCTCCAGCGCCCGCTCGAGGGTGCCGAGCGTCTGCCAGGCGGCCAGCGTGACCAGCATCGGCACGTCGACAGTGTCACCTTGGTCCGGGCGGACCGTCGTGGCCATGTCGACCACGAACGGGCCCAGCTCGGTCCCGAGCGGCGGCCCCTCGGGGCGTCCGTCCCAGGCCCTGCCGTCGATGGCGGCCAGCCGCCAGCGCGGGAACAGGTCGCCGTGATCGGCGCGGGGCAGGAGGGGATCGATGATCGCCGCCGGCGGCCGGTCCCCGCCCCCGGACTCGAGGACCGCGGTCACGGGGTAGGGCAGCGCGCAGCGCCCGGCGACCCGGCAGAGCTCTCCGCCGGCCAGCGCGGTGTCGAGGTCGTCGGCCACCTGCAGGTCGAGCGCCCCGAGCGACCGGAGCAGGGGAGCGACCACCTCGCTGCGGGTGACGGGCCGCTCCTCGGCCCGCCGGGCCAGGTCCACGCCGCCCGCATCCGTGAAGGCCCGCTCGGCCGCGGCCCCGAAGTCGCTCGCGACGTCGGGCAGCTCGAGGTTCATCGGGCCTCGCCCGCCAGCGCCGCGCGGGCCACGAGCATTCGCTGGATCTCGATCGTGCCCGACGCGACGGTCGCCGCCTGCGCGTAGCGCCAGTGATCCTCCACGGCGCCGTGGAGCACCGGATGCCGTGTCTGCCCATCGTCGACCGCCTGGGCGGCGAGTGCCTCGAGCAGCACCTCCGCCACCTCCTGGTCGCAGAGCGTGGCGGCGACCCGGGCGACGCTGGCGTCGGCGTCGTCCACGATGCCCTTGGCCTGGGCGTCGACCACCCGATAGGCGAGGACCATCGCCGCCCGGGCGTGCACCCGCGCCCGGGTCCAGCGGGCCCGCAGGGCTTCGGGGAGCTCGGCCCAGCGCCCGCCGAGGGCGTCGCGCAGCAGGACGAGCAGCCGGTCGCAGCGGGCGTACCGGGCGATGCCGATCCGCTCGAACTTGAGCGCCTCCCGGATCACGGTCCATCCGTGGTCCACTTGGCCGAGCACGTCGTCGGGCCCGACGCTGACCTCGTCGAGGAACAGCTCGTTGAGGTGGTGGGGGCCCAGCAGGTTGGGGATCGGCCGCACGGTGATGCCCTGGCTCTCCATCGGCACCAGGAACATGGTGATGCCCTCGTGCTTGGCCCCCTTGACCGCGGTGCGGGCGGCGAGGATGCACCACTGCGCCATGAGCGCGTAGGAGGTCCAGACCTTCTGCCCGGTGATCCGCCAGCCGCCGGCCGGGTCGGGCGTGGCCCTGGTGGCGAGCGACGCCAGGTCGGAGCCGGCGTCCGGCTCGCTGAAGCCCTGGCACCAGATGACGTCGCCGGCGGCGATCGCGGGGAGGTGCAGCGCCTGCTGCTCGGGCGTGCCGAAGCGCATGATCGCGGGGCCGACCCAGTTGATGCCCATGTACTGCGGTCCGCGCGGTTCATGGTGCGCCCACATCTCCTCGCGCACCACCGTCTGCTCCCACACCGAGCCGCCGCCGCCCCCGTACTCGGCGGGCCAGGCCTTGGCCAGCAGGCCCTCGGTCGCCAGCAGCTTGCAGAACCGCTGGGTGATGGCAAGATCCTCGGGATCGTCCGTGAAGGCACCCAGGAATCCCTCGGGCAGGTGCTCCTCGATCAGCCGACGCAGCCGCAGCCGCAGGCCCTCAGCCTGCTCACCCAGGTCGTAGTCCATGCGGCTCCGCCCCCTAGCGGTGCGATCCGGCGACAGCTCGTGGATCCGCCCTCTCGTCGACCGCCAGTCTACCTAACTTCAGTATCATACATAAGATAGTCTCGCCCAGGGGGAGTGGTGGCAAGCAAGTCGCAAGCCCGTGCGGCGAGCAAGGAGGCGTGACATGGGGGGATCGGCCGGCGCGACGGCCGGCGGGACGCCGGCACTGGACGCGGCACGGCGGATGTCGCACGGCGAGCAGCTGGCACGCATCGCCCGGAAGTACCCGGATCGGGTCGCGTTCGTGTGGGGCGACGACGCCCGGACCTTCCGCGAGGTGGACGCGCGCGTCAACCGCCTGGCGCGCGGGCTCGCCGCCCGGGGCGTCACCCAGGGCGACCGGGTCGCCGTCCTCATGGGCAACAGCATCGAGATGGTCGAGGCGGTCTTCGCCGGGTGGCGGCTCGGGGCGGTCGTGGTGCCGGTCAACTTCCGGCTCGTGGCGCCGGAGGTCGAGTACGTCCTGGCCGATTCCGGCGCCCGGGCCATCGTCGTCGACCAGGCGCTGTCGCATCTCGTGGATGCGGTCCGGCCGTCGCTGGTGGCTCTCGAGGCCGTCGTGGTGGTCGGCGGAGCGGCGGAGGGGCCGGGCGCCGGAGGGCCCGGGGTCGAGCGCTACGAGGACCTGCTGGCCGGGGAGTCCGACGCCGACCTCGGGATCGACGTGCCGGAGCACGCGCCGGCGCTGATCATGTACACGTCGGGGACCACCGGCCGGCCCAAGGGCGCCGTGCTCACGCACTTCAACGTGGTGATGCAGACGCTCAACTCGATGATCCAGCAGGGCATCGAGGGCTCCGACGACGTCTGGTACGCCAACCTGCCGCTGTTCCACATCGGTGGCCTGGTGGGCATCCTGCCGTACGTCATGGCGGGCGGATGCTCGGTGATCGTGCCGTCCGGGCAGTTCGACGCCAAGGCCGCCGTGGACGATCTCGAGCGCTACGGGGTGACCGGGTGCGTCTTCGTGGGGATGCAGTGGGACGAGGTGTGCGACGCCGCGTTGGCGTCGAACGACCGTGACCTGCGGCTCCGGCGGGTGTCCTGGGGGGCGGCCAACACCCCGGTCCACGTGCTCGAGAAGATGAGCAAGACGCTTCCCGGCGTGCCGATCTTCAGCTTCTTCGGGCAGACGGAGATGAGCCCGGTGACGTGCGTGCTGCACGCCGAGGACGCCGAGCGCAAGCGGGGCTCGGTCGGCAAGCCCGTGATCAACGTCGAGGCCCGCATCGTCGACGCGGAGATGAACGACGTGGCCCCGGGCGAGGTCGGGGAGATCGTCTACCGGGGCCCCACCGTCATGCAGGGCTACTGGAACATGCCCGAGGCCAACGCCGAGGCCGTCGCCGGGGGCTGGTTCCACTCGGGCGACCTGTGCCGCATGGACGACGAGGGCTACATCTACGTGGTCGACCGGCGCCACGACATGATCATCTCGGGCGGCGAGAACATCTACTGCCCGGAGGTCGAGGCGGCCATCTCGGCCCATCCCGGCGTCGCCGAGGCCGCGGTGATCGGCGTGCCCCACCCCCGCTGGGGGGAGACGCCGCGCGCGGTGGTGGTCGCCGCCGACCCGGCCGCCCCGCCGACCGAGGACGAGATCATCGCGTGGTGCCGGGAGCGGCTCGCCTCCTACAAGAAGCCGACGTCGGTCGTCGTGGTCGACGCCCTGCCCCGGAACGCGACGGGCAAGGTGGTGAAGCCGGCGCTGCGCGAGCAGTACGGCTCGTGACTGTGACCTGGATCCGCGCTTGACCTCGACCGACCTTTCTTCCTAAACATACATAGGATGGGAGTTGTCGAGAGGTTCCTCGAGAACTACGCCGCCCGCGACTGGGACGGCTTGGCGGAGTGCTTCTCGGAGCAGGGGTTCGAGCGCGTCGGGCCCTACGTCGACGTCATCTCGAGCGCCGCTGAGTACCTCGACTTCCTGCGGCGCGTCGTGCCGATCCTCCAGGAGGGCTACGCCCTGGTTCCCAACCGCATCGTCTACGTCGACGACCACCTGGCCCTCGCGGAGCTCACGGAGCGCCTGCCGATCGACGGGACGCTGACCGACATCCCCGAGGCGATCGTCTTCGGGCTCGACGGCCGCGGCAAGATCAACCACATGCGCCTGTACCTGCAGCAGCCGGGTGGGACCCCGCCCGTCGGCGGCAAGGACGCCGTGGGCCGCCAGGACCCGTGAGCGCGGCTCGCACCCCGGTGATCGTCGGGATCGGGCTGAGCGACGGCCCGGTGGCGCCGCACCTCGACGCGGTCCAGCACCACGTCGTGGCGCTGCGCCGGGCGCTCGAGGACTCGGGCGTCCGCAAGGCCGACATCGACGGCTACTGCTGCGCGGGCGCCGGCAAGTCGACCTCCGACCCCGACGACCTCGCCCCCATGGCCGAGTACCTGGGCATCGAGCACCGCTGGCTCGACGGCACCATGGTGGGCGGGTCGAGCTTCGAGTTCTTCGCGCAGCACGCCGCCGGCGCCATCCGCGACGGCCAGTGCGACACGGTGCTCATGACGTACGGCTCGGACCTGCTGTCGCGCCAGGGCCGCACGCTCGGGAGCAAGGGCCACTTCGGCCGGTCGGCCCGGGTGCCCGGGCCGGCGCAGTACGAGGCCCCGTACGGCAACGTGCTGATCGGCGCCTACGCCATGGCGGCGCAGCGGCACATGCACGAGTACGGGACGACGCCCGAGCAGCTGGCCGAGATCGCGGTCGCCGTGCGGGAGCACGCGGCCCTCAACCCGGACGCCCTCTACCGCGACCCGATCACGGTGGACGACGTGGTGTCGTCGCGCATGATCGCCGACCCGCTGCACAAGCTCGACTGCTGCGTGATCTCCGACGGCGGCGGGGCCGTCATCATGACGACCGCCGAGCGCGCCCGCGACCTGCGGCAGCCGCCGGTGTTCGTGCTGGGGACCGCGGGCGCCCAGACCCACTGGCAGATCAGCGAGATGCCCGACTTCACGGCCACGGGGGCCGCGGCCGCCGGGGCGGAGGCCTTCCGCCGGGCCGGGGTCACCCCCGCCGACATCGACACGGTGCAGCTCTACGACAGCTTCACGATCACCGTGCTGCTGCTGCTGGAGGACCTCGGGTTCTGCCCGAAGGGCGAGGGCGGGCGGTTCGTGGCGAGCGGCGCGCTCCGGTTGGGGGGCAAGCTGCCGCTGAACACCGACGGCGGCGGGCTCAGCTGCACCCATCCGGGCATGCGGGGGATCTTCCTGCTCATCGAGGCCGTGCGCCAGCTCCGCCGCCAGGCCGGGCCGGCGCAGGTGCCGGACGCGTCGCTGGCCCTGGCCTGCGGCTCGGGCGGCTGGTTGTCCTGCATCGGCACCACGATCCTCGGGCGCGACGCGCCGTGAACCCCGACCCCGCCGGCGGCACCACCGACGACGTCGCCGCGTCCCTCGGCCGGCGGCCCCTGCCCCTGCCGGACAACGTCTCCGGGCCGTACTGGGAGGCGGCTGCTCGCGGCGAGGTGCTGTACCAGGAGTGCCCGGCCTGCGGCCACCGCCAGCTCTACCCGCGGGCGCTGTGCACGGCGTGCGCCGTGGAGCCCGAATGGCGCCGGGCGAGCGGCCGCGGCTCGGTCCACACCTTCACGGTCATCCGCCAGAACTGGGCCGAGCCGTTCCGCGAGCTGGCACCGTACGTCGTCGCCATCGTGGAGCTGGAGGAGGGACCGCGCATGATGACCAACGTCACCGGCTGCGCCCCCGAGGACGTCCACATCGGCATGCCGGTCGAGGCGTACACGATCGCGGTCGAAGAGGGGCTGGGCGTGCCGTTCTGGCGGCCGGCATCGATCGACTGAGCGGTGGATTTCGACGACTCACCGGACGAGGCGGAGTTCCGGGCCCGGGCCCGGGCGTGGCTCGACGCCAACGCCCCCCGGCGAGGCGGGCCCGGCGACTTCGCATCCGACACCGCCCACGACGACGACTTCGTCAAGGCCTGCAAGGCCTGGCAGGGCCGGCTGCACGACGGCGGTTGGGCGGGCGTCACCTGGCCCGTCGAGTACGGGGGCCGGGGCCTCGGGCCCGCCTGCGAGCAGATCTTCCACGACGAGCAGGGCGCCTACGGCGTGTCCAGCGCCATGTTCGCGGTCGGCATCGGCATGGCGGGGCCGACGATCATCGAGCACGGCACGGAGCGCCAGAAGGCCCGGTTCCTGCCCGCGCTGCTCCGCGGCGACGAGGTGTGGTGCCAGCTGTTCAGCGAGCCGGGCGCCGGGTCCGACCTCGCCGGCATCGGCACGCGGGCGGAGCGCGACCCGAACGGCGGCGGCTGGGTCGTCAACGGCCAGAAGGTGTGGACGTCCTACGCCCGCCACAGCGACTTCGGCATCCTGCTCGCCCGCACCCACCCCGACCGCCCGAAGCACCGGGGGATCACCTACTTCCTGCTGGACATGTCCGCGCCCGGCATCGAGGTGCGCCCGATCCCCCAGATGAACGGGTCGGCCGAGTTCAACGAGGTGTTCCTCAGCGATGTGCGCGTCCCCGACGACCGGGTCCTCGGGGCGCCGGGGGAGGGCTGGCGGGTGGCGATGTCGACGCTCGCCACCGAGCGCGGCCTCGTCGGCACCGACTGGCCGGGCTTCGCCGAGGTGCTCGGCGCCGCCCGGGCCCGCGGGCTCGACCGCGACCCGGTCACGCGGCAGCGGCTGGCGGAGGTGTACACGGGCGAGCAGCTCCTGCGCTTCCTCGGCTACCGCGCCAAGACGGCGCTCGGGCGGGGCGAGCCCCTCGGCCCGCTGGCGTCGTCCATCAACCTGCTCTTCGCGAGCCACCTGAAGCGGACCGGTGACGTCGTGCTGTCGGTCCTCGGGGCGGACGGCCTGGTCCGCACGGTCGGCGGCGCCGGCGTCGACGCAGGCGCTGACCGCAGCGCCGACTGGGTGTTCCTGTTCCTCACGTGGCCGTGCGTCCGCATCGCCAGCGGCACGGACGAGATCCAGCGCAACATCCTGGGCGAGCGGGCCCTCGGGCTGCCCCCGGAGCCCCGGGTCGACAAGGACGTGCCGTTCCGCGACCTCGACAGCCGTACGGCTGCGCCGTAGGCTGAATCTTACATAAGATAGGGACATTGGGGCGGGGTCCGGCGTCCAAGGGGAGGGGCAGCCATGCTCGACGTGGTCATCCGCGGCGGGACCATCGTGGATGGGAGCGGCGAGCCCGGGAGGCCAGGCGACCTGGGGATCAGGGACGGCCGCGTCGTCGCCCTCGGCCGGGTCGACGAGCCCGCCGGCCGGACCATCGACGCAGAGGGCCACGTGGTCGCACCGGGCTTCGTCGACCTCCACACCCACTACGACGCCCAGCTGTTCTGGGACCCGCACCTCACCCCGTCGCCGCTCCACGGCGTCACCACCGTCATCGCCGGGAACTGCGGCCTCACGCTGGCGCCCGTCGGGCCGGAAGCCGACGACGAGGATTTCCTCACCCGCCTGCTGGCGCGGGTCGAGTCCATCCCGGTCGACGCACTGCAGGCGAGCCTCGAGTACCGCTGGCGCTCGTACGCCGAGTTCCTCGACGTCGTCGAGCGGCTGCCCCATGCCATCAACGTGGGCTTCATGGTGGGCCACTCGGCCGTTCGCCGGGCCGTCATGGGCCCGGCGGCGTCGACCGATCCCGCCGGCGCCGACCAGCTCGATGCCATGCGCCGCCTGCTGTCCGAGGCCATCGCCGCCGGTGGCCTCGGGTTCTCGACCTGCAACGTGTCCACCCAGCTCGACGGGGACGGGCGTCCCACACCGCCCAATGCGGCCACCCGCGAGGAGATGATCGCCCTCGCCGCCGTCTGCGGCGAGCACCCGGGCACGTCGATCGAGTTCATCCCCGACTCGTTCCTGCGCGGGTTCAGCGACGAGGAGGTCGAGCTGATGGCGGACATGTCCGCCGCCGCCGACCGGCACCTCAACTGGAACACGCCGCTCGTCAACCCGGCGGCGCCCGACCTGCATCGCCGCCAGCTGGCGGCGTCCGACGCCGCCCGCGAGCGCGGCGGGCGGGTGGTCCCGATGTTCATCCCGCAGAACGGCCAGTTCCAGCACGACCTACTGGGGGGCTACGTGTTCCGCCCGCTGCCCGGCTGGGGCTGGCTCTTCGACCTCGACGTGCCCGAGCGCATGCAGGCGCTGTCCGACCCGGTGAAGCGCAAGCAGCTCGAGGAGAGCGCGGCGTCGCAGACCAGCGGCCTCGCCCTCGTGGTCCGCAACTGGGGGAGCTACCGGGTCAACGAGGTGCACGACGAGTCCCTCCGGCCGCTGGTCGGCCGGCGCATCGACGACATCGCCCGCGAGCGCGGCGTCAGCCCGTTCGACGCCCTCGTCGACATCGCCGTCGCCGGCGAGCTCGACGTCGGCTTCGTCCGGTCGCAGTACGCCGAGGGCGACCAGCGGGCCTGGGAGGCGCGGCTGGAGGTGCTGCGGGATCCCCGGGTCGTGCTCCAGGCCTCCGACGCGGGCGCCCACCTGGACATGATGTCCAACGCCGACTTCCCGACGCGCTGCCTCGCCGAGCTCGCACGCGACCGGGGCGCCTTCACGGTCGAGGAGCTGGTCCACCGCTTCGCCGACGTCCCCGCCCGGCTCTACGGGCTGAAGGACCGGGGCCGGTTGGCCGAGGGCGCCTGGGCCGACGTGGTCGTGTTCGACCCCGACACCGTCGACGCGGAGCCGCTCCGTACCACGCACGACCTGCCCGCCGGGGCCGCCCGCCTCACCAACGGGTCGACGGGCGTGGCCCACGTGCTGGTGGCGGGCGCGGAGATCGTCGCCGACGGCCTGCTGACCGACGAGCTCCCCGGCGGCCTCGTCCGCTCGGGGCGCGACACGGTCACCGTCCACGCGCGGGGCTCCCGTGACTAGCGCCGGGGGCGGGGCGACCGGGGGCGGCAACGTCTGCTTCGGCGTCGACGTCGGCGGCACCTTCACCGATGCGGTGCTGAGCGACGGCAGCCGCACCTGGCGCGCGAAGGCCCCGACGACGCCCGGCCGCGTCGGCGACGGGGTGCTGGCCGCGGCCGAGCTGGCCGCCGAGCGCGCCGGGCACGCGCTCGCCGAGCTCATGCCGGCGGTCCGGCGGTTCGGGCTCGGCACCACCGCCGTGACCAACACCCTCGCCTCCCGCACGGGCCGGCGCGTCGGGCTCGTGACGACCGAGGGCTTCGAGGAGCTCATCCCGCTGGCGCGGGGCACGCGGGTGAACGACGACGAGGGCTGGCTGACCCCGTCACCCGAGGTCGTCGCCCGCGAGGCGATCGTCGGGGTGGCCGAGCGGATCGACCGCAGCGGCGCCGTGCTCACCGCCCTCGATCCCGGCGAGGCGGTGGCCGGGGCGCGCCGGCTGGTCGGGGACCAGGGCGTGGAGGCGATCGCGGTCTCGTTCCTGTGGTCGTTCGTCAATCCCTCGCACGAGAACGTGGCCGTCCAGGCGATCGGCGAGGCGTTGCCCGACGTGCCGGTCGTGTCGGGCGCAGCCCTGCATCCCGTGATCCGCGAGTTCGAGCGCACGACGTTCGCGCTGCTGAACGCCTACGTGTCCGGCGCCTTCGAGGGCATCGAACAGCTCGAGCGCGACCTCGTGGGCCTGGGCCTGAGGGTGCCGCTGCTGCTGGTGCACTCCGCCGGGGGCTCCATCACGGTCAACGAGGCGCGCCGCCTGCCGCTCGGCCTGGCGGCCTCGGGCCCCGCCGCCGGGGTCGCCGCCTCGGTCGCCGTCGCCCGGGCGGCCGGCGCCGACGACGTCATCACCTGCGACATGGGTGGGACGTCGTTCGACGTGTCGGTCATCGAGCGGGGCACGCCGGCGCGCCGGACGCGCGGCGAGCTCATGGGGGTGTGGACGGCGCTGTCGCTGGTCGACGTCGAGTCGATCGGCGCCGGCGGGGGCTCCATCGGCTGGGTCGATGCCCGCGGGATGCTCCGCGTCGGCCCCCGGTCGGCGGGCGCCGTGCCCGGTCCCGCGTGCTACGGCCGCGGCGGCGACGACGCCACCGTCACCGATGCGCTGGTGGTGCTCGGCTACATCGATCCCGACCGGTTCCTGGGCGGGACCATGGCGCTGGACGCCGACGCGGCGCGGGCCGCGTGCGCGCGGCTGGGCGAGCCCCTGGGCCTCGACACCGACGAGACCGCGTGGGGCATGCGGGAGCTCGCGCTGGCGGGGATGGTCAAGGCGGTCCGCTCCCGGCTCGTCGACCGCGGGCTCGATCCCCGGGAGCACAGTCTGATCAGCTACGGCGGCAGCGGCTCGCTGTTCACGCCCGGCATCGCCGCCGCCATCGGGGCCCGCCGGGTGCTCGTCCCCGAGCTGGCGTCGGTGCTGTCGGCGTTCGGCGCTGCGACCACCGACATCCGTCGCGAGCGGCTGCGCTCGGTGCTCACCACCATGCCCGTCGACACCGGGCTCGTCGACAAGCTGATGGACGAGCTCCGCACCGAGATCCACGACGATCTCGCGGACGAGGGCATCCCGCCCGCGGACCGGCGGATCGAGTTCGAGGCCCACCTCCGGTTCAGCCGCCAGGTGTGGGAGATCCAGGTGCCGCTCCCGGACGAGAAGGTCGACCCCACGATCCTCGAGGGACTGCTGGAGGCCTTCCGCGGTGAGTACGCCAAGCGCTACGGCAAGGGGTCGATCGTGCTCGGTGCGCCGATCGAGCTCGTCAGCCTGTGCGGGATCGGCCACGGGCGCACCGTCCGGGCAAGCCTCGACGCCGGCCAGCACGGGGCGGTCCCGGCGGGGACGGCGGCGGGGCCGGTGGGAACACGCGCCGTCAGGCTGGCCCGCGGGCCCGACGGGATCCGGGAGGTGTCGGTGCACGACGGCGCCGCGCTGCGGCCCGGCCACGCGCTGGCGGGGCCGGCGCTCGTGGACGGCAGCGACACCACCATGTGGATCCCCGAGGGCGTCTCCGCTCAGGTCGACGCCCACGGGACGCTGGTCGTGGAGCTGGGCTCGTGAGCACCGTCGACCGTTCCACCGCCATCGACCCGATCGACCTGGAGGTCCTCCGCAGCCGCCTCGAGGCCATCGGCGAGCAGTCGGCGTCGGCGGTGGAGCACACCGCCATCAGCCCGGTCGTCACCGAGTCGAAGGACTACTCCTTCACGCTCCTCGACGCCGACGGCGGCCTGATCATCGGCGCCGGCCAGATCGAGTTCCACTTCGGCGCCGCCTCCTACGCCGTGCGCTCCACCATCGCCCGCCACGGCGACTCCATCGCCCCGGGCGACCTGTTCATCGGCAACGACCCCCACTTCGGCGGGGGCCTGCACCCGCAGGACGTCATGGTGCAGCGGCCCATCCACCGCGGCGACCGCCGGGTGGCGTGGGTGGTCATCTCGGCACACCTGATGGACCTCGGCGGGATGGTGGTCGGCTCGTTCGCCCCCGAGGCCACCGAGTGCTTCCAGGAGGCGCTGCGCCTCCCGCCCGTCCGCCTGTTCAGGCAGGGCGAGGAGGTGACCGACGTCTGGGACATCTTCCGCAACAACGTCCGGCTCGACCAGCTCGTCGAGATGGACCTGCGGGGCCTGGTCGCCGGCTGCCACGTGGCCCAGGAGCGGGTCGAGGCGGTCGTGTCGGCGGTGGGCGAGGAGCGGTTCGTCGAGAGCCTGCGCGCCCTGCGGGACCTGTCCGAGGCCGAGATGCGGGCCCGGATCGCCCAGCTCGAGGACGGCACCTACCGCGTGACGTCGTGGACCGAGTTCGACGAGGCGTTCTTCAGGGTCCCGTGCCGGCTCACGGTCGAGGGCGACCGGCTGGTCTTCGACTTCGAGGGTGCGTCGCCGCAGACCACGCACTTCTTCAACTCGAAGCCGTACATCATCGAGAGCGAGCTCGTCGCCATGCTCGCGGGCCGGATGGCGCGGGACCTGCCCTACAACGAGGGCGTGTTCGCGCCGATCGAGCTGCGCTGCCCCGAGGGCACGATCGTCAACGCCCGCCCGCCGGCCCCGATCGCCGCCGCCCACATGCACGTGGCGCTCAACGCCGCCAACGTCGCGCTCGACTGCGTGAAGCTCGCCATGGGGGCCTCGGCCGATGCGCCGGGCCGGCGGTTCCTGACCGGCACGGGGTTCGAGTCGGGGCTCGGCAACCAGGTGTGGGCGTGGACGGGCGCCGACGGCAACGCCGACGCGTACATGGTCCTCGACGGCAACTGGGTCGGCGGCTCCGGGGGCACGGAGCGCGACGGGCTCGATCTCGGCCGCAACCTGGTGGGCGCCGGCATGGAGGGGATGTTCACCGACATCGAGATCCTGGAGTCGTGGTATCCGCTGCTGTTCCGCGAGAAGCGGGCCCGGCGGGGCGTCGACGGCGCCGGTGCCCACCGCGCCGGCGGCGGCAACCAGATGACGTTCGAGCCCCACGGCATCGACCAGATGTTCGGAACGACGTTCGGCATGCGCCGCTGGCTGCCCCTCGAGGGCGCGGCCGGGGGCCTGCCGGGGGCCTGCAACGAGTTCCTGGTCCACCGCGACGACGGCTCGGTGGATCAGGTCGACGTCAACACGTCGGGGATCGTCGTCCGCAACGGCGAGCGCTTCCAGATGCGGCTCGCGAACGGCGGCGGCTTCGGCGATCCGCTGGAGCGCGACCCCGAGGCGGTGCGCCGCGATGTCGCCGTCGGGCGGTTCGACGCGGCGGACGCCGAGCGCGTCTACGGCGTCGTCGTGCGCGACGGGCTGGTGGACGGTCCCGCCACCGACGACCGGCGCGCCGCGGTCCGCCGCCACCGGCTGAGCGAGGCCGCGCCGCCGGCGCGTGCGCTGACGGACGAGGATGCGCAGGCCGCGGCCTCCTTCGGAGACCGCACGGGCATGCCGCTGTACCCGGGCGTCGTCCAGCGCGGGGCGGTGGCCTGGGCCGCCGAGAGCGGTGCGCCACTGGCGCTGGCGCCGGCCCATTGGACCGACGGCTGCCCCGTCGTCGAGGAACGCCGCTCACCCGACGGGCCGCCGGTCATCTCCCGGATGTACCTCGACCCGCGGACCGGGCGGAGCCTGTACGTCGAGGCCACGCTCGCGGGCGAGGCGCGGGCGTTCGAGATCAGCCCGCTCCGCTGGGCGGGGGCCGGGCCCGGACCCTGAGGAGCACGCCATGGAACGCCACTACCGGGTCGTCTCTGCCGACGGGCACCTCGAGGTCCCGCCCGACGGCTGGCTCGCGCACGTTCCCGACGACCACCGGGAGCGGGCGCCCCGGCTCGTCAGGTTGCGCACCGGCGGCGAGGGGTGGGTCGTCGAGGGCATGCCCATGATCCACAACGGCCAGAACGTGGCCGCCGGCCGGCCGCTGAAGGTGCTGGGCGGGTCGTACTGGGACCCCGACGGCACGCCCGTCCCCGGGACCGGCGACGGCGCCCAGCGCCTCCGCGAGCAGGACCGCGACGGCATCGACGCCGAGGTCCTGTTCCCGCCCGTGTTCATCACCCGGTTCATCGAGAACATCGAGGACAAGGACGCGTACCTGGCCATGGTGCGCGCCTACAACGACTTCCTGGCGGAGGACTACTGCGCGGTCGCGCCCGATCGACTGGTCGGCAACGCCGTCATGCCCGCTACCGGGATCGACGACGCCATCGGTGAGCTGAAGCGCGCCAAGGACCTGGGCCTGCGCTCGGTCTGCCTGGGCCCGTTCCCCAACGGGACCGGCACGCCCGCGCCCGAGGACGACCGCTTCTGGGAGGCGGCGCTCGAGCTGGGCATGCCGCTCACCGCCCACGCCACCATGGGGGACCGGACCCACCCGCTGCTGGTGCAGTCGGCGACCGGCAAGTTCGACCTGACGCTGTCGATGATGTCGCGCACCATCCCGCCGCCGGTGATGGCCCTGGTGCAGATGATCGTGTCCGGCGTGTTCGACCGGCTGCCCGAGCTGCGCATCTACCTGGCCGAGACCAATGCCAGCTGGATGCCCGGCGTCTTCTACATGATCGACGACTCCTACGACCTGTTCCGCCACTGGTACGGCGTCGACCTGGCCCTGGCGCCCAGCGAGTACGCGGTCCGGCACTTCTACTTCGGCATCGTGCGCGACCCGCTGGCCCTGCGCATGGGCGACCTCGTGCCGACCGACCGGCTGATGTGGGGCTCGGACTTCCCCCACTCGGTCTCGTCGTACCCGGAGTCGCCGCGCTGGCTCGACGAGATTTTCGCCGGGACGCCCGACGACGTCCGCCGCCGTATCCTGCGCGACAACCCGTGCGCCTACTGGGGGCTCGACCGGGAGGCCGAGCTCACCGCCACGCCGGCCTGAACCTGAGCTAGAGGTTGAGGGTGATCGAGGGCAATCCTGAGCGGGTGACACCGTGAGCCTGGGAGCCACGGCGCCGCCCAACCCGCCGGACCTGGTCAGGGCCTGGCGCGACAGCGGCCGGCTGACGGGCGAGCGGATCGGCTGGTGCCTGGACCGGGCCGCCGACCAGTGGCCCGCACGCGGGGCGGTGGTGGCGGGCGGCACCACCCATTCCTTCGCCGACCTGCGGGCGCGCGCCAACGCCGTGGGCCGGGCCCTGGTGGACGGCGGGGTGGGCCGCGGCGACGTCGTGACCTGGATGCTGCCCAACGGCGTCGACGCGATCGCGCTCGCCGCCGCCGTGTGGCGGATCGGCGCGGTCAACAACCCCGTGGTGCCGATCTACCGGGAGCACGAGCTCTCGTTCGTGCTCGACCAGCTCCGCCCCGCCGCCGTGGTCACCGCGGAGCACCACCGGGGGCGGCGCCACGCCGCGGAGTTCGACGACGTGCTGGCGACCCTGGGCCACCGGCCCGGCGCCCGGCTGGTGTCGGGGGCGGCGCCCGGCTGGCGGTCGATCCACGACCTCACCCCCGCGCCGCACCTGCCCGCGTCCGTCGAGCCCGCGCCGGCCGACGACCCCTGCCTGGTCCTCTACACCTCGGGCACGACGGCGGCGCCCAAGGGCGCGGTCCACAGCAGCGCCACCCTGCTGCAGGAGGTCCGGTCCATGCAGCGGGAGTGGGCGCTCACGTGGCGGGACGTGATGTTCATGGCCTCGCCGGTCACGCACATCACCGGCCTGCTGCAGGGCCTGCTGGTGCCCACGGCCGTCGGGGCCCGGTCGGTGCTGGCCGACCGCTGGGACCCGGAGGAGTCGGTCGACCGCATCGAGGCCGAGGGCGCCACCTACATGGCCGGCGCCACGCCCTTCCTCCAGGGGGTCGTCGAGCAGTACCGGGGCCGGGGCGTGGCGCGGCCCGCACTGCGCCAGTTCACCTGCGGCGGGTCCGCCGTCCCGCCCCACCTGGTCGAGGAGGCCGACGCCCTCGGGATCGCCGCCCACCGGGCCTGGGGGATGACCGAGTTCCCGACGACCACGCTCGCGGGGGAGAACGACCCCCTGGAGCGGCGGGCCCACACCGACGGCCACCGGGCCGAGGCGGTCGAGGTCGAGGCCGTCGACGAGGACCGGCGGCCGCTGCCGACCGGCGCCGAGGGGGAGCTGCGCGTGCGCGGGCCGGAGCGCATGCTCGGCTACGTCGACGCCGCACTGAGCGCCGAGGTGGTCGACGGCGCCGGGTGGTTCTACACCGGCGACCTCGGCGCCGTCGACGACGCCGGCTACGTGACCGTCACCGGGCGCCGCAAGGACATCATCAACCGGGGCGGCGAGAAGTTCAGCGCCCGCGAGATCGAGGACCTGCTGGCCCGCCACCCCGAGGTCGCCGAGGTGGCGGTGGTCGGCGTTCCCGGCGGCCGCCTGGGGGAGCGGGTGTGCGCCGCCATCGTGGCGCGGGATCGAAACGCCGCCGCCGACGCCGCGGACCTGCGTTCGTTCCTCGAGTCCCAGCGGATCGCCCGGCAGAAGATCCCCGAGGAGTTCCTCGTCGTCGACGAGCTGCCCCGCACCCCGGCCGGCAAGGTCCAGAAGTTCCTCCTCGTCGAGCGGTGGGAAGACGGGCGGGTCGACCGGGGGAGCCGTGGAGCCCCCGGGTGACTGTGCGAGGGGGCTGCCGTAGCGCGGCCCTCACAGGTCGATGAACGCCAGCGATCGGTCGATGCAGTTGAAGTCCCGCGGCGCGGCGAAGTGGTCGACGTTGCGCAGCGTCACCAACTCGGCGTCGGGGAGCGCGCGCACGAGCCGGTCGGCCGGTGCCGAGAAGTCGCGGTCGCCGAGGACGACGAGCACGGGGCAGGTCACGCACGCCAGGTCGTCCTCGGTCAGCGGCCGATCGGGACGCCGCAGGAAGGCGGCCAGCGCCCGGGGGTCGTTTCCGGCGGTCCGCGCCAGCCGCACGAAGAGCTGCACGCCGATGTCCTCCGCCGCCACCCCGTCCGCGCCGGACTCGAGGGCCCGGGCGAGCGGCTCGCGGTCCTCGGGCCGGAGGAGGTTGTCGCCCACGCCGATCACGACCAGCTTGCGCAGGCGTGCGGGGTCCTCCGACGCCAGCCCGAGCAGGAGCCGGGCCCCGGTGGAGAACCCGATGGCGTCGACCGGTGCGTGCGGCGCGAGGACGTCGACCAGCGCGCCCTGGACGTCGGCGTACGCCGCCGGGTCGGTCGCGGCCGGCGACTCCCCGTGCCCCGGCAGGTCGATCCGCAGGACCTTCCGGCCGCCGTCGGCCAGCAGGTCGGTCCATCCGTTGTGCTCCCAGCCGTGGGCGTAGGACGAGGCGAAGCCGTGCACCAGCGCTACCGGGGGGTGGTCGGCCATGGGCCGACAACCTAGATGAACCCGTCGCCGTGCCCCGGGCGGATCGGGCCTTGACTTCGAGCGCGCTCCAGCCCGTACCGTCGACGGGATGCGACCCCTCCACGAGCAAGTCATCCTGGTGACCGGCGCCACCGACGGGCTGGGCCGCGGCGTCGCCGAACGGCTGGCGGCCGGCGGCGCCGCCGTGCTGCTCCACGGCCGCGACGACGAACGCGGTGCGACCGCCATGCGGGAGATCGGCGAGGCCACGGGCAACGAGCGGCTGCGCTGGTACCGGGCCGACCTGGCGTCGCTGGCGGACGTGCGGGCGCTGGCGGAGCGGGTGAACGCGGAGGAGCCGCGGCTCGATGCTCTGGTGAACAACGCCGGCATCGGCACGACGCTCCCCGGCGACGGCGCGCGCCAGGTCAGCGCCGACGGCTACGAGCTGCGGTTCCAGGTCAACTACCTGGCGCACTACCTGCTGACCCGGCTGCTGTTGCCGCTCCTCGAGCGCTCTGCGCCCGCCCGGATCGTCAACGTGAGCTCGGCCGGCCAAGCGCCCATCGACTTCGGCGACGTGATGCTCGAGCGGCACTACGAGGGCTACCTCGCGTACTGCCAGTCGAAGCTCGCGCAGATCATGTCCACGATCGACCTGGCCGACGACCTGGCCGGGCGCGGCGTGACCGTCACCGCCCTCCACCCGGGCACCTTCATGCCCACCAAGATCGTCACCCACGCCGGCATCGACCCGCTCACGTCGCTCGACCAGGGCATCGACGCCACCGTCCGGCTCGTGGCCGACCCGGCGCTCGACGGCGTGACCGGCCGCTACTTCGACGGCCAACGCGAGTCCCGCCCCAATGCGCAGGCCGCCGACCCCGCCGCCCGACGCCGGCTGCGCGAGGTCTCCGACCGCCTTGCCGGGCTGGGGGTGACGCAAGGCTGACGCCGCCACGTCGCGGCAGCGGGGCCCCGCGGTCCTAGCGTGAACCACCGTGACCGAGCCCGCTGCCCGCACCGCCTCGGCGACCGCCCCCGCGGCGCCGCCCGCCCCCAGGCGGGTGCCGGTGGAGCGCCGGGTGCACGGGGAGACCGTCGTCGACGAGTACGCGTGGCTGCGCGACCGCGACGACCCCGAGGTGATCGCGCACCTGGAGCGCGAGAACGCCTACCTGCGGGACGTGCTGGCACCGACGGCGGGCCTGCGCCAGGCCGTGTTCGACGAGATCAAGGCGCGGACCCAGGAGACCGACCTCACCGTGCCGGTGCGGAAGGGGCCGTGGTGGTACTACGGCCGCACCGTCGAGGGCCGGCAGTACGCGATCCAGTGCCGGCGCACCGAGGCCGAAGACGCGGGCACCGAGCAGGTGCTGGTGGACTTCAACGAGGTGGCCGGCGACTCGCCGTACCTGGGCGTGGGGACGTTCGACGTCAGCCCCGACCACCGGATCGTCGCCTACTCCGTCGACTTCGACGGCGCCGAGCTCTTCACCATGAGGTTCAAGGACCTCGAGAGCGGCGCCCACCTCCCCGACGAGATCCCCGAGACGTACTACGGCACGGCGTGGTCGGCCGACAGCGGCACCTTCTTCTACGTCACACCCGACGAGGCCAGGCGGCCGTACCGGCTGTGGCGCCACCGCCTGGGCACCGACGTGTCGGCCGACGAGCTCGTGTACGAGGAGGAGGACCAGCGGTTCTTCCTCGGCGTCCACCTCAGCCGCAGCGAGCGGTTCGTCGTGCTCGGCCTGGACAGCATGGTGACGAGCGAGGCGTGGGTGTTGCCGGCCGACGACCCCGGCGGGGAGTTCCGCGTGATCGAGCCCCGGCGCGACGGCATCGAATACGACGTCGACCACCAGGGCGACCGGTTCCTCATCGTCACCAACGACCAGGCGCAGGACTTCCGCCTCGTCGATGCGCCCGTCGCCTCTCCCGGGCGCGACCACTGGCGCGACGTGATCCCCCACGTGCCCGGCACCCGGATCCAGTCCGCCGAGGCGTTCGCAGGCCACGTGGTGGTGCACCTCCGGCGCGACGGGCTGACGGGGCTCCGGGTCATCCGGACCGCGGACGGCGCCACCCACGACGTCGTGTTCGACGAGCCCGTGTACACCGTGACGGCGTCCGGGAACCCCGAGTACGACTCGACGCTCTACCGGTTCAACTACACCTCGCTGGTGACGCCGGCCTCGGTCTACGACTACGACCTCGACGCCCGGACCCGGACGCTGCGCAAGCGCCAGCCGGTGCTGGGCGACTTCGACCCGGATCGCTACGAGTCGATCCGCGAGTGGGCGACCGCGCCCGACGGCACCGCGGTGCCGATCTCGCTGGTGCGGCGCCGGGACCGCGCAGACGGTCCGGCGCCGGCGCTGTTGTACGGCTACGGGGCCTACGAGGCGAGCATGGACCCCGGCTTCTCGATCGCCCGGCTGTCGCTGCTCGACCGCGGGGTGACGTTCGCGATCGCCCACGTCCGCGGCGGCGGCGAGCTGGGACGCAGCTGGTACGAGGACGGCAAGCTGCTGCACAAGCGCAACACGTTCACCGACTTCATCGCCGCCGCCGACCACCTCATCGCGCGGGGCTACACGCGCCCCGACCTGCTCGCCGCGAGGGGCGGGAGCGCCGGCGGGCTGCTGATGGGGGCGGTGGCCAACCTCGCACCCGACCGGTTCCGGGCGATCGTCGCCGAGGTGCCCTTCGTCGACAACGTCAACACCATCCTCGACCCGAGCCTGCCCCTTACCGTGACCGAGTGGGAGGAGTGGGGGAACCCGGCCGCGGACCCCGAGGCCTACCGCTACATGCGCTCGTACTCGCCCTACGAGAACGTCGGCCGCCACCCCTATCCCGCCATCCTCGCCACCGCCGGCCTCAACGACCCCCGGGTCTCGTACCACGAGCCCGCCAAGTGGGTCGCCCGCCTCCGCGCCACGGCCACGGGCGCCGCGCCGGTGCTGCTCAAGGTCGAGATGGGCGCCGGGCACTCGGGCCCGTCGGGCCGCTACGACGCCTGGCACGACGAGGCGCTCGTCCTCGCCTTCGTGCTCGACCAGCTCGGCGCCGCGTCCTGACGGCCGCCGCAACCGTGCCCACTACCTTTGCGGGCGGATGCAGATCGTCTATGTCGCTGGGGACGCGCGTCGCGAGCTGGACGTCCGGGTCAACAACCCCTCGGCCACCGTCGCCGACCTCGCGCGCGCGCTCGACCCCACGGCGGGCGGCGACCGCACGCTCCTGATCGACGGCCAGCCGGCCGATCCCGACTTCGAGCTGCGCGAGTCCGGCCTCCTCGAGGGGGCCACGGTGCGCCTCGCGGACCGACACGAACATGCGGCGCTTGGCGCCCCCATGGGGTCCCTGACCGCCGCACGTTCCTGGGAGGTGGCGGTGGTGAACGGGCTCGCCGCCGGGCGGCGCTACCCGCTGGCGCGGGGCACGGCAGTGCTCGGACGTGGGCCGGGCTGCGACATAGAGCTCGACCACCCGACGGTCTCGAAGCGGCACGCGCAGCTCACCGTGGGCGCCGGTCCCACCGACGTCACGATCGCGGACCTCGCCTCGCACAACGGCACCTGGGTGGGCGGACTGCCGGTGGTCAAGCCGATCCCCCTGGACATCCCCAGCGACGTCGTGCGGCTCGGTGCCCTGGAGCTCGAGCTGCGACCGGCGCAGGACGCCGACCGGCCGGTCGCCGTCGACCCCGTGCGCCACGCCAACGCCGCCGGAACCATCCCCTTCAACCGCCCGCCCCGACCCGCGCCGGCACCCCCGCCCGCGGAGATCGCCCCGCCGGCGCCACCGCGGACGGGCCAGGGCAAGGTGCCGTTGTCGCTCATCGCGATCCTGACCCCGCTGATCTTCGCCGGGGTCATGTTCGCCGTGATGAGGTCGCCGCAGTTCCTCATGTTCGGCCTGCTGACGCCCGTCATGGGGATCGGCAACGCCGTCGACGCCAAGCGGCGCGGGCGCCGGTCGGACCGGGGGGAGTCCGAGCGCTTCCGCCGCGAGCTGGGCGAGTTCCGCACCCGGCTGGCGTCGCTGGCGGACGACGAGCGGCGGCGGATGCGGGCGGCCTATCCCGACCCGGCGGAGGTCATGCGCCGGGTCGCCCTGCCCAGCACGACCCTGTGGGAGCGGCGGCCGGCGCACCCCGACTTCCTGCGCCTGCGCGCCGGAGTGGGGAGCGTCCCGTGGTCGCCGCCGGTAACGCAGGCCGGGCCGGGCACGGACCCGCCGGACGAGCTGGCCGCGGCGCTGGCCGAGTCCGAGGTCCTCGACGACGCGCCCGTGCCGGTCGCCCTGGCCGGCGGCGGCGTGGTGGGGGTCGTGGGCGACCGCGGCGCGGCCCTGGCCGTGGCGCGATCGCTGCTGTGCCAGGCGGCGGCCCTGCACGGCCCGGCCGACCTGCCGGTGATGATCCTGTCCAGCACCGCGGCCGCCCCCGCCTGGGACTGGGCGAAGTGGTTGCCGCACACCCGCGACGCCAGCGGCGTCGGGCGGATGCTGTCGCACGATCCGGAGCTGTCGGCCCGGCTCGCCGAGGCCCACCTCAGGCCGGCGGGCGGGCGCGACCGGGCGGACCGCTCGGAGCCGGCCGCCGGCCCCACCGTCCTCGTGGTGGTCGACGACGAGTCGCTGACCGAGGGCCGCAAGGCGCCGACCCGCAGCCTGCTGCGCGGCGAGGGTGGACCAGTGGCCGGCGTCGTGATCGCCTCCACCGTCGACCGGCTGCCGGCCGTGTGCACCACCGTCATCGAGATGACGGATCCCGACGGCCGCGCCGACCTCACCCTGCCGCAGCAGGGCCGGCGGATCGCCGGCTTCCTCGCCGCCGGCATGGCCGACGATGCCGCCCGCGACTGCGCCCGGTCGCTCGCTCGCTTCGAGGATCCGGAGCTGGACGTGGCGGGTGCCGGGCTGCCTGCGTCGATCCGGCTGCTGCCACTGCTCGACCTCGAGGACTGCACGCCCGACGCCGTGCTGGCCCGCTGGAAGGCCGGCGGCGTCGACCCGTCCCCCGCCGCCCCGGTCGGTGTGGCCGAGGACGGGGTGTTCGGCGTGGACTTCGTGGCCGACGGGCCCCACGGGCTCGTGGGCGGGACGACCGGAGCCGGCAAGTCCGAGCTGCTGCGCACGCTGGTCGCCGGGCTGGCGGCCAGCGTCGACCCCGACCACCTCACGTTCGTGCTCGTCGACTTCAAGGGCGGGAGCGCGTTCGACGAATGCGCCCGCCTGCCGCACACGGTCGGCATGGTCACCGACCTCGACCAGCACCTCGCCGAACGGGCGCTGCGCTGCCTCGAGGCCGAGCTGCGCCACCGCGAGCGGGTGCTGCGCGACGCCGGCGCCGTCGACCTGCCCGACTACCTGCGCAAGGGCCTGCCCGAGGCCCTGCCCAGGCTGTTGGTGATCATCGACGAGTTCGCCACGCTCAAGGCCGATCTGCCGGACTTCATCGACGCACTGGTGGGCGTGGCCCAGCGGGGGCGCAGCCTCGGCGTGCACCTGCTGCTCGCCACGCAGCGCCCCCAGGGGGCGATCAGCGACAACATCCGCGCCAACACCAACCTGCGGATCGCCCTTCGCGTCCAGGAGCGGACCGACTCCACCGACGTCATCGACGTTCCCGACGCCGCCGGCATCCCCCGGACCGCGCCGGGGCGGGCGTACGTGCGCCTGGGACCGGGCGAGGTCGTGGCGATCCAGACCGCGCTGTCGACCGGCTCACGCCGGGACGCGGCCTTGGCCCCGGTGGACGTGGCGCCGTTCGTCTACGGGCCGTCGCCCCGGGCGGCCAGTGCCCCGCCGCCCCCCGCCCTCGGCGCGCCCCCGATCACTGGCCGCGATGCAGACGCGGATTCCGGCGCCGCCGGCGACACCGACCTGTCGGTGCTGGTCGCCTCCGTCCGGGAGGCGTTCGCCCGATCCGGTCGGCCGCAGCCGCGCCGGCCCTGGCCCGATCCACTGCCGGGCGACGTCGACCTCGACCGGCTGATCGACCGGGCGCTCCAGGACGCCGGCCCGTCGCGCCCCCCGGAGGTCGTGCCCCTCGGGCTCGCCGACGACCCCGACGCCCAGGCGCAATACCCGATGGGATGGTCGCCGGGCGACGGCAACCTCATCGTCTACGGCATCGGCGGCAGCGGCACCACCACCACCCTGTCGAGCCTGGCCCTGTCGCTGGCCCGGCTGCACGCGGCCGACGACGTCCACCTCTACGCCCTCGACTTCGGGGCCGGGGAGCTCGCGGCGCTGGCGCCGCTGCCGCACGTGGGCGCCGTGATCATGGCCAACGAGCGGGAGCGCCAGACGCGGCTCGTCCGCCACCTGCGCACCGAGCTCGACCGGCGCCGCCAGCTGGGCGGCGCCGCACTCGGCGACGAACCGCGGATCGTCACGCTCGTCGACGGCTGGAGCGCGTTCGCCGCCGAGTACAACGACCTGGCCGGCAGTGTCGTGTTCGACGCCTTCGCCCGGGTGTTCGCCGACGGGCCCGAGCTGCGGATGAACACGGTGGTGGCCGCCGACCGGGCCACGGCGGTCCCGAGCCAGCTCGCGTCGCTGGTCCGCCAGCGGCTCGCGCTCAGGTTGGCCGATCCCCACGACTACGCCGGCTTCGGGGTGCGCTCGACGGCCGTGCCCGAGATGGTGCCGGGGCGGGCGCTGCTGGCCGGGACGGGCCAGGTGATTCAGGTCGCCCGCCCGGGCGGTGGGCTGGCGGGGGCCGCGGCCCGCGCCGCCGCGGCGATCCGACCGGACGCACCGGCGGTCGCATCGGCGACCGCACCGCGGGCCGCCGCCCGCCGGCCGGATCCGATCGCCAGCCTCGCGACCGTGGTCCGGCTGGCCGAGCTGGCGGCGCCGGCCCGGCTCGACGACCGGCCGTGGTCGCTGCCGATCGGCGTGGCCGAGCGCACCCTGTCCGCCGCCGGCCTGGCGGTCTACGAGGGCGAGCACGCTCTCGTCACCGGGCCCGCCCGCTCGGGCAAGAGCACCACCCTGCTGACGGTGGCGGCCGCCTGTCGGGCGGCGCGAGCGGACGCCTGCGTGATCGCCGTCGTCGGGCCGCGCTCGCCGTTGGCCGGGGAGCCGTCGATCGACGAGGTGGTGGCGCCCGCCGCCATCGGGGAGAGGCTCATGCCGCTCGTGGACCGGGCCGCCGGCGCCGGCGGGCTGTCGCTGCTGCTGGTCGACGACGCCGAATCGGTCGACGATGCCGGCGGCGTGCTCGAGCGCCTGTCGACCTCCGACCTCCCGGGCCTGCTGTTCGTGGCCGCGGGCCGCAACGACGGCATCCGCACCGGCTACTCCCACTGGACCCGGCCGCTCCGCCGCTCCAAGCTCGGCGTGCTCCTGCGACCGGACGTCGACCTCGACGGCGACATCCTCGGCGCGTCGCTGCCGCGGCGGGCCCCGGTCGCCATGGTCCCCGGCAGGGGCTACGTCGTGAACAGCGGCGAGGCCGAGCTCATCCAGGTCGCGCTGCCCGGCTGATCCGCCAACCCCGGAAAACCTGCCGCGAAAATGGTGGCCCGGGCAACCAATCCCGCGGCAAGAAACGGGAGGGCGAGCAGTCCGGCTACCCGCCGGCGTCGACCGTCGACAGGGTGGCGGCGCCGGCGTCGAGCACGTAGACGTCGTCGCCGGATGCGCCCAGGGCCACGAGCGCCGAGCCGCCGCCGCGGCGCAGCACGAGCTCCAGCCGCCCATCGTCGCCGATGCGCCAGACCTCGTTGGTGAACGTCAGGATGAGGAGGCCGTCGTCGGTGGCCGCCAGGTCGCGCGCCTCGATGTACGAGTCGCCGGCGACGGCGCCCTCCGCCGGTGGCTCGACGGGGTTGCCGTCCTCGTCCCGCTCGACCTCCCGTGTGAGGCCCTCGGGACCGCCGCCCGGCGCCAGCGCCACGATCCGGCCGCCGAGCACCTGGTCGTCGACGTAGTAGAGCGTGCCGTCGGGCGCCACGCTGAGCGGTCCCGCGAGCGCGTCGCCGACCGCCTCCCCGACCCTCCCGTCGGCGCTGATCGACACCACCTGCAGCCCATCGTGGTCGGCGATGAAGACGGTGCCGTCCGCGGCGGCGGTCAGCGCGCTCAGCTGCTGGACCGCGGGCACCTCGCCCGCCGCGGCCCGCCCGTCCTGGTACCGCACCAGGTTGGCCCGATCCGGGTCCGCGGCGAACAGCGTTCCGTCGTCGCTGGCGCCGACGCCCGCGGCGGCCGACACCTCGTCGAGGCCCTCGACCTCCGCCAGGCCGTCGCCGGTCACTGCGAGCACCCTGCCATCGCCGGAGACGACCCAGACGCCGTCCCCGCCGGCGGCGACGTCGACCGCCTCGGCGAGATCGTCGTCCTCGACCACGGTCTCGAGGCGGCCGACGTCCGCGGCCTCGTCGTCGCCGCCGTCGTCGTCACCCGAGCACGCGGCGAGCGCCATGGCGCCACCCGCGAGGGCGATCGCCAGGGCCAGCGAGAGCGCCGGCGTCGGTCGGACCAGGCGTGGCATCAGCGATGTTCGAGGCTGTCGATGACCTCGTCCATGCGCTGGCCGGCCGCGGTGCGGTCGCCGGAGATGGCATCGCCCACCGGATCGGAGTTGAGCCACTCGTTGTACGCCCGCTGCTCGTCGGGGCTCATCTCTGCGTAGGGCTTGATGGGCCGCCGGTCGCCCGACGTCCCGTCGGCGAAGAAGTCGGTGTCCATGCCGTGGGCCTGGCTGCCGAGCGCGGCATTGGTGGCCTCGATGACCTGGGACGAGGTCCAGGTGCCCCGGACGCCGTACTCGTAGGCGGCCGTCGCGCTCGTGAGCTCTGCCCTGATGCCGTCGCGCACGTTGGCCATGTTGGCGTAGTCGCGGTCCACGGCGCCCTCGAGGCCCGACATGCCGAAGTTGTCGATCGCCTGGTCGAGGGCGAAGCTGCCGATGCTGATGGCGGAGCTCGCGGTCTGACCGGCGACCGGCACCAGCCCCACGACGTCCTTCACCAGGCCGACGCCGTCGAGGAAGCTCTGGCGCGCGGCGATGCGGGCCTCGGTGGCCTCGACCTGGGCGTTCTCGTCGGCCTCGGTGACCAACCCCATGAGGCCGCCGATGTGGCGCGACTCGCCGCCGAAGCCGTCGCCGGTGTCCGACGCGAGCGTGTGCTGGACGAACTCGAGGCTCCCCCGGTACACGGAGTTGGCGGCGTCGTCGTTGCCCATCAGCACCTTGAGGAAGTCGTGGGCGTTGTAGAGGCCCTGCTGCGCGTTCTCGTCGACGTTGCCCACCGCCGAGGGCATCACCTCGTGGGTGCGGTCGGCGAGCTGGTCGATGTGGGTGCGGGCGCCCTCGCCCAGGGTCGGCAGCAGCTGGTCGAAGTGGACACCGTCCTGGTCGCCGACCGTGTCGACGACGATCTCGAACAGCGCGTCCGACTTGGTGTCGTCCCAGTGCTGCAGGCCGTTGTCGACCACGCCCGCCAGCGCGTCGCCCAGCGTGGGGTCGATGGTGTTGGGGCTATAGCGCAGCAGCATCTCCATGTTGGTGGCGGTGCGGCCGGGGTAATAGATGGTGCCGTCGCCGGGGTTCTTCATGCCCAGCCAGTCGAGCGACGCGTCCTGGTTGGCGCCGAGCGCATCGAGGATGTTGATCTCGGCCGTCGAGTCCTCGAGTCCCCACGGGATCGTGTGCATGTAGCCGGTGGGCGTGGCGTCGTGCGCCAGCAGGTAGTCGAGCTGCCGGTTGGCGACGGTGACGAGCACGTCGCTCGGCAGCGCCGCGTTCTTCACGAGCAGGCTGTAGTGCAGGTTGTTGGGCTGGTCGAAGTCGTCGGGCTGCCAGAAGTCGGTGAACTCCCGCACCCAGTCCTCGTTCAGCCGATCGCCGTCGGCGAGGTCCTGGTTGTCGGGGTCGCGGCGGTCGATCTGGGGCGTGGCCGCCCGCGTGTCCATCGCAGTGGTGAGGATGGTGGCGAACGGCAGCAGACGCTCCTGCCCCCAGCCCGGGTTGTCGCCGTACTCGCCGCCGGGCCAGGCCGCCTCGATGAGCGCCGGGATCCGGACCATGCCGTCGACGCCCATGGCCTCGACGAACGTGACCGCGAACGCAGGATCGAACTGTCCCCGCGTCGCCCTGTCAGCGAGCCCGTCGAGCTCGTCGGCCGAGATGCCGTCCTCCATGGCGGCACGGATGTCCTGCGTCAGCTGGTTGGCCGCCGCGATGGCGGCGTCGCGGTCCGCGTAGCCCACGTGGCCGAGGCTGAGGATCGACGCGTCCGCCATCGTGAGCACCATCGCGTCGAGCTGGGCCTGGCTGAGCCGTCGTTCGCCGAGGCGCTCGTTGGCCTGGAAGAACGCGTTGGCGACGTCGCCGGCGAACTCGTCGAGGTGGTGCCAGTCGCCGACGAGGTCGGCGAGGGTGGCGTCCGGCTCGCCGAGCGACGGCAGGTAGGGCGAGCCGCTGGCCCGGAGGCCGGCGATCCTGCCGGCGACCGCGTCGGCCTGCGTCTTCAGCGTGGCGACGAGGGCGAGCCCGTCGCTCGAGTAGCGACCGAGCTTGAAGGGGTTGGCGCTGCTGGTGGCCATCAGGATGGTCCCGCTCAGACCGGGATGTTGCGGCCGTAGGGACGCGTCGTGGACGCCGGCGGGTCGGGCTCCAGCGCCGCCTGGTTGTAGCGCTGCTGCGCGTGGTTGGCGCGCTCGGCGCCCGACACGATCGAGGACGCCAGCGTGGCCAGCGTCTCCTTCAGCCCCGCGGCGGTCCCGGTGATGCGCCCGTAGGCGCGGTCGAACTCGTCGCGGTAGGTGCCCGCCCAGTCGACGATGGTCGGCAGCATCGTCGACCGGGACTCGAGCTGCGTGCCGAGGGTGCTGGCCGCGGTGTTGAGTGCGGTCACCGCGGCGGCGGCATCCGCCCAGGGAAAGTCGGCCACGGTGGCGCCGGTCACCGCCTCGACCCTTGCCGGCATCTCGGCCGCCATGCGTTCCTCCCCACTCCCGCAGCCGCCCGCCCCAGCGAACGGCGACACACTACTTGAGCCGCGCTGGGCACCAGTGCGTGCTGGCTAGTGTGTCGGCTGGCGGGCGCCTGGCTGGGACGAGCCGACCTTGGGGGTCGGCGTTTGCTGCAAAGGGGAGCCAACGATGACGCAGGGTGTGGTCAAGTCCACGACCGAGGCGATCCAGGCCATCGACAACATGAAGAAGACCATCAACGGCGGCCTGCTCGACAGCATCAGCACGTTCGTGAGCCACGGCGACAGCCTCAATCCCGAGAACTTCGCCGGGGGATCGGCCGAGGCCTTCTACGCCGAGTGGCCCGACACCAAGCGTGCGCTGCAGACCGCCATCGAGCGGCTGACGATGATGAGCGACGACATCATGACCGTCAACACCAACATCCAGACGGCGGGTGGTAACCAGTAGCCACCCGACGGTCGGCGACTACGAGCTCGAACGGCAGATAGGAGCCGGCGCATCGGGGACGGTGTGGCGGGCTCACAGCCGAGGACCGGTCGCCCGGGTCGTCGCCCTCAAGCGGTTGCCCATCGGCGGTGGCCCCGGTGAGCTCGACCGGCTCCGGCGGGAGGCCACCCTCCTCACCGAGCTGGACCACCCGCACATCGTGCGGGTGCTCGAGGTGGTGCACGACGGGGACGGCATCGCGCTGGCCATGCAGTTCGCGCCCGGCGGGTCGCTCGACGACCTGTTGGCCGAGCGCGCCCGCCTGGCGCCGGGCGAGGTCGTCGCGGTCGCGGCGCCGGTTGCCGACGCGCTGGCGTCTGCCCACCGGCGCGGCATCCTCCACGGCGACGTCAAGCCCGCCAACATCCTGTTCACGTCGGACGGCGAGCCGCTCCTGTCGGACTTCGGCGTCGCGCGGACCCTGGGTGGTCGCCGCACCAGCGACCAGGTGAGCGGCACCGCCGAGTACGTCGCCCCGGAGCTCCTGAACGGAGCCGACCCCGACCCGCGCGCCGACGTCTACTCGTTGGGTGTCGTCTGCTACCAGGCGCTGGCGGGGCAGCCGCCGTACACCGGGCCGGTGCCGCTGGCGGTGGTGCGGGCGGCGGACGCGGGCAGGCACCTGCGCCTCGAGAGCCTGACGCACGTGCCCGAGGCGCTGGCGGTGGTGGTCGAGCGGGCCATGGACCGCGATCCCGAGCGGCGGTTCGCGTCGGCCGACGACCTCGCACGTGCGCTGCGCTCGGCGGTCCCCGCGGGCGACGTCGGCGTCCCGGGTCCCGCGAGCGGCGCGGGCGCCGGCGGCGAGCCGGCCGGGGCCACGCGGACGTTCGGGCCCCGGCCACCCCGGCCCGAGCCGGAGCTGTCGCGTCGGTCGCGGGCGCCGCGTCGCATCCCGGTGCTCGCGGTCGCCGGCCTTGCGGCCGCAGGGTTGCTGCTGCTCGTGCGGGGCCCGCTGTCTTCCGACGACGGCGCGCCGGACTGCCCCGAGGGCGAGGCGAGTCCGGCCACCGGGGGCGGGGGCGCAGTCGCGGTGGAGGGCGACCCCGAGGGCGACGGCTGCCCCACCGTCGGCGTGTACCGGCCGGAAGCCGTGGCCGGCAGCGAGCTGATGGTGCTGAGCATCCGCATCGACGGCGACCGGCAGCGGATCGCGATCGGCGAGCCGGGCGACCAGCTCGTGCTCGGCGACTGGGACTGCGACGGCGCCGACACGCCCGGCCTCTACCGGACACGCGGCGGCGACGTCCAGTACTTCGATGCGTGGCCCGAGGTGGAACAGCAGCGCTACCAGCCCGACCGCACCGAGCCGGCCGTGCGGGGCGGCACGGCGTCGCTCGCCGAGGCGACCGGCGAACGCTGCGACCGCATCGAGGTGGCATCATCTGGGGGCGCCTCATGATCGAGTTCGGTTGCTGGGGGACGGTGACGCGCAGGTGAGTGCCCACACGCAGCTCCACACGCCGCGCCGGTGGTCGGATGCCGGCCGCGGGCTCGTCGCGCTGGCGGGGGTGGCGATCCTCGTCGTCGGGCTGCCCGCGGCGCTGGCGGCGTGGGTGGGCTGGCCGCTGCCGACCGAGGTCCCGTCGCTGTCGCAGATCAGCGATGCGTTGCGCGACACCTACATCCCCGACGAGTTCCTGGTGAAGGCCCTGGCGGTCGTCTGCTGGTTGATCTGGATCGAGCTGGTGGCATCGCTGCTCGTCGAGGCCGTCGCCTATGCGAGGGGGCGCAAGGCCGGCGCCGTCCCGTTCGCCGGCGGGCTGCAGCGGGGCGCGGCCCGCCTGATCGCCACGGTCGCACTCCTGGGCTCGCTCCTCGCCACCAAGGGTGTGTCCGGCCCCGGCGGGCTCGGGCTGGGGGCGTTGGTGCCACCCGCGTCGCAGCACCCACCGGTGACCGCGGTGGCCGACGAGCCGACCGACGAGCGCGTGGCACGGGTGGGCGCCGCCGTCGGTGCCCGCCTCGCCGCCGCCCCGACCTACGAGGTCCAGCGCCGCGACACGCTGTGGGACATCGCGGAGCGCCACCTCGGCGACCCCTTCCGCTGGCAGGAGATCTTCCGCCTCAACCAAGGCAGGGTGCAGCCGGACGGGCGCCACCTGACCGACCCCGACCTCATCTACGCCGGCTGGCGGCTCGAGCTGCCCGACGACGCCACCGGGCTCGCCTCCCCAGCACCGGCCGAGCCCCGAGTACCGCCCGACCCGCCGGCGCCGCCCGCACCGCCGGCGGACGCTCCCGAGGTCGCCACGCCCACCGCCGACGGCGGCGGCATGGTCCTGCTCGACGACGGCCGCGGCCCCGCCGGCCCCGACGTGGTCGCCGACGCCGGCCGGACGGGCGGAGCGGGTGGGACGAGGCACGACGGCGACGGGATGGTGCTGCTTCCCGACGACGGCCCGTGGGGCCCCCCGCCGGTCCCGCCACCGACACCCCAACCGCCGGGCGAGCAGATCGCCGCGGGCGACGGCTAGGAGTCCGACACGATGGCTTCGACGACGGTTCCGTCCCGTCCCCCGCAGGCAGGCCCCCGGCGACCGGCGCCGGCACTGGTGCCCGGTGGCGGCCGGCAGCGGCGCTGGTCGCTGGCGCTGCTCGCCGTCCTGGTCACGGTGGCCTCGGCGCTGGGGTTCGTCGTGCTGTGGATGAACGCCGGGGGCCGCGAGCCGGTGCTCGCCCTCCGCCACGACGTGGCGGCCGGCCAGACCATCGAGGACGACGACCTGCAGGTGGTCCGGGTGGCCGCCGATCCCGGGATCGACCCCATGGCGTCGTCGGCGCGTGACGACGTCGTCGGGCGCCCGGCGGCGGCCGACCTGCTGGCCGGGACGCTCCTGGTTCCCGGCGCCGTCGGCAACCCCAGCGGGCTGGAGGCCGGCCAGGCGGTCATCGCGGTGCCGGTCTCGCCCGAGGAGCTGCCCGCCGACCTGGAGGGGGGCGACCGCGTCGTGCTGCTCCGCTCCGGCAGCAACGGATCGACGGTCGAGGAATCGAGCGCGGAGACCATCGGCGACGGGACGGTCATCGCGATCCGGCGCGACGAGGACGGTGGTTCGACCGTGCCCGTCTCGGTGCGGGTGGCCGAGGGCCTGCTCCCGGAGATCGCCGCCGCCATCCAGTCCGACTCGATCACCGTGGCGCAGGCGGCGTCGTCCTGACGCATGGCGTACGTCGCGTTCGCATCGGCCAAGGCGTCGCCGGGGGTCACCACCACCGTCGCCGCCCTGGCCGCGACGTGGCCGCGGGACCGCGACCTCGTCATCGCCGAGCTCGATCCCGCAGGGGGCGACCTCGGGGCGCGGTTCGACCTGGCCACGGAGCCGGGTCTGGTGACCCTCGCAGCCGCCGGCCGCCGCGAGCTCGACCGTACGACGGTCGTCGGGCACACGCAGCCGCTGCCGTTCGCGGGGCGGCCGGGGGCCGGCGGCGACGCCGCGGACGCGGAGCGCCGCGTGCTCGTGGGACCGGTGGCGGCCGACCAGGCCGGTGCCGCACTCGCGGCCCTGCGGGGCGGGCTGCCGGGGGTGCTCTCGTCGCTGAACGCCGACGTACTCGCCGACTGCGGGCGCCTGGACCCCGGCTCGGCGGCGCACGACGTCGTCGCGGAGGCCGATCTGCTGGTCGTGGTCGCCCGCCCGGTGGTCGCCGAGGTCCACCACCTGGCCGCCCGGCTGACGGCCCTGCGGCCCAGGGCGGTGTCGCTGCTGTTGATCGGCGACCGCCCCTATTCGGTGGCCGAGGTGGCCGACGCCGTCGGCGCCAGCCCGCTCGGGACCCTGCCAGTCGACGTCCGCGCCGCGGCGGTTCTGACGGTCGGGCGGTCCAACGCCGCGCGGATCATGCGGCGCTCGCGGCTGATGCGCGACGCCCGGGCGGTGGCCGAGGCCCTGGCCCGCTGGCTGCCGGCCCGGCCGATGCACCCCCCACCCGGTCCGCCGGTGCCGCCACCACCTGCGGCGGCACCGACTTCCCAGCCCTCGCGTCCTGCGCCGGGCCGGCCGGCGGACGGTCCGGACGGCCCACCGCCACGGCCGCGGCGCCGGCGCGCGGACCCGGTCCGGGCTGGCGCGGACCCACCCCGGCCCAAGCACTTCCGCAGGGAGCGCGACGAGGAACGCCGATGAACCCGCAGCACAAGGCGCTGGTCCGGGAGTTCCGCCGCGAGGTCGCCGACGAGCTGACCGACCGGCTGCGCGCCGACGAGCTGGCGGAGCGGCCGCGGCTGTCCCCGGCCGACCAGCGGCAGTTCGGGCGGCAGCTCATCAACCGGCGCCTGGAGCGCTACGCCAAGCACCAGCTCGAGCAGGGGCGGGAGCCCCCGACGTTCGAGGACGAGACGGCGCTGGCGCAGGCGATCCACGACGCGCTGTTCGGGCTCGGCGCCCTGCAGCGCCTGCTCGACGACGAGTCCATCGAGAACATCGACGCCAACGGCTGCGCCGACGTGTGGGTCACCCGGGCCGACGGCTCCAAGCACCGGGCCCCACCCATCGCCGACAGCGACGACGAGCTGATCGACACCCTGCGCATGACCGCCGCCCGGGTGGGCCTCACCGAGCGGCGCTTCGACACCGGTTCACCGTCGCTCAACCTGCAGCTCCCCGACGGCAGCCGGCTGTTCGCCGTCATGGCGGTCACGTCCAAGCCCTGCGTGGCCATCCGCCGCCACCGGTTCCCCAAGGTGTTCCTCGACGACCTCGTGGGCCTGGGGTCGATCGACGTGGCGCTGCGCGAGTTCCTGTCGGCGGCCGTGCGGGCCCGCAAGAACTTCATCATCTGCGGTGGCGTCGACGCCGGGAAGACGACGCTGCTGCGGGCGCTGCTCAACGAGGTGGGGACCGGCGAGCGGATCGTCACCATCGAGGACAACCTCGAGCTCGGGCTCGACCGCTACCCCGACCTGCATCCCGACGTGGTGGCGCTGGAGGCCCGGGAGGAGAACGTCGAGGGCGAGGGCGAGATCGACCTGGCGACCCTGGTGCGCTGGGGCCTGCGCATGAACCCCGACCGGGTGATCGTGGGCGAGGTCCGGGGCCACGAGGTCATCCCGATGCTCAACGCGATGAGCCAGGGCAACGACGGGTCCATGTGCACGGTGCACGCGAACTCGTCGCTGTCGGCGTTCAGCAAGCTGGCGATGTACGCGGTGCAGGCGCCCGAGCGCCTCAACCTCGAGGCGACCAACCTCATGGTGGCCAACGCCATCAACTTCGTCGTCTATATCGTCATCTCGCCGGGCAGCGAGGGCGAGGGCGGCATGCGGCGCTATGTCTCGTCGGTGCGGGAGGTCGTCGGCGCCGAGGGACCGCTCGTGATGTCCAACGAGATCTTCGTGCCCGGCTTCGACAAGCGGGCCATCCCCGGCGCGCCGCTGCGCGACAGCACGCAGGGCGACCTCGCCGAGGTGGGCTTCGACTCGTCGGTGCTGTTGCGCCCGGACGGCTGGTGGAACTGACGCCCCACCGCGCCAAGAACCGTCAGTCGCCCTGCGGACGCGGCCGGTAGATCGCCGTGTGAGCGACGTGGACGACCGGCCGGTCGCCACCGTCGAGGAGCCCGACGTCGAGCTCCACGAACCGGTGGCCCTTGCGCTCCCACTCCCGGGTGACGACGGCGCGGGCCTGGACGCTGTCGCCGTCGTGGACGAGGCCGCGGTGCTGGGCCACGGACTCGACGTGGATCCACGGCCCCAGCCTCACGTTGGCGGACAGGACCCGGTTGGCGTCCCGCAGCAGCCACCCCGGGTGGGCGACCCGGTTGTCGGCGTAGAGCGGCAGGCCCTCTCCGATCTCGGCGAGGTACTCGCCGGCGGCGTCGGCATGGAAGCCGTGCGGCGCGAGGGCCAGTGCGGTGCCGGGCGCCAGGCTGCCGGGCGACGCTTCGGGCGGTTCGCCGCCCGGCTCGACCGACGGCCAGGCGCTGGCGGGTGCGGTGGCCGGTGGATCGGCCGGTGCGTCCGGCAGCTGGACCTCGCCCGTGGCCCGCACAGCGCCGTCCGGGCCACGCAGCTCGAGCGACATGCGCCGGCCGTTCGCCCCGTCCGGGCCGGCCGCTGCTCCCGTCGCCACGACGACGACCTCCTCGCCCTCGTACACGGGACTCAGGAACCGTGCCCGCATCGCGCCCCGCTCCAGCCAGTCGAGTCCCCACGCCTCGGCGGGCGGGTGGGTCATGTAGGCGTACACGTCGACGCCCGGGACGAGGCCGCCCGCGAACCCGTAGCGGCGGGCCACGGCGTCGTCGTGGATCTTGTTCGACGACGCCGTCGCGGTGTTCCTGGCCACCACCCGGTACTCGCGTGAGGTCTCCATCGGTGGTCAACCTAGGCGCCCGCAGGGCGCGGTCGTGCGTGCGCCGGCGGGGGTTGGCGAGGGTCTAGTATCCCGGCCGCACGCGAGCCATCGGCAGCTGGGGGCGGGCGCTGGGGTCCCGATGCGTGTGGGAGGAATCGAGGAGTGGGAAAGCCTGGCGCACCGCTGACGCTCGCCGCCCTGACGGTCCTGGCGTTCGTGGTCGCGGGCTGTGGCGGTGACGACGACGGCGGCGGGAGCGACGAATCGGCGGACACGACCGCGGCTGCGGGGGGCGAGACGACTGAGGACCCACCAGAGAGCCTCGAGGCAGACGTCGTCGCCGCGTACGAGGCGAGTTGGGCCGACTTCGTCAACGCGGGTGACCCGCCCTCGCCCGATGCCGAGTTCCTCGCAGATCACATGGGTGGAGAGGCGCTGACCGTGACGCGCAACCTGTTGCGCCAATACCACGCCGAAGGCGTCGTTCTGCGCGGAACGTTCACGGTCGACGCAGCGGTCACAGAGCTGAGCGAGGACAGGGCAGTCATCGAGGACTGCGCGCTCGATGAGCTCGAAGTGGTGGTACCCGGCTCCGGACGTGTTGCTGAGGGACACGACGACGAGCGCGACGGGTTCGTGGCGGAACTGATCATGGAGGGTGGCTTGTGGAAGGTGATCAGCCTGATCGACGACGACCAGGTGTGCGGCTGATGCGTTCGACGCTTGCCCTTGCAAGCGCCGCAGTGGCGACCGCCGTGTTGTCATTGACTGCTCTGCCAGCCGCTGCGGATGACGGCGACGGTCCGGGCAACCGGCGGGCCACGGGTACGAACAACGGCGACTCAGCAACCGGTACTGCGGAAGACAGCGTGCCCGCGATCCCCGCTGGCAACAGCGGGGGCGACGGCGGTCCGAACTGCACGACGTCCGACGGCACGCGCGACTACCTGCGATACGGACCGCGCCTGTTCTCCACGATGGAGGAGCAGCGCACCCTGTACCACCCGGACGAGCAGCGGCCGGGCGAATGGCTCCACCTGTACTGCGGCGACGAGTGGCTCGACTTCGTCTTCCTCCCCGAGGTCCAGCAGGTCGACCCGACAACGCTCGCCCGCTCCGTGACGATCACGCCGGCGGCACCGGTGCTTCACACCAGCCCGGGTACCGAAGATCACCTCGTGAACGTCGAGGCATGGTTCTGGGCGGAGATGTGGGAGGAGGTCTCCGAGACGGCTACCGCCGGTTCCGTCACGGTGAATGTCTCGGCGGAGCCGACAGCTCTGGTCATCGACCCGGGCGACGGCACGTCCCCGTTCACCTGTCCCGGTCCGCAGCCCGTGTACAACCTGAGCTTGCCGGCGAGCGCTCAATCGTCGAACTGCACGCATACGTACCTGCGTGCCGGCAACTACACGGCGACGGCAACCGTCGTCTATGACATCTCGTTCACATCGAACGTCGGTGTCAACGGAACCCTCGGAACCATCGAGCCGAGCTCGACCATCGCCCTCGCCGTCGCAGAGGCCCAGGCCATCAACACGAAGGGCTGACGGCACGCGGTGGCGATGATCGCTGGGTTGCTGGGGGCGCTGTGCGCGCTGGGGGTCGTCACCTTC
>Ga0081455_10000708_pt1 | contig 43287 bp, 46 predicted proteins | sample TabmetS3T2R1_FD_70207 | JGI IMG/M metagenome (GOLD analysis project Ga0081455, IMG submission 70207) | Tabebuia heterophylla rhizosphere microbial communities from the University of Puerto Rico - S3T2R1 | ecosystem: Host-associated > Plants > Roots > Rhizosphere ... | reverse complement strand
CTTCCTCGACCGCGTCAATATCGTTTCCGAATACGATCGCGCCGTCCGCTCGCCGTCCTTCGAGATGAAGCTACCGAGCGTGGTCTCGCTCAAGACTTACATCCGGCCCGCGCTCTATCCCGCCTTCACCCGATTCAACGTGTTCTTGCGCGACCGGTTCACCTGCCAATATTGCGGCGACGATCAGGACCTGACCTTCGATCATCTCGTGCCGCGATCGCGGGGCGGCATGACGCGCTGGGAGAACGTCACCACGGCGTGCGCGCCGTGCAATCTGCTCAAAGGCGGTAAGCTGCCGAACGAGGCCAAGATGTATCCCTCGCAGCGGCCCTACCGTCCCACGGTGTTCGAGCTTCACCGCAACGGGCGGCTGTTCCCGCCGAACTACCTGCACGAGAGCTGGCTCGACTATCTCTACTGGGATACCGAACTCGAGCCGTAAGCCTTTCCTTGTCATCGTCCGCGCAGACGGACGATCCAGTACCTCCTATCTTCGCGATTAGCGCATACTGGATGCCCGCCTTCGCGGGCATGACAAGCGACGTTCAGAATCTTGTCGTCAATTGCGTCAGCCAATCGGGCGAGGCTTCGACCAGGATCGCTTCCAGGCGCTTGTCGAGACCGGTCGCGACGAGAAGCCCGACAGCGACAAGAATAAGACCGAGCGCCGTCTTCCCCGCTTTGCCGCCTTCCATCAGCCGGCTGCGCCAGCGCATCAACGCTTCGCGCGAGAGGATGCCGAGCAGGAGCAGGGGCAAAGCGGCGCCGACACCGAAGGCGAGCATGGTGAGCGCGACTTGCGGAAGATTTTCGCCCTTGGCGGCAAGCACCGAGGCCGCGCCGAGCGTCGGGCCGACGCAGGGGCTCCACACCGCGCCGAGGAGGAGGCCGAGCCCGAACTGGCCGCCCAAACCTCCCGGTGTGAAATTGTCGGCATAGCCACCGGCCCAATTGCTGACCGGCGCCGCCGCGAGCGCGAATTGCTCCTGCAAGCGCGGCACCAGCAGCACGAGGCCGACCCCGATCAAAAGGACCGCCGAGACGGTGCGGAAGAAGCCTGTATCGAGGCCCGCGGCGAAGCCGATTGTGGCGACGAAGAGGCCGATCGCGGTGAAGGAGAGCGCAAGGCCGCCTGCGAGCGCCAGCGGCCCGAGCCGGTGCTGGCTCGCGGCCGCGCCGAGAACGATCGGCAGCAGCGGCAAAACGCAAGGCGAAAGGACCGTAAGCACGCCGGCGAGGAAGGCGAGACCGAGCGCTCCGGCCGTCATCGTCTTGCCCTAGAGCGCCTTGTCGAGCAGCGCAGCGATGGAGTCCTTGTCGGTGTCGCCGACCGAACGCCCCTTTTCCATCTCGCCGTTGAACACGATCAGCGTGCTCTACGACTGCGCGTTCAAGGCGCGGAGCGCATCCGTTTGCGTGTCGAAATCGACCTTGAACACGACCATGTCCTTATACTTGGGCTCCCGCGTCAGCTGCACCAGGATCGGGTTCTGCGCGCGGCAGGTGGGACACCACGCGGCGAAGACATCGATCAGGATCGGCTTGCCGGCTTTCTGCGCCTCGGCGAAGGCGGCCGCGTCGAACGGCTTCCATTCTTCGGCAACGGCGGGAAGCGCGCCGATGAGCGCGGCGCCGGCAACGATGACAAGAAAGAGAGAGCGCAGGCGAGCCATTCGTCGGACCTCTTGGCGTTACCCCAGGATGCCGCCGCTATAGCAGCGGCGCACAGGCGCCCGCCAATCACCATCGCTTGAAGTCTGCCTGAGCTAGCGCCGCTTCGCCGCGCCGTAGGCGGCGATGCCGGCGAGCATGGCCGAGATGACGGCGTTCCAGCCGGCAAAGGAAAGCTCGAGAAAGCGCCATGAGGCCTCGTCGCAGCGAATGATCGGCGTCTCTGCGACCCCGCCCTCGCCCCATTTCAGCTCGAAGCCGCCCGCGCACTCACCGGGCCCTTCCCACCATTTCCACTCGACGCCGGCGTGGTAGATGCCGGCGATCGCATTGGCGATGAAGGCGGCGGCAACGAGAGCGAGCAGTATGCGCGCGAGAAGCGTGGCGTCGCGGCGCGCGGCGAGAAGCGCAAGCGCGCTCGAAGGGACGGCGAAATAATAGGCGTAACGCTCCTCGAGGCAGAGCGGGCACGGCGCGTAGCCGCCGAGATGCTCGAAGGCGAGCGCGGCAAGAATCGTCGCCGCGGCGCCGACGAACACAAGCGCGCTTGCGCTCAATGCCGGACTCCGTCGCTCGGTCAGGCGAGGGGTAGCGGTCGCATCCATCCTAGAAAGCATATTTGGCGATCAGGAAGCCGCCGACAATAGCCGCGAGAAAGGCGGTGGTGACGAGGGTCAGCCTTTTTTCGATGAAGCCGCGGATCGGCTCGCCGTAGATGCGGAGAAGCTCGGCTTCAAGAAAGAACCGGGCGCCCCTGGTGATGATGGACAGGATCACGAACATGAAAAAGTCGTAGCCGGCGAAGCCCGAGGCGATGGTGACGATCTTGTAGGGGATCGGCGTCATGCCCTTGATGAGGATGATCCAAGACCCCCACTTGGCGTAAGCCGCGCGAAACGCCTCGACGCCCTCACCATAGCCATAGATCGAGATCAACCACTTGCCGAGCGTGTCGTAGAGGAAGGCGCCGATGGCGTAGCCGAGGATGCCGCCCGCGACCGAGGCAATGGTGCAGACGAGCGCGTAGAGCCGCGCCTTTTCCGGCCTCGCCAACGCCATGGGCACCAGCACCACGTCGGGCGGAATGGGGAAGAACGAGCTTTCAGCGAAGGACACGGCCGCGAGCGTGGGCAACGCGTGGCGGCTCTCCGACAGAGCGATGACCTTGTCGTAAAGATTGCGCAGCATCCCGCTTGCTTTAGCCCGAGCGCCCCGGCCTTGTCCATCCGCGTCGGGGGGCCGGGAAGCGATAGCCAGTGTTGACCGCGGCCTACGCTTACCCCATGTTCCGGCCCCAGCCCCAGTGGCGGAATTGGTAGACGCGGCAGACTCAAAATCTGTTGTCGGCAACGACGTGCTGGTTCGAGTCCGGCCTGGGGCACCAATCTCAAAACCGCGCTGTACGCGAGAGGACGGGCAGAGAAGCCCTGGACTGAAACACCTTGAAGCTCGATCGCGAAACGGAAGCGCTGCTCTATTGGGCGTCGTCGGCGACGGCGACGCCGCTCTGGACCATTTCGCCTGAGGCTGCGCGCGAGGAATATCGCCGCACGCTCGGCAAGACGGAAATCGCACCGCCGGAAATCGGCGAAGCAAGCGATCTCGCCGTGCCGGGACCGGCCGGGCCGATGACGTTGCGGAAATACGTCTCGGCCAAGGGTGGGGACCAAGCGCGCGCCGCCATTCTCTTCGCGCATGGCGGCGGCTGCGTTCTCGGCGATATCGGCACGCACGACATTTTCTGCCGCGCGCTCTGCCACGACACGGGCGCGACCGTGTTCTCGCTCGACTACCGGCTCGCGCCCGAACACCCCTTCCCCGCGGCAGTCGAGGACACCGTCGCCGCGCTGCAATGGCTGTCGCGCGAAGCGGAGGCGATGGGGCTCGACCCATCGCGCATCGCCGTCGCCGGCGACAGCGCCGGCGGCGGGCTTGCGGCCGTCGCCTTGCATGAAACCAAGGGCGCGCTTGCCGCTCCCGTCCGCGCCCAGGCGCTGATCTACCCGGCGCTCGATTTGCGCGGGCGGTTGCCGTCGCGCAAAGTCCTCGCCGAGCAATTTCCCATCCCCCGCGACATGATCGATTGGTTCTTCGATCATTATTTCGGAACCGCGTGGCCCTTCACCGATCCGCGCGCCATCCCCGCGCTCTACGAGGACTACAGCGGACTTCCGCCTGCGCTCATCGTCACCGCCGGGCACGATCCTTTGCGCGACGAGGGCCAAGAATATGCCGAGAGACTTTCGGCCTCCCGCGTGCCGGTCGAGTACGATTGCCGCGAGGGCACGATCCACGGCTTTATGAATATGGGCCGCGTGCTGCGTAGCGCGCACGATTGGGGGCGGAAGCGCATCGCATCGTGGCTCGCCGCGCGCCTGCATGACGTGTAAATCTATCCGCGATCGGCTAGGTTCGAGCCGGGAGAACGCCGTCATGACCGCAGCACACAGAGTTGCAGCCTGCGCCGGTGTTCTGGTGCTGCTCCTCACAACGGCTGAAGCCGTGGCCGAGCCCGTCGTCAAGGGCGACACGATCGAGAATTTGCGCGACACCCGCTATAGCGAGTTCCTCCCCGTTGTGCGCGACGGGTTGCATCTCGTTGCCACCGCCTACAACACGCTCGGCCTCAACGAATGTCCCGCCGCGCTGTGGGACGCCATCACCGAGGCCGAGGCCAAGCGCAGCTTCGACGCGCTTACCGTCATCGTCAACGGCCCGCGCTATTTCATCATGGATTCGATCACGGCGAGCGGCGCCACCAAGGCGGGAAAGACCGTCGAGATCGGCGGCCTCAAGTTCGCCGAACGCGCCACCATCGATGTCGGCCTGCTCGACCTCCTGCACCGCCCTTATCGCGAGACGACGATCAATCGCGACACGATCTACCGATTCAAGGCGGGGAAACCTGTGTTCATGCTCGATGCGCCTGACGGCAGCCGCTATGCCATGCAGGCCTATGCCCAGATCATCGACAAGACGCTCACCTATGACGATCTGCCCGCTCTCGGCCGCCGGTTGAAATTGCCCTCGGGCTGGCGCTACACGACGCTGACCCCGGAGACGGACCTCGTCCTTGGCGCCAAGGGAACGGCGACGGTGGTGCAGGACGAGCTTGAGAACACCTATCAGAAGCTTGATTGACCCATGCGCCTTCTTATCGCGCTGATCCTCGCCGTCGCGGTCGGGGGCGCCTCGCCGCCGAAAGCAATCGACAGCGATCCCGTCTCGCTGATCACGGCGATCTATCAAACCTATTTGGACAACACCGAGCTCCTCACCGACATTTACAGCAAGCGGCTGCAAGCGCTGCTCGACAAGGACGCCCAGGAGACGCCGGAAGGCATGGTCGGGCGGATCGACTGGGACTACTTCGTCGACGGTCAGGATTTCGACTTGAAGGAGCTCAAGATCGTGCCGGTCACGCAAGATGAGACGAAAGCGCAAATCCGCGCGACCTTCATCAATATGGGCGACCAGAAGAACATGCTGTTCGACCTCGTGCGCGAAGACGGCCATTGGCGCATCGACGAGATCGCGGCCACGCTGCCGCCGCGCTACTTCGTGTCGAAGATCCTCGCTGACGATCCCGGCGCGTTTCCCGACGACCCTCCCCGCTGAATTGAACGGCTAGCCGGCCGCGAAGTGGACCGCGAGCCAGACCGTAGGCGGGTCGCTCTCGGTCCACGTTACGCGGTGGCGGCAATGCGCCGGGAGAAGCAGCCAGTCGCCGGGATGAAGCTCGCGCTCCTGCGCTTCGCCTGCGATGAGGAGGCGCGCGGCGCCGGCGACGAGCAGCACAAACTCGTCGTCCTCCTGGTCGTACCACTCGCCTTCAGGCGTCGCTTGTCCGGTCGAGACGATCCGCTCGATGCGAAGGCCTTCGCGCTGGCAGAGAGACTCCGTGAGTTCCGCGGCAAGCGGCCCAGCGGGAAGGCCGCGCCCTAGGCTGCCGGCTTTCGCTTCCACCATTTAGAGCGCGTTCAGTCGGTCTAACGGTTCGCCTTCCGGCGATTGACTTCCGCCTGCGAGACCTCTCCCGCCTGGATCAAGGCATTGACGCAACTCTTGGAGAGGTTGTTCCCCGCCTTGTCCATGCATACGCGCAACGCGGCGCTCTCGAGGCCATAGTCGCCGCAATATTTGTGGTAGTCGGCGCCACAAGCCTTCTGAACCGCCTTGCTGTAGCGATCCGCATGCGCGGCCCCGGCGAAGCAGAAAAGCGCCAAGCCAAGAGCAGCAAGTGACAGTGCAGGTCCGATCCGCATCGAAGCCTCCCCCGTTAGGTCCGATTCTTGAAGCTGCAAGCTTAAGCCGAAAAGGTGGCGCGCGTTGAGCCGCGCCGCGCCGCGGCTGCAAAAAAATGTGCGTATTGTCTTTTGGTCACAGGCGCGCGCCGCAACCCCGCAACTTCGAAGCGGTAGCCACCGTGTCCACTTCACCCAAGACATGAAGCAGCGAGTCTATAGCCACTCGCTATTGGGAAAACGCGCCCCACGCGTCCACCTTACGCTTGTTCGAAGGGCGATCCTGGCCAAGCCGCTCGGACATCGGATCAACCAGCCAGACTTTGGAGAACCCCCATGAAGAAGCTCATTATCGCCGTTGCGCTCGTCGTCGCCTCCGCCAGCCCGGTTTTGGCCGACGCCTTTCCGAACCTCTACATGACCCGCTAGCTCGCTGCCGTGAGGCAGGTCGAGGTTCCCATGACAAACCTCTTCCCACCTCCCTGTTGGGCGCCCGCTCTCTCAAGCGGGTGCCTGTCCCCCTCCAGGCCCTTAACCAGGCTTTCGTTCACGGAATCGACTACGCTCCGGTCGCGTTCGAGGCTGACCGCGCTCTCGACCCCGCGCTGAGTTTTTCTCCCTTTTCCGCTCCCCTCTCCGAAAACGGAGAGGACGTCAGCCGGATCGCGCCCGGCTAACAGGGGTGAGGGGTCGGCCATCTTCCAGCCCCTCGGCCGGCACGCTCGCGTGCCGGCCTCTCCCTGTTTGACGGCCTCGGCCTAAGCCATGCCGCATTGCTTGGCCTTGTTGAGCAGCGCCTCGGCCTGGCGGATCGAGGCGATGTCGATGAGCCTGCCGTCGAGCGACACCGCGCCCTTCCCTTCGCGGGCCGCCTGCTGCATGGCCTCGACGATGCGCTTGGCCTTGGTGACCTCGGCGTCTGAGGGGGTGAACACCTTGTTGGCAAGCTCGACCTGGCTCGGATGGATGGCCCATTTGCCCTCGAAGCCGAGCACGGCGGCGCGCTTGGCCGCGGCGAGATAGCCGTCGGGATCGGAGAAATCGCCGAACGGGCCGTCGATCGGGCGCAAGCCGTAGGCGCGGCAGGCGACCATCATGCGCGACAGGGCAAAATGCCAGGGATCGCCCCAGTAATAGGCGCGGTTGCCTTCCGCGTCCTTGTCGGTCAGCACGCCGTAATCGGGATGCGGGCCGCCGATGCCGACGGTCCGCGCGCGGGTCGAGGCGGCATAGTCGGCGACGCCGAAGCTCATCGCCTCCAGCCGCTTCGAGCTCTGGGCGATGGCCTCGACATTGGCCATGCCGAGCGCCGTCTCGATCAGGATCTCGAAGCCGATCCGCTTCTCGCGCTTCTTGTATTGCTCGATCTGGGTGACCAGCATGTCGATGGCGTAGACGTCCTGCGGCACGCCGGTCTTGGGGATCAGGATCATGTCGAGGCGCGGGCAGTTCTCCACCACATCGACCACGTCGCGATAGGCGTAGTGGGTGTCGAGACCGTTGATGCGGATCATCATGGTCTTGGTGCCCCAGTCGAGGTCGTTGAGGCCCTGGACGATGTTCTTGCGCGCCTGCTCCTTGTCGTCGGGGGCGACCGCATCCTCGAGGTCGAGGAAGATAATGTCGGCGCCGCCCTTGGCCGCCTTCTCGAACAGCGACGGATTGGACCCGGGCACGGCAAGCTCCGAACGGTGGAGCCGCGGGGTCGCCTGTTGGATCAAGGTAAAGCTCATTGAACACTCCCTTCTGGTTTAGCCTGTGGCACCGAGACCGGCGGCAACAGTGTTGATAGACAATAGCAAAGCGGATTTGTAGGCGTCGCGGTCGGCTTCCTTTTCGGCGCCGCGGAACCGGCGCAAGAGCTCGACCTGCATGCGGCTGACGGCATTGACGGCGGGAAGACGGGCGGCAAGCGTGCGGCGGTATTCGGGGAAGCGTTCGGCAACCTCCCTTCCCCCGCTCACCTTCAGCACCATCTCGCTCGTCAGTTTGAATTCCTGCTCGATCATGCTGAAAATCATCTCGCGCACGCCGTCGTCCTCGACGAGGCTGGCATAGTCGCGCGCGATATCGAGATCGACGAGGAGAAGCGTCTTCTCGACCGAGTCGATGATGAGACGGAACAGGCGCGACTCGTGGAACAGGCGCGGCAGAAGCTCCTCGCCCTGCTGGCCGCGCACCTGAAGCAGGCTGTTGAGCCCCGAGCCCACGCCATACCAGCCGGTGATGATGTGGCGGTTCTGCGCCCAGGCGAACACCCAAGGGATGGCGCGAAGGTCGGCCAGCGTCTTGGCGCCGAAACGGCGCGTGGGGCGCGAGCCGATATTGAGCATCGAGATTTCCTCGATCGGGCTCGCGGCCTGGAAATACTGCACGAGACCGGCATGGGAGATGAGGCCGGAATAGGCGGCGCGCGATGCGCCGGAGAGCGCCTCCAAAATGTCGTCGAACTCGCGCTTCGGCTTGAGCGCCTCTTCGCGCTCTGATTTGAGCGCATGCTCGAACACGCTCGCGGCAAGCAGCTCCATCTGGTAGAGGCCGGTGCCCTTGTTGGCATATTTGTACGAGACCACCTCGCCCTGTTCGGTGACGCGGAAGCGGCCGCGGATCGAGCCCGCGGGCTGCGCCGCAATCGCGCGCCCGGTCGGCGCGCCGCCGCGCGAGACCGAGCCGCCGCGGCCGTGAAAGAAGGCGATCGGTATGCCGGCATCGGCGCCGACCTTGGTCAGCTGCGACTGGGCCTTCGACAATTCCCAGTTCGCGGCGACGAAGCCGCCGTCTTTGTTCGAATCGGAATAGCCGATCATCACTTCTTGCACGTCGCCCTGCCAGTGGGTGCTGCGGCGGATGAGCGGCACGGACAGCGCCTCGCGCATGATCGCGGGCGCGGCGCGGAGGTCGCCGATCGTCTCGAACAGCGGCACGATCGGAAGGGCGCAGACTTCGGTGCCGGCGGCATCGAGAAACGCCCCGCCCTCCTTGGCGAGGACGTAAGCACCGAGGATGTCGTCAACCGACCTTGTCATCGACAGGATGAAGGAGCCGATAGCGTCGCGGTCGAATGTGCGCCGCGCCGCCGCGCCTTGCGCGAACATGTCGATCACTTCGGAGGCTTCAGGCGGGAGTTCGGCGATAAGGTGCGGGCCGGTCAGCGGACGCGCGAGCGCGCGGTAGAGCCAAGCGCGCCATTCGCGGCTGCCGATCTCGGGCGGGCTGTCGTCGCCGTGACCCGCCGTCGCCCACCACAGGGCCCGGAGCGCCGCCGTGGTCTTGGTGGAATTTTCGCGCAGGTCGAGGCGTACGGTGGAAAAGCGGAAAATCTCAACGGCGCGCCTGACCGGGCGCACCAGATCGGCGGCAAGCGAGAGACTGCCCGCCTCTTCGAGCGCGCGCTCGACGGTGCGGAGATCGAGGATCAACTCGTCGGCGCTGTCATAGGCGGTACCGGGTCCGCCGATGTCCTGCCCCTCGACCAGCGCAAGCCTCGCATCGAGCTTGCGCAGAACGATCGAAAGGAACTGACGATACGGCTCGCCTGGGTTCCGCGCCTTGATCCGCTCTCCCTCGCCGCTCGCCTCGAGCGCCTGGGCAAGCTCGGCGTGAAAGCCCGGCGGCACCGGGAGCGCCCGTTCGGTAATCGAGAGCGACCGGGCCAGGCTGAGAATCCGCTCGCGATAATGCCGGAGCGAGGCCAGCGCGTTCTGGCGCAAGGTCCAATCGGTCACGCCGGTTCGCACCGAAGGATTGCCGTCGCGGTCGCCGCCGATCCACGATCCGAATTGGAGAAACGGCGGCAATTCGAACTTGACGCCGGGATAGCTCTTGTTGAGCGCCCGATCGACCAGGTTCAACAGTTCCGGCGCCTTCTCGAAAATCGTCTCGTCGAAGAAATGCAGGCCGCGGGCGACTTCGTGCTGCACGGTCGGCTTCTCCAGGTGCAGCTCGCCCGTCATCCACACGAGCTCGATCTGATCGCGGAGCGCGTCGATCAGCGCGGTCCGTTCGCGCATCGTCCAGCGCGGAAATTCCAACTCGAACAACAGGAGATAGATCTTCCGGTATTTTTCCAGAACGGTGACGCGCTTCGATTCGGTCGGATGGGCGGTGATGACTGGCCGGATGCGCAAATTCGAGAGCAGCGCCTGGACGTCTTGCGGCCCCGCACCGTCTTGCGCCGCTTCGGCAATGACGTGGTCGAAGGTGCCGCGGAGCGCCGCGCGCCCGCGTTCGCGCTCGATGTAACGGCGCCGGCGCATGGCGGCATTCTCTTCGGCGATGGATAGAAGCTGGAACCAGATGCCTTGCGCCTGAAGCGCCCGCGCCAGGAGCCCTGGCGGAAACCCCGCGATATCGGCGCGGCCGGCAAGGATCGGCTCGATCTTGGGCTCATGCCGGCGCACCACCTCGATGAGGAGGCGGAACAGGAGGTCGGCCGCGCCTTCGGGCGAAGTCCCGCCGATGACAGCCTCATGCGGCTCGGGCTCGCGGGGAGACGGCTTCTGCTCCTTGTTCATTGCAATCGATGGGGCTCCGAGGCGCGGCGATCGGCTGGCGGTATAGAAGTGGCCGGCGCCCGGGACCACAGGGCAAGGCGCGGAAAACCTCCGCCCCACCCGTCCCGGTCAATCCGGGGAACCGGCCGTCCGAGCCGGCTCCAGCCATGCCCACGCTCGCACGGCGCTCTCACCGGGAGGCCAGAACCCCCGCGACCGTCGAGCCGAACTCGCTCGGATTCGGCGCAACCGTAAGCCCGCAGGCGCGCATGATCTCGGCCTTCTCGGCCGCGCTGTCGCCGGCGGCCGAGATGATGGCCCCGGCATGGCCCATGCGCCGTCCCTTTGGCGCGGTGAGCCCGGCGACGAAGCCGATCACCGGCTTCGCCATGTTGTCCTTGATCCAGGCCGAGGCCTCCGCCTCTTGCGGGCCGCCGATCTCGCCGATCATGAGCACCGCCTCGGTCTCCGAGTCCTCCTCGAACAAAGCGAGGTGGTCGAGGAAGGACGAGCCGTTGATGGGATCGCCACCGATGCCGACGGAGGTCGAGATGCCGATGCCCTTTGCCTTCATCTGCGAGGCGGCCTCGTAGCCGAGCGTGCCCGAGCGCGAGATCACGCCCACTTTGCCTTGCAGATAGATGTGGCCCGGCATGATGCCGAGCATGGCCTTGCCGGGGCTAATGATGCCGGCGCAATTCGGCCCGACCATCATCGGCCGGCGGTCTTTCGGGTAGCGCATCATGTAGCGCTTCACCCGCATCATGTCCTGCGCGGGGATGCCGTCGGTGATGGAGCAGATCAGCCGGACGCCGGCGTCGGCCGCCTCCATGATGGCGTCGGCGCAGAAGGCGGGCGCGACGAAGGTGATGGTGGTCGTGGCCCCGGTCGCTTTCACCGCCTCTTTCATGGTGTTGAACAGAGGCCGGTCGAGATGGGTTTGGCCGCCCTTGCCGGGCGTGACGCCGCCGACCACGTTGGTGCCGTAGGAGATCATCTCCTTCGCGTGGAAGGTGCCCTTGTCGCCGGTCATGCCTTGCACGAGGACCGGCGTGGTTTCGTCGATCAAAATACTCATGTCTCTCTCCCGATCCTCAACGACTTACGCTGCAAGCCGGCCCTGGCAGGCGGCCACGGCCTTCTCGGCGGCTTCGGCCAAGGTCTCGGCGGTGATGAGCTTGAGACCGCTCTCCGCCAGGATCCTGCGCCCTTCCTCGACATTGGTGCCGGCCAGCCGCACCACCATCGGCACTTTGACGTCAACCGTCTCGTAGGCCTGCACCACGCCCTTGGCGACCCAGTCGCAGCGATTGATGCCGGCAAAGATGTTGACGAGCACGGCCTTCACCTTGGCGTCGGACAGAACGAGCTTCAGCGCGGTCGCAATGCGCTCGGGCGAGGCGCCGCCGCCCACGTCGAGAAAGTTCGCGGGCGTGCCGCCGGCGTGCTTGATCATGTCCATCGTCGCCATGGCAAGGCCTGCGCCATTGACGATGCAGCCGATCTCGCCGTCGAGCCCGATATAGTTGAGGTTGTGCTCGGCGGCTTGCGCCTCGCGCGGGTCCTGCTGCGAGGGATCGTGCATGTCGGCGACGTTGTGGCGCCGGAACAGCGCGTTGTCGTCGAACGACATCTTGGCGTCGAGAGCGAGCACGCGGTCGTTCTTGGCGACCACGAGCGGATTGATCTCGAGCATGATGGCGTCGCAATCGCGGAAGGCGCGATAGGCGTTCATGATGGTCGAAACCGCGCTCTGCGCCTGCTTGATGCTGAGGCCGAGCTGGAAGGCAAGCTCGCGCGCCTGGAAGGCCTGCAAGCCGACGGCCGGCTCGACCAGCACCTGGAGGATGGCCTCGGGCTCGTCCTTGGCGATCTCCTCGATCTCCATGCCGCCGCGCTGCGAGGCGATGACGCGGATGCGCTCGGCTTTGCGGTCGAGCACGAAGCCGAGATAGAGCTCGCGATCGAAGGGCTCGGCCACTTCGATATAGACGCGCTGCACGGGCTTGCCCTCAGGGCCGGTCTGGATGGTGACGAGCCGCTTGCCGAGCATGCCGGCGGCAGCGTCGCGCACCTCGTGATAGGTCTTGCACAATTTGATGCCGCCGGCCTTGCCGCGCGCGCCGGCATGAATCTGCGCCTTGACCGCCCAGTTCCAGCCGCCGAGCTCTGTCGCGGCATAGACCGCCTGATCGGGACTGAAGGCGACTGCACCCTTGGGCACCGGTACGCCGAAACTCGCGAGCAATTCCTTGGCCTGATACTCGTGAACGTCCACCTCTTCCTCCCTTACCGGTACTTTTGGGGCACGCGCCCTAGCTCAGCTTGTCCTTGACCACGCCGTAGGCTTTCTCGGTCGCACTCTCAGCCCCGGCTAGCAGCGCATGGAGTTCCTTGAGCTTGGCCTCGGCGAAAACCTTATCCGTTATCATTCTTGCATTGGTGAAAACATTCAAGGCGGCGCTTCGCAGTGCAGCATAAGCGGCCAGCACGGCGACGCCCGCGTCGGAAATCACGTTGAGATTGCCCTTGTCGGACGCGATGGCGGCAAGGTCGATCACCTCGCGGGCCGCGTGGCAGCAGCGCAAGGGAACCTCGGTCGCCTGCTTCAGCGCGGCTTGGATCGCCTTCTCGCGCGCGGCCTTGTCCGCATCGCTCTCCTTGGCCATGCCGTAGGCCGCCATCACCGCATCGAACGCCGTGACGTCGTCCTCGATCATGCCGGTGAGCTTCAGCCGCAGCGCCTCGGATTTGGCGAGCACGTCCTTCATCTCGCCCTCGACCTCGGCATATTTCTTTTTGCCGATGGTCAGGTTGCACACCATGCTGACCAGCGCAGCACCCATGGCGCCGATGATGGCGGCAGCGCTGCCGCCTCCCGGCGTCGCGGCCTGACTGGCAAGCGCATCGAGAAACGGCTCGACGGCGGTGTCCTTGATCTTCGCCATCAGGCCATCTCTTTCGCGAGCGCGTAAATCTCCTCGGCGTCGAGCACGGCGTCGGAGCTTTCGAACAGCCGGCCGATGCAGGCGCGATGAAGTTTCAGCTTAAGTCCGCCGATGCCGAGCGCGCCGAAACAGATCACGCCGTCGCGCTTCTTGCCCTTGTCGGTAGCCTCGATGCCTTCGAGGCCAAGCGGCGGTTGTGCGTTCACATCGGCGACCGCCTCGATGGTCGTGTTGTGCTCCCAGTGCGAGGTCTTGAGCAGCTCAACGCCGATGGCGCCGGCGGCGAACACGATCTCAGCACCCTCAACGTCCTTGGCACGCGCCGTTTCATCGGCGCCTTGCACCGGCTTGACCTTCACGCCGAAACGCGCCTCGATTGCTCGCGCTGCGTTTTCGGCGCGGTCCTTCGAGCGCGAGGTAATCGTGACATCGGCGCCCTCCTGCGCAAGCAACGCTGCGGCCCGCATGCCGACCGGGCCGGTGCCGGCGAGCACCACGGCCTTCTTGCCCTTGAGCTTTGTCGTCTTGGCGAGCAGCGCCACGCCCGCCGCAGCGGTCGTATTGGAGCCGTTTGGATCGAGCATTACCGAGACGCGGAAAGGGCCGAAGAATTTCTTCTGCACGGCCTTGAGCAGCGCCTCGCCCTTGGCCATGTCGCCGCCGCCGATGAAGATCGCCGTGTTCTGCTTGTCCTTGCCGCCGCGGGTGAAGATCGTGCCGTCGACGAGCGCATTGACATTGTCGGTCGTCACATTGGCATAGCCCGTGACGCGGTCGGCGCCGCCGTCATAGGCGACCACGGTGTCGAACACGCTTGCGTAAGCGTCGGTATCGAACAGAAACAGAAGCTTCTTCATGCGCTCACTCCACGAGATTTTGGGGCTTGCCCGCCACGAACGCTTCGACGTTGTCGATGAGCTGGTCGGCGAGGATCTGCATCGCCTCCTGGCTCGCCCAGGCGACGTGAGGGGTGATGATGAGATTGGGCAGCTTGAGATCGAGCAGGATGTTGCCGTCTTTAGGCGGCTCGACCGTCAGCACGTCGAAACCCGCGCCGGCGATGGTGCCGTTCTTTAGCGCCTCGGCCAGCGCCGCCTCGTCCACCAGCCCGCCGCGCGCGGTGTTGATGATGATGGCGGTGGGCTTCATCATCTTGAGCTCCTTGGCGCCGAACATGTTCTTGGTTTCCGGCGTGAGCGGCATGTGCAAGGTGATGACGTCGCTCTCCTTGATGAGCGTCTCAAGATCGACCAGACCTGATTGCGGCACCACGTCGTAGGGCAACACGCGCATGCCGAGCGCCCCGGCGCGCTTGCCGACCTCCTTGCCGATCGCGCCGTAACCGACGATGCCGATGGTCGAGTCTGCGATGTCGCGGATCGGGTGGTCGAAGAAACAGAATTGCTGCGACTTGTTCCAACGCCCGTTGCGCACGTCCTCGATATAGGCGGGCAGATTGCGCCTGAGCGCGAACATCAGCGCGAGCACATGCTCGGGCACGGTGTTGAAGGCGTAGTTGCGGATGTTGACGACGGCGATGCCGTTTTGCTTGCAATAGGCCTTGTCGACCACGTCGGTGCCGGTCGCCGCGACCGCGATCAGCTTCAGCTTCGGCAGCTGCTTCAGCGTGTCGGCGCGCATCGGCACCTTGTTGATGATGGCGATGGTCGCGTCCTTGAGGCGCTCGACGACGTCGCCCGGGGACCAGGTCGATTGATATTCCCGGTAGCTGTGCGGGAAGCTGGGCTTGCGGACCTTGGCGTCCACCGACTCTCGATCGAGGAATACGATCGCGTGCTCCACGGAACTTGAACCTCTATTGTTGGCGCGGGACGGGGACCGTCACGCGACATGCCTCACCCTCCCCGGAGCTGCCGCTCTCCGCCCCGGAGACCTTGACCAAAAATCAAGACGCGCGAGACGATGGCCCCGCGCCGCCTCTTATTCCGCGGCAATCCTCGTTTCGGTCGCCGTCTCGGCGTCGCGGAACGAAACTTGCGCCGCCGCGACGCCCGAGCCGAGCTCGACCTCGATGCCCACGTCGCGCATCGCCATTTCGGCGCCGGCGATGGCGCCGAGCAGCATCAGCTCGTTCAGATCGCCAAGATGCCCGATGCGGAACAGCTTGCCCGCCACCTGCGACAGTCCGGCGCCGAGCGCGAGATTGTAGCGGCGATAGGCGCGGTCGATGACGTCGGCGCCGTTGAACCCGGGTGGCACCCTGATCGCGGTCACGGTGTCGGAATGCCATTTCGGCTCCTTGGCGCAGAGCTTGAGCCCCCACGCCTCGACCGCGGCGCGGGCGCCGTCGGCGAGGCGGCGGTGCCGCGCAAAGACATTGTCGAGCCCTTCCTCGCGCAGCATGGCGAGTGCCTCGCGCAAACCGTGGAGCAGCGGCAGGACCGGGGTATAGGGGAAGTAGCCGGTCGCGGGCGCCCGCATCTGGTCGGCGAAGTCGAAATAGGCGCGGCGGCACGTGGCGTCCTTCATCGCGGCGACGGCCTTCTGGCTGGCGCACACGATGCCGAGGCCCGCGGGCAGCATGAGGCCCTTTTGCGAGCCGGTGATGGCGAGATCGACGCCCCACTCGTCCATGCGGAAGTCGATGCTTCCGATCGAGCTCACCCCGTCGACATAGAGCAGCGCCGGGTGGCGGGCGGCGTCGATCGCGCGCCGCACCGCGGCGACGTCGCTGGTGACGCCGGTGGCTGTCTCGTTATGAACCACCATGACGCCCTTGATGGCGTGAGCCTTGTCGGCGCGAAGAGCCTCCTCGATCCGCTCGGGGCTCGCGCCCGTGCCCCACTCCTCTTCCTGGACGATGACTTCGAGCCCATGGCGACGGGCGAGCTCGATCCAGAGATGGCTGAACTGGCCGAAGCGGGCGGCGAGCATCTTGTCGCCCGGCGAGCGGGTGTTGGTCAGCGCGCATTCCCATGCGCCGGTGCCGCTCGAGGGAAGAATGACGACGTCGCCCTCCTCGGTCTTGAAGACCTGCTTCAGGCCGTCATAGAGGGGCTTGGTCAGCTTGGGAAAATCGGAGGAGCGATGGTCCTCCATGGCGACATGCATGGCGCGCAGGATGCGGTCGGGGACATTGGTCGGGCCCGGGACGAACAGAAAGTTGCGCCCGGGTCGTCTTGCTTCGGCCATAGTCGCTTCCCCTTGGAAATCCTGCCGCAATATTGCTTGGGAGTGGTGTCGGCTCGCGAAAACAGGGTGTTAGCGTCAGCGCTTCTAGCTGGCAACCCTTTTTGCGCCTAGAACAAACCGGTGATCCGGCCGTCGGCCCCGAGCTCGATATTGTTCGCCGCCGGAACCTTGGGCAGCCCCGGCATGGTCATGATGTCGCCGCAGATGACCACGACGAACTCCGCGCCTGCCGACAGCCTGACCTCGCGGATCGGGATGATGTGCCCGAGCGGCACGCCCTTGGCGTCGGGGTTGGTGGTGAAGCTGTACTGGGTCTTGGCCACGCAGATCGGGAACCGGCCGAAACCCGCCTTTTCCAGCTCGGCGAAGCGGTCCTGCACGCTCTTGTCGGCGGTGATGTCCTCGGCGCCATAGATTTCCTGAGCGATGGTGCGGGTCTTGTCCCACAGCGACATGTGGTCGGGGTAAAGTGGCCGGAAGTCGCTCGGCTTATCGGCGATAGTGCGAACCACGACGCGGGCGAGGTCGGTCGCGCCCGCCCCGCCTTCGGCCCAGTGATCGGCCATCACGCATTCCACCCCGATGGTCGAGCAGAGGCGCTTGATGAGCGCAATCTCGGCCTCGGTGTCGCTCGAGAAGCGGTTGATCGACACCACGACCGGCACGTGGTACTTGCGAATATTCTCGACATGGCGCTCGAGATTGATGAAGCCCGTTTCCAGAGCGGCGAGGTTCTCGCGCTTCAGCGCGTCCTTGGCCACCCCGCCATGCATCTTGAGCGCCCTGATGGTGGCGACCACCACGGCGCAGTCGGGCTTGAGCCCCGCTTTCCGGCATTTGATGTCGAAGAACTTCTCCGCGCCGAGATCGGCGCCGAAGCCCGCTTCCGTCACGACGTAGTCGGCAAGCTTGAGCGCGGCCTTGGTCGCGATCACCGAATTGCAGCCATGGGCAATGTTGGCGAAGGGGCCGCCGTGAATGAAGGCCGGGTTGTTCTCGAGCGTCTGCACCAGGTTCGGCGCGAGCGCGTCCTTCAGCAGCGCGGCCATCGAACCCGCGGCCGAAAGGTCCGCGGCGGTCACCGGCTTCTTGTCGCGCGTCTGTCCGATTTGGATCTGGCCGAGACGCCGCTGGAGGTCGGCGAGGTCGGCGGCGAGGCAGAAAATGGCCATCACTTCCGAGGCCACGGTAATGTCGAAGCCGGCCTCGCGCGGGAAGCCGTTGGCGGCGCCGCCGAGCGAGGAGACGATCGAGCGGAGCGCCCGGTCGTTCATGTCGACGGCGCGGCGCCAGGTCACGCGGCGAACGTCGATATCGAGCTTGTTGCCCCAATAGACATGATTGTCGATCAGCGCCGCGAGCAGATTGTTGGCGGCGCCGATGGCGTGAAAGTCGCCGGTGAAATGCAGATTGATGTCTTCCATCGGAACCACTTGGGCGTAGCCGCCGCCGGCGGCGCCCCCCTTCACCCCGAAGCAGGGTCCGAGCGACGGCTCGCGGATGCAGACGATGGCCTTCTCGCCGATGGCGTTCAGCGCGTCGCCGAGCCCAACCGTGGTCGTCGTCTTGCCTTCGCCGGCAGGCGTCGGCGTGATGGCGGTGACGAGGATCAGCTTGCCGTCGGGGCGCCGCGCGAGCGAAGCGACATAGTCGAGCGAGACCTTGGCCTTGTAGTGCCCGTAAGGCAGGAGGCTCTCGGCCGGAATGCCGAGCTTTTCCGCCGCGACCTCGAGAATGGGCCGCATCTCGGCGGCCTGACTGATCTCGATGTCGGATTTCGGGTTCTTGTGCTGATCGTGCGAACGCCTGGCGGCACTCTCACGCGACTGAACTGACATTAGCCTTACGCCCCAAGCTTGCGGAAGTAGAGCAGAGGAATGGGCAAGGTAATTCATTCACTTGGCGTACAACAAGGGTGTTTCGCAGCCCCCGCGTCCCTTTGGTTAGGGCGCGTGCGCGCAAATCCTACCTGCCGCCCGCCGCGCAGCCTACGGTAATTGCCATCCCGAACGGGAAGACAAGATTTCGCGACCGATACGTGAATCTCGCAAATAATCCCAGAGATCCAGCGACCGTCTCCAGATTCTCACACCCGCACCTTGATACTGCGCCGCCAAATAAAGGTAACGCTGTCGACCCACTCCAGCGCCTAAGCTAACAGGAGTTAATGCGAGTAGCGCTTGCGGCACCTCGCCCTTCGAGCCACCAAAGTCATATGGTCGCGCAAGAAAACTGTCTCTGAGCCAGCCGTCACCGCTAATCGTATAGTACAGTTTCGCTCCGTCGAAATTATTGCCCTCTGCTATGAACAAGCGCCCCCCAAATGCGGCCATCGACCTGATCGGTGCGTCAGTCCATCCCGTCCCATAGGGCATCGCGCTCCAGCGTCCAGGTGCGTAAATTTTGTAGACGGTGCTGCCGGCACTGCCTGCCGTGTGGTTCACGGTGCTAGCATAAATATGCGTGCTGCCTGTCGCACCGCGAAATGTTTGCAGCGCGGGTACGGCTCCCGTATTCGGGTCATCAAAGCCATTCTCTACTAGGCGCTCCCACCTTGTGCCATCCTCCCTCCCACGCCAGACCTCGGCACCGGTGCCGGCATCCCCGACGCCCCCAGGAGTTTCCCGCGCTGTTCCAGCTAGAAGCTCGTTCGGCCCCCCTTTCGCCAGCGTAAGGGAATGTATGTGAGCGCGACCTGAGCTGATTTCTGGGGCAAGACGTATCCACGCTCCAGGATCGCTCGGTCTTGACGTTCTCCAGATCGTTGCATCCGCGGCGTCTCGCGCGCCGCGGTCAATCGTCGCGAAGAGGTAAGGCCTCATTGCTACGAGTGAGTTTAGGACACGTCCTCCCGTAACCGGTAAGGTCAACACTTGTGTTCCACGCAACCTGTGAAACCGGACAAGCATCGCGCTATTGTCAACGCTCACTCCCCCGACATAAACAGTCCCTACGTCATCGGTATCGCCAAGCACGGCGATGGTTTTCAGGCTGCCGCATTCCTGAAATGCGGCTGACACGCATCCAATGCTCATCTCCGACGGCAGCACGCCACAGCTCTGCCTCCCGATCTGAATCTCGGTAATAGGCTGGGACATACAGCGTGCTGCCCGATGCCGCCATCGCTGGGACTGCGGCCAAAGGTTCAGCTGCGTTTATCCCATGGGGGCTTACCGGAACCCAACCCATGGTCTCGCGTGCTCCTGCATGCGCTTACCCAACTATAACAGTTCATTGCGGGCGGTGGCGTCGCATCGCCGTTTCCCTCACGTCTTTTGGACCCCGTGAACCTCCGAGCCTCACCCTGCGACTAAGCATTGTGTGTGCAAATCAATGGAGGTTTCCATGTCACGAACACTTGCTTGGGCTGCCGCAGCCCTCATTTCCATTTTTTCACTCTCCCAAGATGCTTACGCATCGTGCGGCCCCCGCGTAACAGTCAGTGCCCCTACACTTGACCGAACGGCAGCAATCGGAGTCTGGCAGGGTAGAGTCGCAAACACGATGAACGACCTGTACTCGGATTGGAATTACGCGCGCGCGAAGAGCGTGACCAAGGGCGGCAAAGGCTTGGTCGTCACTGGCATCCCGTGCAATACGCGATAAGGTCTGAGCAACTTCGCACTCAGGATGGGCGCTCGCTTCGGCGGGCGCCCTCGGCCTGGCGGTGACGAAGCAATGCGCGCGTTCGATGCAATGACGGGCATGAAGACGGCCGATGTCGCGTTGGTCTGCCCAGGAATCAGGCGCCGGCATGGCCATTAGTGGTCGGCCTTGGGCTAAGAACCGGCCTCATTCGCGCTGATATTGCGGGCTCGCCGCGCGGCCGCTTGACGATGAAGAAGACATTTTCTTGAAACCGATGCTTCTTTATGGGTACAGGCCCCTAGCCTAGTACCTTTCCAATCGTCCGTGCAGTTTCTGAAACGGGAGGACGCCTCGCTCATGCCGCCGCGAGAGCTTCTAAAGGCCATGTTCCAAGCCGCGGTCGATGCGGCGCTGCCCTCGCTCTGCGTGCCGGCGCATCTGCCGAAGCGGCCGAAGGGCCGGACCATCATCATCGGCGCCGGCAAGGCGTCCGGCGCAATGGCCAAGGCGCTCGAACAGGCCTGGGACGGCCCGATCGAGGGGCTCGTGGTGACGCGCTACGGCTATCGCGTGCCGACGGAGCGGCTTGAAGTGGTCGAGGCCGCCCATCCCGTGCCCGACGCCGCCGGCCGCGAGGCGGCCGCCCGCATTCTCAAGCTCGTCGAGGGACTGACCGAGGACGATCTCGTCCTCTGCCTGATCTCGGGCGGCGGCTCGGCCTTGCTTGCGCTCCCGCCCAAGGGGCTCACGCTCGAAGACAAGCAGGCGGTGAACAAGGCCCTGCTCAAGAGCGGCGCCACCATCTCGGAGATGAACACGGTGCGGAAGCATCTCTCGGCCATCAAGGGGGGGCGGCTCGCCGCCGCGGCCGCGCCCGCACACGTCGTCGCGCTGATGATCTCCGACGTGCCGGGCGACGATCCTTCGATCATCGCTTCGGGCCCGACCGTCGCCGACCCTTCGACCAACGCGGACGCCATCGCCATCATCGAGAAGTACAAGATCGACGTGCCCGCCGCCGTGCGCGAGCGGCTCAAGACCGGGGACGAGACGCCGAAGCCCGGCGACAAGCGTCTTTCCCGCGTCGAGAACGTCATGATCGCGACGCCGCAAGCCTCGCTCGAAGCGGCGGCTGCGGTCGCGAAACGTGCGGGCGTGACGCCCGTCATCCTCGGCGACTCGATCGAGGGTGAGTCGCGCGACGTGGCGCTGGTTCATGCCGGCATCGCCCGGCAATGCGCGCTGCGAGGTCAGCCGGAGAAGCCGCCTTGCGTGCTCATCTCCGGCGGCGAAACCACCATCACGCTCAAAGGCAAAGGCAAAGGCGGGCGCAACACTGAGTTCCTGCTCGCGCTCGCCATCGCGCTCGACGGGATGAAGAAGATCTACGCCATCGCCGGCGACACCGACGGGATCGACGGCTCGGAAGACAACGCCGGCGCGCTGATCGATTCCGACACGCTCAAGCGCGCGGCGGCGCGGGGCGTCAACGCCAAGGCCATGCTCGCCGACAACGATCCGTGGAATTTCTTCAACGCGATCGGCGACCTGCTCGTGACCGGGCCGACGCTGACCAACGTCAACGACTTCCGCGCCGTTCTCATAGAGAAGTAGCGAGGGATTAGCCCGCGCGGCGCATCAGGATGCCGGAGAGCGGCCGCTGCGACTTTCCGCCCTGGCCGTGAGCCTGGCCCTGGTTCTGCGACAGGATTTGTGGCGCGTTCGCGACGGCGTCGTGGCGGCGCTGCTCCATGCCGAGAAGGACGTTGACCGCCTCGAGCTCGGCCCGCAAATCCTTGACCTTGTTGTCATGGTCGCGTTTGAGCTGCTCCAGCCCCATTTCGAACTGGGCCTGCGAGGCCTTGATGTGCTCGCCGATGAAGGCCGCCCGCTCTTGCAGGTCGGTGCGAATATCGCGCATTTTGATTGATCCCCCGACTTGTTGACACTGGCCAAACCCCTCACGGCCAAAGGGGTTCCCTCGGGGTTTCTCGGACGAGGCACTTTTTCGGTGCCTGCGTGGAAAACGCCACACTTCCCGCAATCCTTGGGAAGAGCGGACGCGATTTGGCGCGGGAACGAGCCACAAATGGCTCGCCACGCTGTGGGAGCGGCATTAGCTCCGGGAGCGCCGCTTGCGGCCGCCCGCCTCCGCGCGCAGCGCCGCGACCTCCATTCTCAGCTCCTCGATCGCGCGCAGGATGGGCGCCGTCTCGTCGTGCACCATCTCGGCCTCTTCCTTGGCGTGCTCCTCCTGCATGGCATTGACGATGATGCCGATGAACAGGTTGAGCACCCAGAAGGTGGTGACGACGATGAAGGGAATGAAGAACAGCCAGGCATGAGGGTGCCGGCTCATGATCGGGTTCACGACGTCGTTGGTCCAGCCTTCGAGCGTCATGATGGTGAACAGCGTATAGAGCGAGGTGCCAAGCGTGCCGAACAGCTCCGGATATTCCTTGCCGTAGAGATTCACGGCCATCACCGCGCTGACATAGAAAACGAGAGCGATCAGGAGCACGATCGAGCCCATGCCGGGCAACGCCCCGATCAGTCCGCCGACGACCCGCTGCAACGCCGGCACCGCCGTAATCAACCTCAGCAGACGCAGCACGCGGAGCGCGCGCAGGACGGAGAACGTCGCTGTCGCGGGGGCAAGCGCGATGCCGACGACGATAACGTCGAAGATGTTCCACCCGTCGCGAAAGAAGGCGCCGCGTTGCACGGCGAAGCGCGCGAGGATTTCAAGGACGAAGATGGCGATGATGACGCGGTCGATGACGACAAGCGCGGGACCGAATTTCGCCATCACGCTTGCGCTCGTCTCGAGCCCGAGGGTCACGGCGTTGACGACGATGAGCGCCATGATGAAGCGCTCGGTCCGGGGATCCTGAACCACTTTACGCAGCAATTGCATCATCGGGAAGCTCCTGAGAAATTTGCTGTCCCGATCTAAACGTTCGGCCGTGCTGAAACAAGAAAGCCCGCCGCGCTTTTCCGCGCGACGGGCTCACTGAGGCACAAGCTTAAGACGGGGGGAAGCCTTAGCTCGGCAACAGCACCGTGTCGATGACGTGGATGACGCCGTTCGACTGCATCACGTTCTTGATGGTGATCTTGGCGGAGTCGCCTTTGGCGTCCCACACCCAGATCGCGCCGTCTTTGATCTCGACGGTGAGATCTTTTCCTTCGACGGTCTTAAGCATGGCCTTGCCACCGCCCTTCTCGACCGCCGACATCAGATCCTTGGAGGTGAGACGACCGGGAACGACGTGGTAGGTCAGGACCTGCGTCAGCTGGCCCTTGTTCTCGGGCTTGAGCAAGGTGTCGACCGTGCCGGCCGGCAGCTTGGCAAAGGCATCGTTGGTCGGCGCGAACACGGTGAAGGGGCCTTTGCCCTGGAGCGTGTCGACGAGACCGGCGGCCTTGACGGCTGCGACCAGCGTGGTGTGGTCCTTGGAGTTGACGGCGTTCTGGATGATGTTCTTCGAGGGGAACATCGGGGCGCCGCCCACCATCACCGTATTTTCCTTGGCGAAGGTCGGGATGGCGGTAAAGGCTGCGAAGGCGAGGCCGGCCGCAGCAACACCGGACAATGCGAATTTGGCGAACTTCATGACATCCTCCTAAGTTCTCTGTTGTCCCATCGGGGGGTACGGGCAGAGCTACGGAGGCGTGCGCTTGGGCGGATGCGCTGCGGGCGATGACGTTTTCGTGAGCGGACGAAATGCCGGTCAGAGCTGGGCGAGCTTGCCGTTGGCGATCACGGGGCCGGTGGGCTGGCCGGTCGGCGAGCCGCCAAGAGGCTCGAGCGAAACCGCGAGCACGGCCTCGTTGTTGACCTGGGTCAGAAGATCTTTCGGCACCTTGATCGTGACCGGACGGCCCGGATCGATGAGCCCGAGCGAATGCGGCTTGTCGCCGGGCGGGATCAGCCAAAGCTCCAAGGATTTCTGCTCCTGGCCGAGGAGCGCCGCGGGCACGATGGTGAGGCTCGCTTCGCCGGTGTTGACGGCGGCGACGAAGCCCGCCTGCCCGCCATCGGCGTCGAGCCGGGCGACAAGCGGCGCACCCGAGGTTCCGACCGCGCCAACATAGATGAGCGCGGCAAGGCAGGCGGCGGCGAGCGCGCTCGTGCCAAATGCAAGGCTCCGCCAGAAGCTCAAGCTCCGCCACAGCCCGACGGTCCCGGCGCGACCGGCGCCGAGCGAATCCTCGATCTTCGTCCACAGGCGGCGCGGCGGGGCGATTTCGGGCACGGCCGAGGCAAGCCCTCCGAGCCGCTCTTCCCAGAAGGCGACTTCGCGCGCGAAGGCGGGGTCGCGGCCGATCCTTCGCTCGGCGGCGCCGCGTTGGGTGGCGTCGAGCACGCCGAGCACGTATTCGGCGGCGGTCAGGCCCATGCCTTCATTATCTCTTCCGGTGTCGCTCATCGTTCGAGACACGTTCTCAATTTGGCGAGTCCACGCCTGATCCAGCTCTTCATCGTCCCGAGCGGCACGTCAGACCGCTCGGCAAGTTCCTCATAGGTCAGCCCGTCGATAAAGGCCGCGCGGATGGCCGCTTGCTGCCGCGTCTCGAGTTCCTCGAGGCAGGCATAGAGCCTGCGGTTCTCCTGGGCGGTCTCGATCGTCTCGGCGGCGATCGGCGCGGGGTCGGAAACGCCGGACGCCTCCTCGATCGGGGCGCTAAGCCTAGCCACGGCGCCGGAGCGGACGCGGTCGATGGCGCGATTGCGGGCAATCGCGACCAGCCAAGTGATCGGGCTCGCGCGCGCTTCATCGAAGCTCGCGGCCTTCCGCCACACATTGAGGTAAACCTCCTGCAATACGTCCTCCGCCTCACCGCGGTCGTTCAAGATACGGAGGCAGACGCCAAAAAGCTTCGCCGCCGTCTCGTCATAGACGATGCGCAAGGCGGCGCGGTCGCCGCCGGCCACCCGTCGGAGCGAAGCTGCGAGTTGTCTGCGCCTGGTTTCTGCGTCCATGAGGTTGCGCCGGAGGTTGGCAACGCGTCATTCTCCTACCGCGCGCGCAGCCTCCTTGTCTCTAGCCATCGCCGCCGGAGGCGGTTCGGCGCACGGCAATTTCGCAGTTGCGAATTGGGGCGGGCGCGCTACTCTCCCCGCCGGGACGGGGGTTCGCTAAGCATTTGCGATTCGGGGCGTGAGGGCATGGCCGCGCGCCACGGAACAGTCGAAATTGGAACCACTATAGGGATCGACCCCATCGGGAGGGGCCCGGCAAGATTGTTGCCCAGTTGTGTTTCGTCGGGCGCCCCGCGGGGGCCCTTGCGGCACGGGATTGGATGAGGGGTTGGGGATGAATTTGCGGCGCGCCGGTCTTGGCCTCATCGTCGGAGCCGTCTTGCTGGCGCCGGCTTCAGCCCAGGCGAGCCCCGCTCTCGTCTTCGAGCCGTTTAACGGCACGGTATTCTACGCCGAGGATCCCGACGCCGCGTGGTTCCCGGCCTCCCTCACCAAGCTGATGACGGCCTATGTCGCTTTCCAGGCGTTGAAGGAAGGCACCGTCAAGCTCGACAGCACGGTCGTCTGCTCCAAGAAGGCGACGGAGCAGGCACCGAGCAAACTCTGGTTGAAAGAGGGCGAGTCGATCACCCTTGAAGTGGCGCTGAAGGTTCTCATCGTCAAATCGGCCAACGACGTCGCCATGATGATCGCCGAGACGGTGGCTGGCAGCGAGGAGGCGTTCGTCGCGCGCATGAACGAGGCGGCGAAGCACCTCAACATGACGCGCACCGTTTTCGCCAATCCCAACGGCCTTCCCGACGAGCGGCAAGTCACCACAGCCCGCGATCTCGCCAAGCTCGCCCGCGCCATCATCATCGAATTCCCCGAACATGCCGATCTGTTCACGACCATCCAGGTCCAGGTCGGCAAACAAACCCTGCGCACGCATAACGGCCTCCTCGTCAACTATCCCGGCGCCGACGGCATGAAGACCGGCTTCATTTGCGACTCAGGTTTCAACGTGGTGGCGAGCGCCACGCGCGAGGGCCGCAAGCTCGTCGCCGTGATTCTCGGCGAGCCCTCGGTCGCCTCGCGCCGCGAGCGCGCCATCGATCTGCTCGACAACGGCTTCAAGCGTTATTTCTGGAAGTCGTTGTTCGGCACGAGCCTCGACGGCCTCGCCATTCAAGCCTCGCTGAGCAGCGGCCCCACCCATCTGCGCGACAGCGTCTGCGGCGTGCGCAAGGCCGGGCCGGTGAAAAAAAAGCGCGTGGTCCGCAAAAAGAAGAAGACGCGGAGCACCGCAAGCCAAGGCGGCCAGTGAGCGCCATTTCCCGCCAGTTTCTTTGCCTCGCCGTGTGTACTCTGTTGGCCGCCGCCGTGGCGCCGGCCTTCGCCGCGACAACCGAGCCGCCGGACAATATCGCCGAGGCGCTCGCCGAGGCGGCGCGCGCCTGCAAGGACATGGAGGGCAAGCCCAACACCGACGCCGTGCTCAAGATGGAGGACATCAACGGCGACGGCGGCGAGGACTGGATCGCCGACTATTCAAAATTGAAATGCGAGGGCGGCATCAATCCGCTGTGCAGCGACGCGGGGTGCACCATCCAGATCTATTTCTGGGACGGCGGCACGTCTTGGGACGTGGTGTTCGAGGATCTCGTGCGGAGCTACAAATTCGGCAAGAGCGGCGGCAAGCGCATGCTCTACGTCACGACCTCGGGCATCCCGTGCAACAAGCCAGTCACCGAAAGTTGCAAATACACTTACCGGCTCGAGAGCGACACGGTCGTTCCGGTCGAGTAGCGGCGGCCATCAGAACGACGAGCCGGGCTCCTGCAAGAATGCAAGTTCCTCCGCCGTCGAGGCGCGGCCGAGCACGCTGTTGCGATGGGGGAAGCGGCCGAAGCGCGCGATGATCGCCTGGTGCCTCTGGGCAAAGTCGAGATTGTTCGGGTTGCCGAGTGCGGTGAACAACGCGATTGAACGCGCCTGATCCTCGGCCGTCTCCGCATGCTGGAACGGCAGATAGATGAAGGCGCGCTGCTCGGGCGGAAGTCGCAACTCGAACCCTTCGCTAATCGCGCGCTTGGCAAGCGCGAGCGCGGCGCCATCGGTGGCGAAGGCGCGCGGATCGTCGCGAAACATGTTCCGCGGGAACTGATCGAGCACGATGATCGCGGCGAGCATGCCTTTCGGCTCGGCGAGCCACTCCGGCGGCACGCCCGTCCTCAGCGCGTCATAGGTCGCACCGAACCGTGCGGTGATCTCGGCGTCGATCGCCGGGTTCTTGCGATACCAGTCTTCGGGTTTCAGCGTCTCGAACCAGAAGGCGACGATCTCGTCGATGATGCTGGCGCTCATCGCGGGCTCACTGACGGCTAGGCGGACGGCGCGGCAATCGCCGCCTCGATGACCGCGAGCGCTTCAGGCGAAGCCCAATCGGCCGGACCGACCAGGCGCGCGATCTCGCGGCCCTTGCGGTCCAAGATGAGCGTGGTCGGCATGCCGACAGCCTTCAATGTCGCGAACAACTTGCCGGTCGGATCGGTGTAGAGAGGAAGGCGCGCGACGCCGGTCTCCTTGAGGAAGGAAGCCGCCTTCTCCGCTCCCCCTTTGTCGATATTGACCGCGACCACGGCGAAGTCCTTGCCGCCGAGCTTGGCCTCGAGCTTGTCGAGCGCCGGCATCTCCTCGCGGCAGGGAACGCACCAGGTGGCCCAGATGTTCAGGAGCACGACCTTGCCGGCGAAGTCTTGGAGCGTCTTGGTCCCACTCTCCGCTTCGAAGGAAAATTCAGGTAAATCAATCGGTTTCGGGCGCAAAACCAGCGTCGCCATAGCGCCCTTGTTGAGGCTCGCAAGCGGGCTTGGAGCGGCGGACGAAGGCGGCGAAGGCGCGCTCTCAGGGGGTGAGGCGGCGGTCTCGCCCGACCGGCCATTGTCAGAAGGGGCGAAACTCCAATATACCGTGCCGAACCCGGCGATCGCCGCCAGCAGCGCGGCGATAAGATAGATGGCCGGCGGCGCGGCGCGTTTACCTTCGTTGCGTCTGCTCAAATCTTCCCGCTCACCTTGTCTGGCCCTAAGGCGCAAGCGATGACGAACACCATATGGGGCGGCCGTTTTGCCGCCAGTCCTTCCGAAATCATGGAGGAGATAAATGCCTCCATCGACTTCGACAAGCGCCTGTGGCGTCACGATATCGTGGCCTCCAAGGCCCATGTCGCCATGCTCGGCGCGACCGGAATCATCGAGGCGAAAGAGGCCGACGCGATCGCCGCCGGTCTCGACACGATCGCGGCCGAGATCGAGGCGGGCAAGTTCAAGTTCTCGCGCTCGCTCGAAGACATTCATCTCAATGTCGAGAACCGCTTGCGCGAGCTGATCGGGCCGGTGGCGGGCAAGCTTCACACCGCGCGCTCGCGCAACGACCAGGTCGCGACCGATTTCAAGCTCTATGTGCGGGAGGAGACCGGAGCGATCGAGGCGGGCCTCGCCGCGCTTCAGCTCGCGCTTGCCAAGAAGGCGCTGCAATACGCGGGCGCGGTGATGCCGGGCTTCACCCATCTTCAGACGGCCCAGCCGATCACCTTCGGCCACCATCTCCTCGCCTATGTCGAAATGCTCGGCCGCGACAGGGGCCGTTTCGCCGATGCGGCCAACCGGCTCAGCGAGTCCCCCTTGGGCGCGGCGGCGCTCGCCGGCACCTCCTTCCCCATCGACCGGGAGGAGACGGCGCGCGCGCTCGGCTTCGCGCGGCCAGCGGCTAATTCGCTCGACGCGGTTTCGGACCGCGACTTCGCGCTCGAGGCGCTTGCCGCCGCCGCCATTGCCGCCATGCATCTGTCGCGGCTCGCCGAGGAGATTGTGAACTGGTCTTCGCCGCAATGGGGCTTCGTGCGGCTCTCCGACAAGTTCACGACCGGCTCCTCGATCATGCCGCAGAAGCGGAACCCCGACGCAGCCGAGCTCGTGCGCGCCAAGACGGGGCGGATCGCCGGCGCCTTCCAGACGCTGCTGATGGTGATGAAGGGCCTGCCGCTCGCCTATGCCAAGGACATGCAGGAGGACAAGGAGCCCGTGTTCGATGCGCTCGATGCGCTGAAGCTCGGGATAGCCGCCATGACCGGCATGGTCGAGGACATGGAGCCCGACCTTAAGGCCATGAAGCGCGCCGCCGCATCGGGGCATGCGACCGCGACCGACCTCGCCGATTGGCTCGTGCTCAGGCTCGGCCTCCCCTTCAGGGACGCCCACCACATCGCCGGCAAAATCGTGGCGCTGGCCGAATCGAAGGGCTCGGACCTCAAAAAACTGCCGCTTTCGGAGCTCAAAACGGTCGAAAACCGGATCACGGAGGAGGTCTATTCGGCACTCGATGCCGTGGGATCGGTCAAAAGCCGCACAAGTTATGGGGGAACCGCCCCCGCCAACGTCAAGAGGCAGGCGAATCGGTGGATAAAGCGTTTGGAGAAGGACGCCAAAACGCGATAAAAGGATAGTCGAAGAGCCGCGAAAAAGGCTTGAGGGAACAGGGGCACGACCATGGGAAGCGCTCTGCGCATCCTTTTAACGTTTGTGCTGGTGCTAACCATCGGGCTTTCGGCCTGCGGGCGCCGGGGTTCGTTGGAGCGGCCAAAGCCCAACTATCCTGAAACCGAAGCCGACCCGTCCACGAAGATGTCGAAGGCCCCGGCTCGCCGCCTTTGGATTGACCGCCTGCTCGAATAGACGCCCCTTTCTCCAATGCACCATTTCGCCTACCGGCGCGGCGTGTCCCACACCAATGTGCTCCACGCCGAGGAGGTCGATCTTTCCGAACTCGCCGCTTCGGTCGGAACGCCCTTCTACTGCTACTCCACCGCCACTCTCGCACGTCACTACCGCGTCTTCGCCGACGCGTTCGCCGGCATGGCCAGCACGCTCGTCTGCTATTCGGTCAAGGCCAACTCCAATCTCGGCGTGCTCGCAACGCTCGCCAAGCTCGGGGCCGGCATGGATGTCGTTTCGGAAGGCGAGCTCCGCCGTGCGCTTGCGGTCAAGGTTCCGCCCGACAGGATCGTGTTCTCGGGTATCGGCAAGACGCGCGAGGAGATGGCGTTCGCGCTCGAGGCCGGCATCCTTGCCTTCAACGTCGAGTCCGAAGCCGAGCTTCGAGACTTGAGCGACGTTGCCGCGGCGCGAGGCTCGACGGCGAGCATCGCCTTCCGCGTGAACCCGGACGTCGACGCCAAGACCCACCACAAGATCGCAACGGGAAAGGCCGAGAACAAATTCGGCGTGCCCTTCGATGAGGCCCCTGCCCTCTACGCGCTCGCGAGCCGGCTTCCCGGCATAGCGCCGACCGGCGTGCACATGCATATCGGCAGCCAGATCACCGATCTCGACCCGTTCCGCAACGCATTTGCGCTGTTGAAGGAGCTGGTCGAACGCTTGCGCCAAGAGGGCTTCGCCATCGACTTCGTCAATCTCGGCGGCGGCCTCGGCATTCCTTATCGCAACGATCAGCCGCCGCCGCCGTCTCCGGCCGACTACGCCAATCTCGTCAAGCAAGCGGTCGGTGCACTTGGCGTGAGGCTCATCTTCGAGCCCGGCCGCATGATCGCGGGCAATGCCGGGATCCTCGTGTCACGCGTGCTCTATGTGAAGAGCGGCGCGTCGAAGAATTTCACCATTGTCGATGCGGCGATGAACGATCTGATACGGCCAACGCTCTACGATGCCCATCACGAAATCCTGCCGGTCGCGGCGCCCGAGCAAGGCGCGCCGATTGTCGTGACCGATATCGTCGGCCCGGTGTGCGAAACCGGCGACTATCTTGCGCTGGCGCGGGCGCTGCCTGAGCTCAAATCGGGCGATCTCATTTCCGTGATGACGGCCGGCGCCTATGGCGCGGTGCTCGCATCCGAGTATAACAGCAGGCTATTGGTCCCCGAGGTGCTCGTATCCGGGAACCGCTATTGCGTGACCCGCCCGAGGCCGAGCTACGGCGACATGCTGGCCAAGGAACGGCTACCGGAGTGGCTGTAAGCCCCGGAAGAGAGGTCGATTGGGCCTCGCTTTCGCCCGCTTCGATCCCCAAATTTAACTTGTCGCCTCTGCACTTCGCGCTAGATCACTTCGCGCTAGATGAAGATGATGCGTACCAGTTCTCGAAAGAAGGCGCCTTCCCCCGAAACGGCGGAAGCGAGCCCGCTTACGCAGCGCTTCGACCGGCGGGTGCGGCTGAGTTGGCTTGCGCTTCTCGGCGAAAGAGTGTGGGAGGCGCTGCTGTGGCCCTTCCTCGTCATTCTGACTTTCCTCGTCGTGTCTTTGCTCGAGCTGTGGAGCCTGCTCCCGCCGCTTGCCCATCGCATCCTGCTCGGCGGTTTCGGATTGGCGCTCCTCGTCTCCTTCCTGCCGCTCCTCAGAATTTCCCTGCCGACGCGCCAGGAGGCCTTGCGCCGCCTCGAACGCAGTGCGGGCATCAAGCATAGGCCGGCCTCCTCTTATGAAGACCGGCTCAGCGCCACCCCGCCGAGAGAGACCGCGGCGCTGTGGGCAGCTCACCGCGAGCGGCTGTCGCGCCTGATCGCAAGACTCCGGCCCTCGTGGCCCGCGCCCCGCACCGACCGCAAGGACCCTTACGCCGTCAGAGCCGCGCTCCTTCTTGGTGTGGTCGTGGCGGCGCTTGCCGCGGGCGGCAACGCCGTCGATCGCCTGCGCGCCGCATTTTCTCCGGCGGCGACCGGCACACCGGCGATGCTCCGGCTCGACGCCTGGGTCACGCCGCCGGTCTACACGGGAATTGCGCCGATCGTGCTCGCCGATGGCAGCGAGAAGGTGGGAGCGGGCGCAGAATCGTTCCGGGCGCTTTCAGTCCCTGAGCGCAGCGAATTGATCGTGCGGACCCATGCGCCAGAGGGCGAGACCGTGCATCTCGTCACGAGCCGCGACGGCGGCGAGGACACGATCGTCGCGCCGAAGAAGGGCGGCAGCGAAGGGCTCATCGAGTTCAACGTCGCGCTCAACCAGCCGCAAAGCGCCGCGGTCGAGATCGGCGGCCAGACCGTTTCCAAATGGCGCTTCGATCTGATCGAGGACGTCGCCCCGACGATCAGCCTCATGGGAAACCCGGCGACGACGCCGCGGAGCGCGCTGCGCCTCACGTTCCGCGCCGATGACGACAATGGCGTGGCGAGCGCCGAAGCCCGCTTCGCTCTGGTCGAAGGCGAGGAGCGCAATTTCGCGCCGGTTCCGACCGAAGCCTCGCCCAAGCTCGAAGCCAATCCCCTGCTCGAGCCTCCGGTCATGCCGCTGCAATTGCCGCGCGCCAACCAAAAGCGCGTTGACGGCCGCGCCACCCAGGACTTGACCGGCCATCCCTGGGCCGGACTGAAAGTTCGCATGACGCTCATCGCTCGCGACCAGGCCGGTCAGTCGGGCGAGAGCCAGCCTTACGAGTTCATCCTGCCCGAGCGGGCTTTCACCAAGCCCTTGGCGCGCGCCGTGGTCGAGCAGCGCAAGAAGCTCGTGCGCGACCCAAGCGCGCCTGATGGCGTGGCCAATGCGCTCGATGCGCTCACCCTCGGCGGCGACAAGGTAATCGACGACAGCATCGTCTATCTCGCGCTCCGCAATTCCTACTGGCGGCTTCGCGGCGACCGTTCGCTCGAGGCGGTCGCGAGCGTCGTCGATCAGCTCTGGTCCACGGCGCTCCGCATCGAGGAAGGCGATCTGCCCGAGGCCGAACGCGCTTTGAACGCCGCTCAGGACGCGCTGCTGCAGGCCTTGAAGGAAGAGAGGTCGGCGGAAGAAATCAAGAATCTCGTCGATGAGCTGCGCTCGGCATTGTCGCGCTACCTCCAGGCGCTCGCCTCGCAGCAGCAGGAGAACGCCGAGACGTCGCCTCTCGCCCCGCAGGACAACGACCAGCTCCTGTCACAACAGGACCTGGAAAAGATCCTGAACAACATCCAGCAACTCGCCCAATCCGGATCGAAGGACTTGGCCGAGCGCATGCTGTCGGAGTTGAAGGACTTGCTCGAGCGGATCGAGACCGGGAGCGCTGCCGAGACCGAGCAGCAGCAGCGCGCGCGGCGGATGATGAAGGATTTGAGCGATCTCGTCTCCGGCCAGCAGAAGCTTCTCGACGACACCTTCGCCGCCAAGCGTCAGCAGGCCGCGCGCAGCGGCGACGGCGAGGGCCAGCAATTCGAAGTGAGCCCTCCCGGCCAGCCGATGGAATTCGGCCCCGGCATGAGCATGCAGCCCCTTTTCGAGGAGATGCCGGGCGAGTCGCAGCAGGGGTTCATGAAGGGACAGGGCGAATCGGGCGGCCAGGGCCGTCCGCGCCAGAAGAGCCAGCTCGAGATCGGGCCTGAGGCTTCGGGCGAGCACGACAAGCTCGCCGAGCGTCAGCAGGAGCTTCGCGACACGCTGCAAAAGATGATCGATCGCTTCCGCATGGAGGGGAGCGACGCGCCGGCCGACATGCAGGATGCGGGCGAAGCCATGGGCGACGCCAAGGAGGCGATCGGCGAGAGCGATCTTGAGCGCGCGACGCAGCAGCAGACGCTTGCGCTCGACCGGCTGCGCAAAGGTGCTGAGTCCATGGCCGAGCAGATGATGGAGGGCGCGGAAGCGCAAGCGGGACAAGGGCCCGGCAATAACGGCCGCGACCCGCTCGGCCGCCCCGATCGCTCGAACCGGCCCGATCTCGGACTGTCGGTGCAGGTTCCCGACGAGATCGACATTCAGCGAGCGCGCGAAGTGCTCGACGAGCTGCGCCGCCGTCTCGGCGATCCCTCGCGGCCTGCGGTCGAGCTCGACTATCTGGAGCGGCTGATCACGCCGTTCTGACGCGGCGCCGCCTTGCTCAATGGTTTGCTATCTCGCCGATAAAGGGAAGCTCGCGATAGCAGTGGGCAAGGTCCATACCGTAACCCACGACAAAGACCGACGGACAGCGAAACCCGACGAAATCAGGCACGATCGCCGCCGCGCGCGGCACTTGCTTATCGATGAGAACGCAAGTCTTGACCGCCTTGGCGTCGCGTTCGGCAAGGAGCGTCTTGGCGAAATGAAGCGTGCGCCCGGAATCGAGAATGTCATCGACGATCACGACCTCGCGGCCCGAAAGATCGATCTCGACGTCGCGCAAGACGCGGACCTCCCCGCCCGAGACCGTGCCCGCGCCGTAGCTCGCCAGGAATATAAAGTCGATCTCGGGCCTCAAGCTCTCGCGGTGCAAGGCCCTGATGAGGTCGGCGGCGAAGATGAAACTGCCCTTGAGGATCGCGACGATGACGAGATCGCGCGGGCTTGCGGCGGCGATTTCGCGCGCCAAGCTCCCGACCCTTTCTGCGATCGCCTCGGCGCTGAATAGCGTGCGGATGGTTTGCGCCGCCGGCTCCCCGGCCATGCCTACTTGGCCTTGGCGAAACGCACCGCGACGCTCCGGACATTGCTCGGCGGCGAGGGGATCTGCCGCAAGAACGGCGCGCGTTCACCCCCCTGAAGCTGCTCCTCGCCGATCTCGGTGGTCCATTCGGAAATTTCCGTGCCGCCCGCGTCGCGGAGCGCGATGACCACGGTCGGGACGGCAACCGGGCTCGAAGTGAGGTTGACCACGTCGCCTTGAACCTCGAGCACGGACTGGGAACCGTCGCTGGTCCAGCCATAGCGCACTTGTTCAAGCGTGAGACCGCCGCCGCCCGCCTCCATTCCGAAGAGAGAGTAGAGGCGCGACGCTCCCGGCAGCACCGACATGATCGCAGAGGGCGCGTAGGCGAGAGCACCGATCACGCCCGCAACGACGAGCGCAAGCGCGAGCCAGCCGAGGGCGACGAGAGAGCCACCCTTGCGCCGCTGCGGTGTCTCGTCCGGCAGCGCCTGATCGGCGAGCGCGGCGTCGTAGCCCATGCCGGCATCGCCCATGGCGGCGTCACCCATAGCGGCGTCGAGCCCGGGCGGCATGCCGGCGCCGAAGGCCGGCCCTTCGTCCATGCTGGCGTCGCCGCCAAGACCGGGGCTCGGTGCGAAGACATCGGGCGCGACGGACCGCGCCGGTTCGGGCGGCAGCGGCTCCTTCTTGCGCGTGAGTCGCGAGAAAATCCCGCCGCGTTTCTCGGGCGGCGGCTCGGGTTGCGGCTCGGCCATCGCCTCGGCGTTGATCCGCGCGAGTTGAGCGGCGAGGTCGGCCTCGCTCACCTGCGGCGGCGGGAAAATCGGCGGCGCGGGCTGGCTCGGCGCCATCCCTCCGAACCCGCCCATCCCCGAATTGGCGGGAGCGGGCCGTGGCGGCGGTTGAGGCGCCGGCTGCGGCATCGGTGGCGCAGCGGGCTTGAAGGTGGGCGCAGGCTGAGGCGCGGGCGCGACCGGCGGCGCCTGGAGAGGCAACGCCTGCCAGACATGGGCGCATTTGGAGCAACGGACTTTCCGCCCCTCGGGCGGAAGCGTTGCCTTAATTTCGTAGCGTGTCCCGCAAGCCGGGCAGATCAGGAGTGTTGCCATCTGAAAAGCCAAAATGGCCTTTTTTCTCGGATTTCGCTCCGGGCCCCATACGCCGCCCAAATCCATTGATACCCAACCGGGAGTTCAGCATAAAGTGCCAGTCTTCCGCAATCTTAGAGCTTTAGAGAGCACGGGTGATTCGCTTTGACAATGTCGGGCTGCGCTACGGCACAGGCCCGGAAATCCTGCGCGACGTCACCTTCCACGTGCATCCGGGGTCCTTTCACTTTCTGACGGGACCCTCGGGCGCGGGAAAGACGACGCTTTTGCGGCTGCTGTTCATGTCGCTCAAGCCCTCGCGCGGGCTGATGTTCGTGTTCGGCGAGAACGTCGCGGAGCTCTCGGCCGCCGGGCGCTCGGCGCTGCGCCGCCGCATCGGCATCGTGTTCCAGGACTTCCGCCTCCTCGATCACCTGACCACGTGGGAGAACGTGGCACTGCCCTTGCGCGTCATGGGCAAGCAGGAGACCGACTACCGCGAGGACGTGACCGACCTCCTGCGCTGGGTCGGCCTCGGCGATCGCATCAACGCCTATCCCGAAGTGCTGTCCGGCGGCGAGAAGCAGCGCGCCGCGATCGCGCGCGCCGTGATCGCGCGGCCCGAACTCCTGCTCGCCGACGAGCCGACCGGCAACGTCGATCCCGCCATCGGCAACCGACTTTTGCGCCTGTTCGTCGAGCTGAACCGGCTCGGCACCTCGGTCATCATCGCCACGCACGATTATGGCTTGATGGAGCAACTCGACGCGCCGAGGCTCGTGCTCTATGACGGCCATCTGCAAGTCCGTTAAGCCCGTGACCCTGCTCTCCGACATTCGCGACTATCCGTGGAAGGGCCTCCTCGCCGGGCTGCTGCCGGCGCGGCTCGCCGCGTTGCTGCCGCAGCGCTTTCAAACCAAGAGCGCGCAGATCGTGCCGCCGGCCTCGGTTGCCGGCAATGCGCTCACCGTCGTGATCGCGATCATGTCCTTCCTCGCCTGCCTGACCTTGGGCGCGGTGTACATGATCAACCAATCGGCCAATGCCTGGGTCAACGATATCGCAAGCGAGATCACGGTCGAACTCGATCCGGTCAACAGCGCCGACATCGAGAAGAAGATCACGCTGGTGTCTCTGTTCCTCGCCAAGCAGAAGGGCATCACCCAGGTCAAGCCGCTCAGCGCCGACGATAGCGCCAAGCTGCTCGAGCCTTGGCTCGGACAAGGCAGCGCGCTCCAGGCCCTGCCCATTCCGCGCTTGATCGCGGTCGAGATCGACCGCTCCAACCCGCCCGATATTCAGCTCATCAAGACGGCGCTGTCGGAGAATTTCGAGGGCGTCGTGCTCGACGACCACCGCCGCTGGCAGGCGGAGATAAGGACGCTGACGCGGTCGGCGGCGCTTGGCGGGCTCGCCGTGCTCGCCCTCGTCGCCGCCGCAACCATCGCCGTGATCGTGTCGGCGACGCGGAGCGCCATGGCCTCGAACCGGGAAATCATCGAGGTTTTGCACTTCGTCGGCGCCAACGAACGCTTCATCAGCCGCGAGTTCGAGCGCCATTTCCTCGGCCTTGGCGTCCGCGCCGGATTGATGGGCGCCGCCGCCGCCGCGCTCGCCTTTCTCTTGCTGCCGACGATGATCGGCATGCTCGGCGGCGGGGTCGTCACGGCGGCGGAAACGCAGCGCCTGATCGGCTCGGGCGAGCTCGACCTCAAGGGCTATCTCTTGTGCGTGCTGGTGGTGATCGTGGTCGCCTCCCTCTGCATGGTCACGTCCCGGCTCGGCGTGGTCCGTGTCCTCAAGAACTACGCCTGAGGCTTGCCGGTTGGCCCCGCGCTGCCAATAGAGCCGGTTTCATGCAGGCGCGGTTTATGCCTATTCTTGCGCCAAATTGGCAGGCGCTGGAGTAATCCGTGAGGGAGGAACAGCAAGAACGCAGAGGCCGGTTCCGCGGCTTCCTGGGGGGCGTGCGGCTCATCTTCGATGGCGTGCTCTTCCTCTTCGTGTTGTTCATCATCGGCTTCATTGTCTTCGCCAACGGGATCGACCGCAACCAGAGCGAGCCGCACCAGACCGCGGACGGTATCGCCGTGCTGACCGGCGGGGTGTCCCGCATCGACCGGGCGATGGCTCTGCTTGCCGCGGGCAAGGCCAAGCGCGTGCTCATCACCGGCGTCAATCGCACCACGACCGTCGATGAGCTGAAGCAGCTCGCAAGCCGCGGCGACCAGTACTTCACCTGCTGCGTCGATATCGACAAGGAGGCGCGCAACACCATCGACAACGCCACCGAGACGAGCGAATGGGTCGCGCTGCACCGCTATCGCTCGATCATCGTCGTGACTTCGAATTATCACATGCCGCGCGCGCTCGCCGAGCTTGCCCGGGTGATGCCCGGGGTCACGCTGATCCCCTACTCGGTGGTGGACAACAACGTGCATCTCGATCGCTGGTGGACCTATCCCGGCACGACCAGACTGCTTCTCTCCGAGTACCAGAAATATCTGCCGGCTCTGGCGCGGCTGGGCGCGACCAATCTCGTGCAGAAAATCCTTGGCGGTGGCGACAGCGCTTTCGTCCCCGAACCGTAGCGGTGGCACAGGCAGATGGCCCGCTCGCTGCTGTTCAATATTCTCTTCTATGTGACGACGACGCTGTTCGTCGTGTTGGGGAGCCCGCTCTTCTTCGCGCCGAGACGCTGGGCCATGGCCGCGCTCGCCGTTCACGGCCGCTTCGAGCTTTGGCTGCTCAAAATCGTCTGCGGCATCAAGCTCGAAGTGCGAGGGAGGGAGAAGCTGCCGCAAGGCGCTTGCCTCGTCGCCGCCAAGCATCAATCCGCGTGGGAGACTTTCGGCCTCATCCCGCTCTTCCGGGACCCCGCGCTTCTGATGAAGCGCGAACTCTTCTGGATCCCGTTTCACGGCTGGTTCTCGTACAAATTCGGCATGATCCCGGTCGATCGCGACAAGGGGCCGGCGGCCCTGCGGCGCATGGTCCGGGAGGCGAAATTGCGGGTCGCTCAGGGGCGCGAGATCATCATCTTTCCCGAAGGCACGCGCCGGGCGCCGGGTGCTGCGCCCGACTACAAGACCGGCGTCGTCCTGCTTTACGAGACGCTCCAGATCCCGTGCGTGCCGCTTGCCCTCAACTCCGGCGCCTTCTGGCCGCGCCGGAGCCTGGCGCTCCGGCCGGGCACGATCGTGGTTGAGTTCCTCGACCCGATCCCGCCCGGCCTGCCCAAGGGGGAGTTCCTGGACCGGCTGAGCCGGTCGATCGAGACGGCTTCGGCGCGGCTTCTTGTGGAGGCCAGGCGCAAGGAACCGGGCCTTGGAGCAGCCTGTTAACCTTTGAATGCTTGACTGGAGCCCGACAGATGTTCTACCTTTGTTCTTAAGATTCGAGGCGTCGTCTTGAATTCGTCGTCGCGGAACCCATTTCACAGAGTGGTCTACTGGTTAACGGGTTGGGATCCTATGTGGACGCGCAAAGTAGAAGTTGATGCACCGCAATGGGGGCTTGCGGACGAACCAGCCCTCGTGTGCTCCGAAGCCAATTTCGCCCAAGCCTTCCATTATTGGCGCGGCGCTTCGGGACGGCGCTATCTCCACAGCGTCTATAGCCTGATCGGCTGCCCCGCGCTCCCCCGGGCCAACTATATCCTCGTTCGCCGCTACCAGGACGGAACGCGCACGGCGCTCGCCTTCGGCCAGACCCGCGACGAGACGGCGAGTCTCAATCTCGCGCATCTCCGCCACCAGGGCGCGAAATGCGGCGCGAACGAGGTGCATATCCACCTCCTCGCCGAAACGGCCGAAGAGCGCGGCAAGGTCGAGGCCGACCTCCTCTCCGCCCATACGCGCAGGCTCGCGACCGCCAACGCGGCGTAAGCCTCGCGCGCCTCGACGCCGGCCTTAAGGCGTCAATTACATGCCAGTGAAGAAATCGTAGAGCAGCTTGAGGTTCAGCACGATCACGATCGCCGCCGTGATCGCGGCGAGGGCCGTCAGCCAGCGCGGGGCGATCAGCGCGCCCATTTTGTGCTTATCCGCCGTGAACATGACCAGCGGCACGATGGCGAAGGGGAGCTGAAGGCTGAGGATCACCTGCGACAGGATCAAAAGCTGGGCGGTGCCTTCCGACCCATACCAGATGGTGACAATGGCCGCCGGGATGATGGCGATGGCGCGGGTGACGAGGCGCCGCAGATAGGGCGGTAGCCTGATGTCGAGGAAGCCTTCCATCACGATCTGACCCGACAAGGTCGCCGTCACCGTCGAGTTCAGCCCGCAGCAGAGGAGCGCGATGGCGAACAGGGTCGGGGCGAAGGCCGAGCCCAGCAACGGCGAAAGGAAGGAATGCACTTCCCCGAGCTCGGTCACATTGGTCTGCCCGATCTGATGGAACGTGGCGGCGGCGAGGATCAGGATCGAGGCGTTGATGGTGAGCGCGAACATGAGCGCGATGGTTGAATCCATGGTGGCGAGCTTGATCGCCTCGCGCCGCTCCGGCACCGAGCGGCCGTAGGCGCGCGTTTGCACCACGCCCGAATGCAAATAGAGATTATGCGGCATCACGGTCGCGCCGATGATGCCAAGCGCCAGATACAGCATCTCAGGGTTCTTGACGATTTCGACAGTCGGGGCGAAGCCGCGGATCACCTGCCCCCAATCCGGGTCGGCCATGGCGATCTGGATGCCGAAGCAGACGGCGATGACGCCGAGCATCACCACGATGAAGGCTTCGACGTAGCGGAAGCCGAGCCGCTGCATCCACAAGATGAGGAACACGTCGAGCGCGGTCAGAATGACGCCGATTTCCAGCGGAATCCCGAAGAGAAGATTGAGCCCGATCGCCGTGCCGATCACCTCGGCGAGGTCGGTGGCGCAGATGGCAAGCTCGGCGAGCGCCCAGAGCGGGTAGGAAACCCAGCGCGGAAAGGCGTCGCGGCAGGCTTGCGCCAGATCGCGCCCGGAGGCGACGCCAAGCCGCGCGCAGAGCGCCTGCAAGATGATCGCCATGATGTTGGAGAGGAGCGCGATGAAGAGCAGCGCGTAGCCGAATTTCGAGCCGCCGGCGAGCGAGGTCGCCCAGTTGCCGGGGTCCATGTAGCCGACGGCGACGAGATAGCCCGGGCCGAGAAAGGCGAGGAGCTTCCGCCAGGTGCTGCCCGTCGGCCGCGTGCGGATGGTGCCGAAGACATCGGAGAGCGAGGGCGTCGGCGAGGCGCGCCGCCAGCCTTGGGCGCTCGCGCCAGCATAGGCGGTAGCCGCATCGGCCGGCAGACTGTCAGCGCTCCCTGCTTTGACTGGGCTCAGCATCGGGCGTCTTTCCTTGCCAAGAATGGTCGGTTGGGACCCTCCCAATGCCATATAGACTAAATGCGAATAATTCGCAAGAGCAAGTGAGGGCCCGGTCGAAGCCCCCTGCCCTGCGTCCCTATGGACCAGCCGAAGGCGTCCCCACCCGATTGAAGTCGCGGCCTGCGATTGCGACATCCTACACAGCGCCGCGGACATCCGGAGACCATAAATCTGCGGCATATGGGTTACTCAGCGGCTCTTGCACCAAAGGAGACCCGATCATGAAGGTCTCGGACATCCTGCAAATCAAAGGTTCGAAGGTGAAGACGGTCGCGCCCGACACGTCGGCGCGCGAGCTTTCAGTGCGACTTCACGCCGAGCAAATCGGGGCGATGCTCGTAAGCCACGACGGCCGGACCATCGACGGCATCGTTTCGGAGCGCGATCTCGCTTACGCTCTCGCCGCGCATGGAAGCGAATTGCCGGCGCTCCCGGTTTCGAAGCTGATGACAAAAGCGGTCGTCGTCTGCTCCCCCGACGACACAATCACCCATGTGATGAAGCTGATGACGCAATTGCGAGTACGCCATGTGCCGGTCAAGGACGGCGACAAGCTCGTCGGGATCGTCAGCATCGGCGATGTGCTCAAGCATCGGCTCGATGAGCTCGAGCTGGAGGCAAACGTGATGCGCGATTACGCCGTCGCGGCAAGACATTAGGTCTTCGAGGCTGGTCGGACGCAGGCAACCACTTCGGTCCCCCCTAACGCCACTTTGCGGCTAGTGCTTCACGCCGCTTTGAGTCCTCGGGCTGCCTGCTCGGCAGCGGCACGCATCTTGGCGATGCTGTGACCCTCGGCGCGACGCACATCGCTCACTAGTTCGGGAGATGCGTCCTCGGGCCGGCCAGCTGAGAACGGGGGCGATGGAGCATATTCCAAGCCGAGTTGGACGGCTTCGGCAGCGGCGCGGCCGAAGATTTCGGCGATCGCGACGAGAGCAAAGTCGATCCCGGCGGTAACGCCGCCCCCGGTGATGAGGTTGCCGTCACGGACGACCCGCTTGTCCTCGAATATCGCGCCAAGCGGGGCGAGGAGCTCGCGAGCAGCCCAATACGTGGTGGCGCGTTTGCCCCGCAGCAGCCCGGCCGCGCCCAAAATGAGTGAACCGGTGCAGACAGAGGTCAGATACTGGACGCCGCTGGCCAGGCGCCGGACCTCTTGAAGAAAAGCTTCGTCAACCATCGCGGCGCTCGTGCCGGGACCACCCGGCACGCAAATCACATCACAGCCTTCGACCTTGCGCAGGTCGGCGAGCCCAGTGAACGTCAGGCCACCTTCGGCCTCGACGTCGCGCCCTCCCATCGATGCGACGGTCACGCGAGCGGCGGGCACGGAGCTGAACGCCTGGTGCGGTCCCGTGAAATCCAGATGCGTCATCTGGTCGAAAATCGGGAAGACAATGTGTGTGGCTGTGTGCGGCATAATCGTGTCTCCTGAAGCTCGCAGGGAAAACTCAACCGCCTGCCTCGGCGAGATCCTTGATCTTCTCGAGCTCGCGGCTGTCGGCATAGGACCGGCACCACTCTCGGCCTTTGGGATCGATCGCCAGGTCGCCCAATCTGAACTCTACGTGGGTGTGATCGCCGTCCTGCATGAGCGCCAGACTGTAAGTGACCTCTCCAGGCGCCGCGCTTCGTTTCCAGCTCACATCGTCGAGCTCAAGCACGAGGCAACTTTCACGATCTAGGGTCGTGACGGTTCCGGTAAGGTAGGTCTCACCGCTGTCGTTCTTCCACTTCACTTCGCTGCCGATGCCGATCGCGGTCTGGCGTGCATCCAACGCCGGCGGCACCATCATCCATTGTGACCAACGCGCAGGCGAGACGATGATGTCCCAGACTCTCGAAGGCTCGGCGGCAATGTCGATGTTTCGTCTAACGATGAGCGGCTCGTCTGCCATGTTTCATTGCTTCGCGATAGCGGTTGCCATGAGATCGCCAGGACGCCAGGTGCCGATGTTGTCGAAACGCCGCTAACCCGTTTCGGTTTCTTACGTCGGCGTTTGGCGGGGTTTGTTGGGAATAATGTTGGTGTCCTTACGCGGCTACCGGCGTGACGAACGACGCGACGGCGAGGACCAAGGCCCGGCGAGTCACGAGATTAAGCGGGAACGTAGGTCAACCTGAGCACATCCTCGCCGATCCGATCGTAAGTCATAAGGCGGAGCCGCGGCCGGGGTCCGGCGAAATATGGTTTGCCCTGACCAAGCACGACGGGGTGCAGGTAGATTCGATATTTATCGATCAGGCCAAGTTCGGTGAGGCTTTTCGCCAAGTCCGGGCCAGCAACTTCGATCTCTCCGTCGCGCTCGGCCTTCAGTTCGCGAATCGCGCCCTCAAGATTGTCCTCAACAAGCCTGGCGTTGGGGCCGACCGACTTCAACGA
>Ga0081455_10000707_pt1 | contig 43296 bp, 30 predicted proteins | sample TabmetS3T2R1_FD_70207 | JGI IMG/M metagenome (GOLD analysis project Ga0081455, IMG submission 70207) | Tabebuia heterophylla rhizosphere microbial communities from the University of Puerto Rico - S3T2R1 | ecosystem: Host-associated > Plants > Roots > Rhizosphere ... | reverse complement strand
CATCGGCACCAACAATCCCAATGCCATCTCGGTGGTCCTCGACACGACGTCTACGGTGACTGACATCGGTGGGACGGCGTTCGGCACGGACACGCTCGTCAACATCGAGCGCGTACGAGGCACGAATCTGGACGACACGTTTGTCGCCAACGCCGGGTTCAGCGGCCCGTACGGCACGCTGAATTTCTTCGAAGGCATGGGCGGCAACGACACCATCACCGGCAATGGTCATACCGGCATTCGCTACGACAACGCGCTGGCCGGTGTAACCGCGAATCTGGAGACGGGAACGGCTCACTCGACCGCCGCTGGCGATGCGGCTGGCATCGGTATCGACACGATTATAGGTGGTGTGAATCGAATCATCGGCTCGGACTTCGACGATACGCTGATCGGCAGCAACGGGGCTCAAGCCGAGAGCCTCCATGGTGGCGCCGGCAATGACAGCATTGACGGCGGCGGCGGTGTGCTCGATCGCGCCGTCGGTGCACCATCGCATCGAGTTCCGCCGCCAGAACAAGTCGCAGATCGTCTGCACCGGCAACCGCATCGTGATCGTCGGCCTGACCCTGCTGGCCCTGCCGCGGCTGCGGCTGAGGCGGCGGCGGTGCAGCCTGGGCAGGCGCCTGGTCGGCCGGTCGCTGATGCTGCGGCTGCTGGGCTCGCGGCTGCTGGGCGCGCGGCGGCTCGCCGGGCTTGGGCGGCTCGACCGGCCGGTTGGCGTTGGGCTGCTGCACCGGCGGCAGGTTGGCCTGACCCGGGGAACGCGGCGGCTGGCCAGGCTGGCCGGCAGGCTGCCCACCGGTCGTCGGCGCCGTCACGGCCTTGTCGGCGGGCTTCGGCGGCGTGCCGGGCTGTGCCGGCTGGCCCGTCGCCGGCGTGCGTTCGCCTTGGAGCTGCGGCGGCGGCGCACCGGTGCGCGGCGCGAGCGTCGGCAGGTTGGGGCGCGAAGCGTTCGGGGCGGCGTTGGGCGCGGTCGCGTTGGGCGCCGCAGGCGGCTCGGTAGGCCGCGTCGTGGCGATCTGCGGTCCCGGCGCCTTGGGCCGATCGGCCGTGGTCGGCTCGGGCCGGCCGATCGCCTGCATGTTGGCCAGACGCGTCTGTGCCACCGGCACGTTGGCCGAGGCGGCAGGCGCCTGAACGTTGGCCGTCGCCTGGCCTTGGCCCTGGACGCGGGCGTTCGGATCGTTCGGCCGAGCGGTTGGCGCGGCGTTCGGCGCGGTGCCCGGCGCCTGCACGGCGCGGATCGACTGCGTCGGCGCGGGTGGCGCGGCGACCGGCGCCACGGGCGCGGCGGCCAGTCGCTCGGGCGCGACCTGCAGCGCGACGCGGGCCACTGGCCGCGAGCGCGCGAAGTCCTCAGCCGGCACCACGGTGGCAAAGCGGCGGTTCATGAACGCCGTCTGCTGCTGGTTGGCGGCGAGCGCCTCGTGGCGCTGGGCGCGCTGCCAGCGATCTTCCATCACCTGATCCTGCACGCGGGCGCTCAGGTTGAGGCGACGATAGTAGTCGCGGTCGTTGGAGTAAGGCGGGACGTAGACCTCGCGCGGTCCGAGCGGGAACCAGCCGACCGGCGCGCGGCTCTGCTGGCCGATCGCCACGCCGAGCTCGACGCCGCCGACGAAGGCCACCAGCGCCGGCGCGTAGACCGGCCGCAGGTCGCGCTGCGGCGGCACCCAGACCCAGCGGTTGTTGCGGTTGGCCCAGCGGCCGTAGTGGTAGGGCGCGAAGCCCCACGGCTGGTCGTCGACCCAGGTCCAGCCCCACGGCTGCACGAAGGCCCAATGGCCGGTGCGGTAGGGCTCCCAGCCGGCGGCCACGGTGCGCGGCGCCCAGACCTGGCCATACTCGGGGTCGTTGCTCCAGCTGCCGTAGCCGTTCAAGTCCTCGTAGCCGGTCATGTTCGCCGTCACATATTGCGGCGGCTGGTCGTAGACGACGACGCGATCGCGCTCGGCCCAGTAGGCCGGCATCGGGGGCGGCGCCGTCTTGATGGTGTGGAGCTGCGGCATGTCGCTATCGCCGGCGATCTCGCCGACTTCGCCGGCGCGCACCGCCAGCACCTGGCCGTTCGGCGCCTGGATCTGCGCCGCGCCGGAGCGCACGCCGAGCCGGGTCGGGTCCTGGGTCGAGCCTGCCTCGACGTAGTAGTCGCCCTGCTGCTGGAGCGTAATGGTGCCGCGCGGGGTCAGGACTTCGTAGGGCTGGTGGGGATCGTAGGTGAAGGTCTTGATGTCGATCCGGCCCTGGTCGAGCTGCATGCGGGTCTGCGTGTCGTCGATCGCCAGCATGTCGAGCTGGGTGCCGCTGTCCATACGTACCCGCGTGCCCGCGATCGAGACTTCGCTGCGGGCGTTCGGTTCGGTCCATAACGCATCGCCCGAAGTCAGCGGCGTGTTGACCACCGCCGGCGCCCAGTCGGTCTGGTCGTTGTCGTGGAATGACACCGTGCCTTGCACGAAGGCCAGGCGGCCGACGCGGGCCGGCGGATCGCCAGTCAGCGCCGAAGTTGGCGACGGTTGTGCGCTCGCGGTGCCGGCGAATCCCACGACACCGGCAAACAATATGGCGACACTGCGACGAAAGAGTTCGACCATGGACAGGCTCCTGATACCCTTAGCCGGCACAATCAACGCACGGCTTGGTTGCCGAGTTCCTGAGGGGAGGAAGAAATGAGCGTCGCCGATTCCAACCGAACCATTCTCACGGGCGAGAACCCCTTCATCCGGCTGAGCGCCAAGGACGGCGATCCCAATTCGACCGACGCGAGCTTCTGGCGGATCCTTCTGTGCCCGGCCGGGCCGGGGCACGTGCTCTATCTCAAGAGCGAGCTTACCGACGGCCATTGGCGGATCTATTCCGACAACATCGCGATGGCCCGCTGGCTGCAGAAGACCGTGCAGGGCATGCTCAATCCCGAGCTCAAGGACCTTTCCATCCCGGTCATCGACGCCGCCTTCGACAAGTCAGGCGACGTGCGCGACTACTGGACCGAGCATGTCTCGGCCACCGACGCGGAGATCGCGCTGACCTGGCACGACATTGGCGAGCCGTTGCTGATCCACACCCAGCCCAACCAGCCGCCCAACCCTAGGCCTTACGGCGTGTGCACGCTCCTCATCCCCGCGCTGGGCGCGCGGCTCACCCTGAACGGCCAGCAGGCCAAGGGTCAGCCATGGAAGCGCGAGCGCGAAGGCCAGCCGTTCAGCACCTGCGCCTTGGCCTTCTCGGAGAGCTGGACCGAACCGCGCTAGAACTGCTTGGCGAGCTCGGCGTAGCTCTGGCGCCGGACCTCTTCGTCGTAGGTCCAGGTGACGACCGCCATCTCATCGACGCCGACTCGTTCCTTGAGCTCGACGATGCGCGCCATGACCTCGGGCCCGGTGCCGGCGAAGGTATTGCGGCGGAACTTGGCGATCCGCTCCTGGTCGTGGTTGGCGAGCTCCTTCGCCGCGTCGTCGGGCGACACCAGCGGGCCTAGAAGGCCGCGGTCGCGATTGATACGCGACAGCACGCGCGAGGTGAGATGGTATTGCGCCTCTTCCATGGTGGGCGCCGCCAGCGCCCAGACGCAGAGGCCGCTGTGCGGCGTCGGATGGCGGACGCTCGGCCGATAGGTGCGCTTGTAGAGCTCGATCGCCCGCTCGCCGCCGGCGCCGTCGCTGAAGAACCAGGCATAGCAGTAGGGCAGGCCGAACAGGGCGGCGACTTGCGCGCCGTAATCGGAGCTGCCGAGGATCCAGATCTCCGGCGCCGTCGGACCCTGCGGGAAGGCCTTCACCTGGGCGAAGGGATGGCGATCGACCAGCGGCTCGTTGTGCACCCAGGCCATCAGGTCGCGCACGTCGGCCGGGAAATGCTCGGGCCGCTCGTTGGCCAGCGGGTTGAGCGCAAAGGCGGTGCGGCCGTCGGAACCCGGCGCGCGGCCGAGGCCCATGTCGATGCGGCCCGGCGCCAGGGCGTCGAGCACGCGGAACACCTCGGCGACTTTGAACGCCGAGTAGTGCGGCAGCATGATGCCGGCGCTGCCGATGCGAATCCGGTCGGTGGTGGCGGCGATCGCCGCCATGATGATCTCGGGCGCGGTGCCGACGATGGTCGGATGGTTGTGGTGCTCGGAGACCCAGAAGCGTTGATAGCCGAGGGCCTCGCAGTGCTTGGCTAGGGCCACCGTGTTGCGGATCGACTCTTCGTGCGGGCGGTCGGCCACCGCGATGGACTGATCGAGAACGGAAAGACGCATGCGGGATCGAACTTAGTGGAAGGAGATTGCCATGCCCACATCCAAGGTCGTCGGCATTGACCACATTTCCATCAGGGTCAGCGACTACGCCACGTCGAGGAAATTCTACTCGAAGCTGTTCACCTTCCTGGGCTTCGAGATCTCGGAGGACTACGGCAGCACGATCGGCTGGACCAACGGCAAGACGCGCTACTGGATCGCCGAGGCCGAGGGCCGCAAGAGCCACCAGATCGGCGATGTCGGCCTTCACCACTACGCCTTCGAGCTGCGGAATCGTCGCGACGTCGACGCCCTGCAGGCTTTCCTCGAGAAGGCGAAAGTTAAGATTGTCGATCCCGCCGACGAGTATTACGAGGATTACTATGCCGTGTTCTTCCTCGATCCCGACGGCCTCAAGCTCGAGGGAATGAAGTACGGTGAACTGACGGCGCGCAAAGCCCAGTCGCGTTCAAGCAAGTCGAAATCGAGCAAGTCGAAGTCAAAGCCGAGGAAAAAGAAATGACCGCCGGAATCGAGATCAAGGACCGCTCCATCAAGCATGCCATCAGCCCGAAGGGCATGCTGATCGGCGGCAAGTGGGTCGACGCCAAGTCGGGTGCGCGCATCGCCGTCGAGAACCCCGCCAAGCGGGTTGTCGTGACCGAGGTGCCGCGGGCCGCCGCGGCCGATGTCGACGCCGCGGTCGAAGCGGCCGCCAAGGCCTTTCCGGCCTGGAGCAAGGTGGCGCCGCGCGAGCGCGGCCGGCTGCTGCTCAAGATCGCCGACGTGCTGGAGGCGCGCGCTGAGGAGGTCGCCCGCACCATCGCGCTCGAGACCGGCAATGCGCTGCGCACCCAGGCGCGCGGCGAGGCCAAGACGACCGCCGACATCTTCCGTTACTTCGGCGGACTGGGCTCGGAGCTCAAGGGCGAGACCATCCCGCTCGGCGAGCATGTGCTGTCCTATACCCGCCGCGAGCCGCTCGGCATCGTCGGCGCCATCATTCCGTGGAACGCGCCGGTCATGCTGGGCGCGCTCAAGATCGCGCCGGCGCTCTGCGCGGGCAACGTCGTGGTGATGAAGGCGGCCGAGGACGCGCCGCTTGGCGTGCTGCTGATGGCCGAGATCTGCCAGGAGTTCTTGCCGCCCGGCGTGCTGAACGTGCTGACCGGCTACGGCGAGGAATGCGGCGGGCCGTTGGCCAACCATCCGAAGATCCGCAAGCTCTCCTTCACCGGCTCGACCGAGGTCGGCAAGATCATCATGCGCGCGGCAGCCGAGCGCATCGTGCCGGTGTCGCTCGAGCTCGGCGGCAAGAGTCCGTCGATCGTCTATCCCGACGCCGACGAGGAGTGGGCGGTCGACGGCATCATCGCCGCCATGCGCTTCACGCGGCAGAGCCAAAGCTGCACGGCAGGCTCGCGCATGTTCCTGCACGAGGACATCTTCGACAGTTTCCTCTCCAAGCTCGAGAAGAAGACCACGGCGCTCAAGATCGGCGATCCGCTCGACGAGGCGACCGACATCGGCACCATCATCAACAACAAGCAGTTCACCAAGGTCTGCAAGTACATCGATGAAGGCCTGAAGCGCGCCGACGCCAAGCTGGTGTTCGGCGGCCTGCCGCCCAAGAGTGGCCCGTTGAGCGAGGGCTACTTCACCATCCCCACCGTGTTCGCCGATCGCTCGAACGACTGGCGACTTGCCCGCGAGGAGATCTTCGGGCCGGTGCTGGTGGCGATCCGCTGGAGCGACGAGGCTGAGGCGATCCGCATGGCCAACGACAGCCACTATGGTCTTGCCGCCTATGTCTGGACACACGATATCGGCCGAGGACTTCGCGCCGCGCATGCCATCGAATCGGGGTGGGTGCAGGTCAACCAGGGTCTCGGCCAGGTGCCCGGCATGTCGTACGGCGGCTACAAGCAAAGCGGCATCGGCCGCGAGTTCTCGCTCGAGGGCATGCTCGACAGCTTCACCCAGCGCAAGAACGTGACGGTGAACCTGGCGGTGTGATGGCAGCGGCCGAGACCGCACGCTCACTCCTGGAGGAGATCCGCAGCTGCACGACCTGCGCCGCCAGCTTGGCGGCAGGACCTCGGCCGGTCGTGCAGTTCAGCGCTACGTCCCGGCTCGTCATTATCGGGCAGGCGCCCAGCTCGCGCGTGCATGCCACTGGTGTCCCCTGGCACGACGCCAGCGGCGACCGCCTGCGTGAATGGACAGGGCTCAGCCCCGATGAGTTCTACGACGCGGCCAAGGTTGCCCTGGTGCCGATGGGCTTCTGCTATCCAGGTCGCGGCAGGAGCGGCGATCTTCCGCCGCGGCGAGAGTGCGCGCCGCGCTGGCATGAGCGCGTGTTCTCGATCTTGAAGGGCAGGCGGCTCACCCTTCTCGTCGGCAGCTATGCGCAGGTCTCCTACGCGAGGCGAGATGGGACAAAGCGCAGCCTCACCGACGAGGTCAGGGACTTCCGCTCACGCAACGCCAGCTTCTTTTCGCTGCCGCACCCCTCGTGGCGCAGCACCATCTGGATGAAGCGCAATCCCTGGTTCGAGGCGGAGGTCTTGCCGGGTCTGCGCGCAGCCGTTCGAGATGCTCTTGAAGATCGGCCGTCGCGAGCCTAGGTTCCGGGCTTCAACGCAACAGGAAGTGTGACGCAATGGATTTCCAACCGACAGCAATCAGAACGCGTCTTGCCGTCGGAGAACTCCATTTCCATGTCCGCTTCGATCACACTATCCGATCTCACCTGGTCCACGCCTGAGGGCCGACCTCTCTTCACCAGGCTGCAGCTCAGCCTCGATGCCTGCCGCACCGGGCTCGTTGGCCGCAACGGCGTGGGCAAGAGCACGCTGCTCAAGCTCATGGCGGGCGGGCTGCCTCTGCAGTCGGGGACGATCACGGTCGACGGCACCCTGGGCGTGCTGCATCAGGCCGTCCAGACAAGGCCCGGCGAGACGATTGCCGATGCAGTCGGCGCAAGAGAGCCGTTTGCGCTGTTACGCCGTGCGCTGGCCGGCGAGGCGAGCGTTGAGGGACTGGACAGCGTCGACTGGACCCTGGAAGCACGCCTTGCCGCGTGTCTCGGCCGCTTCGGGCTCGAGGCTTCGCTGGAAACCGCCCTGGAGACGCTGTCCGGCGGACAGCGCACCCGCGTGGCGCTCGCCGGGCTCGCCTTCGCCAATCCCGACTTCATCCTGTTGGACGAGCCCACCAACAATCTCGACAGGGACGGCCGGGCGGCAGTGATCGCGCTCCTTGCCGGCTGGCATGGCGGAGCTGTCGTCGTCAGCCACGACCGAGAGCTCCTCGAAACCATGGATGCCATCGTCGAGCTGACATCGCTTGGCGCTACCCGCTATGGCGGTAACTGGAGTCGTTATCGCGAACGCAAGGCTATCGAGCTTTCTGCGGCCCGCCAGGATCTCGCCGACGCCGAGAAGCAGCTCGATGAAATCGACCGCCGCACGCAGGCGACGGTCGAGCGTCAGGCGCGCCGCGACCGCGCCGGCCGCAAGAACCGCGCGAAGGGCGACATTCCCCGCATCCAGCTGAACGCCTTGAAGAATCGCAGTGAGGCGACGAGCAGTCGGAACGTGCATATCGCCGAGAGCCGGCGGGCCCAGGCTCTTGACAATGCCGCGGCGGCGCGGGCGCGGATCGAGGTCCTGCAGCCTCTCTCCGTCGTCGTTCCTTCTACAGGACTGCCGGCCCGCAAGACCGTCATCCAGGTCGACGCCGTGACCGTCGGCTATCAGCCGAACAGGCCGGTCCTCCGTGATCTTTCCTTCACCATCACCGGGCCGGAGCGCATAGCGGTCACAGGACCCAACGGCTCGGGCAAGACCACGCTGCTGGCTCTGCTCGCCGGCCGACTGGAACCATGGACGGGGTCGGTTCGGCTGATGACCGACTTTGCCGTGCTCGACCAGGAGGTGAGCCTGCTCGACGCGTCGATGTCGATCCGCGACAACTTCCTGCGTCTCAATCCGCAATCGGACGAGAATGCCTGCCGGGCCGCTCTCGCCCGCTTCATGTTCCGCGCCGACGCGGCCCTGCAGAGCGTGTCCAACTTGAGCGGCGGGCAGGTGCTGCGAGCCGGCCTCGCCTGCGTCCTGGGCGTGAAGCCGCCCTCGCTGTTGATTCTCGACGAGCCGACCAACCATCTCGACATCGACTCGATCGAGGCCGTTGAGGCAGGCTTGCGCGCCTATGACGGCGCACTGCTGGTGGTGAGCCACGACGAGGCGTTTCTGCAAGCGATTGGCATCTTGCGCCGGATCGAGTTGCGGCCTGAATGAGATCAGTAGCTGCACTCAGCTGCTGCGGTCGCTGGCTCAGCGACGCTGTTCGGCGGAGTCGAAGCGTTTGGTCCGGGCGTAGCGAATCGTCGAACTTCATGGCACTTTTAGCCTTCCGGCGCGCCATTCCTGCAAAACCATTTCTGCGTCGAACCGCAGATCACCTTTCGGGCCAGATGCGAGCTTCTCGAGAACTGTAGAAGCAAGGTCGGGCTGCAACGGCAAGAGATGTGTGGCCGCTAACAACTTGACCCATCCATCCGGTTGATCGAGCAACTCGACAAGTGCCGATCTGCCTCTATCGTGATGCGTTCGCAATTCTGCAAGGGCAGCTTTCATCCGATCATAAGCCGCATTCCCTCCTTCGGAGTCGCCGCGTTCAGAACAACGGCCATACTCAGCGGCTTCAGCAATGTAACGATCCTTCGCTTTCATGTTCGCTTTCTCCCGCGAATGAGCTAGGACCTCAGAATCTTCTCGAGGCGTCTCATTCCAAACTCGCGCTGCTCCTCAAAGGATCGACCTCTTAGCCACACCCGCACTCTGTCTGGCTTGGAGGATGGTTTTTTTGATGCGTGGAACGCACTTGTGCGTTCATGCTTCCATCAGCCCTCATGGCACGTTAAGTCTCCCTGCTAGCCATTCCCGGAGAACCATTCTCGCGTTGAATTCGACCTCGCTCTGCGGACCAGAAGCGAGATGCTCAAGAACTTCGCGCGCAATTTGTGGTTGTAACGGCAAGAGATGTGTAGCTGCAGACAGCTTCACCCATCCATTTGGATGGTTGATCAACTTCCCGAGTACCGATTCTCCCTTATCAGCATGCCCTCGCAGTTCGGCGAGGGCCGCGAGTTTCCGATCGAAGGCCGCATTCCCCTCTTCGAAGTCACCGCTTTCTAAGCAGCGCCCATGCTCAGCAGCTTCAGCGATGTAACGTTCTTTGGAATCCATCTTAGTTTCCCTTCCATTCGTTAATAGCCCAGGACGCGTCTAAGGCGTTCCATCCCAAACTCGTATTGCTCTTCAAAGGATTGCGCTCGCAGCCATACGCGTACCCTATTGGGGCTGGAGAATTCCGTTTTGGACGAATAGAACCCACTTATGCGCTCATGCTCCTTGATCGGAATGGCGACGACATTGTCAACGCTTTGTACGGCGCGTTGACCAAATTGAGCGGCTTGAGACTGTTCGACGATGTGATGCCATTGCATACCCTTGGGAGCCGGCCCGAGATATCTTTGCAGTTGCGAAAGGGAGTCGAACCCGCGCCGAAATAGAGTGGCTCCCGCGGCCAGCGCGGTCTTGCCTGCTGCAGCAACTCCTGTGCCTGTACCGAGCGTCGCAAGACCGAGCGCGGCATCCAGTAGTGCTGCTGCCTGATACGTCGCGGCGCCGAAGTAATCTCCTGCCTTGAACCGTTCGCGGGCCAATTGTTGATAGTGGGCACCGGGGACAATGGTTTCGACGCCGCTTTGTAAGAGATTTTGTCCGAGTGACGAGCCGCCGCTACCTGCAGGATAAGGGAGGTTCTCACTTTCGTTCCGACTCCGTTGCTGTGATTGTTGATCCCGAGTGCGGCGAGCGTTCGCGGCTTCTTGCGCCTGCTGGTCCACCTCGATGAACGGCGAGGACGATTGGTATGGCTGTCGTCCAAGCTGGAGCATCCGTACGCTTGGCCTATTGAGAGCACCAGCAGCGGGTTGGCTGTAAGTTGTCTCACTCCGCAGCGGAACCGCTGTGATTTTCGGTCGTGCTTGATCATCTTGTGGCAGCGACCTCTGCCGCAACTGTTCGCCGTCTTCAGTGGCGTTCGCAACGACGAAACCGGAGGGCGCAACGGCCGCCACCGACGGTAGCGGCAGGGCGGCTTCTGGCGGCTGTGCCAACTCGGCGCGCCATGGATGCTGGATCTGGGTGCGGGCTGCCGAAGCATGTGGCCAGCTACGCTGCGGCGACTCCGCACCATCGGGCGCCTCAGCCGAACCGAGGCGCAGCGTTGGGCTGATGCCGGGTATGCTCGCGCGGCGGCCAACCGTTGGAGGCGCATCGGGGGTCGTAGTCGGATAAGAGCCGACCGTGTTGATCAGCGGCTCGTAGGGCACTATGCGCCGGCCGGTCCGCGGATCGAATACCGTCGATACTCGCGGCAGCGGCATCGTCGCCAGCTTGTAGAGCCAGTCGGGAAACCTTGGCGGAGCTGGCCGGATCGGGTCTCCGGAATTTGGCAACGGAAGGCTCAGTGCCTGCGCTGCCAGCGTCTGGCTCAAATCGGGGAGCTGTGCGGTGGCGCCCGGCTGCATTCCATTGGACCAACTGCGTTCCTGGCGCGGTATGCCGTTTTCGTCGAGGCTGAAGCCCGGCGGGACGACCTGCGGTGGCACACGAAAGCGCGGGACTTCGTCCTCCGGGTCGACGCGGAAGCCGGGCACATCGCTTTGAAAGAACAGGCCGTTCATCGAAGCACCCGGTAGACGGCCTCGAAGGCGTGGGCGGTCGAGTTGGTCATTACTTCTCCTCTTGCCGCCTCCTGGATCGAGACGGTCAGCGGAGAATTCACGATCGAAAACCTGGATGCCAAACATGGAGTTGCCAGGTTTCGCCGCTCCAGGTTTTGAGCCTTTTCTACTTCACTTTCTCACCGTCGACCTGCCAGGCTCTCCAGCTTTTGCCCTTTCCGGGCGCCCACCTTTTGCAGTCTTGTGGCCGCTCGAGCTACGGCCTGAACTGCAGAGCACGCGGGACCAGTCGCGATGGCTGCGCCACGATCCGATAGGCGTCGGCCACCCATTCGCAGACGAGACGCCGCGTGTCGCGCGGGTCGATCATCTCCTCGATCTCGAAGCGGTTCAGCGGGCCGATCGGGCCGCGCACGCTCTCGATGCGGGCGTTGATCTCGGCGCGCAAGGCGGCGGGATCGGCCGCCTCGGCGAGCTGGCGCTTGTAGGCGGCCTCGATGCCGCCTTCCGGTGGGATGCCGCCGACATCGGCGGCGGGCCAGGCGACGCGCACTGAGGCCGCCGATCGTGGCGTTGCGTAGTTGTTGCCGGCGACGCCGAAGCTTCGGCGCATCAGCACGCTGAAGATGGGCACGCTCACCTGGGCGAACGCCACCATCCATTCGCCGCCCTTGCGGATGGTGCCGGCGATCTCGTGCTCGATGCCGACGGCGAAGCCCGGGTTATCGACCAGGTTGAGCACCGGCAGATGGAACAGGTCGCAAAGGTCGAGATGCCGCTTGAGCTTGTCACAGCCGTCGGCCGTCAAGGCGCCGCCGTTGATATGGCGGCTGTCGGAGGCGATGACGCCCATCGGATGGCCGGCGAAACGCACGAAGCCCGCGACCTGATCGGTGCCCCACAGCGGCCCGACCTCGAAGAACGAGTCCTTGTCGGCCATCAGCCGGATGGCACGACGGACATCGAAGGTCGCCGTGCGCTTGCGCGGGACGAGCGTGAACAGCTCTTCCTCGCGGCGATCGGCGGGATCTGCCGGATCAGGCGCGATGACGGGCGGCGGCTCGTAGACGCTCGACGGCAGGTACGACAGGAAGCGCCGCGTCATCGCCATCGCTTCCGGCTCGGTCTCGGCCAGGTTGTCGACCGAGCCGTTGCGGCAATGGATGTGCCAGCCGCCGAGATCCTCCTTCGTGACCTCATAGCCCATGGCGTGGCTGACGACGGGCGGGCCGGCGACGAAGAGCTGTGAGATGTCGCGCACCATCACCGAGAAATGGCCGAGGACTGCCTTCGCGGCGCCGATGCCGACGACGCTGCCCAGCAGCATGTTGACGACCGGCACGGTGCTGAGCTGCTCGACATAGGTCGTGCTGCCGAGATGGCCCGGCAGGAACGAGCCACCACCGCCGACGACGCGCGGCCGGCCGGCCTTGATGGCGCCCGTGCTTTCCTTGGCCGATGCGTCGGCGGAGCCATCCTGCTTGGGCACCATGGTGGCTACGCTGCCGCCGCCGGACGATCCGTCGAGCAGGCGGATCGAGGGGGCGCGGATCTCGATCGACAGCTTGTCCAGATAGCGGGACTTCTGGCCGATGGCGCCATCGGCATGGCCGCCGCGCGAGGTGAAGTCGTCGGCGCAGACGATGCAGGGACGGCCCTCGATGCGGCCCTGGCCGCCGACGTGACTCGCCGGCGTGAACTCCAGGATGTTGCCGGCATCGTCGTAGGTCGCGAATCCGGCAAGGCTGCCGATCTCCCGGAAGCTGCCGGGATCCAGGAGTGCGTCGATGCGCTCCCGACAGGTGAGCTTGCCGCGATTGCGCTGGCGAACGACGCCGGGATCGCGTGATCCCTGGGCGAGGCGCGCCTGCGCGATGGCCTGCAGCTTGCCGACCTTGGCCAGCATCGGCGTCCAGCCTTCATCCATCGATTGACGCGACACGACCCCATCCGATGCCAACGGCTGCAGCACAGCGAGGACCTCGCCGGCATCGACGGTATTGCCGACATCAAGTCGTGCGAGTCCGGTCACAACGCCCGAGCACGGTGCAGTGACCGATGTCTCCATCTTCATGGCGGTGACGACAAACAGCAGATCGCCGGCTTTCACCGCGTCGTTCTCACGGACCTTGATGTCGACGATCGAGCCTGGGTGTGGGCTCTCCACGGCTTGATGGCCATCCGGCACGGGCAGCGACGGCCGAAGAACAGGCGGCGCGCTGATGGGGCCACGACCGCGCCCCAGTGCCTCGGCCCGTTGATCGAGAAAATGCAGAGCATCCGGCTTCGATTGAGCGCGAGTCGCTTTGACGAGTTCAGGCGCTTCCGTGAGCAGGGTCGTTCGTGCGTCTCCAGCGCGGAAGGCACGATGGTCGAGGATGGCGCGGAGCTGGCCGGCGTTGGTCGGCACGCCGGCGATGTGGAACTCGTCGAGCGCGCGCAGCGTGCGATCGACGGCCGCCTCGAAGCTGCCCGTCGATCCGGACTGGCCGATGAGCTTGGCCAGCAAGGGATCGAACTGCGGCGGCGGCACGAGGCCCACGTAACCACAGGCATCGACTCGCACGCCGGGTCCGGACGGCTCGCGATAGGCGCTGATCGTTCCGGTTCCTTGGACCACGACGCGCGCCTGTATGGCAAAGCCGCGCGGTGCGGGCACGGCCTGCTGGCTGGCGAGACCCAGCGAGGCGAGGGAGTCGCCCACGGCGATCCTGAACTGTGCCTCGACCAGGTCGAAGCCCAGCACCTGCTCGGTGACCGTATGCTCGACCTGGATCCGAGGATTGCACTCGATGAAGAAGTGCTCGCCGGTTTCAGGATCGATCAGGAACTCGATGGTGCCGGCATTCTCGAAGCGCGCGGCGCGGGCGAGCTTGACCGCATCGGCGAGGATGCGCTGGCGCAGCGCCTCGTCGAGATTGGGGGCGGGCGCCACTTCGACGACCTTTTGATTGCGAAGCTGCACCGAGCAGTCGCGCTCGTGGAGATGTACGACATTGCCCTGGCCATCGCCCAGCACCTGCACCTCGATGTGCCGGGGGCGGGGCACGATCTTCTCCAGGAACACGGCGCGATCGCCGAACGCTGCGTGTGCCTCGCTCTGGCAACGGGCAAAGGCGTCGTCCATCTCCTCAGCGCGCGTCACCACCCGCATGCCGCGGCCGCCGCCACCGGCCGCCGCCTTCAACATCACGGGGTAGCCGACCGATCGGCCGAACGCCTCGGCTTCGTCGCTCGAGGCGAGCGCCGCCGGCGTACCGGGAACGACGGGGATGCCTTGCGACTGCGCGAAGGCCCGTGCCTCGACCTTGTCGCCGAACAGGGCCAGGGTCGCCGGCTGAGGTCCGATGAAACGAATCCCTTCGCTCTGGCAGCGCTGGGCGAAGTTGGCATTTTCGGACAGGAAGCCGTAGCCCGGATGAACGGAGTCGCAGCCGCTCTCCTTGGCCACGGCAATGACCGCGTCGATATCGAGATAGGCGCGCACCGGATCCGATGCCGCGCACGGCGCTTTGATCTCACGGGACGTCGTCGCGAGCCTGGCATGAAGCGACAGGGAGTCAGCCGGAGCATAGACGACGACCGACTCGACGCCCAGCGACGCGGCCGCCCGCGCGATTCGAATGGCGATCTCGCCGCGGTTGGCGATCAACACTCGTTTGAACATTGGCGGGCCTTTCACGGCAGACGATAGATGCGCCGCGCCGTGCCGCTGAACAGCGCCGTCTTCTCCGTCGCGGAGACACCGGCGGCCATCAGCTTGAAGGCGTTCCACAGCACGGCGTAGCCGGTCGACAGCTTGTCGACCGGGAAATTGCTCTCGAACATGCAGCGATCGGCACCGAACGCCTCGATGCAAGCCTCAATCCAGGGCTTCCAGGCGTCGGCGATGTCGCGTGAGGTCGGCGGGACGGGCCGGCGCATGTGATCGAATGGGCCGATATCCATGCCGAGCCCGCCCAGCTTCACCACCACGTTCGGACAGCGGGCGAGTTCGGCCATGTCGGCCTTCCAGTTGGCGAACACTTCTTTCGTCTTGCCGGCATAGGGACCGATGCCCAGCGGTCCGCCGCAGTGGTTGAGGATCATGGTGGTCTGCGGCACCGCGCGGGCCAATGCAATTACGTCCTTGAGCTGCGGATGGTACTGCCAGGCTTCGTAGGTGAGGCCGAGAGCTCCGAGCTGCGCGACGCCGTCACGATAAGCCTGCTGGCCGTAGAGGCCCTGCGGCGGGTGGGTGTGGCTGTTGCGCACGTCGGGGCTGGGATCCCAGCCGCCGGCATGACGGATGCCGCGGAAGCGACCGTTGCCGGCCGCGACATGGGCTTCCAGCACCGGTTTGGCCCGCGCGCCCAACGTCATGTCGACATAGGAGACGATGCCCGCGCAGGCGCGCGTCGGACCGTACGTGCCGCTGGCGCTCATGGCCGCCACGCCGTTGGCGAACTCGGTCTCGCCGATCGGGCGCATCTCGACCGGACCGTCGGCACGGTACATCGAGCGACAGTCGATATAGACCGTCGAGATGATGTTGTGGCCCGAGCCGGTATCGGCCAGCAGCTCATCGAGCAGGTAACGATGGTTGGTGTGGTTCCACAAATGATGGTGTGGATCGACGATGGGCAGGTCCGGCTCGAGGATCGGTTCGTGCAGCTGCTTGGCGAGCCAGGCTTCATCAGGCACGAACTGACGCCGCTGGCGTTCGATTGTCGTTGCGGTTGCCATGTTTCCCCTCCCTTGCGCTCGAGCTCTAGTTCCGCCGAGGTTGATGGAATTCGTAGGGCGGATAGTCCTTGTTGATATCGGACACGACTTCGATCAGGGCCGGCGACTCGGCTGACAGTGCCTCGCGCAGGGCGCCGCGAAAAGCGTCGGCGTTCTCGACGCGCCAGGCGGGAACCCCGAAGGCGCGAGCGTACGCCTGGAAGTCGGGGTTGGTCAGCACCGCGCCGGAGTGGCGGCCCTCGTAGAGGCGCTGCTGGTCGCGCAGGACGTTGCCGTAGGAGGCGTTGTTCACGACCACCGACACCAGGTTGATGCCGAACTGCACGGCCGTCGCGAGATCCGAGCCGCCGTAGAGGAAGCCGCCGTCACCCGAGATCGAGACGACCGGGCGATCGGGGTTCGCCACCTTGACACCCAAGGCGGTCGGGAAGCCGTAGCCCAGCGTGCCGGAGAATCCCGAGCTGATCAGCCGGCGCGGCTGGTGCACAGGATAGCCGTACCAGATGATGTAGCCGAGCTGTGTGACCTCATCGACCACGATGCCGTCGTCGGGCAGCACCTCGCGCAGGACCTCGACATAAGAGTATTGCGGCTGCGCCTTGCTGATCGCCGCCAGGGCCGCCTTCTTGGCCGCTGCCACACGCGCCCGTCGTGCCGGATCGTCGTTGCGCGCGACCGCGGCGGTGAGCGCGCGGGTGCCTTCGGCGGCGTCGGCGACGATCGGCACTGTGACGGGCAGCCGGCGGTGCTCGGCCGGGTCGATGTCGATGCGTGCCGTCTTGAGGCCGCTGGGCGCCGGCACCCAGCGCGCCATCGGCGCGTCGAGGCGTGTGCCGATGCCGATCAGCAGGTCGGTTTCGTGCCACAGCTCGAAGCCACCGACTGTGTTCAGCGCCAACGGATGGCGGGAGTCGACGACACCCTTGCCGGTCCGGAACGAGACCACCGGCGCGCCGATCTTCTCCGCCAGTGCCAGCACCTCCGGACCAGCCTCGACGGCACCGCCGCCGACCCAGATCATCGGCGCCTTGGCGGCATCGACCAGCTTGGCGAGCGCCGCGATCTTCTCGGGGTCGGGCAGGGGGTTGGGCCGCTTTCCCAGCGGCTCGACGGGCGTCACGTCGGCGCTTGCGGGAAACATGTCCCACGGCATCTCGACCGCGACCGGTCCCGGTCGACCCGACACCATCGCCTGGTAGGCGCGCGCCATGACCTGCGGCGCTTCGGTCGGGTGCTCGATGCGCTCGGCGAATTTCAGCAGCGTCTTGAGCGTCGCGAGCTGATCCGGCATCTCGTGCAGCTGGCCGCGTCCACGGCCGATCATGGCGCTCGGCACCTGGCCGGTGATGCACATGATGGGGGCGTTGACGCCCCAGGCCGTGGTCAGCGCCGCCATGGTGTTCATCACGCCCGGTCCCGGCACCACGGTGAAAGCCGACGGCTTGCCGGTCGATTGCGCGTAGCCCAGCGCCATGTAGGCCGTCGTCTGCTCATGCCGCGCATTGATCACGCGCAGCCTGTTGTTGTTGCGCGCGAAGGCGTCGAACAAGCCGTACATCTGCACGCCCGGCAGGCCGAAGATCGTATCGATGCCGTGCCGCAGCAGTGAATCGACAATGGCGTCGCCGCCGGTCATGCGAGGCATGGGACCATCCTGTTCGTGTTGTTGCCGTCGATCTTTGCACGGCTGGGCGTCGAGCGGTCCATCCGAGCGATGCAAGCCCCGCATATCGAAACTACCGACTGGATACGATGGCGAACGCGATCGAAGCTGACCGGCAGGAGGAAACCAACGATGGCAAATCCCTTGCGCCTGGGTGTGGCGTACGATTTCCGCAATCCACCCGAGTCCGGCATCAGCCATCAAGAGCTCTATGCCGCGATCCTCGACCAGGTCGCATGGCTCGATGGGCTCGGGCTCGATCTCGTCTGGTTCACCGAGCATCATTTTGTCGAGGATGGATACCTGCCCTCGTGGATTCCGGTTGCCGCGGCCATGGCGGCGCGCACTCGCCGTGTCCGCTTCTCCTGCGACGTCTGCCTGCTGCCGTTCAATCATCCGATCCGGCTCGCCGAGGATCTCGCCGTGCTCGACAATCTCAGCGGCGGGCGCGTGGAGATCGGCGTCGGCATGGGCTATGCGCCGCACGAGTTCCGCGGTTTCGGCCTGCCCGTCTCTCGCCGCGTCTCGCTCACGGACGAAGGGATTGCCGTGTTGCGCCGTGCGTTCACGGGCGAAAAATTCAGCTTCGAGGGCAAGCGCTATTCGTTTCACGACGTGAAGATCGCGCCGGGGTACGTCCAGCCAGGCGGCCCGCCGCTCTGGATTGCCGCGATGTCCCGGCCCGGAGCGCTGCGCGCTGCGCACTTCGCCGCGAACCTGCTGCCGCAAGGGCCGCGCGCACAAACGCTCGATGCCTGGTCGGCCAAGGTCCAGTCGGAAGGCGGCGATCCGGCGGCGTTCCGCATCGGCATCATCCGGTCGTGCCTCGTCACCGACGACCGTGAACGCGACTGGGGTCAGGTGCGGATTGCCGAACGGCGGCGGATGGAGATCTACAACCGCTTCCGCGAGGAGGCAGGTGGTCACGGCGGCGTTGCCGGCATCACCGAGGAGCAGCGCATTCCCCAGACGTGGGTCGTCGGCGACGTCGAGCATTGCGTAGCCGAGCTTTCCGCTTTCATCGAGGAGTATGGGCTGACCGACATCGTCACCTGGGCCGTGCCACCGGGCCTGCGGCCGGAGGACATGAATCCCAGCCTCGAGCGCTTCGCCCGCGATGTCGCCCCCAGGCTCCGGGCGCGCTTTGCTCGTTAAGCGTCCTCCAGGATCATGGCTGCAGCCTTCTCGCCGATCATGATCGACGGCGCGTTGGTGTTGCCGGAGGTGAGCGTCGGCATGATCGAGGCATCGGCAACACGCAGCCCGTCGATACCATGCACGCGCAGGCGGGCATCGACGACCGCCAGGGAATCCGAGCCCATCTTGCAGGTTCCGACCGGGTGATAGGTCGTTTCCGCCGCGGCCTTGACCCAATCGACGATCTGATCGTCCGTCGTGCGCTCGGGGCCGGGCGCCAGCTCCGTGACCTTCAAAGGTGCCATCGCCGGCGCCGTCATGATCTTCTGGGCGATGCGAACGGCGCGCACCGTGAGCTCCGCATCGATTGGCGCCGAGAGGAAATTGAAGTTGATCGCGGGCGCCTGTCTCGGATCGGGCGAGACGATATGGATGTGGCCCTTGCTCTCGGGCCGCATGGGATGGGCGTAACAGGTCATCCCGGATTGCTTCGAGATCTTCGGTCCGTTCTTGCCGGGCTCGGTCAGCATCGGCACCCAGCCCAGCAGCAGGTCCGGCGCTTCGAGACCGTGGCGCGAGCGCACGAAAGCGCGGATCGGCGCCGCCACCATGCCCAGCATTCCCTTGCCGGAGAGCGCATAGCGTAGCGCCTGCCCGACCAGGCCAAGCCCGCGGCCGCGATCGTTGAGGGTGACGCCTTTGGCGCCGATCGCCCAGCGCGTCCGCGGCGCATAGTGGTCGCGCAGGTTCTCGCCAACGCCGGGCAAGGCATGGCGCACCTCGATGCCGAGCGCGCGAAGGCGCTCCGGCTGGCCGATCCCCGAGAGCTCGAGCAATTGCGGCGAGTTGATCGATCCGCCGCTCACGACGATCTCCCGGCCGGCGCGCGCCTCATGCAATCGACCGTCGATCTCGTAGCGCACGCCGGTGCAGCGGTGGCCTTCGAGCAGAAGAGCGTGCGCTTGCGCGCCGGTCTCGATGCGGAGGTTGGCCCGCTTGCGGATCGGCACCAGATAGCACTGCGCCGTGCTCATCCGACGGCCGGCGGCAATCGTCGCCTGGCTCATGGCGATGCCGTCTTGTTGCGCGCCGTTGTAGTCGGGATTGTGGGTGATGCCGACCTGGCCTGCCGCCTTGATCAGGGCGGCCAGCAACGGATCGCTGGGCTCTGGGTTGGTGACGCGCAACGGACCGTCGCGGCCGCGGAAGGTATCGTCGCCGCCGCCTTCGTAAGCCTCCATGCGCTTGAAGTAGGTCAGCACCTCGCTGTAGCTCCAGCCGCGATTGCCAAGCTGCGCCCAGGAATCGAAGTCCTGCGCCTGGCCGCGCACGAAGGCGAGGCCGTTGATGGCGCTCGAGCCGCCGAGCAGCCGGCCGCGCGGCACTGGGATGCGCCGGCCCTTGGTGTTGGCTTCGGGTTCGGCGCTGTAAAGCCAGTTGGCGGCAGGATTGTTGATCAGCCTGGCGTAGCCGATGGGAATACGCGACCACGGATGGCTGGCGGGACCCGCCTCCAGCAGCAGCACGCGATGGCGAGCGTCGGCTGAAAGCCGGTTCGCGACCACAGCGCCGGCAGAACCGGCGCCGATCACGATGTAGTCGTAAGCTTGCACGATAGACGGTAGTGCCTCTGTTTGAGTTTCGAGCTCGCGAATACTATGGCATCAACAACACCTTTCCTTGTCGGCCTTCGGCCGCATCGAACGCAAGAGCTTTCCGGAAGTCGCGAAGGCAAAATCGCGTCACCTTCGTTGCTCGTGCAAGACCGCTCTGCATGCTCGCGAAGGCGTCCTGCATGCGGCGGTGAAGCCGGCTCTTGGGTGCCTGATGAACCCAGTTCCGCAACCAGAAAGGTTCAACGATCGCAACGCTGTTTCGAGCAAGCTCGGGCGGAAGCGCGCGACCCGATAGCAAGCCATAGTAGACAAAGACACCACCGCTCCTGACGACGGCGGCAAGTCGCGCTCCTTCATCCCCTCCTACCGCATCCAGTCCATGATCCACTGGCGGTATGACCTGCCCCCCGACGACAATCGTCAATATCGGCTCGCCATCCAGTGCTGCAGCGGATCGCTGCGACCGCACGATGGCAATGGGGCATGCTCCTCGAGCATGCACAAATCGAATCAGCATGCGTCCGATGGTCGATGCAGCAGCATTGATGCCGACCCGTTGGCCCGGAGAGAGGCCAAGCCGTTCAATCATCAGCAAGGCTGTCAAAGGATTGACATAGGAGAGTGCCGCATCGTCGTCCGATAGGCTGTCTGGAACAGAAACACACCATTCTGCCGGCAGAGTCCGGTAAGTCTGCCAGCCGCCTGCCGATCCCAGCGGCAAGACGCGCTGGCCAACGCGCAGATTGGCAACCTCGCGCCCTACCATCTCCACGCAGCCCACGCCCTCGTAGCCAGGAACGAAGGGCAATGGAGTGCGGTGCGGATAAGCTCCACCAATGGTGAGACGGTCCGAAGGATTGATCGCACTGGCCAACATCCGCACGACCACCTGGCCTGCTGGTGGGGCTGGTCGATCCATCCCGCATAGCTGCAGCACGGCCTCTGGGATTCCGAACCGCCCCGCTACGAGTTGCTGCATCGACAATAACCGACTACTTGAAGCGATAGCGGAAGTCGCAATAAGCAGCACCCTGCATGATCGTCTGCGTGCGCTTGAACTCGATGTCGGAGCCGCCGATCTCGGCGATGTGGAAATCCGAATCGCACAGCAGGATGCCGCCCAGCTCGGGCTCACCCAGCGCACGAAAGAACTCGGCATATTTGCAGCGCACGACGTTGTATTCGCGGACCGTCCCGTCATCCTTCAACATATCGCGCTCGACGGCATCGCCGATGCGCGGCCGCATGTCCTCGGCCCAGACGGCATCCCATTTCTGACGGGGCGCGCCGGATTTGGACTCGCCGATGCGATGATAGAGATCGCGCGCCCATCGACGCAGGGCGTCGCCGACGATCCGGTCGGCGGCCTCCTTGCCGATCTCGGCACGCAACGCCCGAAGCACCGGAACGATCACTTCCGCCTGCAGCTTCACCTCGTCGAGCAAGGAAAGGTCGGTCGCGGACACAGGTAGTCTCCTCAGCTGGTGGCGGGCGAGGCTTTCAGGCGCGCCGCGCGCAAGGGGCGAAGGACAGCGACGCCCAGGATGGCTGCGATCAGGTTCATGACGACGGCGATGGTGAACACCATCTGCCAGCCGCCGGTCGCCCTCACCAGCGGATCGGCGAGCGGTACAAGGATCGCTGCAACGCCCTTGGCGGTATGCAGCATGCCGGCATTGGTGGTGGCGTAGGCGGCGCCGAAGTAATCGGTGCAGGTCGCGGGAAAGAGGCTGGCGACTTCGCCCCAGGCGAAGAAGACGGCTCCGGCAAGCAGGACGAAAGTGAGCGGGTCGTCGCCCCAACGGGCAAAGGCAAAGATGCTCGCGGCCCCCAGGGCAAACGCGAAGCACATGGTGTTCTCGCGGCCGATGTAGTCCGACAGCCATCCGCAGAGCGGCCTTGCGACGCCGTTGGTGATGCGATCGAGGGTCAGCGCAAAGGTCAATGCCGGAAGCGTCACGCCAAGCAGGCTCACCGGCAGGTCGGCGACCTCGAAGTTGCGAGCGATGGCCGCCAGGTGCGCGGTAAAGGTGAGGCCGGCGGCGGTGACCAGAAGCGACATCACGAAGAGCAGCCAGAAAAGCGGCGAGCGCAGCACTTCCCGCGGCGCGTATTCACGAGCGCTCTGGAACACATGCGCGGGCGGCAGCTGTGCCTTGGCACCAGGCTTGACCAGCATCAAGGCGACCAGCATGACGGCGACGCCCTGTCCCAGCCCGAACCAGAGGAAGGCGGCTTCATAACCATTCTGTTCGATGGTCTGGTGCAAAGGGATCAAGGTGAAGGCCGAGCCGACACCGTAGCCCGCGACCGTCAAGCCGGCGGCCAGCCCGCGATGGTCCGGGAACCATTTCAAGGCATTGCCAAGACAGGTGCCGTACACGCAGCCGGCACCGATTCCGCCAAGGGCCGCGCCGAGATAGAGTAGCGGCAGCGTGTCGGCGAAGGAGTTGAGACTCCAGGAAAGGGCCACCAGCAGACCACCCAGCAGGGCCACTGGCCGGGGTCCCAGCCGATCCACGAACCATCCTTCGATGGGCACCAGCAAGGTCTCCGCGAGGATGAAGATCGTGAAGGCGACCTGGATGGCGGCGCGGCCCCATTCGTATTTCACGTTGATGGGATGAACGAAAAGCGTCCAGCCGTGCTGCAGGCTCGAGATCATCACCATGCAGACGATGCCGGCCACGAGCTGCCACCAGCGATTCCCAAGTATGCTGACTGGACGTTGGGTGAAATCGCGTGGCGGCATGTTGGTGACATTCTACCGAGAGATCGCTTGAATTGGGGAGATCATTGTTCAAACGTTGAACTCCCGCATTCTGAGGAGCGATCACATGACCGTTGCCCAGCTCGATAGCCTCGTCACCCTCCTTCGCTCACGCCCGCTGGCCGACAACCCCGATGTCAAGCAGGCGCGCGAGCGTTTCGAGAAGATGGCTGAATTCCTGGGCGGCGCGCCCGACGCCAAGTGCGAAAAAGTCGATGCCGGCGGCGTGCCGGCCGAGTGGGTGGCAGCACCGGGTTTCGATCCCGACCGGGCCGTCCTCTATCTGCATGGCGGCGGCTACGCGATCGGCTCGATCAACACACACCGCCGGCTGGCCTACGACATCTCGGCGGTCTCCGGCGCGCGCATCCTGGTGATCGACTATCGGTTGGCGCCGGAACATCCTTTTCCAGCTCCGATCGAGGATGCCGCCAAGGCGTGGCGCTGGCTGTTGCAGCAAGGGTTCGCTCCGAGCCGTCTTGCGATCGCAGGAGACTCCGCCGGCGGAGGGCTCACCATCGCCACGCTGGTCAACCTGCGCGACCAGAAGCTCGGGTTGCCCGCGTGCGCCGTCGCGCTGTCGCCGTGGGTCGATCTCGAGGGCGTCGGCAACAGCATCACGACGCGATCCGAGCAGGACCCGATGGTGCAGAAGGACGGCTTGCTGTGGATGGCGGGCATGTATCTCAATGGCAAGGACGCCAAGACGCCGCTCGCCGCGCCGTTGCATGCCGACCTCAAGAGCCTGCCGCCGATCCTGATCCAGGTCGGCACGGCCGAGACGCTTCTCGACGACGCCACGCGCATCGCCGAGAAGCTGCATGCGGCGGGTGTCGAAGTGCGCCTGGCGATCTGGCCGAACATGCTGCACGTGTTTCCGCTGTTCGCGCCGATTCTCTCCGAAGGCCGGGACGGCTGCCGCGAGATCGGCGCCTATATTCGCAGCAAGACGGCGTGAGCCTACTTGGTGTCGAAATGCCAGACCCCGGTCCAGTCGGACGGCGGGCCGTCTGGGAGCAGGCTTCGGCATCGGTCGAGCATGATCCGGCACGGACCGTCGCCCGGCCGCTGCCGGGCCGCGACTTCGAACTTGGCAATGGCTCCGGCGAAGTCTCCGACGACATAGGCGCGCCGAGCGTCATTCCAAAGCTCGAGGAAGGCCGTGTCGCGTGCGTCCGCCACGTCGCCGAGCAGCTCGAAGAGGTCGAGCGCTTCACTCGTGCCGGCCGGGACGACACGGTCGATATGGCGCCAAACCAGAATCGCCGCTGTTGTTTCTGCAACGATCCCAGTCGCCAGGATCTCGGTGCCATAGATCTTGTTGAGCCCTTCGAGCCTGGAGGCCTGATTGGCGAGTGACCCGACCAGCGTATAGTTGATACGATCGCGCGCGCCGACATTGCCGATCACCGCCAGGCCGGTGTGCAAACCGAAACGGGTGCGGAAAACAGGACGACCGCGAGCGCTCCACTTTTCGGCCAGATGCCGGCTTGCGGCGGCGGCGCGCAACGCGGCACGGCAGGCATGCTCGACGTGCCGTTCGTCGAGTTCCGGCGCATTCCAGAACGCCATGATGCTGTCGCCGATGAACTTGTCGATCGTGCCTTTGCTGGCGGCAATCGGGACGGCCAGGGCGTCGAAGTAGCGCGACAGCCGGCCCGTCAACACCTCGGGAGCGATGCTTTCGCTGATGCGCGAGAAGCCCTCGATGTCGGAAAACATGACCGTCATCTCGCGACGTTGGCCGCCGACGCCGGCCGCCGAGGGAGAGCGCATGATCTGGCGCACGAGATCCTTCGCGACATATCGGCCGAAGATCTCGAGACCGTCGCGCACGCGCTCCATGGTGTCCGACAGCAGCATGATTTCGCGGATGCGGCTTCTGACCGGCTCTCCAGCCGTGAAATCGAGATCGCGGATCCCGCTCGTGCGAGCGGCAACGCGCTTGATACCTTTGGAGAGCGCCAAAGCGGCAAAGAGCACAGCAGCGACCGCGAACAGGACCACGACGAGCGCGATGGTCACCGCCTCGCGGATGAGCAGGCCCGATTGAATCGTGATCTCCGCCACCGGCGCCGCCGCCCCGATGAAGAAACGCCCTCTCAAGAGCGCGGGCACGGGATCGATCAGCATTTCCCAGTCGCGGCCCCCGGCCGTGTGCTTGATGTCGAGTCGACCCGCACCACGATGCGTGGCGTCGAGGAGGTCGCGTCGCAGCAAATCGACGGCATCGGGCGAGCCGTGCTCGCAGCCCGAACAGCTCGAAGTATCGGCAAGCAGATTGCCGGCTTCCGTGGTGACCATGACGATGGAGCCGGGCGAAATCTTGTGCCGGGCCGCGACACGCGACAGGTTCTCGAGCGTGAAGTCGAAGGCGACCACGCCTCTCTCGCGGCCTATGGGGGTGGCGATCGAGATACCGGGTATGGGCGTGAAGGCAAAATCATAAGGCTCGGTCATGATCGGCCCGTGGGCGGCGATGGCCTGTTGGTACCAGGGCCGGGATCGCGGATCGAAGGCGCTGGGCCGGCTTTCGCTGGCGCTGTGCCTGCCGTCCGCCAAAATGAAATAGGACGTCTCGACGCGCTCTGCCCCGATGTTCCGGATCGACCGCACGCGCAAGGCGGCATCGCCCGGGACAGGCATAGCTCCGCTCGGCAGGACGTCCAGTCCGATACGCCCGACATGGACGAATCTGCCGTCGGCGAAGCCGACATGGGCGGCGGCGACATCGACATGGTCTGCCAGCAGCGCCGCGAGCTGGCGCACCAGCTCCGCTTCATCGAAGTCCTCGGCCTTGGCCAGGAAGGTCGGTGTGCGCGCCAATGCCAGCTGCGTGAAGATGCTGGCTTGAAGCGTGGCGGCCAGCCAATCCGTCACGGCTTCGTCGAGTGAAGCCATGTGCAGGTCGATGCTGGCCTCCTCGAGCGCACGCGTGGAACGCCAGCCGACGATCAGCAACGAGGCCGACAGGAAGCCGACGATGCAGAGCATCAGCGTCAGGATGCTGATGGTGAAAGGAACTCCCTTGTGCATTGGACGCCGCTCCCCCGCCGACGCGACGCGATCAAAGCCTCCTTATTGACCGTTCACGCCGAAAGCGATCATGCGGTCATTGCGAAATGTCACCAGCGTGGCGCTGAAGGCCGACTGTCCCGGCCCGCTCCAGCGCGCGACCATGACCTGATTGCCATCGACTGTCTGGTTGCGATCGATCGTGCCGCTGCAGCCGACGACCTGCGTCACCTGCTGGTAGGTCATGCCGTCCCGCAAGCTGGCCAGCGTATCTTCCGTCGTCCGGCAGACGCTGCCCTGGCTGGCGCCGCCGACGCAACCCGCCAAGACGAGACCGGCAGCCAAAAGGGCTGCAACCTCCACCTTCATGCACCGACTCCCCGTGCCCCGCGCACCAGCCGGCCCGGCAACGCGCCTGTGAAGGTACCGTCGCGATAGGTGATTTCGCCACCCACGACGGTGGCCCGATAGCCTTCCGCCTTCTGCTCGAGGCGACGACCGCCGCCCGGCAGGGTTGTGCACGGGATGCGGTGCGGCGATGCGCAGGCGATCGAGGTCGATCACGTTGAGGTCGGCCTTGCAGCCTTCCACCAGCCGGCCGCGATCGCCGAGCCCGAGCGCGCGGGCCGGCACGTCGGTGAGCTGTTGCACCGTCCAGGCGAGCGGCCAGCGCTCGCCGGCGCGATCGCGCGTCCAGTAGGTCAGCGCGTGGGTGGGATAGCTGGCATCGCAGATCAGCCCGTAATGCGCGCCGCCGTCGCCCAGCGCCATCACGGTGTTTTCATGGCGCAACATGCTCGCCATGTTGGCGTCGGAACAGTCCGTATAGTTGGCGCCGGGATGGAACAGGATGGTGCGTCCGTCGCCCCCGACCAGCAGGTCGTAGGCGAGCTCCAGCGGCGAGACGCCGAGCGCCGCAGCGCGCGCGTCCAGCCTTTGCCCGGCAGGCGGCGTGTAGTCGGGTGGATCGCCCAGCACGAACATGTTGGCGACGTTGCGCATGAAGGCGAGCATGTTGGGGTTGCTGTAGACCGGCTCCTCCGCGAGCAGACGCGCGCGCAAGCCGGGATCGCGCAGGCGGGCGAGCTTCTGCGGCAAGGGCAGATCCGCCACCGCGCGGTAGCTCGGGCAGGTGGAGAAGGGATGGAACGACAGCTCGAGCCCGTACAGGATGGCCACCGGACGCGCCGCAACCTGGCCACGGATCGGCAGCCCGTCGCGATTGGCGCGCTCGACCTCGCGCAGCAGCGTCTGCCAGCGGCCCGGGTAGATCGAGATGTCGAGCAAGGTAAAGGACAGCGGGCGGCCCGACTGCGTCACCAGCCGGCGCAGCATGGCGAACTCTGTGGCGCCCTCCGCGGTCGTATCCTGGAAGTCGTCGAGCAGCTGGATCACGCCCTTGCCGATGCGGCCCATGCCGCGCGCGATGGCTGCCAGCTCCTCCTCGGCGGCCGTGATGGTGGGCGTAAGCGCCCCGTCCGGCGTGCGGTGGAACAGCGAGCGCGAGGTGCTGAAGCCCAGCGCACCGGCCTCGATGCCTTCCGCGACAAGCGAGGCCATCGTGGCCATGTCGGTGGCCGTGGCCGGCTCGCGCTCGACGCCGCGGCGGCCCATCACGAAGACGCGCAACGGCGCATGCGGCACTTGGGTGGCGAAGTCGATGTCGCAGTGCCGCTTGGCCAGCGCATCGAGGTATTCGGGAAAGCTCTGCCAGTTCCACGGCACGCCTTCGCGCATCACCAGCTCGGGGATGTCCTCGACGCCTTCCATGACCTTGACCAGCGTGTCGCGGTCCTGGGGCCGGCAGGGCGCGAAGCCGACGCCGCAATTGCCCATCACCACGGTGGTGACGCCATGGCCCGAGGAGGGCGCGAAGCGGTCGTCCCAGGTGACCTGCCCGTCATAGTGCGTGTGGATGTCGACGAAGCCCGGCGTCACCACCAGGCCCTTGGCGTCGATCTCCTGGCGGCCGGTGCCGGCGATGCGGCCGATCGCGGCGATGCGTCCATCCTGCACCGCAATGTCGGCTTCACGCGGCTCGCCGCCGGTGCCGTCGATCACGGTTCCGTTGCGCACCACGAGGTCGAACTGGGCAGCCATGCAACTCTCCGGGACTTCGCTTTCCACTATCGGCCAGCAGCTACCGGCCAGCAGCTATCGGCCAGCAGCTATCGGCCAGCAGCTTGCTCTCAATAAGCGGCTTCGAGCAACTGCAGGGCGTCCGAGATCTGCGCCTCCTGCGACCGCAGGCCGGCATTGGCGTTGAAGTTCTTGACCGTCTCCCGCGCGATCTGCGGGAAGTCGTCGCGCGGGATCGAGAGATCGCGCAGGCGGATCGGCATGGCCTGCCGGGCGTAGAGACTTTCCAACCGGTCGGCGACGGCGAGTGCCGCAGCCTGGGCATCCATTTCAGGACGCCAGACCTGCAGCCCTTCCGCAACCCGTCGTGCTCCCCGCGGATCGATCGCAGATGACAGCCTGATCTTCGCGGCGTGGACGACCGAGGTCGATTCGCCCTGGCCGACGCTGGGATAGCGCACGTGAAGCGCCGTGGAGACGGCGTAGTTGCCGGAGAAGGTGCCGCCGCGGAAGCGCCGCAGCCCGTCATCCTCTGCGCGGTTTTGCAGGAAGGCCGCCAGGCAGAGATCGACGCGCAGCGACGTTTCATCGGGCGCGTCGGCAAGCCGCAGATAGGCGCGATGCGCCAGCCGGAAGGCATGCAGCTGGTCGCCCTCGGCCAGCGGATTGACGTCGAGCTGCGCCAGCGCACCGACCGTGCCGGCGAAGACGGTTGTGCCGGTCGACCGGATGACATCTGCCGGCGTGCTACCGAGCACGCCCTCGTCGACGAAGATCGCCTGCGGCCGCGTCTTGGGATCGAAATATTCCATGCGATGGTCGAGGTCCGGGTTCTTGAGCCCGGTGCCGGCTCGGTTGATGGCGCTGTTGGGTGTCGTCGGCAGGTTGATGATCGGCGGCTTGGGGGCCGTCAGCCGCGGGCTGTAGGCCGGCTTGCCTTCCGGATACTGCGTCATCAGGCGGAACGGATCGTCCTTCTCCGCCATGAAGATCGCCACGGCGCGCGTCGCCACGATGACGCTGCCGCCGCCGATCGCGATCAAGAGGTCGGCGCCAGCCGCCGTGGCCGCCTCCTTGGCGGCAACCACCGAGGCATAGGTCGAATCCTTCTCGATGGCGTCGTAGGTCCCGGCATGAAGGCCGCCCAGCGCCGCGGCAACGCGTCGGACGCTCTCGGTGCGCCGGCTGATCGACGGCGAGCAGACCACGAAGGCGCGCTTGGCGCCGGCGCGAAGGACGGCCTCCTTGAGGCTCTGCTCGATGACTTGGCGCCCGCAGTGAAGACGCCAGGGATAGCCTGCTGCTTTGAATTCGGAGTCGCTCATGAGCCCAACATGGTCTTTGATCGCGGGCGAGGATACGACATTTGAAGATGATGGAAGACCGCATCATGGAATTGCGTGGAGTCGAGATCGGAGTCGATATCGGTGGCACCTTCACCGATATCGTCTGCCGCGAGACCGGCGGCGGCTTGCGCGTGCTCAAGGTCCCGACCACCCGCAGCGATCCCAGCGAGGCCGTCATCAAGGCCATCGCCGAGCTCCGCGAGCGCTGGGGCGTCGGCCCCGGCGCGGTGACGCGGTTCGCGCACGGCACGACGGTGGCCACCAACGCCGTGCTGGAGCGCAAGGGCGCGCGCATCGGGTTGCTCACGACGGCCGGGTTTCGCGACGTGCTGGAGATCGGCCGCCAGCTGCGCCGCGACGTCTATCGCATCATCCTCGAGCCTGAGACTCCCGTCTTTCTGGCGCCGCGCCGCTACCGCAAGGAGATCCCTGAGCGCTTGGACGCAACGGGCGCGGTCGTGGCGCCGATCGACGAGGCTGCCGTCGTCGCGGCGGCGGACGAGCTCGTAGAGGAGGGCGTGGAGGCGATCGCGATCTCCTTCCTGTTCTCGTTCCGCAATCCCGTGCATGAGCGCCGCGCGGCCGAGCTCATCCGCGCGCGCCATCCGGGCTTGGCCCTGTCGCTGTCGCACGAGGTCGACCCGGCGTTCCGCGAATACGAGCGCAGCGTCGTCACCGCTTTCGACGCCTACCTGAAGCCGCGCGTGGACACGTACCTCGAGCGGCTGGAGCGTGGCCTCAGCGGCGCCGGCATCGAGGCGCCCCTGCAGGTGATGCAGTCGCGCGGCGGGCTGGCGATCGCCGAGGTCGCGCGCCAGCGGCCGGTGCGGCTGTTCCTGTCCGGTCCCGCGGCCGGCGTGATCGGCGGCCAGATCGCGGGCGCATCGGCCTCGATCGACGACCTGATCACCATCGACATCGGCGGCACCTCGGCGGACATCGCCCTGATCAGCCGGCGCAAGCCGATGCTGCGCTCCGAAGGAGTCATCGGCGGCTATGGCGTGCGCGTGGCCATGGTCGACGTGACGACGCTGGGCGCAGGTGGTGGCAGCATCGCCCATCTCGATGCGTCGGGCGGCCTGCGCGTCGGCCCGCACTCGGCGGGCTCGGAGCCCGGTCCCGCGTGCTACGGCCGCGGCGGCGAGGAGGCGACGGTGACCGACGCCTCGGTCGTGCTGGGTTATCTCGACCCCGACTATTTCGCCGGCGGCCGGTTGAAGCTCGCGCCGCAAAAAGCTGCCGACGCCGTTGACGCCAAGGTGGCGAAGCCGCTTGGCCTCAGCGCCGCCCAGGCGGCGCTCGGCATCCACCGCGTGCTGAACGCGCAGATGGCCGAGGGCATCCGCCTGGTGTCGGTGCGCCAGGGCATCGACCCGCGCACTTATGCGCTCGTGCCGCTCGGCGGGGCCGGCGGCATCCATGCGACGGCCTTGGCGCGCGAGCTCGGCATCCGCCGCATCGTCGTGCCGCGGCTGCCGGGCGTGCTGTCGGCCGCAGGCCTGCTCGCCGCGCCCGTGGAGCACGAGGTCACGGCCGAGTTCGCGACACCGATCGAGGCGCTCGACCTCGCGGCGTTGCGCGGCAAGCTGCAGGAGGTCGATCGCCGCGCCGCCGAGCTGATGGCCGCTGAGAAGGTGAGGCCTGCCGATGTCGCGATCGGCTACTTCGCCGACGTCTGCTATATTGGCCAGTCGTACAATCTCGAGATCCCGCTGTACGCGGACGACGCGGATCCGGCCGGCCGGCTCTATCGCGACTTCCTGGAGGCGCATGACCGCATCTACGGCCACAGCGTCGAGAGCCCGGCGCGGATCGTCGGCGTGCGCACGGTGCATCGCGCCGGTGGCAACGAGACGCTGGACGAGATGCGCTTTGCCGCCTCGGGCGGACCGCCGGAGATCGGCCGGCGCGACATCCTGGTGGCGGGCGAGGCGGGCTTCGTCAGCGCCATCGTCTACGACCGCGATGCGCTGACCGAGGGCTTTGCATTTGCCGGGCCGGCGATCGTGCAGCAGCCGGACACGACGACGCTGGTCGAGCCGGGCTGGTCCTGTATCGTCGACAAGGCCGGCAACCTGATCCTCACGCGCGCCGACGGACCATAGGGACCGGCTTGAACGACGTCATCACCGGATGGCATAATTAGTCCCTCAGAAGGAATCACTTATGCCAGATGCCGTACTGACGCCGCGGGAAGTTGCCGAACTCTCCGGCACGCCCAAGCATGTGGTTGAAAAGGCCATCGAGGAGCATGTGCTTCCCGTTCGCGTGCCGAGGAGGCGCGGCGCAATTGGCCGCCGGCTACTGCCGGCCCATGCGGTCGTCTACGCGGCGCTCGTCTCCAAGCTCGACCTCAAGCTCACGCCAGCGCACAAGAAGCGGCTGTACGGAAAGCTCGCCGGGTTGAAACCGGCCGAGCTTCGCAAGGCAAGGATCGAACTGGCGCCAGCGGTCGAGGTCGACGTCGGCCGGCTGGTCGGCGATGTTCTGGATCGTGCCGAACGTTATCGTGCGGTGCGTGACGCCTGGATCCAGATCGACGAGGAGATCATGGGTGGCACGCCGGTGATTCGCGGGACGCGTATGACCGTCTATTCCGTTTTGGGGCGCATCGAGCATGGAGAAACCGTGGCGGATATTCTTGCCGATAATCGGGACCTGAAACGCGAAGCCGTCGAAACCGCAATCACCTACGCGCGAACCCACCCGCCCATGGGCCGGCCCGCCGGGCGCCCGTGGTCCGAAGCGGCGTGAAGCGATTCATAGACGAGTCGCTATCGCCTCAATTGGCCACGCGGCTGAACGAATCGGGGGAGCACGACGCAATCCATCCCTTGCATGTTGGCCGTCGCGGCGAGCCGGATCATCGAGTGTTGCGCGCTGCGTCGAAGAAGATCTCGTTCCTCGAAAGAAAGGATGATCCCAGGAGCGTAATGCTGAACCATGCCTTGGAGGTCGACCCATCTGGCAGGCTCCGATTGCGCGAGTTTCCGTAGGACTGGACGAAATGAGCTGCCAACTGCGTTGACGAGGAGGTACGATAGCCTATGACTCATGAGCTCGATCCGATCACCGTCGAGGTGGTGCGCAACAAGCTCGAAGGCATCGCCAACGAGATGCAGCAGACACTGCTGCGCTCGTCCTTCTCGCCGATCGTCAAGGAAGGCCTCGACGCCTCTTCGAGCCTGTTCACCATCCGCGGCGAAACGCTCGCCCAGGCGACGGCGATCCCGATCCATCTCGCCACCCTGATCCCGGTCGTCCAGAAGATGCTGGAGGTCTTCCCGCTGGCCGCGATGAAGCCGGGCGACGTCTATTGCATGAACGATCCCTATCTCGGCGGCACGCACCTGCCCGACATCGCCCTGGTCCAGCCGGTCTTCTTCAACGACCGGCCGATCGCGATCTCGGCCACCATGACGCATCACCAGGATGTCGGCGGCATGTCGGCGGGCTCGATCCCGACCCGCGCCACCGAGATCTTCCAGGAGGGGCTGCGCCTGCCGCCGCTCAGGTTCCGCGACGCCGGCCAATACAACGAGACGCTGGTCGCCATCATCCGCCAGAACGTGCGCATCCCCGATGCGGTGATGGGCGACCTCAACGCCCAGCTCGCCGCCTGCAACGTCGGCGCTCGACGCATCGCCGAGCTGGCCGCCCAGCTGGGCGACAACCATGCGCTCGCGATCTTCGACGAGCTGCTCGACCGCTCGGAGATCCTGACGCGTGCCGCGCTCAGCTCCATTCCGGCCGGCACCTACCGCTATGTCGATTTCAGCGACAATGACGGCATCGACCTCGACACGCCCATCCGCTTCGAGGTCGCCGTGACGGTGAAGGATGGCACGTTCCACTGCGACTTCACCGGCTCCTCGCCCCAGGTGCGCGGGCCGTTCAACTGCGTGCCGTCGGGCTCGCTCGCTGCGGCTTGTTATGCCGTGCGCGCCGTCACCGATCCCGAGATCCCGACCAATGCCGGCTGCTTCCGGCCGATCACTCTGGAATTACCCAAGGGCAGCGTCGTCAATCCGCTCGAGCCGGCGCCGGTGAACTCGCGCACGGCGACCATCAAGCGCATCACCGGCTGCATCCTGGGCGCGCTGAAGGAGGTGCTGCCTGACCGCGTGCCGGCCGACAGCTCGGGCGAGCTGGTCGTGCTGGCGTTCGGCGGCCGCCACAACGGCCAGCCTTACGTCGTGGGCGAGCTGATTGCCGGCGGCAGCGGAGCGGGGCCCGGCTCGGATGGCGTCGACGTGATCGAGACCGACGTCACCAACTGCATGAACCTGCCGGTCGAGGCGATGGAGATGGATGCGCCGATCCGCGTTCATCGCGTGGCGCTGCGCGAGGGCTCGGGTGGCGCCGGCGCGCACCGCGGCGGCCTCGGCGTCGTCAAGGAGTATGAGATCCTCGATGGCGAGATCTCCTTCACCTATCGCGGCGAGCGCCATTTTTTTGCACCGAAGGGCGCGCGTGGCGGCGATGACGGCGCCAAGGCGCGAGCCGTGATCACCCGTGCCGACGGCAGCGCAGAAGTCATCCCTTCGAAGCTGATGACGAGCTTGAAGCCGGGCGACCGCGTCCTCATCGAGACCGCGGGCGGCGGCGGCAACGGCCCGCCGGCGGGGCGCAGCCGGACGGCGCGCGAGGCTGATCTCGTCGACGGGAAGATTGGATAGCGCGCTCGTCCTGGGGTTCACGGCATCGCGGGCGTGAGGTCGGCGGATTGGGTCGCGCCCGCCACACGGCGCAGGACGAGCGGCAGCTCGGATGGCGTCCTGAGGTGCAGGTCGCGCTGCGGGAACGGGATCTCGATGCCGTGCTCGTGGAACTTGTCCCAAAGGCGCAGGAAGACGTCGCTCTTGACGTTGGAGACGCCGTTGCGCGGATCGTTGATCCACAGGCGCAGCTCCAGGTTCACCGCGCTGTCGCCGAAACCCTTCACGAGGCAGACCGGCTTCGGCTCCTTCAGCACGCGCGGCGTCTCGTCGGCGGCCTCCTGGCAGAGCGTGATCGCGCGGCGGACGTCGGCGCCGTAGGCGATGCCGACCGGCAACTTGAGGCGCACCTCGTTGTTGCTGTACGACCAGTTGACCACCTGCTGCGCGACCAGCTGCTCGTTGGGAATCAGGTACTCGGTGCTGTCGCGCGTGATCACCGACACGTAGCGCGCGCCGAGCGAATTGACCCAGCCGTAGGTGTCGCCCACCGAGATCACGTCGCCCGGCTTGATCGACTTGTCGATCAGGATCGACAGCCCGCTGATGAAGTTCGCGACCGGTTTCTGCAGGCCGAAGCCGATGCCCACGCCGACGGCGCCGGTGAACACGGCGAAGGCCGTGAGATCGATCCCGACCGTGCGCAGGGCGGCGGCGATGGCGAGGGCGACCAGCACGATCTTGAGCAGCTTCACCGTCAGCACCTGCAGCGATGGCGTCAGTTTGGGCGAGGCGGTGATGCGCCGCTCCAGCATGCGGCTGGTCACGGTGGCGAGCCACAGCAGCACGGCCAGCGACAGCATGCCCTGCACGACGGTGAGGCCCGAGATGCGCAGGCCGGCCAGCGTGATGGCGACGCTGTCGAGCAGCGCGGTGGTCGGGCCGAGCAGCTTCAGGATGTTCAGCGCGGCGATCGTCCACGCCACCAGGGTCACGAAGCGCGACCAGACCGGATCGCGCACCAGGGACGCGGTCAGCCGGATGACCACCCAGGCCGCGAGCAGGCTGACGGCGATCGTCAGCAGGTGATGGCGCAGCTCGCCCTGCCGTGCGATCAGGACCGCCACCCACAACAGCACCAGCCATGCCACCGGCAGCGCGAGCGGCACGACGGCATCGGCTGCCTGGCGCAGCGGCACTTCCAGGCGACGGCCTTGCGTCACGCGCACCAGCGCGGCGCGCACACGGGGTGCCATCAGCCGCGCCGCGAGGAAGGCGGCAACGACGACGATCACCTGGGCGACGGCGCTGATGCTGAGCTCGACGGCATTGTCGGCCAGCCACTGGCGGGCCGCTTCCAGCTGGGACAGGTAGAAGTCCAGGTCGAAGATCCGTTCCATGGAACGCCTCCCTACGAGAACGAATGCCCCGCCCAGCTCAAGTCGCGATGGATATTACCTGCAGATGCTGGTCACCATCGCAAGCACGCGATCTCCCTGTTGGCGTCCGTGGATGAGCGGCCGCGCAGCCACGCCGTACCTCGCGTCGATACGATGCTCAGGTCCGCAATACAGTGTCTGCGAAATCGGCTGCCAGGCGGGCGTCGTAGCCCATCGCCTTGAGGTCGACGAACGATTTGCAGTCCCAAGCCCCGGTTCCAGATCAAGCTGGAACCGGGCCTCCTAATCCCCGCCGAGCGGGGTCAGAACACAACGAAATCGGCGCGCGTGAAGGAAACGCCGCCGGCATAGGCGAACTGGACCGCTCCGCCCGCGGCGTTGCCGTTGGAATCGTAGATCAGCTTGCCGGAGGTGTTGTCGTAGATGATGCGGTCGTCGGCATCGTGCGCCGCCGTGCCGATGTAGAAAGCGGCGGCGGAGAGCGTCCCCAGGCTCAGGGTCGTGAAGATCGCGTCATCCAGCCGGATCGTGTCGGCCGCCACGTCGAAGTCGATGACCGTGTCGACGTTGCCGGCGCCGAGCGCAGTGTCGAAGACGAAGCTGTCGTTGCCGTCGCCACCCCGGATGCTGTCGATGCCGAGGCCGCCATTCAGGGTGTCGTTGCCGCCGCGGCCGTCGATCGAATCGCTGCCGTTGCCGCCCCAGATCTTGTTGGCGTTGTCGTCGCCGTTCAGCGTGTCGCCGTACTTGGAGCCGGAGAGGTCCTCGACCGAGCTGTAGGTGTCGCCGACGGCTTCGCCGACGTTGTTCGCCGGGGACAACAGGTCGGCCGCCACGCCGCTCGTCGCTCCGCCGTAGTCGGCGCGATCGAAGCCAGCTCCGCCGATCAGCGTGTCGGCTCCCAATCCGCCGGTGAGGATATCGTCGCCGCCACCGCCATCGAGCGTGTCGTCGCCGGCGCGGCCGGAGATGACGTCGCTTCCGTTCAACCCCAAGATCGTGTTGGCGCCATTGTTGCCGCGCAGAACGTCGGCGTAGTTGGAGCCCGTCAGGTTCTCGATCGAGGAATAGGTGTCGCCGGCCGCCGCGCCCGCGTTGGAGGCTACGCTCACAAGGTCGGCCGTCACTCCGGCTGCGACGTCGTCGTACTGAACGCGATCGATGCCGCTTCCGCCAGTCAGCTGGTCCGCACCCAGCCCGCCATACAACACATCGTCGCCGGCGCCGCCGTCGAGCTTGTCGTCGCCGCCGCGGCCGGAGAGGATGTCGTTGCCGTTCGATCCCCAGATCGCGTTGGCTGCATTGTTGCCGCGCAGGTCGTCATTGAAATTCGAGCCGTACAGGTCCTCGATCGAGGAGAAGGTGTCACCGGCCGCGATGCCGGTATTGGCGGCCGCGGTCGCGAGGTCGACCGTCAGCCCTGCGGTCGTATCGCTGTAGCTGGCGCGGTCGATGCCGGTTCCGCCGATCAGCTTGTCCGCGCCCAATCCGCCGATCAGGATATCGTCCGCGTTGCCGCCGTTCAGCGTGTCGTTGCCGCCCTTGCCCTGCAGCGTGTCGTTGCCGTCGGCGCCGCTCAGCGTATTGACCGCATCGTTGCCGTAGATCTTGTTGTCGCCGGCGTTCCCCGTGCCGTTGATGGCAGTCGCCCCGGTCAGCCACAAGTCTTCCAGGTACTGGGAGAGCGTAATGCTCACGGAGCTGTAGACGCGATCGTAGCCATCGCTGGCCGAGTATTCCGTGAGCACGTCGCCCACATCGTCGACGTAATACACGTCGTTGCCGAAGTTGCCGGCCATGGTATCGGCGCCCGTGCCGCCGTTCAGGACATCGTCGCCGCCACCCCCGTCCAGCCAATCGACGCCGGCACCGCCATACAGGGCGTCGTTATCGGCGCCACCGCTCATATAGTCGTCGCCCGCGTCTCCCCAGGCCTTGTCGTTGCCGCTGCCCATATCGAAGGAGTCGGTGTCAAGCCCGCCATGGGCCTGGTCGTTGCCGTCGAAGCCGTTGAACTGATCGCTGCCGGACGTGTCCGATCCGGCCGGAGGCAGAATGTCATCCCCGCTCGTTCCGTTGAATACCGTCATGATCTTCCTTCTTTCTCCCAGGTCTGATGTGACGCCCGACGACACTCAGACGCCCGAGCCATGCAGCTCCCCGCTGCAAAGCGCAGGCCGTCAGGCCAGAGCGTCCTACCACTCCTGTAACGAAGGGTTGTGACATTCGTCACACAAATGACCCGTGAAGGCAACTTGCCCGCGGGCAAGGCCCAGTACCGCGCGTGCAGCACAGCAAGCGCAGGGGTTCATGGAACCGCACCGGCGTTCACCACGTCCTGACCGATAGCGATGTCCTGGCCGGTAGGATCAGCCCACTTGCGCCATTGTCGGCGTATGTGCCGGCAGCGCCTTCAGCGCAGAGCCCGCGGGCAGCCAGGGATCGATCGAGTCAGGCTGCCCATAGGCACGGTACAAGCGAGCACTGTTCGCCGCCGACACGTCGTCAATGCCGGCTGTCGAGATCGACCACCAGATCAGTCGGTACGGGTGCGTGTGTCTCGAGAGACTTCGCGTCACCGTCAGCCCAATTGGCGAGGTTGATGACGACGCCTCGCTGACGGTCGCCCGCCGCTGCCTCGACAGGTTCCACGATGTTGAGGCCATTGTTGTCGAGGAAGTAAGTGTGATCGCCGTATATCGGTTCAAGCTTGGCTATCGCCGAATGCCCCACTGGAATGGCTTCGGCTTCGAATTGATTGAGAACACGGGCGATCTGTTCGGAATTCATCTTCATCGAGCAATTCCTCTCGATTGGAATTGAGATCACGGATTGCGTCTGGCGCGGCCTCCCACACGAAGTGGTCAGGAGTCGACATTTGATCGGCCCGCTGTGTCCATACTTAGGACGACTTGTCACTCGGTCAACCTCCGTCTATCCGCGAATGCCGAGCTGTCCACAATGCAGCTTGCCGGCAGCGGAGCTCACAGTGGTTGCACCGCGACGCGGTCGTAGGCCCTGGTACCGCGTGATCGCCTTGTTCGCGAAGTCCTTGAGGTTGGAGCGGCGGTCCTCGGACGGCCTGAAGGGGCAATCGCCGCACTGGATCTGCGAAGTCGACACTCCGTAGCTGTCACGCCGTTCCGATGCCAGCCGCTTCGCGGTCGCCCTGCCACAGCGTCCATGAGTTGTCGAACCCTCCGTCGACCGAGCCGGTGCGGCGCGCATCGACCCGCTGGCGGTACAGCTTGTACTCCTGCGTAAGTCGGCGCTCTTCTGTCTCCTCGAGCGCCTGCAGGTGCTGAAGGAACTCGGACCCGGCCTTGAGTCCTTCGAATGGCTCGGCTTCAATGTGGTCGATCGCGGCGCGCAGCGTGTTGCAAGCCAGGCGATTGGCGACGGCGGCGATGCACTGGATCGTGGCACGATCTTGTGCCGTGGTCGGGTTCGCGGCGGGCAGCCTGAGCCGCGCTTCAAAAAGCGAGTAGCGCAGGAGGTGGCACAAGCCTTCGGATGTGAAGTTGCGTGTGTGGAACGTAGCCAGCATCCAGTCGTAGAAGACATCGAGCCGAGGATCGAGAAAGCGGTAGTCCGGCTCGAACATCGTTCCGGACAGGCGCCCGTCGGCCTCCAGTCGACGGCGCAGGGGCGTCCCAGCATACGGCAGCATCCGGCAGAACGGCGCAACCGACCAGCCGTCGCCGACGAACCGTTCGAGAAAGGCAATGTTGTTCCGAATGGACTCAAACGTGGACCAGGGGTCGAGCAGCATGAACCCGAAATCGAACGACAAGCCGAGACGCTTGAGGATCTCGCCGGCCCGCAGGTGCGTCTCGGGCCGGATCTTCTTGTTCATGTTCGCGAGGCCCATCTCGTCACCCGACTCGACGCCCATGTAGACGTGCGTCAGGCCCCCGGCGATCAATCGACGAAGCGACGCCTCTTCGATCTCGTCCGATCGACAGCTCATCTTGAAGGCCAGTCGGCCGCCGTATCCCCGGCTGACGATGAGGTCCGCGATTGCACCCGCCCATTCACGGGCTCGTCGCCCGGTGGCCAGGAAGTCGTCATCCTGGAAGAGGAATGTCGAGACGCCCCGCGTCTCGAACAGTTCGAGCATCTCGTCGACGACGCGTTCGGGCCGGCGGAGTCGCCGCAGCGCGCCGCCTTGGTCCTCGTAGAACGGTCGGATCGAGCAGAACGAGCAGTTCCACGGGCATCCTCGGCTGCCCAGGATAGAGGCCGTCGGAAAAGGATGGGTCTCGTACGCAATGCTCGTGCGATCGGGAAACGGCAACGCGTCGAGGTCCTCGACGGGTGCCCGCAGCTGATTGCTGCGCGGCTCGCCGGCCGGCGTCCGATACGCGATGCCCTCGAGTGCGCGCCAGTCGTCACCGCGCGCGAGGGCGTGCAGCAACTCGACGAGCGTCACCTCCCCGTCGAAGCGGACGACCGAGTCGACGTCGGGAATGCGGCGAAGGACTTCGGCGTAATCGAAGCTCGGATAGTGCCCGCCGATCGTGATGTGCGCGTCGATGCCGGCGTCGCGCAAGGCCCCAATCACTCGCCCGAAATCAGGTGCCATGTACTGGAAGATGAGCGAGAAGCCGATCAGATCGGGCCGATCGCGCCGCGCACGCTCGACAAGGGGCGCAGGGTCCGACTGGTACGTGACGATGTCGACGCGGTGGCCGCCGGCCTCCACTGCGGACATCAGGTACCTGAGACCAAGATTGTCCTGATCCTGAAATCCGACCAGGAGCGCACGCCGCGGCGTGCCGCCTGACAAAGCGGGAATGGCACTCCTGGTCGGGGACAAGACGCGAATACTGGTCATTCTCGTCCTCCGTGGATTCGCCTCTTCTCCCGCCACTGCTATCGATGGCGAGATCCTGCGACGGTCGCTACATGCCTTTGAGCTGCTGCTGAATCATGTTCTCGACCGCGTCCAACCGGATACGCTGTGCCTTGATCGACTCGAGCGAGACCTGCAGCTGCGCCTTGTTGAGCCGCGAGATGTCGATGGGGACGGGGTCGCCGGGATTGGGCCATGGGGTGGGAATGGGGCGCCCCCAACCACCACCAACCCAACGTCCGAGATCATCGGGAGATGGATCGAACACCTGCGGGATGCGATGGGCGATCAGCGCTTCGAGCCGGTCGAAACGCGCCACGAGCGAAGCCAGGTTCTCATCAGCCATTGGGACCTCCCTGCTGCTGCATTGGAACGATACATCAAGGAGACCGGAAGATCAACATAAAGTTGTACATATTATATATTGAACAACTGAGAAGGGAGGTCAGACTCTCCTATCGGTTGCAACGTGGTCGATGATACACGACGCAAAAAGACGACCGCTCGACCGCGACCTCGCCGCAACGCCAAGGCGTCCTCGGCAATGGCTCAGTACCGCCCAATCACCTTGTCCGCGAACTCCTTGAGGTTGCGCCGCGCGTGGTCCATTGCCGGCAGGAGCGTGATCTCGTTCAGCCCCATGGCCTCGCGCTCGCGGATCATGGCGATGATCTCGTCGGGCGTGCCGACCAGGCCGCCGGTCGAGCGGATCAGGTCCTCGGTGATGAAGCGGCGCTCCTCCGGCGGCAGGAAGGCGCAGTGGCCGTAGTGGATCTGCTGGTAACGCCTGGCCAGCGGCGTCTCCATCTTCTCGGTGAAGGCGAGGTACTCGTCCCACAGGTTGCGGCAGCGGCCGGCCACGGTGCTGGTGTCGCCGTCCTTCTGGTAGAGCTCCCACCAGTAGTGCAGCGTCGCCGCCGCCATCGGGCCGACCTCGTCGATGACGCGGTCGGCGGTCATGCTCTCGCCCGGCTGCAGGACGCAGGCATAGGTCAGCGCGGCAGTGTGGAAGTCGTTGGCCAAGGTGCGGCCGACGGCCGAGGCGCCCTCGCGCATCGCCTCCAGGCTCTTCTGCAGGCGGGCGCGCGTCTGGTTGTGCGAGCAGACGCGGCCGTCGCCGTAGGCGCCGGCGGTCTTGAGCGCCAGCGGGCCGTCGGCAGCGACATAGATCGGCACCGGATGGGCGACGTCGATGAAGCCCATGGCAGGGTGCAGGAACCGGATGTCGCTCTTCTCGCCGGCCAGCTCCCCGGGGAGCGTGTAGTCGACCTCCTGGCCGTGCAGCAGGGCGCGCAGCACGCGCAGGTATTCGCGGAACTGCCCGGCCTTCACCGGGTCCTTGCCCATGACGCGCATCGCGGTGTGGCCGGTGCCGATCCCTAGGAACACGCGGCCGGGCGCCTGCTGGTTGATGGTGGCGATCGAATGGGCGGTCACCGGCGCGAGCCGCACACCCGCCACCGAGACACCGGTGCCCAGCCGAATGCGCGAGGTGTTGGCGGCGGCGAGCGCCAGCACGGCATAGGCGTCGGAATACAGCATCTGCGAATCGGCCGCCCAGGCGGCGTCGTAGCCCATCGCCTCGAGGTCGACGAACAATTTCCAGTCGGAAATACGTGGAACGACCGTGACTCCGAATTTCATGGGCTGCCCCTTCTTTTCCTGCCGAGGAAGAAGTGTGACCGTCACCGAATGCCTTGCAATCGGCTGGTTCCGATGTGCAGATTACATGGACGCAGGGGGCCCATCCGAGGCCGCCGCGCTTGGGAGGAAAAGAACATGAAGCTCGGAGCACTGCTCGCGGCCGTAGGCGTTGTGGGCGCCGGAACGGCCTTCGCCGACGCCGGAACGGCCTTCGCCCAGGAGCCGGTCAAGATCGGCGCCATGTACCCGCTGACCGGCGGCGGCGCCGTCTATGGCGTGCCGGCCATGGTCGGCCACCAGCTCGCCGTCGAGGAGCTGAACGCCAAGGGCGGCATCATGGGCCGCAAGATCGAATCGATCGAGCGCGACGACAAGATGAACCCGTCGGCTGCGTCCTCGACGATGAAGGAGCTGATCACCAAGGACAAGGTCGACATCGTGGTCGGCGGGCTCTCCTCGGCGGTCGGGCTCGCCATGTCGGAAGTCTCCAAGCAGGAGAAGGTGGTCTACATCTCGACCATCCCCAAGACCATCCAGATGACGACCGACAAGCTGCACAAGCTTGTCTTCCGCACCGCCTCGAACACCGACCTCGAAGGCGACACGATGGCGATGCTGGCCAGCAAGTACAAGCTCGCCAAGATCTGCCATCTCGAGCTCGACTACGCCTACGGCAATGACCTCGAGGCCGGCATCCTGAAGGCGCTGCCCAAGTACGCCAAGGACGCCAAGGTCGTGCTGACCTTGAAGCCCAAGCTCGGCGCCACCGACTTCAACCCGTTCATCCCGCAGGTCATGGCCGCCGGCTGCGACGGCGTGCTGTCGGGCCTATGGGGGCCGCACTTCGTGTCGTGGGTCAAGCAGGCCAAGCCGCTCGGCTTCTTCGACAAGATCAAGTGGATCTCGGGCGGCGAGATCGGCAGCCACGAGATCGCGGGCGAGCTCAAGGAGGACTATCCCGACAACGTCATCTCCAACGCCTACGAGCTCTGGTACCACGCGCAGGATCCCTCGCATAAGGAGTTCCAGGCCAGGCTGGCCAAGAAGCTCAACACCCAGGAGACGCCGCAATGGGCGGTGCTGGGCTATATCGGCGTCAAGTATGTCGCGGCAGCGATGGAGAAGGCGAAGTCGACCGAGGCCGACAAGGTGGCGGCCGCCCTCGAGGGCCTGACGATCGGCACGCCGGTCGGGCCGCTCACCATCGACGCCAAGAGCCACCAGGCCAATATCGGCCAGTTCTGGGGGCCGATGGTCAAGAAGCCCGACCGCGCCTATCGCATCATGGAGCCGGCTGAATACATCCAGCCGAAGTGATGGCGGGAGCGCCTCTTCTCTTCCCGGAGCGCGGACCTCCAAGGTCGCGGTCAACCGCGACCCCGTCCGCTCAAGATCATGATGCGGAC